>TARA_R110002124_G_scaffold287021_2_pt1 | contig 28310 bp, 22 predicted proteins | sample TARA_R110002124 | Tara Oceans TARA_R110002124 (sample SAMEA4397445) | marine metagenome | biome: Polar Biome; feature: [SRF] surface water layer (ENVO:00010504); material: water (ENVO:00002006), including particulate matter (ENVO:01000060) such as... | depth 5 m
AAACCTATATCAATATTTAACAATAATCTGTAAACTTTTTTTAGGACGAGTCAAGTCCTATTTGGTAAATTCCCCTTTACCACTTAAAGGGGGATTTACCAAATATTACTAACAAGAAGCTAAATTGGATTCTGCTTGATATTCTGGTCACAACAAACTATTTGAGACATTAGAAAAAGCCTATTACCCTGATTGCTGGGAAAAATTAATCATGACTAATAACGGGGCTAGCAGAAATGGTCAAGGAATGGAAAACCAAGGGGTAATAAAGTTTTTATCAGGCTTATTCAGATGGGTTACTGATCTAGAAGCACTAAAAATAGAATATTCTTTATTACCCAGTTGAAGCGATTTCAGCACCTAATAGATTTTTTATTGCCTATTTCGGGTTTAATCAAGCCAATCCTTTTCGAACGAATAATTTACCGTTCCATTTAGCTATTCATTTGGCTTTTTAGGAAGACTATAGTAACTTTTAGGAGTTGTAACCAAACCCATATAGCCTTGAGACTGAAACCCTTTAATACAATTGACCATTCAACAGCCATTTATTTCGGCAGGCAACAAAGCCAATCGAAAAAAGGCCACGAGACGAATTGCATCAATCGCCGTGACTGCCTAGGGATCTTAGGTGGATCAATTGCAAGCCTTGCCCTGACTTCGAGGTCGCTGGCGGAGAAGACCTACAGCGATCTGCCGATCGTCGATACCCATCTGCACTGTTTTGCTGGCCCCGACAGCAATGAATTTCCTTATCATCCCAACGGACCCTATCGACCTGATTCCGCTGCCGCCGTAGAACACCTGCTGAGCTGTATGGATGGAGCAGGGATAAAGTACGCAATCGTTGTCCATCCGGAACCGTACCAGGACGACCATCGCTACCTTGACCATTGTTTAGAAGTTGGTGGGGGCCGACTGAAGGGTACCTGCTTGTTTTTCGCTGACCAGCCTGATTCTTTGGCTGCCATGCCATCATTTTTGAAGGACCGTGAAGGGAGTATTATTGCGTCCCGGGTTCATGCTTACGCTCCCGATCGGTTGCCTCCGTTTGGGAAACCGGAACTCCGTAAATGGTGGCGTAGTGTTGCTGATGCCGGCGTTGCTGTGCAGTTGCATTTCGAACCCCGCTATGCTCCAGGCTTTGAGCGTTACATTCAGGAATTCTCTGACGCCACCGTGATCATCGATCATCTTGGGCGTCCGTTTCAAGGATCACCAGAGGAATATGCCAGGGTATTGCGCTGGGCTGACTATCCTAACACAGTAATGAAGCTAGCCTCGATCCCAAAAGCAGAGCACTATCCTCACCAGGATATCAGGCCGATCATCCGCCAATTGACCAATGCCTGGGGCGCAGAACGGATGATCTATGGCGGGGGCTTCAATACAGATGCGACACCAGACTCCTACCGCCGCTACCGTCAGGACTTGTTGGGGCACCTCTCGCACCTCTCCTCACAGGAGCAGACAGCAATACTCGGTGGTAATGCAGCACAACTTTTCGGCTGGAGCTAAGCAAACCTATGGAATCTATTGGGAATATAACAAAAGAAAGTTCCTTGGCTAACCAAGGAACTTTCTATAATTTACTTCAGGACTTATTCCCGATTAAGATACAGTGATTTGCTTCACTCTTTTGTCTTCTTCTTTTTTAGGAATGACCAATTTAAGGATTCCATCCTGGTACTGAGCGTTGATCTGATCCACATCTACCCTGTCTTCCTCAAGTAAGAAAGACCTTTCGAAGCTTTCGTAGTGAAACTCAGTTCGTTTTACTTTATGGGTCTCATCTTTTTCCTCTGTTTCGGACTTTTTACTTGCAGAAATGATCAGGTGATTTTTTTCAAAGGAGATGTTAAAATCTTCTTTTTTCAATCCAGGAGCAGCTACTTCTAAAAGGAATTCATTGTCGTTTTCCTTAATGTTTACTGCTGGGCTGTTACCATTGAATCGTTTCTCAGGATTTCCCAAAACAAAAGAGGAGGGTACATCAAATAATTGATCCAACCAATTGTTAAATTCAGGGACCTGTGGTTTTCTTCCGTTTGTTTTTATAAGTGTCATGGCTATAAATGTTTTAATTTTTAACTTCTTTTTATACCTATTAATCAAAATAAATGCCAATTGGAAAAATTGTTCAAAGCATTGATAAACAGGACAATACGTCATGTTTATACATTTGATTAATGACATAATGGCTTGTTTTCTTAGTTGAGTGTGACGATGTGGCAGGATACTGTAATAGGAGTCCTTTCCTTTTGAAGGCAGTAAAGATTTATAGAACTTAGTAGAGGGCTTTGTTACCTTTTCAAAGGAGTAGATAGCGAATTATGGCTTGATTAAAAATTCATTGATGCTGTAAGGTTTAGAAATGAACCTTAGCAATAAGAATCTTTAGGATTTGATTTCTTATTTAATGGAGTGATAGGAGGTAAATGACAGACAGCGTTGAGTGTTTAGTCCATTATCCATTATTATACCTAGTTGGGCTGTTCTTTAAAATGTTAAGTAAATAAATCATGAAAAATTTATTATATACCTTAATAATTTCTGCAATAGGAGTAATCGTTTTTTCCGCTTTAAAAATCCTATCCGACCATTATTTGTATGGGTCAGGAATTTTAATTTTTGGTTTGATTTTTGTTTTTACATTGACCTATTGGTTCCTTCTGCTAAATAGGAAAAAACAGCAAAGCTAGACGAAATAGGGAAGGCCAAATATTAACCGTTTAGGCCTTTAGGTAAATATTCTGCTTAATAATTCGTAATTTATGAATAAAAATGAATTTGTACTATTAAGAAAATAGGTCTTAATGGCTTTGCTCAGCAAAGCCATTTCACCGGTCCTTAATCAGATGAAATGGCTGTTTTATTGGAAATTGGGAAAATAGCACAATATCATCGAAGCCTACACTTAGTCACATTTCGATTACTTGAGTTAAGCCCAAAATGGAACGTATTTAGCATGCTTTTTAGAACTACTATCTGGGTCATAGTCTTTCACTAAACCAGATTTAATCGTCTCTGATATTATTCTTGATGCTATAGAATAATTCTTCTCTTCAATTCCAAATCGATTACGAAGTGTTTGATTTGTCATGTATTCTCCTGACACTATTTTTAAGCAACTATGCATGTAACAGGCTCTAACTTTGTCCTCTTTATCCATTTGACGTAAAGTCTTATAGGAGTATAATATTATTCTTGTATAGTTTTCTCCTTCAATTATTTTTGGAGCAGGAAGTTGAAAAAACTCGCATTCGAAAAGCACCTTATCTATTCCACTTCCTCTTTCCTCACATATATTTAATCTCCTCATGAAGTGGGCTAATCTTTCATTTCTTGATTGGGGATTATGATCTACAAACCTGAGCGTATTAATTAACGGTTTACCAGGGTTAGAAATCTCGATTCTATCGGAAAATAACTCTATCATAGGGCCAGTTCCTCTTTCTCTAAAATCTTAATGAATGATTACATTTGCTACAAGTTCCCTAATCGCCAATTTAGGGTACATTTTTACTTCTTTTCTCAAGGCACTATCTATTATTTCATTGGATGGAAGTTGATCATCTATATAGTTCACTAAGCCTTCAAAGCCAACAGCATAACCTTTTTTGCCTGTTTGTTCCTTTATTGTTTTTCGTTTATTTTTCCCATCGTATATAATAACTCTAACGGCCTTTCTTTCAAGAGTTTCAAAGTGTTCTATTTCTTTTGCAAATAGTATAGCTCCAAGGTTTGTGATTGCATATTTAGAATTCTGTTTGAGAATAAGTTTTTCATTTATTAGCTTTTCAACTATCCCACTTTTATCAGATGGTAGTGGAATGTTCATTAAGTCGAAATATGATGGATAATCTAATAGCTTTAAAACTTGGTCGATGTCTAAATTTTCTTCAGCTATTTCTTTCTCAAATTGTACAACTGGCTTCTTTGTCCAGATAAGTCTTTCTTTTTCAGGATTATCTGAGAGTTTTTGCTTGTATGATCCAATTCTTACGTAAGGAATTTTTTGAAATGCAACGGGAGTGTTCGTTGTTGCTTTTATTCGGAATAAAACTACATTCCCATCAGCGTGGTTGATAGTGAATACTTCAAAGTGAATTCTGGGGTTCAATAGTCTATTGATCCATGGAATTAGGTCTTCATTGCCTTTGCCTTTTTTATTGGGATTAAAATTTGTACCAATGACTCTGTGAGTTTTATCATCAATACCAAAAACAATATATCCAAACGGTTTATCATGGATACATGCCGAATTTGATAATGCTGAAATATACTCTCCAAGTTCGACATCATTGTTAACCTTCAATTCAAGCCATTCCGTTTCATTGGGAAATGAACGTAACTCACTCAATAGGATGTTTAACTCTCGATCACTCATTAATCATATTAGAATTGCGGTCTAGGGGTAAATATAGCCATTTTTTTTACCCTTAGTCACATAACAGTCACATAAGAAAAATTCGTGCAAACACTCTATGCTATTGCTGCTTATTGAAACCATTTCTTCCTTGTGATCAGGAAGGCTATTCAAAGTACAAAACCCAATATTTTTGTTTCAAACCAGCATTTGTTATAGCCGACCTATGGCCAACATCATCGGAAGCTAGATCCTTAAGACTGTATACCCTGATGGGGTTAACCATACAGTTATGATGCCTTACAAAATAAATGGATACTTCGTGGAACCTGATCTTGCAGGATATTTCCAATGATAATGCCACATGTACTGCGTATAGCTGTAAGGATTATCCGTAAGCTACCTGGATTCTTTATAATGGTGCAGAAAAGTAAAGCTTAGATGGATTCTTGCGGTTTATCCCTGTTCAAAATAATGCATTAAGCCATCAAACCTATCATTCTTTATGGTCGTTGCACCTATTTTCGGTTTCTCAGAGTAAACTGAGAATCTGCTATATATCCCTAGGATCATGTACGCTGGCCATATCATTTTTTTTCAAAGCATATTTATAGGTTAAACTTTATCTTTAAAAAGTTGTAAGCTGAGTATTGCCGAACTGTGGCACGGTTCGAACCGAAATTTGCCTTGGAAATGGCCCAGTTTGACCGAAAAAGTTGGCACAAATCAAACCGTTATATCCACTGATAGAAGCAAGTCCCTAACTGGAGCGGGATAAAGCACACAAGCGTCGAGAACCACTATGATGTTCGACGAATAGATCATTCGTATCCAAGGTTCAAATCTTGAGCTTGCTCGGAAAGGAACTTCAATTTTTCCTCTCTGGTTCTTAGGAGGCTTTTCTCATAGGTGATTAAATCTTTTTGTAAAATTCTTCGATGGCTACCTACTTTCTTGAATGGAATGGTATTGTTTTCCAGTAATTTTATTAAATGAGGGCGAGATACATTTAGCATTTCTGCTGCTTGTTGGGTACTCACTTCGGAATCTGTTGGAACGATTGTAATTGACTTTCCTTCTGACATATTTGATAAAATCGTAATGAGCAGAGAAAAAGCCTTTTTTGGAATGGTGATAAACTCACCAGTTTCTTGAATTTTTATTTCAAGACCAGAAGTAGCATCAGAATGCACTTTATTTGAAACTCCTTTAAGTATTGTCAATGCTTCCTGAGCAATTCTCTGGTCTTCTCCAGTTGTACTTTTCAATATCGTTTCCATTGGTTTCGTGTTTGTTAAGTTAAATGTATGTAAACGAAATAAACGAAACAAGTGAAATAAACGAAAAATTTGTTTAAACGCCTGTATCAAAGTTTAACTATATTCATCTCCAAATTAGGATTTGGAATCAAATAGAGAAGGGACTATCAAACTTAGGTCGGAGGATCTTTCTAAGTAAGGTCGAGATATTATCATTATTGTTGAAGAGTTTCGTAATTGGACTTTCCTTAAACCACCTCTTTTATACAGCGCCTATTTTCTCATCTTCAATTTCTTTGAGTGTTTTACCATATTTATCTTTCCATGCAACTCTTCCGTTTACTGAATATCCTAAAATAATTGCTGCTGCAGTTGAAGAACTTGTAAACTCATAATTCTCAATGAATACTAGTTTTCCAAATTTTATTTCAACTACACCTTTTTCTTGAAGGGTTTTTCTAAGGTTAGAGTAACTTCCAGACAATGAAGGTGTTTCGTCAATTTTCATTTCACTTCCTTTTTGAATTTCAATTCCATTAGAAGTTAAAATCCCTACTGCCTTATACCCACTTACTTCTAAATGAAAAACCTCAGATTTCTTTGATGTAGACTTAGATTGATGAAGGACCGAATATCCAAGAGTTGGTAAAATCACCTTCATATTATCAAAGTAATCATCCATTTCATCTTGTACCATCTTCGGTAAATTTATTGAATTTCCATCTTTCCTATTTGTTAATCGAAATTCACTTGATGAGGAAATATGTCTGATAGTTTTTAATTCGAGATATTTAGTATGCGAAACAGTCAAATTTTCGTCCTTTGAACTAAAACAAATTATTGTTTCTGCAAATGCCTTTTCTGCATCTCGTAGGTGTTGGATTATTCTTTCTGAAAGGTTATTTGCTTCCCCAATGTAAACCATTCTGTCATCAGGATTGGTTGTGTTGTGACCAAGAAGGAAGTAAATTCCAGGTCTTTTTAGTTCGTTAATGTCTTTATTTTCAGCAAAGAGATTTCTTGGAATCTTAATGGCTTGACCAGTCCAATTGGACATGTATGCGAAGATGACACCTTCAGGATCTCCAGTTGCTAAGTAATTTGTGATTGTTATTCCTCTGCTTTTCGCCATTGTAGTATATACCAAGCGTAAATATTCATTTATCAGGCCAGAGCCTAGTGTTGTATTTACGACATACCAAGATCCTTCCGAAATTTTATTGTCAAATTAAGGATTTAGGGCGAGAAATCAATCACCGATTACACCAAATCAACTTAAAACTGCCAAAAATCTGTCCTATCTATGCATTTTAGCAGAGTGGTTATACTACCTAATAGTTCTTTCTGGACAGTCCTTAATTAAGAATAAAGCTTTGCCCTGGTTTCCCATTTTCCTCTGGTGAAATCAGGGAAATCTACTGGCCTGCTTTTGTCGGCTACTGATGCACTGGTAAGGGGGATAATGGCGGCACTGGTTACTGAATCGTACACATCCCAGTCTGGTTGTTTGTTTTCTTGTAGGGCAAGGATCAGTCGGTGCCAGTTGATGGGGGTTTGGGTTATGCCACCACTGCCATGTCCGCGAATGGCGCCTCCCTTTCTTTCCGGAGGCGCATAGTTTTTCATGATATCATGCGCGTATTCTTCTAAATAAGGTGCTGCAGGTTCCCACTGATGTGCTTCGGGACTTCTTCCTTCAATATAAATGCGCTGGTTTTCCCTTTCCTTTAAATAAATCCCTTTGGTGCCCTGAAGTCGGAAACTTTCTCTGGGGTGCGGGGTATGGGTATCATGGTTGAGGGTGATCATTTTTCCTTTTACAGTACGGATAAGTGAAGCGTTATAATCTCCCAGAGCCATCTTTTTAGTGGCATAAGGGTGCTTTTCTCCGTATTGGGCTTTGGCGTATTCATTGAGCATGCCCGATTTGGTACTCATGGAAACCAGGTAATCAAATCGGTCTCCATGGTTGATGTCCAATAAAGGCATCATGTTTCTCATGGGGTGGTCAGGGTAGAGGTTGCCGTTCTTGTCTATGGCGGGTTGTAATCTCCAGGGTTCTTCTTCTGGATTGAATTTTACCATTCTCAGGTCATGGATATAACCACTTTCAGCATGGAGAATGTCTCCTAAAAGTCCTTTTCGCACCATGTTCAGCATGGTCAAGTCTCCAAAACCGCCCAATACGATGCTGGCCCACTTTCCGGTTTTTTCAAAGGTCTCTACCAGTTCCCATGCTTCATCCAATGTCTGGGCTAGGGGTACTTCGCAGGCCGCATGTTTCCCATTTTTCATGGCCGCCAGGCAAACGGGGGCATGGGTATCCCAAGGTGTCGCACAGATTACGGCATCCAGCTCTTCTTCTTCACACATCCTGATAAAATCTGTAGGGCCTTTGTCATAAAGCTTGGGGCTCGCTTGACCGGATTCCTCAATCCATCGCTTGGCCCGGTAAAGATTTTCGGGATCAATGTCGCAAATGGCGGGGATTTCTACTCCGGTAATTCCCAGTGCGGTGTCAAGATGGTAAGAGCCTCGACCTCCTATACCGACAAAGCCGAGTCTTAGGTTTTTTTTGAAGCCCCTTGCCATGGAAGGGTTGGATAGCAAACCAGCGGACATGCCTCCGAGGGCTAAAGTGGATAGTTTTAGGAAATTTCTGCGGTCCAGATAATTCATAGTCTTTTTAATTTTTAAAGTTTTAAAACTAACGGAGGAGTCCGGGATACCATTTTTCAGCATTGTACCTGTAAATCTTATCTACAACTGCTTTAGGCAGCTTCAGCCCTTTGAAGGTACCATCGACTTTTGGCACATTCATTTCATCGTCCCCAGTGAAAAATTGCCAATGCCTCAACCAAACCTCGTGGGCATGGGCCGCAATCTCATCCGATTCGGTCAATCCTTTGGCCTGTATATCTGATGCTCCAGTTCTCAAGTCCGTTCCATAAATTAGTCTGTCTTGGTATTTGATAAAGAAGTCATGTACCTCTTGCCAATTGCTGATGGCCTGGTATTGCAAGTGGGAGATTCTCTCGGCCATGTCCACCGCCATATTGGGGAATTGGTCCAGCCTTTTTGCCAGTTCCTTGACATCGTATTCCAAACTTCCCAAATGCGCCCCAACGAATCTCAAGTCAGGGTTATTGGCCAACATCTCATCTCGTGCTCCAACCTGGTCCTCGTAGGAAGGGAAGTCCGGGAAATTGTACATGTGGTACTTGGGGTTTTCACTAAAATAATCCTTGTCTCCCTGTACGGTCATTTCTTCCAATGGCAACCAGGTATTTTTGGGTTCGCCAAGATGGCCCAATAAGGTAATGTCTTTCTCCTTTAAGAGCTTAAAGATGGGCTCAAACTTCTTGTCATTGATGGTCACCAATTCACCACTTTCATTTTTCAATTCCATGCCTATGTTTTTCCAAACTTTTACCGCAATGGCCCCATGGGCAATGGATTTTTCCAAATAGGCCAGGGTCTTGCTTTCCCAATCTTTATCATTGAATCCATCCAGAGAAAATGTTGTGGCATAGGAAACGATATCAGGATAATCGCGGACCATTTTTAAAGCGAAATTTTCCTGCTCTTCTGGTGTCCTGTTCGGTGAGGTATATACACTTACGGTCAACATACCGAAGTTATCTTTGGCTGCCTGCTTTATGAAAAGGGTGTCGAATTGGCTGCGAAAGTGTACATGGGTATCAAACTTCTTTACCTTCCCAAAATCTTCCATGGTATAGTAAGTATCTTGTGTTTGCTCAGCCATTTTTTCTTGGTTTTGTGGAGATCCACAGAAAGTGAAAAGTGCCATCATTGATAAGGAAAAAATAAATGTCTTGGCTCCTGTGATAATTTTTTTCATGGTTTTGGCTGTGTGGTTTGTGGTATAAAATGAATGCTTTGAAGCAAGGCTAAGAAGCATAAGTTTTGGCTTTGCATTAACTATGTATTTGTGCTTTGCAATCGCAGCTTATTTTTCAATGCTTTAATTTAGCCAAAGGAATTATTAATAGTAGAATTTTTTTAATGTTTTTATCTATTGATGACAAATCAATCAGTAGATTAGATATATCATTTTGAAGAATAAGGGTTTTCAAGCGTGAAATTTATTTATCAGGGACAGCGAGCTTATTTGTAATAAAGATTAATCATGGATAGAGATGGGGGATGCGGTTTTAGGTAGCTAGTATTGGTTGTGATTTTGTCAGCATTGTTGCGAAAAAAAAGCAACAATACCGCCAAAATCAATTGGTATTCAATTAGCTATCCACGGGTTATCACCCGTGTCTACAAAATTGTCACCCCTGCCGGGGTTCTCCGTTATAATAATATTTAGCAGTTAGTTATATCGATTTCGATTTTTACCGATAGATGAAATTTATTTGGCCAGGCGTTTTAATGTCACCAATAAAGCTTCAAATTTATTTTGCCACAAATTTCTCTTGGTAAGGGAGGGAGGGATTATAAGGTGTATTTCCAATTATATCAACCTTATATTTCAGCATGTTTGCGTTAGAAATCCCCCTTTTTCCCCCTTAGAAGGGAGATTTTGATATTTCTGGATTTACGGTTTCGAACCTGATTTTGTATTTCTTTAGCCCATTTCAATATCACCAATTCAGCAATAAATTCTCATTTCCGCAAATCTCCTTGATTGGAAGTAAATAACTAATCAGACTTAATCGTAAAACAAACCGGGCAACCACAGACTCACTTCGGGAATATAGGTGATCAAAAGGAGTACACAAATACTTACTATCAAATAAGGCAAACCTGCTACTGCTATTTTTTCAAGGGATATGCCTCCAATACTGGAAGCTACGAATAAACAAACGCCTACCGGAGGTGTGGTCAGGCCTATTACCAGATTAAAAACCATGATGATGGCAAACTGCACAGGATCTACTCCCACATTTACTGCTACTCCTAATAAAACGGGGAACAGGATAAGCAAGGCGGCAATGGTTTCCATAAAGGCACCGACAAATAACAGCAGAAGATTGATCAATAAGAGCAACATGATCTTGTTGTTGGTCAACTCCAGCAAGCTATTGGCTATCAACTGGGGCAATTCTTCCACGGTCATGATCCAGGCAAAGAGGTTGGCGAAGCCTACCAGAACCATCAAAGCAGCTGTTGTTTTTGCCGATTGAAGCAATATGGCAGGGATCATTTTAATTTTTAACTCTTTGTAAACCCAAAGTCCAATAGCGATGGCATAAATTACCGCCACAATAGATGCTTCAGTTGGGGTAAATACCCCGCCGATGATGCCAAAAAGGATAAGCACCGTCATCATAATGGCCCAAAAGGCCTGAAAAAAGCTTTTGAAGATAAAGCCAAGTGATTTCCGTTCTCTTTTGGGGTACTTTCTTTTTACGGAGATAAGGTAAGTAATCAGCATAAAACCTACCCCCAATAGCAAACCAGGAACAATTCCAGCCACAAATAGCTTCCCAACGGAAAGCCCGGTAAGTGTGGCAGCAATAATCATGGGCAAACTCGGAGGAATAACCGGACCTATGGTGGAGGATGAAGCAGTAACGGCACAGGCAAAAGGAACATCATAGCCTTCTTTTTTCATGGCGGGGATCATTACGGAACCAATACTGGCGGTATCGGCAATGGCCGTACCGGATATGCCTCCAAATAACATGGATGCACCCACATTGGCCAATCCCAGCCCTCCCCGAATATGTCCCAATAAGGCATTGCAAAAATTGATAATCCTGCTGGTGATGCCACTGGCATTCATGAGGTTTCCCGCCAAAATAAACCCGGGAATGGACAGCAATACAAATACATCAATGCCCGCATACATTTTTTGCGGGATCACCATTAGGGGGATATCACTGAACAGCAAATAGGTAAATGCAGAAATGCCTAAGGCAAAGGCGATCGGAAAGCCTATGGCCAAGAGAACCAAAAAGACAATGAATAAAAGTGCAGTCATCTATTTTTTTCAATTAATTTCAAGGTACTGTAAAAGGCTACGGATAGTCCCATAATGGCCATGGCACCATACATAAATGCCATGTTAAGGTTCATGGAAGGGGATCTTTGTATGCTTACGATCTCCATTAATGGCAGGCTTACTACAAATTGGGTAAACATCAAGCCAATGATGCAGACCAAAATAATGTTCTCCAAAAGGGATTTGTACTTGGGCGAAAGACGGTCCAGTAAAAAATTTACGCTTACATATCCGTTGTTTACCGCAAGGGCTGCTCCCATACTGACCAGGTAAATAAAACAGAAACGGGCCAATTCCTCTGTCCAGTTGGGGGACCAGGGTAAAGCATATCTGGCAATGATCTGCAACAAAACCACTGCAATCATTAATATAAAACTCAGGTTAACCAGAAAACCCAGTACTTTATCAAGGGTAGGGAAGGGAGATTTTGTCATTTCACTTGCAGGATTCGGTTTAAAAGATCTGTTTGCTCTGCATCAAAGGATTGCAAAACGGCCTCCTTTGCAGCAGTTTGAAAAGCTTCATTGTCTACTTCGATGAACTCCATTCCTTTTTCAACAAGGAAATCGTAGTCTTTCTTTTCCTGGACTAAAAACAACTCATGTTCGTATTCCTGCATTATTTCAGCGGATTCATCGATTACTTTTTGCAGGTCTTTGGGAAGACTGTCGTATTTTTTACCACTCATGACCACATAGGCCCAGCTTTTCACATGGGAGGTCAGCATGCAATATTTTTGCACCTCATACAGTCCAGCATCTTTGATCAAGGCAAAAGGATTTTCCTGACCGTGGATGGTGGATTGTTGCAAGGCGGTAAAAACTTCTGAAAACGCCATGGGGGTAGGTTTGGCTCCCAGTGCACTCCAGGTATCCACATAAAGGGATACAGGAGGAACCCTCAAAATCATTCCCTGGAGATCGTCGGGATGCCGAATAATTCGGTTGGAGGTAAGGTTTCTGGCGCCTCTTTCAAACCAGGCGATGGGTCTGAATCCGGCCCCATCCAAAATATGCTGTTCGATTTCCTTTCCTAATGGGCCACCGGCGACTTTTTTTAAGTGATCAGAATCCCGGATGGCAAAGGGGGTAGCGCAAAGGATGGCCTTTGGCAGACTCCAACTCTGTAAAGATTCCCCGGTAATCATAATGTCCGCACTTCCCACCAAAAGCCCCGTCAAAACGTCCATCTCCTTGCCCAGTTGTTCGTTGGGGTAGACCTTTACTTCTATTCTGCCATTGGAACGCTTTTTTACTTCCTCTGCAAATTTCAAACTGGCCAGGTGCCAGCCGTGTTGGTTGTTGGCCAAATGTCCAAAGCGAAGGACGTATTCGGGTTTCTTTTCATCAGAAGGCGCACAGCTCCAAAAACTGGCTACCAAAAAAAGCAGCAGAAAGGGAATTGATCGATTTGGGTTCATTATAAAATTGTTCTTATTAAATTTTCCATTCAATTCTGGAAAATCAATCCAAAGTACAAAAAATTATAACCGATGGCATTCAATTTTTAAAATTTAGCCCCTACCACCACGGTTTTTTTGATGTGCTGCACATGACCATTGGGATGAAAGAGTTCTGCGGAAATCACATAATAGCCCGCGCCTACCTTTTCCCCCTTTTCGTTTGTACCATCCCAGGTATAAAATCCATTGGCCGCCCAGCGTTCATTTTGACATAGGAGCCTTACTTGTATGCCAGTAGGAGTGAAAATTCTTAGTGTTGCCTGATAATTGGGCTGGTCCATTTTGTAGGAAATGGTCGTAAAGGGTTGCTCTCCTGCTGCGTGGGGAACAAATATTTCCGGTGAGATCGTCAATCCAACCCCTGCCGTTTTGCCATCAAATACCTGAGAGTTTCTATAACCGGGAGTAGCAAAATTTTCAGTACCCGCGGCAGAATGCCAGTTGTTAGGGTCATTTGCAGATTTGTCCAACGCATACCTTTCCAAAGAAATTCCTTTTGCATCCCTCAGAAATCCATGGTGATAGTTTTCATCATAATCGAACCTTTCTGGCCATTTTTCTTCCGGGTCCAATAAAACTACTGTTCCTGAGCGGATGGGATAACTAGGTAGACTCATTACCAAAACTGGACGATTTACCGCCTTTGGAAAGTAGGTGATCAGGCTTTGTCGATCTGTAGTAAGTGCCAGGTAGGAAAAGGGGTCGAGGATAAGGTCTTCTGTTGCTATTATTTTCCTGTTGTCTATTGCTCCTTCTGTGACATTGGCCAATTTCCAGTTTTTAAGGTTGATCAGCTTACTTGAATTGTTGTAAATCTCCACAAACTTGGGCGCTCCACCTGGGGGATTGAAAAGGATTTCATTCAAAACGATGTCTCCATCAGCGGGTAAACCCGGTATTTTTATAAAGGCTGTATTGCTTTCCTTGTCCAAAGCATTTCCCGAGCAACCCCTCCAATTTTCAACCGTAATTTCATAGGATTGATTTACTTTTAAAGAATCCTCAAGACTTAGGATCCACTGAAAAGGATCATTGGGATCTTTTACAGCACTTTGGATTTTGATGGATGGGACAATTTCAAAATCGGCTACCTCTCCAGTATTTTCAGCAGAAGGTTTAGAAAATTGCAATACGATTTGGTATTTGTCTCTGACAAAAGCTTTGATCAGTTGGGGAGCAATGCGATCCGGGCTGTTGTCAAAAACGGAATTGGCGCTTCCCGGGGTACCTTTGGTCTCACTCCTTGAGGGTGCATAATTGCCTAGCCCCTCACAAGTGGCCCAAGGATTGACCAATTCCAGACTGTAGCCATTGGTCAGCACCTCGCTGGCTAGTGGGATTTCTGGCCCATAGGTCATTCTATCCACAAGCTCGTCTTTGTGATTCGATAACGACAATTCGTCTCCCCCGTTCAATAAGGCAGGCCAGGGACTTAAGCCAATCACTTTTCCGTAGTTGGTAAAAGCGGCTACTGAAGATGATGGGCAAAGGATAACATGCTCTCCTGGTTTTATTTCTTCCCGGGGAAGAAGGCTTTGGTTTCTTGAGTTGGCCAGTTTCATGCCTCCAAGATTAATGGTGTTGTCGGTGGAATTGAATATTTCAATGTATTCAGAAGCAGGCAATGCACTTCCCTCTCTGGGAGCAGGCATGACCTCATTGATCAGCAAATCTTTTAAACCTGGAACAGCTACTTGTTGGTAGACAAAGTCAAAAACAATTGGATTGATTTCATTTCCGTCCAGGTCTTCGAGTTGACGGATTTTCAGGGAAAGTGTAGTACTGTCTGACCAGGTATTTTCGAATTCCAAAATCACTTCTTTTCCGTTGTCTTCCAAATGCACGGTTTGAGGAGCCTCATTGCTTATGCTATAGAATTGAGGGACTATGGCCAGAATAGGGTCCAGTTTTTTGTCAAAATACAAGGCCAGTTGCTTGTCTGGTAGCACCACTACATCCAATAATTTAGGAGGGAGCGGGTTCCAGGATATCTCCCTTAAACTTCCAGGCAAAATTCGATTGCTGTTTAATATTCGTGGAGGGATTTTCAAGGTCAATTGAAGGCCAGTGGGAAGTGGAGGAGAAATCAGCACCTGAATTTGATTGGCATAGGTCTGACTTAAAAAGGGTTCCAATTGGTATCCTTCCTCTATGAAGTGAAAAGCATTGAGCCAAGTCTGGTTTTTTTGAAGCCCTGCTTCATGGTTGATTATGAGTAGTTGCTCGTTTTCCAGCCAAATATCCGTCACTCCATCTTCGTAGCGCAATTCCTCTTGGAATAAATTTCCCGACAGATCTGGCTCATCTTGAATGGGAGCTATTTCAAGGGAAATGGTTTTTCCCAATGTTAAGTTTTCGGACAAATGTAGTTTGACCTGATAGGTGTTTTCCTGGCTAAGCTCCTTTGGGAACTCCCCATCGATTTTATATTGCTCCCGAAATATAACCGTAGCTGGATCATAAAATTTCGTGAATGTAATTAAGATGGATTCCTCATCCCAAATCATGGCCTCTGCTACTGACAGTAGACTGTTGTCGATGGAGTATATAAGGTTTTCCGCAGCCTCTCCACTTTTGCTGGTAACCAAAGGAAGTTTTATTTCCAATGTTGCTACAGGCCAGCCCGCCTCGTTGTTGACGGTTATTTTTTTTCCAGCCTTCCTAAGCTCAAATTGGGTATACAATTGATTGTTGATCAACAATGAATCCGGCGGATCAATGCTTTTGCTCCAAATGATTTCCAAAGCATAAGGGTTGATCACAAAGGCCGTGTCAATTGCCGGGGCAAGCGTATCCCAGATAAAGGTTCGTTCTATCGGCTTGGACATCTTTTCTCCATAGCTGTCTTCAAGGCCATTGATGATCAATTGGTACTCCTCACCGGTAATCCATTTAAAAGGGAACTGCAGTAAAACTTGATGTTTATTGGGCATTTCTAGGTTATTGGGATGTTCATTCATCTCTTTTATCCTGTAAACCTGAGGTAACAAAGCCCATTTTGGATCCAGTGCTTTGTTGAAAGTCAACAGGAGGCTTTGGTCGGTAGGGATTTCCAGTTGATCCAATGTAATTGGCCTGGTATCCCGTATATATTCTTTTTTTAAGGTGATTCTGGATTTACCTTCTCTGTCCTTTATACCGCGTACCAGCAAATGCTGTATTTCGTTTTCCTGAATTTCCACATCAAAGACCAGAATAAAGCTGTTTTTTTCTTCTTGATCTAGCAGGACTTTGACAGGATGTGTAAGGGCTGATCCAGCCTGATAATTTTTCGGGTTTGTGATCGTCTCCAGCTTTAGGGTTTCTGAGAAAATCACCTTCACCGAATTGGAAGAATGAACCATGGCCGTATCCAATACATCTTCCCAATCAAAGGAAATTGTATCTGAAAGAATCTGGTTTCCTGATAGATCAGCGATATTTGTAAGGCTCAATTGGTAAGTTTTACCCATGATCAGCGCTTCTGAAAGGTCAAGCTGAACTTCCTTTGGCGCTTCTTCCCTAACACTGGCTTGGAAACTTATTTCCTCGCTTTGCACAAACTGATAGTTAGCTGACTTTAGGGCTTCAACTGGATCAATATCCTCATCAAAAACCAAAACCAAGGTTTTTTCATCGATCCCCCAAAGATTCATTACTTTCGGAGGGCTGCCATCATAGGTAAAGGTAAGGGTGCTTCCTTCCATTGGCACAGCATTGCAATCCTGTAAATTGGCGATGTTCAATTGGTAGCCTTCTCCAGAGATCAGTGGGGCTGGAGTTGAAAGAAGCAGGGTATAAGGAGTGAGTTCCAGCAGTTCCAATTCCTGTCCATTGAGTGAGAAAGTTGTTTCGGGCGGCAGTTTTTGGGGCAGTGCTTTAGAAAAAGTGAGCTGAATCCGGTTGGTTGCGATAGGCCGGATTTCCAGCACTTCAAAAACCCTTTGGTCTGGGGCTTCGCTAAACCTATCGTTTATCTTTCCAGGAGTTCCCCCTTCTATGGCCTGAGAAGCTTTCCAATTGTAAGGATCGCTACAGTTGAGAAATGGGTTGACCTGTTCAATGGACCAACCGCCGTTTTCTTTTTCCTTGTCGGCATAAAGTGAGCGATCATATTGCAGACTATCTATCAGGTTTCCAAAGCCATCTTTCAAGATGATCTCTCCCCCGCTATTAACCAGTGTCTTGAATGCCTCCATGCCAGCAACCTGACCAAAAGGCTCAAACAATTCCTGATTTGTGTTTGAACAAAGGATCAGGTAAGCCTGTGGGCCGAGGCTTAGCTGTGGAATTATGGCTTCGTTATAAGTGAATTTATTTAACCTGATAGATTTGTCTGTTCGGTTAAAAAGCTCAATGAATTCCGCATTGGGCAAGACGGGATTGGGAGGTTCCAATCCTTTCGGGTTGGGATCCGGCATGATCTCATTGATAACAATCACTCCTGTTGGTGTTGGTTGATCAAGGTCAAAAGTATAAGTCCAGTCTGTGTATATTTTGTCTGAAACCAAGCCTTTTATTTGCTCAAAAAGAAGTTGGTAAGTGTTGTTATAAAGGTAATCGTCAAATTTTAGGAGTACCTGATTGTCTTTTACCTGGGAGACTTCTGTAGGTTGACCATAAGTATTGTCCAGCCTTGTAATTTTAGAAATTAAGGATACAGGTTGGTTGAATTCCAATAAAAGGGAACTGTCTTTTTCCGTGTTCAGTAGCTTTGCCGTTAAGGAGTCAATTTGTTCTTCTAAATCCGATATGCTAAAGTCATCCAAAAACAACCTGGCCGCACTACCAGCGCCTTGTCCATAGATGGCCTCCAATCTAAGTGTTATTGCCTGTCTGTTGCTAAGCGAATCAGGCAAAGGAAGGCTGTAAAGCTGATAGGCGGTGTCCTCATTTGGAAAGCTATTTTCTGTACCAATTTGCAGGGGATCGCTAAAAGAATTTCCCTGATCTGTAGAAAAAGCGAGGGTCAAAGTAACCGGTCTGTTGCCTGATCCGTTGTTTTTAGTTTTAGCCCAAAATGAAATTATAGGACGTTGTAACCCAACAGTCAATGTTTTTATGTAAATTTGCGCATTGAAACTACCGATAGTTTGGATACCCAGTGCTTTGGATTGATTTACTCCATCGCCTGCAGCCTGAAAGACTCTGGAATTTCCTGAACGGATCAGGTTTGCTGACCAGCCGGGTAAAAATTCATCAGGGTAGGAGGCAAGGGTAAATTCGGCTTCAAAGTCTTGTTTGGCTAAAATTTCGCTTGTTGGTGAAATTGTGAAACCAAATAAGGGGAATGCCATGAAAGTCCAAATTAAAGCGATGGTTTTCATAACATTAATATAACTAAAACTGTACTAATTAGGTACTTACATAAAGAATTTTTTCCCGGGACAGAACCGGGAAAGTTTAATCGGTCAAAATTATAATCAAAATGAAGTTAGCCGTAGTTGGAGCCACCGGACTGGTAGGCTCAGAAATCCTGGAAGTGCTTGGAGAGCACAATTTCCCTTTCGATGAATTATTGTTGGTTGCCTCTGAGCGTTCTGCAGGAAAAAAGATAGCTTATAAGGGTAAGGAGTATACGGTAATTGGCCTTAAACAGGCAGTTGCAGAAAAGCCTGATGTGGCAATTTTCTCCGCCGGTGGAGGTACTTCTCAGGAATGGGCACCTCAGTTTGCTGAAGTGGGTACAATAGTGATTGATAATTCTTCTGCTTGGAGAATGGATCCTTCAAAAAAATTGGTGGTACCAGAAATTAATGGTAAAAGCCTAAGAATTGATGACCGTATCATCGCCAATCCTAATTGCTCTACCATTCAGATGGTATTGGCATTGGCACCCTTGCATGAAAAATATGGCATCAAAAGAATTGTAGTTTCTACTTATCAGTCCGTAACAGGTACAGGTAAAGATGCAGTGGATCAAATGATGGCTGAGAGAAAAGGTGAAACCGCGAAGATGGTTTATCCTTATAAAATAGATTTGAATGTATTGCCTCATATTGATGTGTTCCAGGAAAATGGATATACCAAAGAGGAAATGAAGATGATCAATGAAACTAAAAAGATTTTTGGTGATGATTCCATCCAAGTTACTGCTACAGCCGTAAGAATCCCTGTCATGGGAGGTCACTCTGAAGCTGTAAATGTGGAATTCAACAATGATTTTGATCTTGCTGAAGTTAAGGAGCTCTTGGCCAACACTTCAGGGGTAATCGTAGAAGATGATCCGGCAAACAATATCTATCCTATGCCTTTGAATGCGCATAAAAAGGATGAGGTATTTGTTGGAAGGTTGAGAAGAGATGAGACCCAAGCCAATACCTTGAATATGTGGATTGTAGCTGATAACCTTAGAAAAGGGGCAGCAACAAATGCGGTGCAGATAGCCGAGTATTTATTGGAACACAGCATGGTTTAAGTGAACCTTGAAAATATATATCATCAGGAATTGATGCAGTTTGTGCAGGATCATCTTACGGAAGATCCTGCACATTTGCTTTTAAGCCTTAAGTCTGCGCCTGGAATAGACTTAAAAGTAGCTGCCCAACAAATCGCTATGCGACAAAAGGCGGCCAAAAAACTCCCTTTTTGGGCCAGTTACCCTTCCCTAATTTTTCCACCTAGCTTGTCTATGGAACAGTGTTCCTCTGAGCTAACGGCGGTGTACAAAGCCAAATTGGTGTCAGGCAAAACTTTTATTGACCTTACAGGAGGCTTTGCTGTAGACACTTTTTTTATAGGCAGGAATTTCAAAGAAATTACCTATCTCGAAAGACAGCAAGAACTAGTGGATCTAGCGCAACACAATCTTTCCAGGCTATTAAAGGAGCAGGGCATTAAACTTAATGTGTTGCATGGGGAATCCGTTCATTTTATTGAGGAGACCCAGGCAAAGTACGGTGTGCTTTATGCTGATCCTGCTAGGAGAGGTACAGGGAATCAAAAGATGTATCAGCTTAAGGACCTTGAACCAGATGTAACCCAGAATTGGAACTTGTTTCGTCAAAAAGCCAGGGTGATTTTGATAAAAGCCTCGCCTATGCTTGACATTCAAGCAGCGCTTACGGACTTGCCAGAAGTGAATGAAGTACATGTAGTGGCTGTAAAAAATGAGGTTAAAGAATTGTTGTTTCTCTACAATGGCAAAAATGAAAAAGCCAAAGTGATAACCACTGAATTAGGGAACAATAAGGAACAACAGTTTTCCTTTACCATGGAGGAAGAAATGACTGCCTCAGTCAATTATTCTTTGCCACAAAAATTCCTGGTGTTGCCCTATTCTTGCATTTTGAAAGCCGGAGCTTTTAAAAGCTTCGCTGTTCGGTTTGGGTTAAGTAAACTGCATCCACATACTCATCTATATACTGCAAATGAATTACCCGAGCAGGTCAATGGTAGGATTTTTGAAGTTTTGGAGGAATTGAAGTTGGATAAGAAAATCCTTAAAGCACGTTTTCCGAATGGGAAGGTGAATGTATTGACACGCAATTACCCTATAAAGCCGGACCTTATCAAAAAACGGTACAAGCTTAAAGATGGCGGGAATGAATATTTAATTGCCTGTACTTTAATGGACGGGAAGACTGCTGTGTTAAGGTGTAGGCTTTCTCAAGAAAGTAAATAAGTCAAAATCCCCCTTTGTTTTAAAGGGGGATTTTTTCGTAAACATTCTAAAATATAAGCTTGAATCCGGATTATTTAATAGAATGTCTATTGCATATTTCGGGTTGAAATAGTCTGACATTAAGCCGAGACTGCCACACCCTTTTCCGCCACAGAATTCCTCCCCCAAGGCAGTGACGATTAACCTTTTATTAGCCTTCTGACCTAGAGTATTTTAGGTTAATAATAAACTTTCTCGTTAATCAATTTTCTTTTGTTAGAAAAAATTTTACATTTGTTAACCATATGGTTAAACCATACAGTTAAATGACAGAGAAAAAGTTTAATCAAGATACTGAAGCGAAAATTTTGGAGGCAGCCAAGGAGGTTTTTCACCAGAAGGGAATGGATGGAGCCCGAATGCAGGAGATCGCAAATGCAGCGGGCATCAATAAAGCCATGTTGCATTATTATTTCAGAAGCAAGCAATTGCTTTTTGAAGCGGTGTTTAAAAATGCATTTTCCTTATTGGCTCCACAACTCAATAAGGTCTTAAATGATGATTCTTCGGTTGAGGAAAAGGTTAAAAGCTTTACCCATAATTATATTTCCTTTATGAAGAAGCACCCTTACCTACCCAATTTTATCATTCAAGAATCTAATCGCAATCCTGGGTTTTTTGAAATGATCAAGAATAATAATGGTTTTCCATCACTGGATAAATTCAAAAAGCAAGTAGCACTTGAGGTCGAACAAGGGATTTTGAGACCTACAGATGGGGAGCAATTATTTGTAACCATTGTCTCGATGAATATATTTCCCTTTGTTGCGAAGCCTCTTATAAAAGGTTTTTTGAAAATGGGAGAGGATGACTTTGAGCAGCTAATGGAACAACGTAAAAGGGTTGTTTCAGAATTTATTATCAACTCAATTAAAAAAACATGAAAGGGATTTTAATATTTATCCTGGCGATGGTTCCCCTTCTTGTACCTGCACAGCAGGTACTCACCTTGGAAGAGTGCCTCACCCTTGCTGAAACGAATTATCCGCTTGCACGTCAAAAGGTTTTGTTGGAGCAACAATTTCAATCTGAGGTCAATGTGCTCGAATTGCAGAAGCTTCCAAAGCTAGACCTGAATGCGCAATCTACCTATCAATCTGATGTTACCAGGATTCCTATAGAATTACCGAATGCTGATATCCAACCTCCTAACAAAGATCAATATAGAGCAACACTAGATGTCAACCAGTTGATTTATAATGGAGGCAATATTGCGGCCAACGCCAGGTTAAAACAAGCAGAATTAAAAACCCGGCAACAGGAGGTGGAGGTTACCATTTACCAAGTTAAGGAAAGAGTCAATGGCACTTATTTCAAAGTTTTACTACTTCAGGAGCAGGAAAAACTTCTGGATTCAAAAATGAAAATATTACAGGAGCGTGCAAAGGAAGCGGTCTCTGCCATTAGAAATGGAATGGCCCTGCCTTCCTCCAATCAACTTTTGCAGGCTGAGCTCTTGTTATTGGAGCAACAAAAAGTTCACCTTAAATATGAACGCAAAAAAGCGCTGGAAAGCCTTTCCTCTCTCACCTTTAAGGATATCGCGCTTAGTGATACCCTGTTGAAACCTGAAATTCTGTTGGCCTCTAATACTCCGTTAAACCGGCCGGAATTAAAACTATTTGAGTACAAGGCACAGCAGTTAGATATTTCTAAGGAGTTAATTGATAAAGAAAAATCCCCCAGTCTAATGGGTTTTGCACAAGCGGGATATGGTAATCCTGGTTTGAACATGTTGGACAATTCCTTTCAGGAATTTTATATGGTAGGCTTAAAGTTCAATTGGAGGTTATTTGACTGGGGTAAAAATCAGGAAAAAAAGCTGGGTGTAGAAGCGTTAAAGCAGGTAGTAGCCACGGAAAAAGAAACCTTTGTGCTCAACAATGAAATTCAACTGCAAGAAGCCTGGGAAGACATAAGCAAGTACAAAGAAATTCTAGAGCAGGATGCGGCCATAGTAAACTTGCGAGAAGAAGTAATCGCGTCTAATACCTCCCAATTTCAAAATGGAACCATCACTTCTTCGGCTTACATCATTGATCTCAACAAGCTTTATGATGCAAAAATCAATCAAAAGTTGACTGAAATACAGTTGATCATGAGTCAAGCCAAGTATAAATTAATTAAGGGTGACTTTTAAATACAGATCCAAAATGAAAACCTTCAAACTATTTTTATCAAGTATTCTTCTGCTTGGTATTGTATCCTGTGAAAATGAAGAGAAAGCAGATGGCTATGGTAATTTTGAGGCAACTGAAATTACTGTTTCAGCAGAGTCTTCCGGAAAATTATTGTCTTTAGCAGTAGAAGAAGGGCAGGTGGTCGAGGAGGGGACCATTGTAGCTTTGGTGGATACCCTGCCTTTATTTTTGTCAAAGCAGCAATTGTTGGCCTCCAAGGAAACGGTATCCTCAAAATCCGGTAGCATTTCTTCGCAGATTAATGTGCTTAAAGAACAATTGAAAAACGCAGTTTTAGAATTGGACCGTGTCTCAAAAATGTTTGCTGATGGGGCAGCTACTCAACAGCAGTTGGATAGAGGAAGCAATCAGGTGGAAGTTTTAAAAAAGCAGATTAAAAACGTTCAAAGTCAGCAATTGCCTATTGAGAAAGAAGCCTTGTTCTTTGATGCCCGCATAGCTCAGCTCGATCAACAAATCGCTCAAAGTGTCTTAAAGAACCCAATTTATGGAACTGTTTTGGGGAAATTCGCTGAAGCTGGGGAAGTGGTTTCTTTTGGGAAGCCACTCTATAAAATTGCGGATCTGGACAATATGCTTTTAAGGGTTTACATAAGCGAAACACAATTACCTAGCCTCAGCATTGGGCAAATTGTAACTGTAAAAATAGATTCAAATGAGGGAATGAAGGCATATGATGGCAAAGTTAGCTGGGTTTCATCTACTGCTGAGTTCACTCCCAAAATCATCCAAACCAAGGAGGAAAGAGTTAATCTGGTTTATGCAGTAAAAATTAAGGTGAAAAACGATGGCGCCCTAAAAATAGGTATGCCTGCAGAAATGTGGATCGAGAATGACTTAAGTAAGGAAAGCAATTTATAATTAACATAAAAACACCATGGAAAACCATCAGTACAATGTAAATATCAATTGGAATGTAGATAGAAAAGGGCTTATGTGTTCCCCAGAACTTAAAATGGGCGACTCTGATTCGTCCAATTGTATAGCTGTGGCAACACCTCCGGAATTCCCTAAAGGAATGCCCAATATCTGGTCCCCAGAGCATTTATTTACTGCCTCGGTGAGTAGTTGTTTGATGACTACATTTTTGGCCATCGCAGAAAATAGCAAACTGGATTTCTCTGCTTTTAGCTGTAATGCCAAAGGAATTTTGGCAAAAGAAGAAGGCAAATTTGCCATGACAGAAATTATCCTTTCTCCTACTGTGACCATCTCCATTGAAAAAGATAGAGAACGTGCCGAACGAATTGTTCAGAAATCTGAAGCGGCTTGCTTGATTTCCAATTCAATTAAATCAAAGATCTCCCTTAACATTACCATTAAAATAGAGGAATAAAAATGAGTATTTCCCTCAACCAAATCAGCAAGACCTATAACGAAATAAGTGCTGTCCAGGACATTTCATTTGATGTAAATCCAGGTGAATTGTTTGGGATAATAGGGCCTGATGGTGCAGGGAAAACTACCTTGTTTCGAATTTTGACCACCCTGTTATTGGCAGATACTGGTACGGCAGTAGTAGCAGGGATGGATGTAGTGGAGGATTATATTGCTATTCGAAAATCCGTTGGCTATATGCCAGGTAGGTTTTCACTTTATCAAGACCTGACGGTGGAGGAAAACCTGCAATTTTTCGCTACAATTTTTGGTACAACCCTTGAAAAAAATTATGATCTGATCAAGGAAATCTATGAACAGATAGAACCCTTTAAAACCCGGAGGGCTGGAAAGTTATCTGGGGGGATGAAGCAAAAGTTAGCCCTTTGTTGCGCCTTGATTCATAAACCCAAAGTGCTTTTTTTGGATGAACCTACCACTGGTGTGGATCCGGTGTCAAGAAAGGAATTTTGGGACATGCTGAAACGCCTTCAGGCAAAAGGCATTACGATTTTGGTATCCACACCTTATATGGATGAGGCCGCTTTATGTGATCGAGTAGCCCTTATGCAGGATGGGCATATCCTGGAAATTGACAGTCCGCAGCATATTGTGCAAAAGTACCCCAAAGCAATTTATGAAATAGGGGCCAAGGAAAGGCATAAATTGATACAAGTGCTTCGGGATTTCCCTAACATGTACAGTGTGTATCCATTTGGCGAGTATGTACATTATACTGATCGGCGTTCCAATTTGGATGTGCCGGAACTGGAAGAATACCTGAAAGCAAATGGGATTTCAGAGGTTTATATTGGTTTAACCCAAACTACCATTGAGGATGTTTTCATGGAAATGGCAAAAAAATGAGCGAAAACAATGTTATAACCGTCAAAGACCTGACAAAGAAGTTTGGCGATTTCCTGGCCGTCGATGCCATAAGCTTTGAAGTAAAGGCAGGTGAAATTTTCGGATTTCTGGGCGCCAATGGAGCGGGAAAAACTACGGCCATGAAAATGCTTATAGGCATTTCCAAACCCAGTTCTGGAGAAGCAATGGTAGCGGGATTTGATGTCTATACCCAAACGGAGCTTATCAAAAAAAACATTGGCTATATGAGCCAGAAGTTTGCGCTCTATGATGATTTAACGGTGCGGGAAAACATTACCTTTTTTGGTGGGATATACGGCTTGTCCCGATCCACCATAAAGGAGAAGATAAAGGTATTAGTGGCGGACCTGAAACTGGAAAATATTATTGATCAATTGGTTGGTGCTTTGCCCTTGGGCTGGAAGCAAAAATTATCCTTTTCGGTGTCTCTACTACATGAACCAAAAATCGTTTTTCTAGATGAGCCTACAGGAGGGGTGGATCCAATTACCCGAAGACAGTTTTGGGAAATGATCTATCATGCGGCAGATATGGGAACGACCATATTTGTAACCACCCATTATATGGATGAGGCAGAATATTGTGACAAGGTATCCATTATGGTCAATGGGAAAATTGAAGCAATGGATCGGCCAAAGCTTTTGAAGGAACAATATGGGGCGAGTAACCTTAATGAGGTTTTTTTAAAACTGGCAAGAAACAGTAATCCCGAATAAATAAAAAGAAATTTAATTTTTCGAAATGAAGCGTTTTATTGGTTTTGTAAGGAAGGAATTCTACCATATCTACAGGGATAAAAGGTCACTATTTATCCTTTTTGGCATGCCTATCGCTCAGATTTTATTATTTGGATTCGCCATTACCAATGAAATTAATAAGGTGGAAATTGCTATTATGGACCATGCCAAGGATGCCACCACCATTGAGATTATTAATAAAATGGCCTCTTCCAAATACTTTTCTATCAACCGGTACTTAGATACAGAATCCGAGGTAGAAGGGGTTTTCAAGGAAGGGAAAATTAAAGCTGTCATTGTTTTTGAAAAAGACTTTGGCGAGAAACGAGTGAAAAATGGGCAATCTACTCTACAGCTAATTGCCGATGCGACTGATCCCAACACGGCCAATTCTATCACCAATTACATTCAATCAATTGTCCAGCAGTACAATCAATCCATAAATATCCATCAAGTTGGAGGGCCACAGGTTATGACCCAAACCCATATGGCTTTCAACCCTGAGATAAAGAGTGTATTTATGTTTGTGCCTGGGGTGATGACGATTATTTTAATGTTGGTGTCTGCTATGATGACTTCCATATCCATTGCAAAGGAAAAGGAGTTGGGAACTATGGAGATTTTATTGGTCTCTCCACTTAAACCTTTTCAGGTGATATTAGGCAAGGTGGTTCCCTATATTTTGCTTTCTATCATTAATGCAATAGTTATCGTATTGCTAAGTATTTTTATTTTTAAAATGCCCGTTCAGGGAAGCCTGATTTTATTAGGTGCTGAAAGTGTGTTGTTTATCCTTACTTCTTTGTCCTTAGGGATATTAATATCAACTATAACAGAGACGCAGCAGACGGCCATGATGATCTCATTGATGGGTTTAATGCTGCCGGTAATCCTCTTGTCAGGATTTATATTCCCAATAGCCAGTATGCCGCTTCCTTTACAAGTTATCAGCAATATTATACCGGCCAAATGGTTTATCATCATCATTAAAGGAATCATGTTGAAAGGAGTGGGAATAGCTTTTATATGGAAAGAGACGCTTATCCTTATAGGCATGACGCTATTCTTTATTGGAATCAGTACCTACAAATATAAAATCAGGCTTGAATAATGAAAACCATCGGATATTTGATACAAAAGGAATTCAAGCAGATCTTTAGAAATAAGGGAATGCTTCCTATTATTTTTATTTTGCCCATCATTCAACTCCTTATTCTGTCCAATGCAGCTACCTATGAAGTAAAGGACATAAAATTTGGCTACATCGATGCAGACCGTAGCTCTTCCTCCAGGGCATTGATTGAAAAATTCCGTTCATCGACCTATTTCAACCTGCTTGCTCCCTACTCATCCTATGCTGAGGCGAATTCAGGAATGTTGGAGGGAAAAGTAAATGTGATCATGGAAATCCCCAATAATTTTGAACGACAACTGGTAAACAATGAAAAAACGTCAATAGGACTCACCGTTGATGCCATAGATGGGGCAGCAGCAGGAGTAGAGACTGCCTATATCCAACAAATAGTTCAGGAATTTAACCAAAGTATAGCCTTGAAGTCAGCTGTTAGTAAAAACCGAAGTGGCTTTGCTGGGTTGATTACAATTATTCCCTCCTATTGGTACAATATCACACTGGATTATAAAACATTTATGGTGCCGGGGATATTGGTACTTCTGGTCACTATGATCACATTGTTTCTTTCAGGGATGAATATTGTCAGGGAAAAAGAAATAGGGACATTGGAACAAATAAATGTTACCCCGATCAAAAAAAGTCAATTTATTATTGGCAAGCTTTTTCCCTTTTGGATTATAGGTTTGGGTTTGTTGAGTATTGGCTTGGTGCTGGCAAAGCTTATCTTTGACATTCCCCTACTCGGGAGTTTGGGTATCCTTTATTTTTATACTGCGATCTATATATTGGTGATTCTGGGTATTGGTCTTTTTATTTCCAATTTCACAGAAACCCAGCAGCAAGCCATGTTTATTGCCTGGTTTTTCATCGTCATTTTTATTCTAATGAGTGGGTTGTTTACGCCTATAGAGAGCATGCCAAAATGGGCACAACTGATAACCACCTTCAATCCCATCAGGTATTTTGTGGAGGTAGTGCGGATGGTAATGTTGAAGGGCGCAGGTTTTTCAGATATTTTGCCGCAGTTATGGAAAACCTTTGCCTATGCCATCTTGGTGAATGGGTTGGCTGTGTACAGTTATAAAAAAGTGAATTAAGTTCGATTTGAAGAGATGTAAAAATGTAAGGTAATGAAAACGACTTGATAGATTTTATGTTTTCAGGGCTTGCGAGTTCGTACCTGTTTTTACATTTCTTCAGCCCAATTCAATGATACCAAAAAAGATTAAACCCGAAATATGCAATAGACAATCTATTACGTGCTGA
>TARA_R110002124_G_scaffold218645_2_pt1 | contig 28289 bp, 25 predicted proteins | sample TARA_R110002124 | Tara Oceans TARA_R110002124 (sample SAMEA4397445) | marine metagenome | biome: Polar Biome; feature: [SRF] surface water layer (ENVO:00010504); material: water (ENVO:00002006), including particulate matter (ENVO:01000060) such as... | depth 5 m
CTCCAAGGACGAGGTGCGCAAGGCCGTGGCCGGGTCCACAGCCCTGAGGCGGGAAGGCAAGGCCAGCGAAGTCGCCGCAATCACAGCCTTTCTCGCATCGGACGGAGCCGGTTTCATCACCGGGGCCAATATCGACGTCAACGGCGGCCTCAACTTCTCCTGAAGAGTACACCATGCCCGCAGTTGCCCCCTCGCCGCCGAAGGTCTGGCCGAAGTCGGCCGGCGAATGCCGGTGGGACTGCCTCGCCCTTGGCGAGGTCATGCTCCGGTTCGATCCCGGCGAGGATCGGGTCCGCACGGCCCGTTCCTTCCGGGTCTGGGAGGGTGGCGGCGAGTACAATGTGGCCCGCAGCCTCCGCCGGACTTTCGGCTGGCGCACCGCGATCGCGACCGCCCTGCCCCGCACTGAACTCGGCGCGTTGGCCGAGGACCTGATCTTACAGGGGGCCGTCGACATGAGTCCGGTCGTCTGGCGTGAGGCCGATGCGATCGGTCGCGACACCCGCATGGGTCTGAATTTCACCGAGCGCGGTTTTGGTGTCCGCAGTGCCCTCGGGTGTTCCGATCGCGCCAACTCCGCAGCATCGCAACTGGCCCCTGGCGAGATCGACTGGGACACCCTGTTCGGCCGCGACGGCGTGCGCTGGCTGCACACCGGCGGTGTTTTCACGGCCTTGTCGACCTCGACCGCCGCAATCACGCTGGAAGCCGTCAAGGCCGCCAGACGGCACGGCACCCTGGTGTCCTTCGACCTGAACTACCGCCCCAGCCTGTGGGTCAGCCACGGAGACCCTGAGGCGCTGCGACAGGTGAACCGTGAGATCGTGTCGAACTGCGACGTACTGTTCGGAGACGAACTGGCCATCGCCGGCTGCCTCGGCGAGGCCAATGCCCCGGTCGCCCGGGAAACGCCGACAGACCGGCGACCGTTCGATCATAGCGTCGATCAACTGATGGCCCGCTACCCGCAACTGTCCGTGGTGGCGGCATCGCTTCGCGACCCGGTGACAGCGTCGCGAAACGGCTGGGGCGGCCTGATCCGCGACGGCGATTTCGGGCATGCCTCCCGCTATACTGAGGATCTCGACATCCTCGACCGTGTCGGCGGCGGCGACGCCTTCGCGGCGGGCGTCATCCACGCCCTGCTGTCAGGCTTCGGTCCGCAGGCCGCGGCGGACTGGGGCACGGCTCACGGTGCCCTGGCCATGACCACGCCCGGCGACACCGCCGTCAGCTCCATCAGCGAGATCATCCGTTTTCTGGGTTCCACCGGCGCTGCAACCGTTCGCTAGGAGGCATCTGGAGCAGCTCGGCACCCCGCCAAGCGCCGATTACTGCAGAAGGTGGTGAGGGGTTGGGGACACCGCCGACACGGTGTCGCCATCAGCCGACTATTCGGTCGGCGCTGGTTGGAGGTTCCACTCGACCGCTTGGAAGCCTTTGGACATTGTCTCAGTCCGCTTGGCCCTCTTCGACCTCATGGCGCGGGTGTGGGGCGAACCAAACAACTGGATAGCCGAACTGATCATCGTTGAGGAAACGGCTGTGGGGAGTGCGGTGCTGGTCAAAGGCCGTGACGGCGTCGGTCGTCCGGGCACATGGCAGGTCAGCCCAGCAACAACGTACAGTGCGACCTGGCCCTAAAGCAGACGTCTCCAACCGCCGCGTAGAGTCACCAGCAGCCCCTCCCCTTCCCCCATTCTCCCCCCACTCCCAGCATCTCTTGGGAACAGGCCGAATTTCGAAAAACATCACAGGTCGATCGACTGGCACGTTCGGTCACCTGTCGCTCCCGGAACGACTGTAGATCGGATTGGAATAGATCCAGGTGACAGCCCGGTCGGGCCCCAGCGCTTTCGGGACCATGACGGTGCTTTCGACGCGATAGACACCTGGCCGATCATCCCGGTATGCGTAGGTCAGGGCTCCCGGGCGACTGGTCGCGACGACGACACCATTGCGCAGGACGCGGGTGACGGCCCCCAGAGCCACGGCCGTACTGGGCAGGGTCACCGAATAGATCGTGCCAGAACGGGCGATGAATTCATCGCCCATCACCGCCCGGGTCTCTCCATGGGTTCCTGTGAACAGGAATCCCGTTGCGTCCCCGAGAACGTCAAGCGAGACGTAAAGATGACCCTCGGCGATGGCCCCATAGACCAGAGACCTGTCGGCTTCGAAATCTCCAGACATCGGCACGTCGGAAACGATATGATTCCGCGCGATACGCATGATCTCGGCGGCAGGCGGAAAGGCCCACCGCTTGCCGGCCCACAATTCGATCGACTGGTGTACGTCCGGCGCATAGACGCCGACGAAGCGACGGCGTTGCGTCATCGTGTCCCAGATTCGAAGAGTCGCCGAGTTCTCGGTGCCGAGCTCAAGATAGGCCTTCATCCGGTTGAAGGGCAGCATCGCGATCGCCGTCAATTTCGACGCCAAGGGTGCGGCATAAAACTGATCCGCGAGATCGAGAATCTCCATGCCGCCAATGCGGTCGTCGATCGGCCCCTGCCAGCCCCATTTACGGTGCGCAGGATGGGCGATCAGGGCCAGAGCATTCTCGCGGGCTACCGTGTCCAGCACTGCCCCCGTCGTCTCCTCGCGGGCCATGGGCCTGGAGGTGACATTCATCTCCAGCAGGTGGCCTTCCGGCTGCGAGCGCTCGGCACCGGAGAGTACAAGCACACCGTTTCGCCAGCCCTCTTCGCCAGCCGCGATCGGCTCAAGGGTGTTGTGGTCCGTGACGATCAGAAAGCGAATATCCTGCTCGCCTGCCGCCTGCGCCAGGGCGGCATAGGACGCCGAGGCGTCGTCCGAATAGTTGCTGTGAAGATGGATCAGACCGGCATAGTCAAAATGATCTTTCGGGGGGGCAGCGGGGACCGGCAGGCCGACCGTCTGGGCCCGTGTCAAATGCGCCAGCCCCGCGGTCAGGAGAATGCACAGGACGAGGCCGGCCAGAGCGCGGATACTGATCGGACGAAGGGGCGGCCGCTTTTTTTCACCCTGCCCCCCAGGCGGCAGCCCGACACCGCTAGTCTGCGAACCCGGATGGGGCCGTGACGCCGCCACCACCCCATCCCGCCGCCGGACCCCGGTCCACCGGACAGGGTGGAATTTGTCGCACCCGGTCATGGGTGCATTCATTTCGGGCCGGGGGCGAAATAGGTCTCGAGCTCGTCAACCAGATCGAGTTCTGCCTTTGCCCTGCGGCCCGCATCCGCACTGTCATGGGCGTGAACGGCAGTTTTCAGACCGACAACGGATGCTCCGAACCGCCCCTTTAGTCCGACATCCGAAATCCGGGGTTCGATCTCAGCCCACCGCGCTGCTGCATAGTCCGCAGCAACAGCGGCGTCGTCCCACCGGATGGGCGTGGCCGAGACATCAACAGCATACCGGAAACCAGCATAGTCCAGAAGACTGACCTGAACGGGGATGGCCGCTGTCCCATCGCCGGCGGAAACGAACAGGCGGAAGGCTTCGATCGATGCAATCGCCAGATCGGGGCGTGCCATCGAGCCCCGGGCCCGATCCATCACCTGGAGATAGAGCGCCAGTTCGCCAGCCGGGCCGGACTGCAGCAGATGGCCGTCACGGGCTGCCGCGACCTTCGCCTGCGCGATTATCGTATCCAGTTCGGCCGGTGTCGCGGTCGCAGCCTGTTCCGTCAGGGTCTCGAAATACTCTGACGCCGCGAGAGGGGCCGCGACCAGGGCACCGGGTGTTGACGCAACGGCTCCCGGCGCGGCGGCGGTCGGCTCAGCAGGCGTGGCCGGGTTCGTCCTCTGACAAGCCGTCGCCGAAAACAGGGTCAACCCCGCCAGGGCGAAAAGTGCGACGCGATGGGCGCCGACGGAGGAGTGGATTTTGGTCATTTTGGAACCTTCCGACCCAGAGTGAGTCGTTGGGTAGACGGCACCGCCGGGTCACCCCCTCAAATCCAAAGGGTCAGGGGTAGTCGTCGGAACTCATCCCTCGGTCCGGACCCGGCCATCCTCCATACGCACGATCCGGTCGGCATAGGCTTCCAGGCGCGGATCGTGACTGACGCAGACGACTCCGGTGCCTTCCTCCAGAGCTGTGGCCCGGAGCATCTCGGCGATCTGTCGGCCATTGCTGGAGTCCAGGGCCGAGGTCGGTTCATCGGCAAAGATCAGTCGGGGTCGTTTCGCCAGCGCCCGGGCGATCGCGACCCGCTGGCGTTCACCGCCCGACAGCGAGTCCGGCCGGTTGTTCAGGCGATGACCGAGTCCGACATCGACCAGGACACTGGAGGCCCGGGTATCAGCCAGTCGGCGCTTCAGACCCTGCCGTCGCAGAACGATACTCACCTGCTCCATCGCCGTCAGAGCCGGGATGAGATGAAATCCCTGAAAGATGAATCCGAACGACGCCAGCCTGAGGGCGTCGCCCTCGTGCCGACTGAGCTCGGTCAAGTCCCGCCCGAGAACCTCGACGTGACCGCCGTCCGGCGTCAACAGTCCGGACGCTATCGCCAGCAAGGTCGACTTTCCCGAGCCTGAAGGCCCCGACACCATGACGAACTCACCACGCTCGACGCTGAAGTCTGTCGGAAAAAGTGCCGTCACAGGACCGCCGCCGGTGGCGTAGGTTTTTCCGATGCCGCGCGCTGTGAGGACAGGATCACGCTTCATGCCGCCCCTCCCCTCGCCAGACTCAACAACACCCGCTGCCGCAGAAGCCGGGCCTGCGCCTGGGCAACCGCCAATCCGGCGTCCTCGAGCGCGACACGCTCTGCAGCCATCGCGATACCGTCGATGACCCCCTCATGATGACGTCGCTGGGCCAGACGAAAGCGGGTCTGCGCCTCGTCAAAATGTCGCCGGGCCGCCGCCAGTTCCGCCGACGCAGCGGCATCGTGTTGTACGGTGATCTGCAGATCGACCCAGCCATCCACCACGGCCTTGCGCCAATTGAGTTCAGCCAGGTCTGCGTCGGCCGACGCCTGGTCAACACGGGCCCGGTTGGCGCCTCCGTCCACGGCGGCGTGGGTCAAACTGACCGCCGCCGCCCAGGCCAGGGCACGGACATCCAGCAGGGAGGCGAAGGCGGCGTCCGGCGTCCCCAGGGCGGCGACAATCCTGAACCCGGGTCGGGTTGACGCAATCACCGCGGCGCGATGGGCATCCGCAGCCCGGAGCCGGGCAAAGGCCGCCCTTACGCCGGACCGGGCGTCTACATCGTCAGAGGCCACGGCCTCGCCTGGAACGGTGACAGTCTCAGGCAGATCACCGGGGGGAACATCGAGGTCGGCCACACCGCCCAGCAGGGCCTGAAGTCTCAATCGTTGAACAAGGACCTCGACCGATGCGGCCTGTTCGGCGGCAGCGGCGTCCGCAACCAGGGCACCGGCCTCGAGGACATCGTCTGCGCTGGCGGTCCCCGCCTCCGCCCTTATACGGATCAGGTCACGACGACGGCCGACGAACCCGGAGGTCCTCCTGGCCGAGACCTCGGCCTGCTGAGCATAGCGAAAATCCACATAGGCCGTCACCGTTCTGGCCGCGACAAGCTGCCGGGCGGCTTCGACCTCGATCGCGTCAGCAGCCGTCTCACTGTCCGCGGACGCAATCTCCTGTTTGATCCGGCCCCACAGGTCGATCTCATAGCTCGCCTCCAGGGTCGGCGAAGCGCCGACCCGACTCCGGCCGAAGGTCTCCCCGCCGGTCACACCGGAAAAGCCGGTATCGATCCGGATTGACCGACCGGCGCGCGCGAGGGCGGCGTCCGCTTCAGCGCGTTCCATACGCGCCAGGGCGGACTTGATGTCGAGATTGGCCAGGTCGGCCCTGCGCAAAAGGGCGCGCAACTCGGGATCGCCGAAGTCCTCCTGCCACGGCGTGGGGGTGCCAGGCGTCAGATAGAGCGCAGTAGGCCGCTCTGTCCGGGGCACCCCGGCACAGGCGCCGAGCGCCAGAACGCCGACCGACAACGCACAGACAAAGGCTCTGCTCATGGCGCAATCCGCACCAGGACGCGCTGGCCCAGGCGAAGCGTATCCCCCCCCTGCAGACTGAGGACGATCTCGAGACTGCGGGTGTCAGTGGGCGCGGTCGGATCGCCGAGGATAGTCGATGGTCCGAACATCGCCGACACCCGCTCGATCCGGGCCGGAAAGGACCGCGAGGGATTGGCCTCCAGGCTGACCGTGGCCGACATGCCTGGATGCAACCTATCGGCAAAGGCCTCGTCCAGTTCGGCCCGCACAATCCGCGCGCCGTCCGGTTCCATCAGGAATAGCGGGGTACCGGCCGAGACCCAGGTACCTTCGGAAACAGATCTCCGGATCAGTCGTCCGGCGACCGGTGCCGTCAGCCTGCGAGCGTCGACCGCATAGGCATCAAGACGACGGTGCGCCCGGGCCGCAGCCGCCGAGCGTCGCGCGATGGCCAGGCCGGCACGAGCCTCCCGGGAGGCCTGCAGGGCCTGGTCCGCCGCCTGCTGCGTACCCGCATCGGCCGAGGCAAGTCTCTGCAGACGGGCCGCCTCCTCTTCCGCCCCGGCGAACCGGACAGCGGCACTCGTGGCCCGGGCGTCCGCCTCGGCGATGTCAGCCCCCGAAGCGTCAAGGATCAGTCGTGCCAGACGGTCATCGAGGCGGGCCACGACCGCGCCCGCCGGGACCTCATCACCCTCCCTCAGATCGACGGTCCGGATGATCCCGTCGGTCGGGGCCGCGATGGAGATCAGGCCCGGGTCCGCATCAATCGTGCCCCGTCCCACCGCGATCGGTGGAGGACCTTCGTGCCCGGTCGCGGCGGATGCCCGGTCCGGACCATCGCAGGCGGCAAGCGAGATCAGGACGGTGATCAGGAGAGGAATGTGAGGTTTCATAACAGCAGGCTCGCAGGATCGGCCAAGGCCACGCGTCGCAGCGCCCAGGCGCCGGACCCGAGGGCCACAAGAATGATGAGGATCCCGGCCGCGGCCATCATGGGCAGGGACAGAATGATCGGCACACCCTGGGCACGGGCGACGAACGCCAGGAGAACGGTCAACACGCCCGCCGCTGCCAGGCCCGCGACGCCGACCCAGGCGCTCTGCTCCAGCACGATGGCTCTGAGGGACCCCATCGAAAATCCCAGCGCCCTTAGTGCGGCATACTCCTTGATCGATCCCACGACCGCAGCGTTCAAAGTCTGGCTGGTGATGATGACGGCAACGGCAAGAGCAACAATACTGCCGAACAGAAAGGCCACGCCGGCACCGGATTCTGACAACCAGTAGCGGGTCGTCCTGTCCGCAAAGGCTCCGGCGTCAAGCGCCTCGAAGCCGCTGCCCTGTCCGATCCGGTTGAGCCGGCGCGCTGCCGTGGTCGCAGCCTCGGACGAGTCAAACCTGGCCAGGACATAGGCGACCATGCCCGCCGGACCTGCCGCCGGGTCGAGGCTTCGGGTGGTGGGCAGGGAGGCGATGACATTGACGCCTCCCAGGCCGCGCAGCCCGTGCGTCAGCCCGGCCACGCGAACCCGCCGACCGTTGATCTCGACCCTGTCTCCCAGACGCACACCCAGCTTGTGAATGTCGCCGTCATCGATCAGGACAGCACCTGGCTCGGCCAGGCTGGCCCGCTGCTCCGGTGTCAGGACCGTTGCCAGAGCCAGAGCCTCCGGGTCGAGCGAAACGCCGACGATATAGACGTTGACCATGCCCTGGCTCTCGGTACGCCACTCGCCCGAGCCCCACAGAAAGGGCTCGACCTGCCGCACGCCGGGCTGCATCCACGCCGAAAGTTCGGCCTGGTCACTGATGGGACGACCCAGGTCAACGCTCTGAACCCCTGGATATCCGATCCACAGATCCGCCGACGAGCGGGTCACATACAGGCTGGACAGCGAGAATATGCCCAGGATCAGCGCCGCCTGCAGCAGGACAAGAAGACCGGAAAAGGCGACGGCGACCACCGCTGGCGAAAACCGGCGCCAGTCATGGACCAGGCTCTTGAGCCCCAGCGACATCATGGGCGATCCCGCCCGATCAGCCAGACTCCGGCGAGGACGGTGAGCCCTCCCAGGACCTGCAATCCACCGATCGGCTCGTGAAAAAGGGTCCAGCCCGCGACCATGACCAGAAGGTACCCGAGCGCCAGCATCGGGAAGGCCGCACTCAGCTTGATCTCGGCAAGGACGATCATCCACGTCGCCATGCTGAGACCTTCAATGACCAGTAGCAGCGGGCCCCACGGCTGGCTGAGAGCGGCCATCAACCAGTCCACACCGAATGGCATGCCCTGCAGCGCCAGCGCGGTGAATTTGGACGCCACCTGGTAGCCAAGCCCCAGCAGGGGCAGACCCAGACACAAGGCCACGAGTGACAGACGGCGACTGACCGTTCCCGGTTCCGTGTTCCGGCTCCAGATCGTCATGCCGCCGGCCTCAGCGTGGAGTCCGCCGCGAACAGCGGAGCCACCAGGTTCAGCCCGCGGTTCATCAGGCGATTGCGGTGGCGGAAATACAGACTGGTGCCGATCAGGGTGCTGCCCAGCCGCAGCTTGATGTCATACGCCGCAGCCCCGCTCTGATAACGCGCGAGATTAGCCTCAAGACAATAGTCTATATTGTTGAACCAGCTAAGAAAGTACAGGTCGAGGGCTCGTCCGCGCTCACCGTCCATGACGAAGAATTTGTCCGTCAGGATATCGTCGCCGCGCAGCAGCATATTCACGGCCAGCAAGTCGTTGCCGGACCAGTACAGGCCATAGACGGCCCGTTCTCCCATTGCCGTGGCCACCCCGGAAAAATAGTCCGGCGTCAGGTCCTCGAACTGCATGTCGGCGCGGTCACGGGTCTGGCGGTACAGCGCCATTGTCTGGTCGAGCACGCCATCCAGGTCATGCCGCCACTCCAGTCGCACCTTCGCACGGTTGCGAAGTTTGCGACGCATATCCTTGCGCGTTCCCGGCGACAGGGTCGCCAGATAGGCCTCAAGCGTGTGGAAGGCGATGTCGAGGCTGGCGACGGGCAAACCGGCGATGCCGCGATATCCTCGCGCGCCGGCGACCGCATCCCACAAAGGCGCCTGGCAGGCCGGAACGTCCTTGACGCCCATCAGATGCGCCCCGCCCCGCCCGGCTTCGACTTCAAAGGCGTCCAGTAGCATTCGCAGCAGCGCAGGCTGTCGGCCCGGCCCGGCCTCGGGAGAAAATCCCAACGGCAGCATCTCGGTGCAGGGCGAGCCAAGACAGGCCAGGGGCAAGTTCAGCATGTCGGGAAACACCCGGCGAACGCGCGCGACCATCCGCCGCCCCACGTCTCCCAAAGTCGTATCGAGGGCATAGGTGGTCAGAAACATGGGAACCGCAGCCAGCAGCTGACCGGCATCCTCGACGACCAGGTAGCGCCAGTCGAACGCGTCGAGGCCCGCGGTCTCGACCGCCAGCAGATAGGCAAAGGATTCGACCTCATCGGGGAAAAGACGGTCCCAGGACTCGCGACCGATGTCGGCAATCGAGGTGATGACGCGCGCCTCAGGCATGGGCGGCTTCCAGCGCAGACACCCTGGTCCCGTGGCGGGCGAAGAAGCCGGCCGACAGCTCCGCGACCAGGTCGCGCTCCCGATCCACATGGATCATGTGGAAGCTGTCATTCAGAAACGTCAGTTCGGTCGCACCCCCGAGACAGGCTTGCAGACGGTGCGCGTTGCCGGGGCTGCTCATGTCGTCCTCGCGGGCGTGCAGGATCAAGGTCGGGGTTGTAATGGTCGGCCCGACGGCCTCGACCCGGCGCCCCAGACGGTAGAGCTGATACAGGGCTCCCAGGGGCATGGTGTCGATCGCGCCGTCAATCAGCCCTCCGGTCGAACCGGCGGCCAGGGCTCTCAGGCGTTCATCCTTGAGTCCGAAAGGCGAAGGTTCATTGATGGCGATACGGCGCAGGACCGGCAGGTTGGCGACCAACTGGATCACCGGAGCCCCCATGGCCCATCGCGGCATATTCCAGCCGTCGTACTCAAAGGTCATCGAATAGGCGGCGACACTGCGGATCGTCGGTGTTTCTGCGGCCAACAGCAACGCCAGCGCCCCACCGGCGCAGATGCCCGCGACATGAACCTCGTCGACCTCCCTGGCGAACGCCTCATGGGCGATCCGGACACTGTCGAGCCAGGCACGCCAGTCCGTGCGCAGCAGATCGGCCTCCGTGCCGCCGTGTCCCGCAAGTTGAGGGCAGAAGCAGGCATAACCCCGGCGACGCAGGCGTTTGGCCAGGGGCTTCATCTCTCCCGGAGCGCCGGTCATGCCATGCAACAGCAAGACGCCCTTTCCGCTGTCGTGCGATATCGAAAAACTTCGATCGGGAATCCCCCGGGCATCTTCACGCGACATCGCAGGGCCTTTCGATGTGGAGGGACGGTCGGTCATGCGGCGGACAATCCGACGCACATGACGCCGGCGAGAATCAACACAGCTCCGACCGCCTGTTCGAACGTCATCCGCTCCTTGAGCAACAGCGCGCTCGCCGCCGGAACACCGGCGTAGGACAGGGTGATCAGCGGGAAGGCGACGACGAGCGGGACGGATTGCAGAACCACGATCCAGATCGCCGTCTGCGCCACCCACAAAACGATCCCGGCCCAAAGCCAGGGCTCACGGACCAGAGCCACCGCGTAGTTTTCGCGCCCGGCCGCCCGGTTCGCCGCAAGCTTGAAGGTCAGCTCATGCGCGATCTCCGCGGAGATGCACAGTCCGATCAGTGCGAATGCGGGCCAGCTGATCGGGCTCACTGGATCACCCGCTGGAAGCAATCGAGCAGGGCGATGTTCACCGCCTCATTGAGCCGCTTCGCGCCCGGCGAGGGTGATGCCCAGGGCTGATCCAGAAGGGCTTCGCCACGCTTCATCAAGCCGTCGAATCCCTTGCCGCCGTAGCGCGGACTGGACCAGTCCCCGGTCACGTCCGCACCGATCAGCCGGCGGCCGCTCGCGACCACGCCGATCAGCGTCTTGAGATAATCCAGGCCGAGTTCACCCTGATCCCAGTTGGTCGCGGCATCACTGGGTTTCAGAACGTCCTTGTCGATGGTCACATAGACGGCGTCGGTCCGGATCCGTTCATAGAGAAGCGAGGCGAAGGCCGACTTCCCGAGCGTTTCAATCGTTGGCCAACGTCGACCGAACAGATCGAGCGCGCCGCCCCGAGGGGCCCGGTAGGCATACATCTCCAGCAGGCCGTCATGTATCAGGGCCGCATCCGCCGCGTCCGTCGCCGGCGCGTCGATATCCGGGCTGCACACGCCGACCGTAATCACCTTCTCGACACACGGGATACGCGCCGCGGCACCCACCCAGGAACCGCAGTGCAAGCCGTTTTCGAACCTCACCCAATCGGGATGATTATCGAAATGAACCACCGTCACGGCCGGGTTGCCTGCGGCCTGACACGCATGCCGCAGCAATGACGGCGTGACATGATGGAAGTCACCCGAGCCGCTGAAGGCAAGAACCGGGTATCCGTCACCGGGCAACGCCTGCTCAAGGCGCGCCTCAAGGGCCTGCAGCGGGCCTGTCCGGCTCCACAACCGGATCGCCGGTCCCAGATCACGACAGTCCAGCGCTTGACCCAGGCTCGCCCCGATCCGGGACGTCAGCGTCGCCTGACCGATCAGGGCGTCGTCGAGATGAAGAAGGATCGGACGCACGCGCCGCTTCAGATCGCCGTGCATCGACGCAGCAGGATGTCGAGCAACTCGATCGCCAGATCGATCTCCTCGAAGGTGATTTCCAGCGACGGTGCCAGCGTGATGACGTTCTTGTAGTAGCCCCCCACGTCGAGGATCAGCCCGAAGGTCCCGCTCCCGGCCTTGAGGTCGGCCTTCATGCCTTCGTCGGCCATGAGGTCGAGCAGTTTTTTGTTGGGGGTGAAGCCGTCGACCTCGCAGATCTCGCACCGTAGGGCCAGGCCGAGTCCGTCCACGTCACCGATCTGTGGCCACCGCTTCTGAAGCTCCCGAAGCCCATCCAGGAAATAGGCCCCCTTGGCCATCACGGCCGCGCCATAGTCAAATTCGGAGACCATTTTCAGGGTCTCAAGCGCCACGGCGGTCCCCATCGGATTGGAGTTGAACGTCGAATGGGTGGATCCCGGTGGGAACATCTCCGGGCTGATCAGCTCTTCGCGGGCCCACACGCCTGACAGGGGGTTCAGTCCATTCGTCAGGGCCTTTCCAAATACCAGAACGTCCGGCTGGACTCCGAAATGTTCGATCGACCACAGCTTTCCGGTGCGGAACATTCCCATCTGGATTTCGTCGACGACCAGCAGAATGCCGTGCTGGTCGAGAACCTGCTTCAACTCGATGAAGAAGTTCGGGGGCGGTATGACATAGCCGCCGGTTCCCTGGATCGGCTCAATGTAGAAGGCCGCGAACTCTGCCTGACCGGTCTTGGTGTCGAGCACGCCGTTATATTCGGTCTCGAACAGCCGAGCGAATTTCTGGACACAGGCGTGGCCGTACTCCTCCTTGCTCATCCCCTTGGGTCCGCGGAAATGATAGGGGAATTCAATGAATTGGGCCCGGTCCCCGAAATGACCGAAGCGACGGCGATAACGATAGGATGAGGTGATTGCCGAGGCCCCGAGCGTGCGGCCGTGATAGCCGCCCTCGAAGGCAAACATCAGCTGTTTTCCGCCTGTTGCATTGCGGACCAGCTTGAGCGAGTCCTCGACCGCCTGGGCACCCCCGACGTTGAAATGCACGCGCCCCTTGCGCCCGAATTTTCGTTCTGCGTCCTGGGCGATCATCGCCGCCAGTTCGACCTTCTCCCGGTGAAGATACTGGGACGCGACCTGGGGCAGCCTGTCCAACTGCCGATGGGCGACCGCATTCAGACGCGGGTTGCGATAGCCGAAATTGACGGCCGAGTACCACATCTGCAAATCGAGGAAGCGGCGCCCCTCGGCATCGAACATGTAGGATCCCTCGCAGGTTTCGAAGAATTTGGGATCGGCCATGTAGTGGACGGTATCGCCGTGAGAGCAGTACTCCGCCTCCAGGCGACGGAGTTCTGTCTCGTCAAGAACCGGAAGAATCGAGGTGGGATTCAGGGTGTCGTACATGATTGGGTTCCGGCTCTAGAGGATGGCTTGCTGGGGCGATTGGGCATCGACGAGCGCGGCCAAAATCATCGTGATGTCGGTGAAACTGTCGAAGGGATGGAAGCGGCGTCCCCTTGCCTTGGCGTAGGTCGCGAGGCGGTCTTTGGCGAAAAGGATGTCGACACGTCGCGACACGCAGAAGTCGGATGTCCCGTCGCCGATGAAGACGATGTCTTCGGACCGAAACGGCACAGCACCGGCGGCAACGCATTTGCAGACGCCCGTGCCACCTGCACAGCCGTAACGCACCCAAGGCTGGTCCAACTCGCGGCGACCTGGCTCGCCAGCCAGTCGGTTCGCGACAACAGGAAGCCGCGACAATCCGATCCGGGCGAGAAGCCGGCTGATGAAATAGTCTACGCCGTCGCTGAGAATGGTGACCGAAATGGCATTGGCGTCGGCCCAGGCCACGAACTCCACGAAGCCGGGATCGATCTCGACCTGATCCAGCACTGCATCGAGCTCGGCGTCGGTACCGTTGATCATGGCGATCTGGCGTCGCATGCATTCGGCGGCGCTGATCCTGCCCGCAACCCACTCGGCCTCAACATCTTTCCAGGCGGGGTCCGCCAGGGAGGACAGAACAAAATCAGTGGTATCGTTTCGGCTGATCGTTCCGTCGAAATCGCAGAAGATGCGCATTCGGTGACCTCGCAATGAACCGCGTTCATGCGGTCTGATTGGAAGGACGACGCCTGCGATGCCTTGCCTCAAAAATATCCAGACGGCATGAAAGGGCTTCACGGGAACGGCGCATTGTCGTCGGCGGGGACAGTACGGCACGTGTCGAATTCGGGACCCAACGACCTGGTTGTCGAGCGCCCGCCGGGCCTGCTGGAAACCTATCTCGATCAGCGCGAAGCCATGAGCCGGTTCTTCCGCGCCCGCATGGGAAGCGAAGCCGACGTCGAAGACCTTCTTCAGGAATTGTATCTGAAGGTCGCGGGACACGACCCCGACCATGCGGACATCCAGAGCCCCCGCGCGTACCTCTATCGCCTCGCCTCCAATCTCCTGGTGGACCGTTGGCGCGCCTGGCAGAGGTCCCGAGCGCGAGATAGTGCCTGGCGGAGCACGACCCGCACGCCCGGCGTTGCGGAAGACGTCGATGACGCCCCCTCCCCGGAAGCCGTTCTCCTCGACCGGGATCGTTTGAACCAACTGCTGAGCGTTGTAGCCACCCTGCCCCCGCGGACCCGGACCATCTTCCGCCTGCACAAACTCGAGGGCGTCAGCCACGCAGACGTGGCCAAACGGTTGGACATCTCGCGTAGCGCCGTCGAGAAACACATGATGGACGCGCTGCGCGCCCTGGCCGAAAAGATGGAACCATGAGCGTCTCTTTTTTGCCGCATACGCCAAAAACACGAAAGGCGATGGCCGCACGGTGTCGTTATGTCGTCACAGGACGTCGCAAGACGCCCGACGTTGGGATGCCATGACGATGAGAGCGCAGATCAAGGAACAGGCACTGCAGTGGTTCGTCCGACTGCAGGATGCTGAAGCGACCGAGGAAGACTGGCTGGCCTTTGTGGACTGGCAGGAGGCTGACGACGAGCATCGCCGGGCCTACAATCTGCTCGAGCAGACCTGGGCCGCCATCGACCTGACTGACGTCCAGCTTGAACCTGCCAATGACAAATCCTCACCGCTCGGTGAGCTTGTGACGGCGCGACGTCCGCCAAGAAGGACATGGCTGATAAGCGGGCTTGGCATTGCTGCAGCCCTCGTGGTCACGGTCGGACTCTGGCCCCACCTGATGGGCTCCGGCGTGACCCAAACCTACCACGCGACGACGAGCCCGCTGACCGTGGACCTGGCCGACGGTTCTCACGTCTACCTCAACCGCGACACCGACCTGAGTGTCCGCCTGGGTCGCAAGCAGCGCGCCGCGACGCTCGAGCGGGGCGAGGTTGCATTCGACGTGAACCACGACCCGTCCAGACCCTTTGCGGTCAAGGCAGGGGACCGATCAGTCCGGGTGCTCGGGACCGCCTTCAATGTGATCTACCATGGCGACCAATTTCGCGTCAGCGTCGCGCGAGGCGTTGTCTCCGTAACCGCGCCGGGCCTTTCCACACCCGTCCGGCTCCCGGCGGGCCAGCAACTGGATCAGACGAGTTCCGGGCCGGTCGACGTTTCCCGGATTCAACCGACCCAGGCCTTCTCCTGGCGCGAGGGGGTGCTGGTCTACCGGGATCGCCCGATCGGCGACGTTGCCGCTGATCTTTCCCGCTATCTGGCCACACCCGTCGTAGTCGACCCATCCGCCCGCGCGATCCGCTTCACCGGCTCGCTTCAGGTCAGCGATGAACAGGCGATGCTCGGTAAGCTCGGCGACTATCTTCCGGTAACGGTGGACCGGTCATCGGATGGAATCCGACTATCCGCACGAGCCGGTAGCTAGTTGCGCGGGCCGCGCCACCCTTCGAGTGAACGTGGCTCTCTGTGTGCATGGGCGATGGCGCTGGTCTGGTTGGGTTTGGGCCTCTCACCGGCCCAGGCCCAGCAGACTTCCGCGCATCGCGGTCCTTCGGCGCAACTCACGCTAAGGATCGCCGCCCAGCCGCGATCGGATGCGCTTCTGGACCTCGCGCTCCAGGCGCGCCTGTCGATGGGCGGGGACCTGCCGAGGTGCAGTGGTTACAGCCCCGCGATCACCGGCCGCATGTCCATCGACACCGCACTGACCCGATTGCTGGCGGGTTCCGGCTGCGACCATGTAATCGAGCGGGATGGATCGGTCACGATCCGCAGGCTCCGCCACGCACGATCCCGACCGGCACCGACGGTCGCACCAACAGCCATTCAGACGGATATCATTTCCCAGGTCAGCGATATCGTGGTGACGGCCATGCGACGGCCCGAGTTCCCCCAGCGCGCGCCATCCGCCATGAGCGCCCTGTCCGGCCTTCAGTTGGAAGCGGAACGGATCGAAGACATTAGCGATCTCTCAACCGCTGTCGCTGGCATGACCGTCACCAACCTGGGTCCCGGTCGCAACAAGGTCTTCCTACGCGGCATGTCCGACGGAGCCTTCACGGGCCTAACCCAGTCGACAGTGTCGCTCTACCTCGATTTCGTGCCGATCACCTACAATGCCCCGGATCCCGACCTGAAGCTTCTGGACGTGGATCGGATCGAAGTCCTGCGTGGTCCCCAAGGCACGCTTTATGGAACAGGCCCAATCGGCGGGGTCATGAGAATCGTGACCCGGCGACCGGCCTTTGACGCCATGTCCCTGAACTTGTCGACGACGCAATCCGTCACGGAATCCGGCGGGACGGGCAGTGACTATTCGGCGACTGGTAACCTGCCACTTGCTGGCGGAAGGATCGCTGCGCGCGCCACGGTCTATAGGGAGGCCTTCAGCGGCTACATCGATGATCAGGGGCTGCAGCTTCGCAATGTAAACGGTGGTGCACGTGACGGTGCCCGTCTGGCGCTATCGGCCCAGATCACTCCCGACTGGTTGCTCACGGGCGGACTGGTTCATCAGTCCATCAATACCGATGACACTCACTACGGAACCCGCGCGCTCGGCCCCCTGAAGCGCGCCAACAGGGTGCAGGAGCCGCATGATAACGATTTCCTTGAGACCTATGTGACCCTGGAGGGTCAGGGTCGGTGGGGCCGTGTCGTGGCCTCGGTCGCAGAAGTCGCCCACCAATACGACAGCCGGTTCGATGCGACCGCCGCCCTGCCTGCCTTCGGAGCCACCGGTGACGCCGGAGCACTGGACGAGAGCAAGACAGTCGACCTTCTAGTGGGCGAACTCACCTACGCCTCGCTCCAGACTGGTCGCCTGCGATGGCTCGCCGGCGGGTTCTTCTCGACCAGCACGACGACTGGGGCGACGGCCCTGTCCGTGCTCCATCCGGGAACCGCCATCGCCTACAAGGAGGACCGAACCGATACGCTCAGCGAGGCGGCGGTCTTCGGCGAGGTATCATACGACCTGACCGATCGCCTGACAGCCATCGCCGGTGTCCGCTGGTTCAGCTTCGACTACGACACGGTTTCGGATGTCGTTCAGGGCCTGGGCCATCGCGGGTTTGCTGCGAGCGATACGGCGACGGGACTATCGCCGAAACTGGCCTTGGCCTACCGCGTCACGGATGGACTGAACCTCTACGCTCAGGCCTCCCAAGGGTATCGCGCCGGCGGTTACAATACGGCGGGGCCAATCGGTCAGGCGTTCACCGGGACGATCGGAGCTCCAAGTCGGGAATATCTTCCGGACGAGCTCTGGAACTTTGAAATTGGAGCCAAGGCGATCCTTTGGGACGGGCGCGCGAGCGCGCGCATCGCCGTATTTCACTCCACCTGGAGCGACATCCAGAGCGACCAGTTCCTCCCGAGCGGCCTGGCCTATGCGGTCAACGTCGGGGATGGCTCCAACCGGGGTGTTGAGGTGGAAGCGAATTGGAAAGTCTCGGAAGAGTTCGAACTTAGAACCAATGCAGTTCTCGTCGATCCCCAGATCACCAAACCCAGTCCAGGCTTTGATTCCAGGGGCGATTCCGGCCTGCCTGGCGTGCCAGGCTTTTCGGCCAATCTGACGGCAGCCTACCGTCACCACCTCGCGAACGGGCTACGGGTCACCGCGAATGCCAATCTTGTCTATGCGGGACGCTCGAGCCTGACCTTCGATGCACCGGAACACCTTCGTATGGGCGATTACCTTACGGGCAACCTGTCAGCGGGCCTTGAAGGAGAAAGCTGGACCTTGCTCGCTTTCATCGACAACCCGCTGAACAGTCAGGCCAACACCTTTTCCTTCGGCGATCCTTTCCGGCTCAACGACGGCGGTGTCGTCACTCCATTACGCCCCCGGACGATCGGCCTTTCCCTTCACCTGCGGCGCTGACCATCGGCCGACCCTTCGGCCCAGGAGTGTTCGTATGTTGAAATGGCTCGTCGAAACGACTTTGGGTCGCCTGGTTCGCACCGGCTGTCTGTCGGTAATCCTGCCTGACGAGACACGCGTGACGATGGGCGACGGCACCGGGGAACCGGTAGAAGCCCGACTTGCCGACAGGCGCGCAGTGCTGTCGCTTCTGCTGCAACCTGAACTGCGAACGGGAGAGCTGTTCACCGACGGCCGCCTCGTCATGATTCAGGGAACCATCTACGATTTCCTTTGCCTGGTGTTGAGCCAACCGCAGGAACGTGCGTCCGGCGCCGCCCGGGTGATTGAGCGAATACGACAAACCATTTCACTGTGGGGCCAACGCAACGACCCCGGTCGATCGCGTCGCAACGTCGCTCACCACTACGATCTCGGTGACGCCTTCTATTCCCTCTTCCTCGATCCTGACTGGCAGTATTCCTGCGCCTATTTCGAGCACCCGGGTCAGAGCCTCGCCGATGCTCAACTGGCCAAAAAGCGGCACATCGCCGCCAAGATGGTCCTGCGCCCCGGTGACCGGGTTCTGGACATTGGCTGCGGCTGGGGCGGGATGGCCCTCTATCTGGCAGGCGTGGCGAAGGTCGGAAGTGTCGTCGGCGTAACTCTATCGGATGAGCAACTTGCGCGGGCTCAGGCAAGGGCGGCCCAACAGGGTTTGGAGGATCTGGTGGAATTCCGGCTTCAGGATTACCGGGCCGTCCCGGAAACCTTCGACCGTATCGTCTCGGTTGGCATGTTCGAACATGTGGGGCTGAAATTCTACGAGCAGTTTTTCGATACCTGCCGGGACCGGTTGACCGAAGATGGCGTGATGCTGCTTCACACGATCGGATCCTCCGACGAGCCGACCACAACCAACCCCTGGCTGACCCGCTACATCTTCCCGGGAGGCCATTTGCCATCCCTGTCGGACATGACGCGGGTCATTGAGAGGGCGGGTCTGGTCGTGACCGATGTCGAGGTGCTGCGGCTGCACTATGCCGCCACCCTGCGCGCCTGGCGACAGGCGTTCATGGCCAGTCGTACAAAGGCCTGCGCCATGTTTGACGAGCGATTCTGCCGCATGTGGGAGTTCTACCTCTCCATGGCGGAGGCCGCGTTCCGGCATGAAGACATCGTGATATTCCAGATCCAGATCGCCCGGAGTCAGGAGGCCGTTCCCCTCACCCGAAGCTACATCGCCGAGGCCGAAACCCGGTTGAGAGGTCGCGAGACATCGGCATCGGATAGCGCGCCTGCGGGACCGGGTGCAGTCACTACCCGGAGCGGCATCGCCCTGGCGGGATAGCGGCAGAACGCGAAAAGCCCCGGCGCGGGCATTCAGCTTGTCGATGACAAGATCGAACCCGGCAGTGGGCCTCGCCAATCAGACCATTGACGCCGTTGTAATGTCTCCGCGAACATCCGCGAAGGTTGGGCAACCTATTGTGATGACACACCCGATTGGGGTGAGAGGAGAGACCAGGAATGACTCGCAAGACCTTGATGCTCGGCCTGTCCGCGGCGGCGCTTGTTTCCGCTGCCGCCATCGGCGGGGCGGCCTTGGCCGCAAACCCGACCAACACACACGATGACGAGCGTGGAGAGATCGCGGCGATCACCGCCGCCCGCGTCTCGCTCGTGCAGGCCGTTTCCCTGGCTGAACAACAGAGCGGCGGCAAGGCCATGGAAGCGTCGTTTGACGACGAAAGCGGCAATCTCTGGGAGGTCGAAACCCTCGCCAACGGCAGGGTCCAGACCTACACCGTGAATATGACGTCCGGCGCGATCTCGGCCCAGGCGGCTGAGGCGGACGAAAACGAAGGCGCCGACGACAACGACTGACCAGCCCCGGCCCCGTCTCTCCGGAGACGGGGCCGATTTCCGGGACGTGATGATGAAAATCCTGTTGGTCGAAGATGACCCTGAGTCCGCGGAATTCGTGAGCCGTGGTCTCAGCGAGGCCGGCCACATCCTGGATGTCGCCGATCGAGCCGATGACGGCCTGCATCTGGCGCTTGAGGGAGACCACGACGTCCTGGTCGTTGATCGCATGCTCCCGGGTGGGGACGGACTGTCGATCGTTCGGGCTGTGCGCTCCGCCGGAATCGCGACCCCGGTCCTTTTCCTGACTGCCGTGGGCGGCGTGGGCGACCGTGTCGAAGGCCTCGAGGCGGGCGGAGACGACTATCTGGTCAAGCCCTATGCCTTCAGTGAATTGCTCGCGCGGGTGAATGCCCTGGGCCGACGACCGCGCGCGATGGACTTGCGATGCAAACTGAGTGTCGCGGACCTGGAGGTAGACACCGGCGCGCGTACCGCCCGGCGCGGGCAGACCCGGCTAGACCTGACCCCCCAGGAGTTCAAACTCCTGGAATTCTTCGCCCGGAATGCAGGGCAGGTCGTGACCCGCGCCATGCTTCTGGACAAGATGTGGGGCTTCCATTTCGACCCGCGAACCAATCTGGTCGATGCCCATATAAGCCGTCTGCGGGCCAAGGTGGATCGCCCGTTCGGAAACGACCTGATCCACACCGTCCGCGGCTCCGGATACATGTTGCATGACCGTGCATAGGTGGATTGGCTCGGCCGCCCTGCGCCTCGCCCTGATCTATGCCGTGGTGTTCGCCGTAGGGGGTGGCGGATTGTACTGGGCCATTGACAGGGCCGTTGCCACCTACGGCGCGAACGGGCTCGATTCCGACTTGCGGACCGAGACCGGCGTACTGCTTTCCACCGATGGTGGACAGGACCGGTCCGGGCTGGAACGCCGCATCGATGCGCGCTCCCGGATTGTGAGCCCCTATGTTTACGCTGTACTGGACAGCCAGGGCCACCGGGTCGCCGGGCAGTTCCCGGAGGGTTTGATACCGCGGACGGGTCTGGACGAGGTGCGGCTTCCGCATGCCGAGGACGACAGTCCCAACCCCGAGGAAGTTCCGGTTCGGACGCTGCTGACCCCCCTGGGAGACGGCTCGCTGATCGTTGGAAAGTCCACCTACGCCATTCTGGAACTCCAGGAACTCGTTTCCTGGATCAGCCTCTGGGCCATAGGCGGTCTTTCCCTGATCGCAGCGGTTGCCGGAGGCGTGGCAGGCACGGCCCTGGCGCAACGGCTCGACAGGATCAACCGGGCGACAGCCCGGATCATGGCGGGGCATCCTGCAGAACGCGTTCCACCCGTCGGGCTCGGTTCGGAATTCGAGACGCTGCGATCCAATCTGAACGCCTTGCTGGACTGGCAACAGGCTGCGCTGGAAGCCCTGCGTCACGTGTCGTCCGACATCGCCCACGACCTTCGCACCCCGCTCAACCGGCTTCGGCAACGCCTGGATCAGGCCCGCACCACCGCCCGGGGACCCGATGTACCGGCCGCCGTTCTGGAGGCCGCGATCACCGACCTGGACGGCGTTCTCGACACCTTTGCCGCACTCCTGCGCATCGCCCAGCTTGAGGGCGGCACCGGGCGTACCGCCTTCGGCCCCGTCCAACCGTCCGAGATCATCGAGCGTGCGTTCGAGGCCTATCAACCCGTGTGTGAGGAGGCAGGACACGCCCTGACCGTAAGCATAAATAGTGCACAGCCGGTTTCGGGCGACGCCGACCTCCTGGTTCAACTGCTCTCAAATCTGATCGAGAACGCGATCGTGCATTCTGGCCAACCCACGCAGATCAGCCTCGAGTGTTTTGACGAGGGCGATCAGGTCGTCCTGGCGGTCCGTGACAGTGGACAGGGCATTCCCGCGAGTGAACGCGAGAACGTTACCCGCCGTTTTCATCGTCTGGATGCCAGCCGCAACACACCGGGGTCCGGTCTCGGCCTGGCGCTTGTCCGTGCGATAGCGCAGCTACACGGCGGCAGGCTTGTGCTAGCGTCCAACAAACCGGGATTGCTGGCACAAATCTACCTGCCACGCCCGGCGGAGGTCACGGGGTGAAGCGACGGAAGATCATCTGGACGAGCCTGGTGGTTCTCTGCACAGGCGGCACACTTGGGTCCTGTGCGACCTATGTCCCGTCTCCCCTTTCGCAAGGCCTGGATCCTGACCCTTCCAGCGAGACGCTCGATCAGGCCATTGCGGCACGATACGGCCGCCAGACAGCCGACGTCCCGATCGACCTCTCCCGCGCCCTTACCCCGGACCAGCTCGGTCTCATCGCCGTCATTTCGAACCCCGACCTTCGCGCGCAGCGCGCCCGACTTGGAGTCGCAGAGGCCCAGGTGTTCGAAGCCGGCCTGCTGCCGGATCCCCAGTTCAGTTTCAGCCTTGACCACCCGGGAGCCGGTCCGGGGCTGGTCGATGCCCTGGCGGCGAGTCTGGGAATGGATATCTCGGCTTTCTACACCCGGCCCCAGACGTTGCGAGGTGCACGCGCGACCCGCAATCAGGTGCGGCTCGATCTCGCCTGGCTGGAATGGCAGACGGCCAATCAGGCTCGACTGCTGGCAGCCCGCGTCATTGGTCTGGAGGCGACGCTTGCCCTGGCTGAACAGGCGCACAGCCTCTCATCCAGCATTCTCGAGCGGACGCTCCGTGCTGTCGCGCACGGCGATCTTTCCGCCAGCGATCTTGAGACCCGCCGGATCGGCGAAGCTGATGCCGGTGATCGCGTGCGGACTGTTGAGCGCGATCTGCAGACAGCGCGGATCGCCCTGAATACGACCCTTGGCCTGTCGCCGGCGTTTTCCCTTGCCCTGACCGCGCCGGCTCCTCTCCCCCCTTGCCTGCCGAACACCGCGCGCCTGGTGGACGAGGCCATCGCCGCCCGTCCCGATCTCGCCGCGCTTCGGGCCGGCTATGATGCCCAGGATGCCAATCTGCGGATCGCATTGCTCCGGCAATACCCCCGGCCGAACCTGTCCCTGAATGCGGCCCGCGACACGGGAGCAATCCGGACAAACGGCATTGCCCTGGGTTTCGATATACCGCTCTGGAACCGCAACCGCGGCCAGATCGCGGTTCAGAGCGCGACCCGTGACCAGCTCCGGGCGGAATATTCAGCACGGCTGTATTCGACGCGGTCGGATCTGGCGACGCTGGTTTCGGCCTATCGGATCGGCAAGCGACAACGCGAGGACCTGGTACGCCAGGTCATGCCGCTTCGTGTGACGGTCGATGCCTTTGAGCGGGCCGCCGCCAGAGGCGATATCGCCACGATCACCTCGGAAACAGCGCGCCTTGCCCTGCTCGACAAGGAGTTCGCCCTGGCGAGCATCGATCAAGGTCTGGCTGAGCAGTGGAGTGCGATCCAGCTCACCACCGGCAGAGCCCTTAAGGAAGACGAATGCGACGAATAATTGCGCCAATCGCAATCGTGATGGTTCTCTCGGCCTGTTCCAAACCCGCGGACAAGGTCGTTGAACCCACCGCCCAGGTGCAGACGGCGGTTGTGAGCCTCCAGGACATCGACGAAATCGTCACGGCCTATGGCCGCGTCGAGTTTGACCCGTCGGCGATCCAGATCCTGACGGCACCGTTCGAGGCCCAGGTCGCCCAGGTCCATGTTCGGGTCGGCCAGGCCGTGCGATCCGGACAGCCCGTGATCACCCTTGTGGCGAGTTCGAACACCCGGCTTGATCTGAGCCGTCTGGCACGTGAGGCTACGGTTGCGGACGCCGAGGCCGCCCGGCTGGGACGTCTTCGTGCTGACGGCCTGGCATCGGACGCCGACGTTACAACAGCGGCTTCCGCCGCCGCGACTGCCCGCCAGGCCAGCACCAACCTTCAACGCTTGACACGCGGGGGTCGACTGACGCTCGTGGCCCCTGTTGCCGGCGTCATCGATGCCCTCCCGCTCAGTCCCGGGACCCTGGCACCGTCAGGCACAAGCGTGGCGAACCTGGGGTCAACCGCCCTTATGAACGCCCGGCTCGGCGTCGAGGTCGAAGATGCGCAGAGACTGCGTACGGGGGCCCCCCTGACCCTGCAGGGCCTTCATGATGAGGGCGTCTCGGTTCCGGCACAGGTCACATCGATCGACCGCCGCGTTGATCCGGCGACGCGGCTGGCGGCCGTGCTGGTGGCCATCCCGCGGGGGAGCCTTCTGCTTCCTGGCGAAACCCTGAAAGCCCGGATTGTCGCAAACGCCTTGCGAGGCGTACCGACCGCGCCCCGCGCGGCTATCCTCTACGATGGGGATACACCCTTTGTTTTTGTCGTCCGCGCCGGCAAGGCGATCCGACAGCCCGTTACCCTCGGGATTGAACAGGGGGATACCGTCCAGATCCGCGCAGGCGTCCAGGCGGGCGATCAACTTGTTGTCGAAGGCGGCCCGGCACTCTCGGACGGCATGGCTGTGCACACCGGCCGCCCCCCCCAGGCGGCACGCCCATGACCCGCTGGCTGGCGGCCCAGGTTCGCTTCGTTCTCCTGGCCTTCGTCCTTCTGGCACTGGCCGGCTCTGCGTCAGCGGTCCGGCTGCCGGTCAGCCTGTTTCCCACGATCGACTTCCCCCGGGTCGTCGTCGCGCTCGATGCAGGCGACCGGCCCGTCGATCAGATGGTCAACCAGGTGACCCGTCCGGTCGAGCGCGCACTGAGAACGGTCCCGGGGGTCGTAAGCGTGCGCTCGACCAGCAGCCGGGGGTCGGCGGAGCTCTCGGTCAATTTCGCCTGGGGGGCCGACATGGTGGCCGCGACCCTGCAGGCGGAATCGGCGGTCAACACCGTCATGCCCGACCTGCCACCGGGTTCGCGGTTTCAGGTTCGGCGTATGGATCCGACCGTCTTTCCTGTCCTGGGTCTCGCCCTGGTCTCAACCACGCGTGATCCTGTCAGCTTGCGCGATTTCGGCGTACTGCAACTCGCGCCCCTGCTGTCATCGGTTCCAGGCGTGGCGAGCGTCGATGTCCTGGGCGGGCAGCAGAAGGAATATCAGGTCCTCGCCGACCCGGCGCGGCTCCAGGCACTCGGCCTGTCGGTCGAGGACCTTGCCCGCGTTCTGGCCTCCAACAATGTCGTGGTCGCCGCAGGTCGGCTGGAAGACCGGTACCGACTGTATCTCGTCCTGGCCGACAATCGTCTGAACAGTATCGATGACATCCGCCACACGGTCGTTCAGACCGGGGCCCGGGGCGTTGTCGAACTCGACGATATCGCCGATGTCGTGATCAGCCACGCCCCCCAATGGACGCGCCTGACCTCCCAGGGACAGGATGCGGTCCTTATCAACATCCGCCAGACGCCGGATGCCAACAGCGTCGGCCTGGTCAAGGAAGTCCGTCGCCGGATCGCCGGGTTCAAGGCCGAGACACCGCCGGATGTGAAGATCGTCACCTTCTACGATCAGTCCCAGCTGGTCACCGCCGCCGCGGCAAGCGTGCGGGACTCCATCCTGCTCGGAGCCCTGCTCGCCGGAATCGTGCTCTTCGTCTTTCTGCGAAGCCTGCGCTTCATGCTCATCGTCGCCCTGCTGTTGCCGGCGGTTCTGGCCACCACCACGCTCGCGCTCGGCCTCCTGGGGATGAGTTTCAACATGATGACCCTGGGCGGCATGGCGGCTGCCGTGGGCCTGGTGGTCGATGACGCTGTGGTCATGCTCGAGCATCTGATGCGTCGTCTGCAGGAGCGACGGCGCGGCACCGACGAGACTGCAGGCGTTCTGTCCGCGGCCGCGGAAATGGCGCGACCGCTGATCGGTTCGACACTGGCGACGATCCTGGTGTTCGCCCCGTTGGCTTTTCTGGGCGGCGTGACCGGCGGCTTCTTCAAGGCCCTGGCCATCACCATGTCGGCGGCGCTCGGCGTTTCCCTCCTGTTCGCCCTGTTTATCGCCCCTGTACTGGCCGATCGCTGGGTGAGGGAGCGGGATGTCGAGCAGGCTGAACGGGCGGGCAATCTGCTGGAAAAATTCGGAGGTCGCTACGAATGGCTCATGGAGAAAGTCCTGCGTGTGCCCGGACGGCTGGCCCTGATCGTCGCCCTGATCACCGTGGCCGTAGGCGGGTTTGCCTATACCAAGGTCGGATCCGGGTTCATGCCCAAAATGGATGAGGGCGGTTTCATCCTCGACTACTACGCTGCGCCCGGCACATCCCTGGCCGAGACCGATCGGCTGCTGCGACAGGTCGAAACCATCCTCCAGGCCACGCCCGATGTTGAAAACTATTCACGGCGCACCGGCCTGCAACTCGGCGGCGGTCTGTCCGAGGCCAATGAAGGCGACTTCTTCGTACGCCTGAAGGCCAAGGGACGCCGTCCCCTCGAGGCTGTCACTACCGACATCCGCGCCCAGATCGAAGCCAAGGTTCCCGGCCTGACGGTCGAAACCGCCCAGCTGATGGAGGACCTCATCGGGGATCTGACGGCGGTCCCCCAACCCATCGAGGTCAAACTGCTTGGTGCTGACGAAACCGCATTGAAGGTCGCGTCTCCACTGGTCGTCGATGCGATTGGAAAAATCCGGGGCGTCGTGGAAGTGAGCGGCGGACTGCGTGTTGCGGGCGACGCCGTCGTGATCACGGTCGATCGCCCGGCAGCAGCCCTGGAGGGACTGGATCCGGAAGCCGTCACCCGTCAGCTGGAACTTCTCGTCGGCGGCACAGTGATCGGTCAGATCCAGGAGGGGGAGAAGCTGATCGGCGTCCGCGTCTGGACGGGCGGCTCCACCAGGGACCGTATCAAGGCGCTGGAGATCCTCCCGATCCGCGCACCCGACGGTCATGCATTGCCCCTCAACAGGGTTGCAAACCTGTCCATCGCTCCGGGCCAACCCCAGATTACACGGGAGAATTTGCAGCCCCTGGTCGCCGTCACCGCACGCCTGGACCAGCGCGACCTCGGCTCGGCGATGCGAGAGGTACAACGCACCGTTTCGGGCCTGGCCCTGCCTGCCGGGGTGCGTGTCGAATATGGAGGCCTGTATGCCGAACAGCAGAAATCCTTCCGTGATCTCGCCGTGGTGTTCGTCAGCGCCCTGTTCCTGGTGGGGTTGCTGTTCCTCTATCTGTTCCGGAGCTGGGCCGCTGCCGGCAGTATCGTCGTGACTCTGGTCCTCGCGGCTTCGTGTGTGTTTCTTGGACTCTGGATTACCGGGACCGAGTTGAACATCTCGGCGATGATGGGATTGACGATGGTGATCGGCATCGTCGCCGAGTTGGGGGTCTTCTACCTTGCGGAGCTGCCCACTGACGGTCCCGCTGACAGCCGAACCCTGATTGCCGCCGGCCGGGCGCGTATGCGACCGATCCTGATGTCGGCCCTGATCGCCATCCTGGCCCTGTCCCCCCTGGCGCTCGGTCTCGGCGAGGGGTCCGCCATGCAGACGCCCCTGGCCATCGCGATCATCACGGGCTTGCTCGCCGGCGTGCCCCTGATCCTGATTTTCACGCCCGCCCTGCTGGCCCGCCTGTCGACCCCTTTCAGAAAGCCACCGGTATGAGCGTGAGTATCCAGCCGCCACGCAGACCAAAGGGATCCGCATCGTCGATCGGTACGCGGATCGCCACGCACGTCGGGATTGTCGCCGGTGGCGCGTTCGCCCTCCTGCTGGGCTACGTGACCGTTGTGGCGGTGACCGGAAATTTCCACACCGTCTCCGATGGCCAGGTCTACCGTTCGGCCCAGCCCTCCGCCCATTCACTGGCCCGGTATCACCGCAAATTCGGTATTCAAACCGTGATCAATCTGCGCGGCGAGAATGAATCGGAGTCGTGGTACCGCGATGAGATCGAGACCTCGGAACGGTTGGGCATCCGCCATATAAACTTCAGGATGTCGGCAAAGCGCGGCATCACCAAAAAGGAGGCGTGGCGGTTGATCGGGATCATGCAGCGCGCTCCCAAACCGCTGCTGATCCACTGCGAATCCGGAGCGGATCGTTCCGGCCTGGCCTCTGCCCTCTATGTGGCGGCCGTGGAACGGCTCGGCGAGCAGGCCGCCGAAGACCAGCTGTCCCTGCGATACGGTCACATCGCCGCCCCGTTCGGCAAAGGCTGGGGCATGACGGTCACCTTCGAAGAAATGGAACCCTCCCTCGGCTACAGCGACAGCTGAGACGGACCGCGCTCCCCGCGCGGGGCCGTGTCGTCGGGGCAAAACCTACCTTGCGATCCCGCAGCAGGCCCCGATTGCGTCCGCCTGAACACCCGAACGCGACCGTCTCCCCCATCGCAAATTCGTCGGGAGCGGCGTCAACGCTCAAGCGCCGTCCCCCGCCCCGCCACCACCTGAGCCAACCCGTTCGATAGCGGCGCCAGCGCGATCCGGCTCCCGACCCTCGCGACGTCTCCCGTCCGCACCCGCGCATAGTGTTCGACCCCGCCCGCATCCTTCACCACCAC
>TARA_R110002124_G_scaffold44422_10_pt1 | contig 28098 bp, 29 predicted proteins | sample TARA_R110002124 | Tara Oceans TARA_R110002124 (sample SAMEA4397445) | marine metagenome | biome: Polar Biome; feature: [SRF] surface water layer (ENVO:00010504); material: water (ENVO:00002006), including particulate matter (ENVO:01000060) such as... | depth 5 m
CGCGTACCCAGCCTCTTCAAGCGTTTTAAGAATCTCAACCGTTGACGCAGGCGCGTCGTAGCCCACGCCGTTGGCGAGGCGGCCGTCGCGGATGGGATAGTTGGCCAGGACGACGGCGATGCGGCGGTCGGCACGCGGGGTGGCGCGCAGGCGCGACCAGCTGGCGGCGAGACTGGCGGCGCGGGCGATGCCGGTGGCGTCGGGGGCGTAGGCCGTCAGCGGGATCTGGCAGCGCTCGTGCCAGACGGCATCGGCGCGGTGGCCGACGAGCAGACCGGCGAGCCGCCCATCCATTTCGGGCATGACCAGGAACATGGCCATGTCCTTGGGGGTCAGACCCTGGCTGTCGGCCAGCCATTGCGCCTCCGACCGACCGGACTGGATCAGCTGGATAACCGGCGCGTCGATGCCGGCGAAGGGGTTGGCTTTGGGCTCAAGCCCATCAAGCCCCAGGGCAAAGCCGGTGAGGTTGAGTATGGCGGACGGCGCGACGCTGCCCAGAACCTGCTGCACGAAGCGGACGCAGGCGGCTTCCTTGAGCGAGGAGACCAGCATGGGGACCGGAGCCAGGCCCTGGCGCAGCAATTCGGCAATGAGCGCTTCGATGGTTGCCGTGCCGGCCCCTTCAAGCGCGGCGCGGTAGAAGAGGATCGGGACGTGGGCGGGTTTTTGGCCGGGCGGCAGGCAGAGACTTTCGCGAATGCCGTCCTGGTCGGTGATGCCGAAGCCGGGGTACCACAGGCCGAAGCGGGCGAAGGGTTGGGGCGAGAAGGATAGAACGCCCCCCTCCCCAGCTTCGCTACGGCCCGCCGGGCCGAGCTGCGCTACCCTCCCCACGGGGGGGAGGGTGGGCAGAGCGGCCAAATCGTGGAACGCCCGCAAAATCGTGTCGGCATTGTCGGGGCCGCCGGCGATGAAGAGGCTGTGCAGGCGGTTCCAGTCGTCTGGGTGAATGCTGGAGCGCGACTGCAGGATGGGGTCGGGATTGGCGTCGCCGGGCAACAGCACCAGTGGAATTCTGCGGTTGGCGCAGAGCGCGGTCAGTTCGTCGACACCATACTGGAAATAGGAGGCGCCGCCGATCAGGCGCAGCACGACCAGACGGGCGTGGGCGACGGTCTTTTCCAGCCAGAGATCGACGGAGAGATTATTGGAAAGGCGCAGCGTATTGGCGAGGCGCAGTTCATCCTCGCCAGCCCGGTCGGCGGCCGCCGCCAGCATGGACAACTCACTATCGGCCGAGCTTGCAAAGACCAGCGCGCCGGGGCGCTGGTCGAGGTCGATGGCCTCGCCCTCCTGCTGGATGGCGCCGGCCTGGGCCGATAGGAGGTGCATTGGGCGCTAAGCCTTTTTGAGGAACTCGGTGCGCAGGACCAGGCCCTTGACCTTTTCGGCATTGCACTCGATTTCGGCGGTGTCGTCGGTAAGGCGAATGTTCTTGACCAGCGTGCCGCGCTTCAGGGTGACAGACGTGCCCTTGACCTTGAGGTCCTTGATCAGGGTGACGGCGTCGCCGTCATTGAGCTGGGTGCCATTGCTGTCTTTGGTGATCTCGGTCATTTTTTGTCCTTGGTTGGCCCCCACCTGACCTCCCCCTGAAGGGGGAGGGACGGATCGAGGATGGGGGTGATCTCAGGCAGCGACGGCCAGGGCGCGCTGCAGGCTTTCAGTAATAGCGGCGCGGTCGAGCGGGCTTTCGCCGATGACGACCAGCGCTGTGTCACGGGCTTCGCCGTCCTTCCAGGGCCGGTCGAAATAGGCGGTCACGCGGGGGCCGACGGCCTGAATGGCCAGTCGCGCCGCCGCCCCGGGGACGGCGGCAAAACCCTTGAGGCGCAGCACGTCGTGGTCGCGAATGGTTGTCTCGACAATCGCCAGCAATTCGTCCTTTCCGGCAATGGACGGCAGGCGGATCGAGAAGCTGTCGAAATCGTCGTGCTCGTGAGTTTGGCCGCCATGTTCAAGCTCGTGATGGCTGGGGCGGTTGGCGATGTCGTCTTCGCTGCCCATGCCCAGGCCGAGCAGCGCCGTGATGTCGACGTGACCGTTGCTGGCCCGCAGAATGCCGACGCCAGGGCGCAGTTCGGCGCGGATATTGGCTTCCACCTTGTCCAGCATGGCGGTGTCGAGCAGATCGGCCTTATTGATCACGACCAGATCGGCCACCGAGAGCTGATCCTCGAACAGCTCGCCAAGGGGTGTCTCGTGGTCAAGCATCTCGTCCTGTCGGCGCTGCGCGTCGACGGCGGCTTCGTCCGAAGCAAAACGACCTTCGGCGAGCGCGGCGGCATCGGCGACAGTCACGATGCCATCGATCGTGACCTGGGCCTTGATCTCGGGCCAGTTGAAGGCTCGGATCAGCGGCTGCGGCAGGGCGAGCCCCGAGGTTTCGATGATGATGTGATCGAACTTGTCCGGGCGGGCGAGCAGCGCCTGCATGGTGGGGATGAACTCGTCCGCCACGGTGCAGCAGATGCAACCATTGGAGAGCTCGACCATATCCTCCTCACGGCAGGTTTCATCGCCGCAGCCGGCCAGAATATCCTTGTCGACACCCAGATCGCCGAATTCATTGATGATCAGAGCGATGCGCTTGCCCTTGGGGGCGTGCGCCAGCAGATGACGCACAAGGGTGGTTTTGCCGGCGCCGAGAAAGCCGGTGATGACGGTGGTAGGAATCTTGCTCATGCCGTGGCTCCGTTGGGGATAGCGGCGCTGCGCGTCGCGAAAACATCATGGAATTTGCCGAACAGGCTGCCCAGCAGCAGCCAGAACACCAGCGCACTGCCGATGGTGACCGCCGCAAATTCGGTGGCAAGGTGGGCAGGCACAGCGCTTGGTTCATCGGGCGCAGCGGGGGCACCGATGATATGGGGCGCCACAACCAGGGCGATGGCTACCGCGAAAGCCCAGCTGGCGCGGCTTTTGGCCAGCAGCAGCAGCGCGCCCCCGGTGGCCAGCACCGTACCGATCCACCAGACCTGGCGGGCAAACAGATCGGCAGCCGGCATGCCGGGCAGTTCGGGCGGCAAGCCATAAGCGGGGGCCAGCGTAAAGGTAACAAAACCAGCCATGCCCCAGAGGAAGCCATTGGCAAAGGTGATCGGGATGGCAGCGAACATCGAGACCGCGCCGATGATCAGGGCGAAGCCGGCGGCGGCCAGCATGGTGGCCAGAGTGGTGTAGGCCGTGCGTTCAAGGCCATCTTGCGGCGCCCACTCGTCGGCAGCATGCGCGTGCTCGGCGGCGACCGGAGCCTCGTGGCTATGGGCGGGCGTGCCCTCGGCATGCTCGTGGCCTTGAACTTCCGCCGCGCCATGGCTGTGGCCGGCTTCGCCCTCAAACGTCTCGGCGTGCAGAATCAGTGGTGTGACGCGGGTGTGTTGCAGGACAGCCAGAACCAGGCCAGCACAAAGGGCTGCGAGAACCGCAGCAAAAAACAGGTTGCGAAACATTATCTTCTCTCGTTTTGGCGTTGTCGCGCTTCCAAACCGGGAAACCGGTGTGAACTTTTACAGGAAGCGCTTCAGGCACCTGCCCTAGTGGCAGGGAAACCCCATGGCGTGGCGGGTGTCGTGCGCACCATTGTGCAGGCGATAATCGCCGGCAAAGCCCGTGCCGACCAGCAAGGTCAGGCCGAGCATCAGCGCCAGGACACCAGCGACAAGACGCTGGGAGATCGAGAGAGATTGAAGACCGGTAGTCGTATTGGTCGAGGTATTCATGGCAGCACCCTCCGTGCGCGGAATAGATAGGGCTTTCGCCCGGTTTGTGTGCCGGCAGGTCTCCTGGCTCGCGGTGGAAACAGCCCCTCGCCTTCCCGATCCGAAGATCAGTGGCATATCGAGAGAGCGCACCGCTTACAGTTGCGGGGGCAGCCACGGTTTTGCGCCCTGATGGGTACGTCGCACCGTGTTCCCTTTTGATCCCGCCGGCACAACGGCCTTTGGGAACCAACACAGGGAGTGTGTTTGCCATCAAATGGCGCCGACCGCAATGTCTGGTCGGGCGGTTGCTAGCAAATCGAGGGTCCCGTCAAGGCGGCGGGCAGACGTGCCAGCATGATTTGCACGCCGCAAAGGGCAGCGACTCGGGCTAGTTCACCAGCAGTACGGAGAAATCACGCATGAAACCCATCAAGTTTGACCGCGACGAAACCAAGGCCATCGTCGGCGAGATCCAGGACTATTTCCGCAATGAGCTGGACGAGGACATCGGCGCCATTCCGGCCGAAATGCTGATGGCGTTCTTTGCCGATCGCATGGGCGCCTATTTCTACAATCGCGGCATCTACGACGCACAAAAGCTGATCCGCGAGCGGATGGACAGCCTGACCGACGACATTTTCGGCCTGGAACAGCCAACCAAGCACTTGCGCTGAAATGTGACTTCCGCCCGATGACGGCCCGCGCTAGAGAACGCGGCCGGCGCCGGTCCGGTCCATTCAGGAGGAAGCCGTGGGCTTCAACTTCGCCACGCTGGCCCCGATCGGGCTGCTGCTCGCATCCAATATCTTCATGACTTTTGCCTGGTATGGGCATCTGAAATGGCCGAGCTCAGCGCTTTGGACGGCGGTGTTGATAAGCTGGGGAATTGCGTTTTTTGAATACTGGCTGGCCGTACCGGCCAACCGGATCGGGGAAGCCGTCTACTCCCCCTCCGAGCTCAAGACCATCCAGGAGGTGATTTCCCTATCGGTCTTTGCGGTATTCACGGTGTTCTACTTCGGCGAAAAGCTGACGCTGAACCATGGCGTCGGATTCGGTCTGATCGCACTGGGCGCCTTCTTCATCTTCAAGGGCCCGCTCAAATAGGCTGGCAATCGCCGCACCGAACCTCCCCCGGAAGGGGGAGGAAACCGTGCGGGACCAGAAGGTCGGGGCATCAGCCAAGGCAATCGGCGAGGCTGGTGGCGAGACCACGCAGCAGGTCGGGATAAAGCTCGACGCCCTCGGGCAAGCTGCTGCCTTCCGGGTCAAGCGTGCCGGATTTGGCGGTGCTGCCTTCGGTTATGGCGCTGATGATGGTGGGGGCGAAATTGGGTTCGGCGAAGACGCAGGTGGGACCCAGATCGGCGAGCTTGGCCTTGAGTTCATCAATCCGGGCGGCGCCGGGCATTGTATCGGGGATCACGGTTATCGAGCCGGCCAGGTTCAACCCAAAGCGCGCCTCAAAGTACTGATAGGCATCGTGAAAGACGATGAACGCCTTGTCCTTGACCGGTGCCAGTATGGTGGCAATTTCGTCTTCCAGCGCGTCCAGCTTGAGCCGCTCGGCATCGGCGTTATCCTGATAGGCCGTGGCGTTGTCGGGATCGGCCTCAGCCAGGGTGTCGGCGATCTGGGTGACCATCAGCTTGGCATTTTCCGGATCAAGCCAGAAGTGCATATCGCCCTCCTCATGCTCGTCATGCGCGTGGTCATCGTGAGCATGGTCATCATCGTGATCGTGGTCCTCGCCTTCATGCATATGCGGTTCGAAGGCGCCGCCTTCGCGCACGGGCAGGAGTGTGATGCCGGGGGCATCGGCAAGCTCCACGACGGTGGCCTTGCCGGACAGGCTTTCGAGCGCGTCGCTGAGGAACAGCTCCATGCCATGCCCGGTCCAGAAGACGATATCGGCGGATTCCAAAGCGCCCGCATCAGAGGGCCTGAGCGCATATGTGTGTGGCGAAGCGGCGCCCTTGACGATCAGCGTCGGCTCCCCAACGCCGGCCATGACGGCGGCAACCAGAGAATGCACTGGCTTGATGGAGGCCACGACATTGGGTACGGCCCAGGCCGTGGTGGTCAGGAGCGCGGTGGCGAGGACAGCAAGGGGGGCGAGCAGTTTCATCGGAAGAGCCTTGTGGTGGTCACAGGATGCACGGCGAAATGTTATGTTATTACGCTTGCAGCGGTGTTATGCTATAACGTATTGGAAGTCGTCAAGAGGCGATGGATGGATGTCGTGGCAGAAAAAGAGAACCTGATCACACTGACCGGCGCCGGCGTGGTCCGGGGCGGCCGGACGCTGGTCAGCGGCGTGGACCTGACGATCGCACGGGGCGAAATCGTCACGCTGATCGGGCCCAATGGGTCGGGTAAATCGACCACGGCCAAGCTGGCCACCGGTGTGCTCAAGCCGAGCATGGGAACGGTGACGCGCCGGCCTGGGCTGCGGATCGGCTATGTGCCGCAAAAGCTGACCATCGACTGGACCTTGCCCCTGACGGTGGAACGGCTGATGACGCTGACCGGGCGGTTTTCCGAGCCTGAGATTATATCGGCGCTGGAGGCGGTGGGTGCCGCGCGGCTGCTCAAGGCGGCGGTGCAGGAATTGTCGGGCGGGGAATTCCAGCGCGTACTGTTTGCCCGCGCGATGATCCGTGATCCCGATCTGCTGGTACTGGACGAACCGGTGCAGGGCGTGGACTTCTCGGGGGAAGTGGCTCTGTACGAACTGGTCCGGAAAATTCGCGACACTACCCGCAGCGGCATTCTGATGATCAGCCACGACCTGCATGTGGTGATGGCGGAAACCGACACGGTGATCTGCCTGAACGGGCATGTCTGCTGCCGCGGCACGCCCGCAGCGGTGCAGAACAGCCCGGAATATCTGCGGTTGTTCGGCGAGCGGGCCTCGGGCGCCCTGGCGCTGTATCAGCACCATCACGACCACGAGCACCATGATGACGGCTGCGTGGTGGCAGAGGGACATGCGCACGACCATAGCCACAGCCACGAGGGCCACGACCATGTTCGGTGACTATTTCTCACGCGCCCTGATCGCGGGCGTCGGCCTGGCCTTGGTGAGCGGGCCGCTGGGCTGCTTTGTAGTGTGGCGGCGAATGGCCTATTTCGGCGACACCATGGCGCATTCAGCGCTGTTGGGGGTAGCGCTCTCGATCATCCTGTCGGTCAATATGACGCTGGGCGTGTTTGCCGTGGCGGCCCTCGTGGCAGGCGCGCTGATCGTGCTGCAGCGGCAGGCGTCGTTGTCGACCGATGCGCTGCTTGGGATACTGAGCCATTCCACTCTCGCCGTGGGGCTGGTGCTGGTGGGATTTCTGACCACTGTGCGGATCGATCTGATGGGATTTCTGTTCGGCGATATTCTGGCGGTTTCGGTGCAGGACATTGCCATCATCTATGGTGGCGGCATCGCCATTCTGGCCATTCTGGTGCTGGCCTGGCGCCCGCTGATGGCCTCGACGGTCAGCCCCGAACTGGCCGAGGCCGAAGGACTGCGACCTGAAGCCAGCCGACTGGTATTGATGATCCTGATGGCCAGCGTTATCGCTATCGCCATGAAGCTGGTGGGCGTGCTGTTGATCACCTCGCTGCTGATCATTCCGGCCGCAACCGCCCGACGACTGAGTTCCACGCCCGAAATGATGGCCGGGGTGGCCGCTGTGTTGGGGGCACTGGCCGTCATCGGCGGGCTGTTTGGCTCACGCACCTGGGACACCGCATCGGGTCCTTCAATCGTGGTCATGGCATTGATCGTTTTTTTGGTGTCGCTGACGGTTCCCGTTGCGCGGCTATTTGGCAGGAGAACACCGCATGGCACATAGTCACGTCGTTCCAGGCGACCTGACCCGCAATCAGGGGCTGGTGCTGGGCGCGCTCAACGCTTCGGGTGCGCCGCTGAGCGCCTATGACATTCTGGACACGCTACGGGCCGACGGACTGCGGGCGCCGCTGCAGGTTTATCGCGCGCTCGACAAGCTGGTCGAGCGCGGATTGGCGCACCGGCTGGAGTCGCTCAATGCCTTTGTGGCCTGCGCCGATGAACATTGTCATCGCAAGGGACTGATCGCCTTTGCCATCTGTGCCAAATGCGGCAAGGTGGACGAATTCGCCGACGCCGTCATCGAAGAGCGACTAGGCGCCTGGGCAACCGAAAAAGGCTTCAAAGTCGAGCAGACGACGATGGAAATCCGCGGCCAATGCGCGGCATGCCTGGCGGCGGCCTAGCCGGATACCGCTTCGCCAAAGCTCAGGAAGTGCACGGCAGCGGCGCCGTAGACGCGACGGTCCTCAAGGGTGAAGGCGTCAGGAATGACCACCTCGGCAGCGGCGCTCTCCTCAAACACCAGCGTGGCGCCAGGCGCCAGCCAGCCGCCCCTGGCCAGACCCGCCAGTGCTAGTTCACCAAGGCCCTGGCCATAGGGTGGATCGAGAAACACCAGATCAAACTTGCCGAAAGTGCCTGTGGGCCCCAGATCGACGGCGTCGCGGCGCAGCAGCTTGGTGTTGCCGCCAACACCAAAGGCTTCGATATGATCGCGGATGAGGCCGCGCGCCTCGGCGCCCATATCGACAAAGGTGGCGTGCGCGGCACCGCGTGAAAGCGCTTCAAAGCCCAATGCGCCCGTGCCGGCAAACAGGTCCAGCACCCGCAAGCCGTCAAACACCGGCCCCAGACGGGAGGCCAGGATGTTGAACATGGATTCGCGGACACGATCTGCCGTCGGACGAATGGAATCGTCCGACGGAGAGATCAGCTGCTTGCCTTTGAACTTGCCCGCAACAATGCGCATGGCTTAGCCCTTGGGGCGACGCGAAGCGCCAGGGCGACCGGCACCACCGGACGGGCGGCCGCCCGAAGAGGGACGACCGGCGCCACCCGATGGGCGGCCACCGCCGCCTGCGGGGCGACCCGGCCCACCGGCTGGACGACCGCCGGGGCCACCAAAGGAACGGCCACCCGGCTTTGGACCACGCTGCGGCGCGGCGCCGTCACGCTTTGGATAGGGCTTGCCGTCGGGGCGCATCTTCGGCTTGCCATAGGTCTTGGCTTCCGAGCCCAGATTGTCGCGGCCCGGACGGGAGGCCCGATCCGGGCGCTGCCCGGCCCGTGCTGGCCGATCAGAATAGGATGGGCGGTCGGCGCGGTCGGCAAAGACCGGACGATCGCCTTCAGGCCGATAGGCGCGAACGGGCTTATCGGAGAAATTGCGACCGGGCCGCTTGGCTTCGCCCTTGAACGCGGCGCCATCGCCGCGCTCGCTATCGGGCCGCAAACGGGGCTCGAAATTACCCTTCGGACGCTCGCCAGCCGGGGCATCGCCACGACGCGGGCCGCGCGGCGTGCCTGTGAACTCACGATCACGCGGTGGGCGCGAACCGCCCTCGGGCCGTGTGCGGGGTTCGAAGCTGCGGGCAGGACGGTCGCCGAAATCGCGCGCGGGACGCTCGGCCGAGGGACGCGCACCGGTTGGACGACCACCCATGGGGCGGGCGCCAGCCGGACGGTCGCCAAAGGGGCGTGCGGGGCGATCGCCATCCTCGCGTCGCGGGCCACGGGGCTTGTCGCCAAAGGTCTTCTTGTCTCCATAAGGTTTCTTGTCGGCATAGGCCGGCCTGTCACCATAGGGTTTCTTATCCCCGTATGGCTTCTTGTCGCCATAGGGCTTCTTATCGCCGAAGCTTTTCTTGTCGCCAAAGGACTTCTTGTCGCCGGGCTTGCCGCCAGCGGGGCGCGGGGCCTTCTTGCCATAGCTGGCAGCAGGCTGATCGTCAGGGTCGCGCCAGGCTGAGCCCTTGCCAAGATTCTTTTTCACAAATTCCTCCGGCGCCCGGCCGTCTTCATCAAAATGGATATGGCGCGCGGGAGGAGCGTCCTCTTCGTCCCGCGGATCAATACGCTTGCCCATCGGCTTGCGGGAGTCGAAACGACCAGGACGATCCTGGCGCGGCCGTTCGGCGCGGCGCTCTTCTTCGGTCTGCTCGGCACCATCGGTAAAGCGGAAGCGCTGGCGCGCGATCTCCACGGTATTGGTGCCGCGACCGGTAAGGCGGTCACGGGTCGGCTTGCCTTCCAGAGCGCTGGGCTCGGGCATTTCGCTGTCGAAATCGACATCGGCCGCATCGGCGAGCTTCTTGCCGAGCTGGTCGCGCAGCATCTTGGCCTTGATGGTCTCAATGCCGCCAACCGGAATATCGCCGAGCTGGAACGGGCCGTAGCTGACGCGGATCAGGCGATTGACCTCAAGGCCGAGGGCACCGAGCACATTCTTGACTTCGCGGTTCTTGCCTTCGCGCAGCGCCAGTACCAGCCAGACATTGGCGCCCTGCTCACGCTCGAGCGTGGCTTCGATGGCGCCATATTTGATGCCGTCGATCTCGATCCCGTCCTTGAGCTTGTCAAGCGCGGCCTGGGTAACCGAACCATGCGCGCGCACGCGATAGCGGCGCAGCCATCCGGTGGCCGGCAGTTCAAGGACGCGCTTGAGACCGCCATCATTGGTGAGCAGCAGCAATCCCTCGGTATTGATATCGAGGCGGCCAACGGTCACCACGCGCGGCAGACCATGGGTTTCGAGGTGCTCGAAAATGGTCTCGCGACCCTCAGGATCCTTCTCCGTCACCACCAGGCCAGCTGGCTTATGGTAGAGCCAGACCCGCGTCCCCTGGCGGGCAGCCAGCGGGGCACCGTCGACCATTACCTTGTCGCGGTCGGTGACGTTGAAGGCGGGGGTCATCACTTTCTTGCCGTTGACCACCACGCGGCCCTCGGTGATCCACACCTCGGCGTCGCGGCGTGAGCATAGCCCGGAGCGGGCAATGACCTTGGCGAGGCGATCGCCGGTATCGGGCTTGGCAGGTGTGGTGTCGTTCAGTTCGCGCATTGGAGCGTGCTTTCAAGTCATGCGGGACCCATATGGGCGGCGCAGAAAGGAGAAAGCGGCCGGATCATCCGGCCGCCTTGTAGTGCATCAGGACAGAACGATACCTATCTGGAGGCGCCGGCCCTGTTGGAATCCACGGCCTTGCGGACAGCCTCGGGGCATTTCGGATCGGTGATCGAGACCAGTTCGCCGCCGGGCGCAGCGCAGACCAGATCGGCAGTGCCGACGCGGGTGAAATAGTCGTCGGGCGGCATGTAGAGCGGCCGTTTGGAATTGCTGACGCGAACTTCCTTGTTGGCTGCGCGCATGCGCGCCGTCAAGGCCCGCGCTTCTTCCTCGGTCAGCGGGCGACCGGCCACCGAACGCAGATCGACGACCCTGGCATTGCGCAGGCGCTGCAGGTCCGCTTCCGAAAGATTGCTGGCATCGATCTGGACATTGTCGCTGTCGACGGGGAGCTGCCCGGCGGCCGATACCTGGGTGGTCGGCGCAGGCAGGCTCTGGCCAGACTGCGGCAACACCAGGGGCGCCCGCGCCCGAGTCAGATCTTCCTTGGGAGCGCCGCCGGGAATCAGACCAATGCCATGGGCCGTAGAGGTCATGACCTCTCGCTCGAACGTGCCGGGGTCTGTCAGCGCGTTGGTGCCTTCCACAGTGGTGCACGCGGCCAGAGCAAGAGCCAGCAAAACCGCCAGCGCTGCCGATCCAGCCCGGTAGCTGGCACCAAGAGCAGTCCACTGCCCCGTCATTCCAATACGCATGAAACGTCCTTCAAGATGTCGGCGGCGCTTATAGCGCATTCTGAGCACTAAGACCAGATTCTGGCGGCAAGGTGTTCGCGCTCCCTAGGCCGACGGTTTCCGGGGCCGGCCCAGCCCCACAAGATCGGCGATCAGCATGATCACTCCAATGGTAATGGCGACGTCGGCAATGTTGAAGATGTAGAACGACCAGCTGCCCCAGTGAAGATGGAAAAAATCTGCTACGGCGCCGTAAATCAGCCGATCGAGAGCATTGGAGAGGGCGCCGCCGATACATAGCGCCAGCCCCATGCGGATCAGGATGGTCTCGGCGCGCACCCACCAGACCGAGAGCGCCGCAATGGCCACCAGCATGATCACGCCCAGGCTCCAGACCGGCAGTCCATCCAGCAGACCGTAGGAAACCCCGGTATTCCATACCAGTACGTAATCGAAAAAGCTTGTCACCGGGACGATTTCGCCGCCGCGCCATCCGGACATGGCAAAGGGGGTGTAGCTGGTCAAAACCTCAACGCAGGGAGCAGCCCCCAGGGCGATGCAATCGCCCGATACCTGAAACGCCTTTTGCGCCCGATCCAGGCCGAACGCCAGAATGGCCAGCGTGAGTGAATAGTAGACCGAGGGATTGGCGAGGTCTCTGAGTTTCATTGCAGCTCCCATCACCTCCTCCCGGCCGCCCCACCAAGGGGAACTGAAAAGCGGTGGTCTTGACCAGATCGTACCCCGCCCCTTGCCATTCTCACCATGACGGGAGGAGGACAGGGGGCGAGGCAATTGCAGCTACCAAACTACAGGCCCGCAGCGGCCCGTTCGCGCAGGGCCTGGGCGTCGCGCGGCGAGACATCGGGATATTCCGGGTCGCTGCCCACTTCCGGCAGCACCTTCCACGAGCGGGCGCAGCGCTTGCCCTGGGCCAGCGCGGGCATCACGGCGATACCGTCGACATCTTCAAGGCGGAAGGCGTCGGCGGGTCCCTTACCGCTCTCGACCGTGATGGCTGAGGTGATGGCGATTTCGGCCAGATCCTGCCCCTCGAGCGCCGTCAGGTAGCGCTCATCAGCGATGAACACGGTTGGCGCGGCTTCGAGCGAGGAGCCGATGTGCTTCTCGCGGCGCTCGATCTCAAGCGAGCCGTTGACGACGCGGCGTACGGTGCGGAGCAGTTGCCACTTGGCGGCCAGCTCGGGGTTGAGCCAATCTGCAGGCACATCGGGGAACAGGCGCAGGTGGACCGAGGAGCCCTCGCCCGGGTGTCGCTCGAGCCAGACCTCTTCCATGGTGAAGACCAGGATCGGGGCCAGCCAGGCCGTGAGGCAATCGAACAGATGATTGAGCACGGTCAGCGCCGACTTGCGCTTGATCGAGGAGATCGGCTCGCAGTAGAGCGCATCCTTGCGGATGTCGAAGTAGAATGCGCTGAGCTCGATATTCATGAAGTTGGTCAGCAGGGTGACGATCCGGCGGTAATCATATTCCTTGTAGGCCGTGCGGACCTGGCCATCGAGCTGGGCCAGGCGATGCAGGATCACCTGTTCGAGCTCGGGCATGTCCCTGGCATCAACCACGTCGGTAGGCTGGTAGTGGGCGAGATTGCCCAGCAGCCAGCGCAGGGTGTTGCGCAGCTTGCGGTAGCTGTCGACGGTGGTCTGGATGATCTCCTTGCCGAGGCGCAAATCCTCGGAATAGTCCGAAGACGCCACCCAGAGGCGCAGGATATCGGCGCCGTACTGCTTGATGATGTCCTGCGGGGCGACGGTATTGCCCAGCGACTTGCTCATCTTGCGGCCTTCGCCATCCATGGTGAAGCCATGGGTCAGCACGCTCTCATAGGGGGCGTGGCCATTGGTGGCGCAGCTTTCGAGCAGCGATGAATGGAACCAGCCGCGATGCTGATCGCTGCCTTCGAGATACATCGAGGCAGGAAATTTCAGATGCGGCCATTTCTGCTTGTTGCGCAGCACCCAGGCGTGGGTGGTGCCCGAGTCAAACCAGACGTCGAGCACGTCGCGGATCATCTCGTAGTCGTCAGCCTGATAGGCACTGCCGAGGAAGCGCTGGGCCGCGCCATCCTTGTACCAAGCGTCGGCACCCTCGGCCTCGAAGGCGTCGGCGATGCGGTGATTGACCACCTCGTCCCTGAGGATTTCCTTGGTCGCCTTGTTGACGAAAACCGTGATCGGCACGCCCCAGGCGCGCTGGCGGCTGAGCACCCAATCGGGGCGATCGGCAATCATGGCGCGCAGGCGGTTCTGCCCCGCGGCGGGATAGAATTTGGTGGCGTCGATGGCGTTGAGCGCGCGGTGACGCAGGGTGTCGCCGGCGGCGCCCTGGATGTCGCGGTCCATATAGACGAACCACTGCGGCGTGTTGCGGAAGATCACCGGCTTCTTGGAGCGCCAGGAGTGCGGATAGGAGTGCTTGACCCGGCCACGGGCGACCATGGCGTTGCGCTCGGCCAGCGCGGCGATGACGCGGTTATTGGCGTCGCCCTTCTTGCCGTTGTCATCGATGACGCGCGCGGGCCCGCCTTCGGCGTCGGGACCGAGGCCGGGAGCATCCTTGGTATAAAAGCCATCGTCGCCGACGACATAAGGGACCTCCGAGGAGATGCCCTTTTCGGCCAGCAGGCGCGTGGAGTTCATCCAGATTTCAAAGTCGTCGAGGCCATGGCCGGGCGCCGTGTGGACAAAGCCCGTGCCGGCGTCATCGGTGACGTGATCGCCATCGAGCAGGGGGACTTCGAATTCATAACCGCCGCCCAGGCCGCGCAGCGGATGGAAGCATGAGGTGATATGAGCGGGATCGACATCGCCGATGCGCACGAATGCTTCGACCTTGGCCTTGGCGAAGGTTTCGGCGGCCAGCTTGTCGGCGAGGATGTACTTTTCGCCGGTGGATGCCCAGTTGTCCTCGGGGGCCTTGGTGATCTCATAGAGGCCATAGGCGATCCTGGACGAGAACGAGATGGCCCGGTTGGCCGGGATCGTCCACGGCGTCGTGGTCCAGATCACCACCGAGGCATTCAGATCGTGGAAGGCGCCCGACTTGATGTCACCGCCGCCCGAGCGGACGGGGAACTTCACCCAGATGGTGTCGCTCTCGTAATCGGCGTATTCGATCTCGGCTTCGGCCAGGGCGGTGCGCTCGACGACCGACCACATGACGGGCTTGGAACCGCGATAGAGCTGTCCTGACATCGAGACCTGCATCAGCTCGCGGGCGATCTGCGCTTCGGCGTCAAAGCTCATGGTCAGGTAGGGATTGTCCCATTCGCCCAGGATGCCCAGGCGCTTGAATTCCTCGCGCTGCACATCGACCCACTGCTCGGCAAAGGTGCGGCATTCCTGGCGGAATTCAACGACCGGAACGTCGTTCTTGTCCTTGCCCTTGGCGCGGTACTGTTCCTCGATCTTCCATTCGATGGGCAGGCCGTGGCAATCCCAGCCCGGCACATAGGCCGAGTTGTAGCCCAGCATCTGCATCGAGCGGCTCACCAGATCCTTGAGGGTCTTGTTGAGCGCGTGGCCGATATGGATATTGCCATTGGCGTAGGGAGGGCCATCATGGATGGTAAAGAGCGGGCGATCGGCAGCCTGCTCGCGCTGAAGCTTGTAGATATCCATGTCTTCCCAACGCTTGAGCCAGTCAGGCTCGCGCTGCGGCAGGCCCGCGCGCATCGGGAAATTGGTCTCGGGCAGGAAAAGGGTTGCCGAATAGTCGGTTTCGGCGGCGCCTGTGACGGGTTCGGTCATGGGAAACGTCAATCGTTCTGGAGATTTTTCGTCTGGAAATTTGGCTGCCTTTTAGCAAGGCGACGGCCAAGGGGCAAAGACTGATTTGGACAGCGGGCGTCGGTGGCAATCAGCCGATGAAGCCAAGCTTGCTGTCGAGCGCGCCCAGGGGACGCGCGGTGCTAATCAGTGCCCGAGCCTTGCCGCTGTCGCGGTCCATGGCAGCGATCAGTTCCTCGAGCCCGGAAAAGACTTCCTGGCCGCGAATGTGACCGATCAAGGCGACCGAAATGGTCTGGCCGTAGATGTCGGCGTCGAAATCGAAAAGATGGGTCTCAAAGGGCGGGCGCTGGTTGTTGAACATGGGCTTGCCGAAGGCGGCAACACCGTCCAGCACGCGACCTGCAACCTTGGCGCGAACGGCATAGACGCCCTGTGCCAGCTGAAAACTGGCATGGGTCATTGTATTGGCCGTGGGGTAGCCAAGCTCCCTGCCCCGCTGGTCGCCCTTGACCACGCAGCCATCAAAAAACCAGTGATAGCCAAGCAGCCGATTAGCCGCCGAGATGGCACCCTCCGAAAGAGCCGCGCGAATGCGCGAGGACGAGATGACCTCATCGCCCTCGTCCATCAGGTCGAGGGTTTCGACGACGAAGCCGCTGGCATCGCCGGCGGCCTTGAGGAAGGCCGGCGTGCCGCGACGCTGCCGCCCAAAATGAAAATCGGACCCAACGATGACACCGGTGACACCGAGCGCATCGACCAGAAAACGGGCGACAAAATCTTCGGCCTCGATCAACGAGAAGGCGCGGTCGAAATCGAGGATGGCGATGGCATCAAGCCCGAACGCTTCGGCCAGCCGCGCCTTGGCATCTCCCTCAGTCAGCCGGAACATGAAGGGCGCAGGAGCAAATACATCGCGCGGATGCGGCTCGAAGGTGAGCACAACGGCAGGCACGCCAGCCGCGTCGGCCCGGGCCTTGAGAGTGGACAGCACCATCTGGTGACCGCGATGAAAGCCGTCGAAATTGCCAATGGCGACATAGGCGCCCCGCAGCGTGGCCGGCACGTCATTCAGATTGGACAGACGCAGGAATGACGTCATGGCACTACCAGGACAGGCGCGGCAGAAAGCCGGCCATGCGGGCACCGCTGGGGGCGACCAGATCGATGATGGCTTGCGGATCAGGCTTGCCGAAGGCGTCGAGTTCAGCGGCGTGAATAGAGCCGGTTACAAACAGCAGATCGAGCCCGAACTGGGCCGCGCCGGTCGCGTCGGTGCGAACGCTATCCCCAATGGCCAGGACGCGCGCCTTGTCGAGTGGCCTGCCCGCCGCCGCCTCGGCCAGACGAAACGCCTCCTGATAGATGGGACGATAGGGCTTGCCCGCCATCAGCACCATGCCGCCCATGGCGGCATAGAGATCGCCAAGGGCGCCACCGCAATAGATGATCTTGTCGCCATGCTCGACGACGCGATCGGGATTGGCGCAGATCATGGGCAATTTGCGCTCCAGCCACACCTTGGCGCGCTCGCGGTACATTTCGGGCGTATCGTCATCGGTGTCGAGGTCGGTGACCACGACAGCCTCGGCCTCCTCGACACCGGCGCGCCGCACATTGAGCCCTTCATAGAGCGCATCGTCCTCGGTGGGCGGCCCGACATGGTGGATAGCCTTGCCGGAATACTTCGCGATCATCGAGCGGGTGGCATCGCCCGACGACACGATGGCGTCATAGGCGTCGCGCGTAACACCAAGCCGGTCCAGCATGTCGATCAGCGGGCCCGAGGGACGCGGCGCATTGGTGATGAATACCACTTTGCCGCCCGCCTTGCGGTACTCGACGAGCGCCTGAACGGCACTGGGGAACGCCGCCACGCCATTATGAACAACGCCCCAGACGTCACTCAAAACGGCGTCATAGCGGCCGGCAAGATCGGCAAGACCGGAGATCGAAGGCAGCAGGCTGGTCATCGCGACGTTCCGATGTGGACATGTTGGGCCGTTCTATGTGGCAGCTTGCCCTTCGGGATCAAGGGGAAACCACATATCGGCGCGGGATTATGACGACATCGACAAGCCAAAATGGCGGGCAATCTGTCTGGCGCATGCTTCGGGCGTGGTCATATCGTTGATCAGCAGATCGCTGAAAGCGCGTGTCGCATAGCCCTCGGCATACATCCGGCGGGACCGTGAAATCTCGTCGGGCCGCAATTGCCGGCTGCCGCGGTTGCTCAGGGCGACCTCGATGGGCGGGGCCAGCGTGACCACGCGCAGATCGGCGGCACGCCGCAGGCAAGCTGCGCCAAGCCGCTCGACGTCCTCGTCCCGCAGTGGAGAAGCAATGACAAGTACTGCTGCCTGAGCCCCGCCGATCATGCGCTCGATGCGTGCGAAGGACGCCGAGATCCTCTCAGCCAGCGGGGCATCGTCGGCGGCCTCGTGATCGTCGCCGTCAACGAAATGAGCATCGGCGAGCATGGCGGCCAGCGCCCGGCCGGTGGTCGTCTTGCCCGCGTTGATCGGGCCGTTGAGCACCAGCACAAGCACAGGGCGCTAAAGCTCGGCGCGGCGCAGCTGGGGACGCACGGGACGCCCGGTGTCGACAACCAGATCAGGGCGTACCGGACCGGGCGCAGCAATATGGGGGCCTTGCGCCAAGGCAATGCCGTCCTCGAGCAGCTCGACGATCTGGCGTTCGCTGGCAATGCCCGTGGCAAGCAGCACCACATCAAAACGGGCGATATAATTGGCGATGTCGGAGGCGTGGAAATCGGTAAAGCTCTCCGGCGCCTCGATGAAACGCGCCGCATCGATCCGCAGCGAACGGACATTCTGCGCCGCCAGTTCGGCAACATCGACACGCAGCGACTTGACGTTGAGAATCGAGAAACCGACACCCTTCTTGGCCATGGCGTCGGCAATGGCACGTTCCGGTGTGTTCAGGGCCTGCCAATCGGCCTCGCTGACGGCGAAAATCAACCCCTCGGCGATAACTCGGTTGGCCTCCAGCGAGGCCAGCAATTGCTCGGCCGCCGCAGAATCGCTCAGGGTAGCGCGCGAGAGCGGAATATAGAGTTTGACGGGCTGCCCGCTGGAGCGCGCTCGCCGGCAGATGGTGATGGCCTCCACCAGCGCGACACCTTCGATATGACGCAAGACATCGCCGCCGGCGCGACGTGGCATGAAATCGGCGCTATCGGCGAGATCGCCATCCTCGAGCTTCAGACGGGGTACCAGATCATACCCCTGCGGCCGCCGCTGCGGCAGCGTCACGACGGGCTGGATATGATAGATCAGCCGGTCCTCCGCCAGAGCCTGACGCACCAGTTCGAGGGGAATGCTGGGCTCGGGCTCACGCACGGGGGGTGCCGGTTGCGGGGGTACGGCCGTGATCATGCGGTCCCGCCCAGCAGGCTGCGGCTTGGCCACCCGGTCTTCAATCTCAGCCACAGCCTCGGCAACCTGGCGGATGACGGTGCCGAGAACGGAAATATCTGCTTCCACGCCCTCAAGGCGCTGGTCGGCATTGATATCGGCCATGGCATTGATGCGCTGGCCCAGCACGGCACCGGCCTGAGCATCGGTTGCCAGCAGGCGTGACAAATCTTCGATTGCGCGTTCGAGCCGGTTCTCGGCGCGCTGGCGCAGGGAGCGTTCCATCAGCACGACACAAACGCAACCGAACACTACCGCAGCCAAGATCGCCTCGGCTGGCGTAAATGTCAGCCCAAAATAGGCCGTGGCGCCGACGCCGGCCGCAGCAAGGGCGATGAACGTGTAGACCAGTGCCTGCACGGGCGGACCTATGAACCCTTAACCAAGTGCCGGGATTCGGCTTCCCCTCTTAGCACCGTGCCGGTTGCGGCAAAAGCGGCCCGCCGCCACTTCCAAGGCTAATTGCGTGCGATCAGGTGGAAAACAGCTTCCAGGCGCGCGAAAAGTAGCGCTGGAACAGCACCAGTTGCGCTGCGCCGGTGGCCACGGCGGAGGCCCCCAGGTGGCCCAGTTCAACGGCAGGATGGTCCGAGGTGAGCGTGGGCAGGACTGCCAGATGGTGATTTACCCGTTCGAGCAACCGCTCGATGATGGGGCGAGGCATCACCCCATCAATGATCGCCTTGTTCAGTTCGAGCACGGCATGGGTGTTGACGATGGCCTTGGCCAGCGCGAGCCCGGCATTGTCAAGCCATTGCGTGGCCACAGGCTCGAGTTCATCCCAGTTCCAGTTGAACGGGCTACCATCGGGAACCGCCATGCCGGCCTTGGTCAGCAGCCGCTCCAAAGCGACGATGGAGGCGACCAGATGAACAAATGTCGGCTTGCCCTGATCATCACAGATCAGCATCGAGCCCAGATTGGCGGCATGACCGTTGCCTTCCCAGAGCTCGCCATTGGTCACCAGCCCGCCTGCAACAAAGCTGCCGATCTGAAAATATGCGTAGCCGAAGGAAGGCCGCATGGACGGAGAGATCACTTCGGACCAGCACGCAGCATTGCCGTCGTTGAACCACTGCACCGCAAGGCCGGTATCGGAGGCGATGCGGTCAGCTATGTCGATTTCACGCCATAACGCGGCCTGCTCCTCGGGCGCATCCAGCAGATCGATGTTGCGCCAGATATAGGATGGGCTGGCAACACCGATGCCGGCCAAACGGGCCTGCTGCAAATCGGTCAGGCCAGAGCGGATGGTGGCCACCTCGGCGGCTATATCGGAAAATATGGTGCGGGCATCGGGCCAGCTATAGCTGCGGCGGACGCTGGCAAGCGTCTTGCCCGACATTTCCACTACCAGCACCTCAAAATGGCGCCAGCCAATCTCGATGCCAATGGACACGGCGCCATGGGGATTGAGAAACAGCGGCGTCGCCGGCTGGCCGCGGCGTCCGCGCAGAACCTCGCCGCGAATGACCAGGCCGCGCGATTCAAGTTCTGCAATGATGCGCGATGTGGTCTGTGGTCCCAGCCCCGACAAGCGGGCGACATCGGCATTGGACGCACCCGGGCTGAACGCAATCAAAGTCAGCACAGCGCGCTCATTGGTGATCCGTACACCGGACTGAGCAACGCCGCGCGATAGTGGATGGTGATCAGCCGTTTCGGGAGCCTTGTGCATGGCGTGACTTAACCGACTGATGCGACTGCAATCAAGCCTAATGCAATTTTCATTTGCAGGATTCCGGAACGGAAAATTTACCCTGTTGAGAAACAATTGGCAGAACACCGGCGAAGCGGCGGCTGCGGCCGCACAGCCGGAAGTCGACCCTACAAAACGCGAGGATCACGCCGCATGGCGACGCAGAATCGAAGCGACGGCGATGCCAATGGCCGACTGTTGCTGATCGACCGTGACGATGCCCAGGCACACCTGATCACCGAGACGCTGGCACAAAGCCTGGATCGAGCCGCGCGCATCACCGTGGTTGCCGGTGGCAAGCCGGCAGCCGACCTGCTGCGCGACGAAGCATTCGACATCATTCTCGCCGATCTTTCGAGCCTGGGCGATCTGGCGCCTCACAGTGACGATGCCGTCCTGCGGCTGGTCCGGCTGGCGCGTGGGGCATTGCTGGTTGCCTTGTCCGACGGCGTATCGGTTTCTGCCGCGGTTGGGGCCATGCGGGCGGGCGCCCATGACTATGTGGCAAAGCCGATCAATGGTCCGTCGATGGCGGCGCGGATCGGCGAACTGGCGGCGCGCCACGGCAAGTGCAACGCCCTGGGAACCGAGGCCCCCCACACTGCCGGACGCAGCGACTTTGCCGGTTTCATTGGCGCCTCCAGCGCCATGCAATATGTGTATGAGCAGATTGGGCGGATCGCTACCTCCTCTGCACCGGTGTTCATCACCGGCGAAAGCGGCACCGGCAAGGATGTCTGTGCCGAAGCACTGCACGCCCAGGGCCACCGCGCCAACAAGCGCCTGGTGGCAATCAATTGTGCAGCGATCCCGCGCGACCTGATGGAAAGCGAGCTGTTCGGCGTGGCCAGGGGCGCGTTTACCGGCGCGCATGAGGATCGTAAGGGTGCCGCCGAACTGGCTGATGGCGGCACGCTGTTTCTCGACGAGATCGGCGAGATGGATCTATCCCTGCAATCGAAACTGCTGCGCTTCTTGCAGACCGGCACCCTCAGCCGGGTTGGCGAAGCAAGTGTCCGGCGCGTGGATGTGCGCGTCATCTGCGCCACCAACCGCAATCCCATGCAGCTGATCGCCGAAAAGAAGTTCCGCGAGGATCTGTTCTACAGGTTGCACGTGCTGCCCATTCATCTGCCGCCTCTGCGGCAGCGTCCATCCGATGTGATGGTGCTGGCCCGTCATTTCCTGGCGCGATATGCCGCCGAGGAACACAAGAACTTTTCCGACTATTCGCCCGAGGTGGCCGGCATCCTGTCCGCGGCGGAGTGGCCGGGCAATGTACGTCAACTGCAGAACCTGGTTCGGCGACTGGTCGTGATGTTCGATGGTGGCGCCATTACCGCGTCAATGCTGAGCGCAGCGGACATCGAAGCACGTGGCGCGCCCTCCCCGGCGCAGGCGGCGCAGCCCGACGAAAGGCGGCCGGCAATCCTGCCAATGTGGCGGCAAGAGCAGCGCATCATCGAGGATGCCATTGCCCAGTTCGGCGGCAATATCTCTCTGGCCGCGGCAGCGCTGGAAATCAGCCCGTCGACAATCTACCGCAAGCGTCAGGGCTGGGCGGAGCTGGCAGCAGCCGGCTAGGGCGCCAGCCTGCCGGCCATCTCAAGTTTACGGCGTCGTTGCTGCACGTGCCTTGCCCCGATCCAGCCCCAGATAGTGCTCGCGCCAGATGACGGCGATCCCAGAGGCGACGATGATGAGGGCGCCCCCTATCATGGTCAGTGTCGGCACTTCGGCAAATACAACCAGACCAATGATGATGGTCAGGATCAACGAGACATATTCAAACGGCGCAATCACCGACATGTCGGCATAACGGTAGCAGGACGTCAGCAGCAGCTGGCCCACCCCGCCGGCAATGCCGGCGCAAACCAGCAGCACGGCCTGCTGCGGCGTGGGCATCGACCACCCCCACGGCATCGTCAGCAGCGAAAGCAGGCTGGCACAGATGAAAAAGTAAAGAACGATGGTCTCGGTGCGTTCGGTCTGCACCAGCTTGCGGACCTGCATCATCGCGAAGGCGGAAAACACTGCCGCACCAAGGGCCGATATCGCGCCGACAGTTTCGGCATTGCCAATGGGCGTGCCGCTCGAAAACAGGGTAAGGCGGGGCCACAGGATGATCAACACCCCGACCATGCCGATCAGTACTGCAGACCAGCGGAACAGATGGACGCGTTCCTTGAGCAACAGGGCACTGAACACCACGATCAGCAGCGGCGCCGCATAACCGATGGCGGTGGATTCCGGCAGCGGCAAGCGGGTCAGGGCGAAAAATCCCAGCCCCATCGATGTAACACCGATGAACGACCGGACCACATGTCCCATGGGATTGCTGGTGGCAAAAGCGGTGTGCAACTGCCGCCGCCAGGCCAGATAAGCCACCACCGGCACTATGGCGAAGAAACAGCGAAAAAAGACCAGTTCACCCGCAGGAATGGTCTGCGTAGCCTTGAGCAGGGTGGCCATGACCACAAAACTGCACACCGACAACACCTTGAGCGCAATGCCACGCAGCGGACCTTCCGCACGGTTCGCGGGCATCCTGATCGTCGGTTGTGGAGAAAGTGGCACGATTGGCCCGTGGCTGTGATTGCATGCAACAGCAATACCCGGCGCAGCACGTCGTGACGCGCCGGGAAGAAATCAGCTCTTGGCCGACTCCAGCTTTTCCTTGGCTATACGAGCGGTCGTGAAAGCCTTGCTTTCGGGACCGACCGCACTGCCGGTCTTGACCACCTTGCCGGTGGCATCGTGAAGTTCCCAGTGCCAGTTGGCGTTGGGGCCGCTGCCGCCCTTGAGGCGCAGCTTGATCTGAAGCGAGTTATCTTGGGTCATGGGTGCCTTATGCCGCAGCTTGGCGCGGGGTGGAAGGGGCTCGGTGAAAAAGATCCGGCCTGGGCGCGCCCCTTCCGCGAGATGCCTAACTAGACGTTGGAATAGCGAATCTCGATCCGGTCGCCCCAGAAGGCCAGCATGTCGGCGATTGGGGCGACCAGCGGACATGGATCGGGGTAATACCAGACCTGGTCGACGCCGGTCGCGGTCAGCGTCTTGATAGTGCAATACCACGCCTCTCCTTTATATGGGCAGGTGGTGCGAGTCTCGCTCTCCTCCAGTATGCCGGGCTGAACGGCGTCGCGCGGAAAATAAACCCGCAAGGGTGCTCCCGGCTCGTCGAGTTCGAGGGCCGCAGTGGAACTGGCAATCTCGGCCCCATCGAAAAGAACGTGAACACGGCCGCTGGCCGGGGTGATCTTGATATCCTTGTCGAGACATTGTCGCGTCATGATTACCTGCGATGTAAGCGGTTGAAGACTGAATTGTATCAACGCGTGAGCGCCTGGGTAGTTCACCCGCCTTGACTCTCAAACACCCCAATCCTATATCCCGGTCACCTGTTAGCACTCTCAAGCTGTGAGTGCTAACAGCTCAAAAATTGCATTCGAAATGCTGCTATAGGAGCAAAGCATGAGCTTCCGTCCTCTGCACGACCGCGTGGTCGTCCGCCGCCTCGATGGCGAAGAAAAGACCAAAGGCGGGATCATCATCCCAGACACCGCCAAGGAAAAGCCTTCCGAAGGCGTGATCGTTGCCGTGGGCCCAGGCGCTCGCGATGACAATGGCAAGGTCACGGCTCTGGACGTCAAGGCCGGCGATCGCGTGCTGTTCGGCAAGTGGAGCGGCACCGAGGTCAAGGTCGACGGCGAAGAGCTGCTGATCATGAAGGAAAGCGACATCATGGGCATCGTCGAAGCTTAATTGCTTCACGTCCCCTTCCTTCTCAACCCATTCTAAGGAGCGCCTCACATGGCTGCCAAAGAAGTAAAATTCTCTACCGATGCACGCGACAAGATGCTGCGCGGCGTCAACATCCTGGCCAATGCGGTCAAGGTAACGCTCGGCCCCAAGGGTCGTAACGTGGTTATCGAAAAGTCGTTCGGTGCTCCGCGCATCACCAAGGACGGCGTGACCGTTGCCAAGGAAATCGAACTGGAAGACAAGTTCGAAAACCTGGGCGCACAGCTGCTGCGTTCGGTTGCTTCCAAGACCAACGACATTGCCGGTGACGGCACCACCACCGCGACCGTTCTGGGTCAGGCGATCGTTGTCGAAGGCGTCAAGGCTGTTGCCGCCGGCTTCAACCCGATGGATCTCAAGCGCGGCATCGACATGGCCGTCGAAGAAGTCGTGGCTTCGCTGAAGTCGGCTTCGTCCAAGATCAAGTCGTCGAGCGAAGTTGCCCAGGTCGGCACCATTTCGGCCAATGGCGAATCGGCCATCGGCGAGATGATTGCTGAAGCCATGCAGAAGGTCGGCAATGAGGGTGTGATCACCGTCGAAGAAGCCAAGACTGCCGAGACCGAGCTCGAAGTCGTCGAAGGCATGCAGTTCGACCGTGGCTATCTGTCGCCATACTTCGTGACCAATGCCGAGAAGATGACTGCGGTTCTCGAAGATCCCGTCATCCTGCTGCACGAAAAGAAGCTCAGCAACCTGCAGGCCATCCTGCCGATCCTTGAATCGGTTGTGCAGAGCCAGCGTCCGCTGCTGATCATCGCTGAAGACATCGATGGCGAAGCGCTTGCCACCCTCGTCGTCAACCGTCTGCGCGGCGGCCTCAAGGTCGCTGCCGTCAAGGCACCGGGCTTCGGCGATCGCCGCAAGGCCATGCTCGAAGACATCGCGATCCTGACCGGCGGCCAGGTGATTTCGGAAGATCTCGGCATCAAGCTCGAGAACGTCACCATCGACATGCTGGGCACTGCCAAGCGCGTTGAAATCACCAAGGAAACCACCACCATCGTTGATGGCGCTGGCACCAAGGACGACATCCAGGGCCGTGTTGGCCAGATCAAGGCGCAGATCGAAGAGACCACTTCGGACTACGACAAGGAAAAGCTGCAGGAACGTCTGGCCAAGCTGGCCGGTGGCGTTGCGGTGATCAAGGTCGGCGGATCGACGGAAGTCGAAGTCAAGGAGCGCAAGGACCGCGTCGATGACGCGCTGAACGCAACCCGCGCTGCTGTTGAAGAAGGCATTGTTGCCGGTGGTGGCGTTGCGCTGCTGCGCGCTTCGGCGGCCATGAAGTCCAAGGGCATCAATGCCGATCAGGACGCTGGCATTGCCATCGTTCGTCGCGCCCTGCAGGAGCCAGTTCGCACGATTGCCAACAATGCCGGTGCCGAAGGCTCCGTGGTTGTCGGCAAGATCCTCGAGAACAGCTCGCTGACGTTCGGCTACAATGCTGCAACGGGCGAGTATGGCGACCTGGTTGCGCTCGGCGTTATCGATCCGGTGAAGGTGGTTCGCACCGCCCTGCAGGACGCAGCTTCGGTTGCCTCGCTGCTGATCACCACCGAGGCGCTGATCGTTGAGGCCCCCAAGGCTGACGCACCGGCAATGCCCGGCGGCGGCGGCGGCATGGGCGGCATGGGTGGCATGGACTTCTAAGGAAGCCAGTCCAAAGCTTCAAAGTACGTTACTTCCCAGTCACGGACTTTGCGGGAGGCGCGGTGGAGACACCGCGCCTTTTTTTGTGCCCGAAGAGCAAACTTGCCAAGACATTGAGCTTGCTGTGGGCCTACGCGTCTTGCAGGAATGTAGCGGCGCAGCATGATCGCGACGGTGTGCGCGCTGCTGCGTCGGCACTGAAACTGCCATCGGCGCACCTTAATGTCCGGGCAAGGGGCATGAGCAAAACCGGAAGGACGATTTGATGCGACCACCACGACGCACAGGCAGTGCAATCGATCAGGCAGAGGCAGCGTTCAAGGCTGCCACCAGCAAGCCAGCCGAAGCTCCTGCAAAAGCCACGAGCGTGCCGGAGGGCCGGGAAATGGTTACCCTGCGGCTCGACCGCGCGGTGCTTGAACATTTCCAGGATGACGGCCCGGGCTGGCAGGACCGCATCAATGATGCGCTGCGCATCGCTGCCGGCCTGGACGGTGCCGGGTCCCTGCCCTAGCGGAAGACCAGCAGGCGCACGGCCAGGGCAATCGACACCACAACGACCAGCGGTCGGATCAATCTGGCGCCAAAGCGGATGCCGGTGCGGGCCCCGATATAGCCACCCAGTATCTGCCCGGCGGCCATGGCGAGGCCCGCCGGCCAGACCACGTCTCCCGATGGAATAAAGATGGCCAGTGCGGCCAGGTTGGAGACCAGGTTGAGCACCTTGGTATTGCCAGAGGCACGGGTCATGCCCAGGCCAAACAGCATGACAAAGCCGATGGTGAAGAACGAGCCGGTGCCGGGCCCGAATAAGCCGTCGTAAAAACCGATGCCAAAACCCAGCACCGGCACGAAGCGCTGGAAGGGCAGTCTGGCGACCTTGTCGACATCGGACAAATTGGGCGCAAACAGGAAATAAAGGGCGATACCGATCAGGGCAATGGGTACGGCCACGTCAAGCACGCCGACATCGAGCTGCCTGACGACCAGCGCACCCGACAGGCTGCCTGCAAAGGTGAGGAGCGCCGCCGGCAACAAGGCGCGCAGGGAGACAAAGCCGCGGCGCCAGAAGGTCAGTGCGGCCATGGCCGTACCGATGGAGCCCTGCAGCTTGTTGGTGGCGAGCGCCGCCACGGGGGTCAGCCCCGCCGAGAGCAGGGCCGGCAGGGCGATCATGCCGCCGCCGCCGGCAATGGCATCGACAAAGCCGGCCAGCAGGCCGGCACCCGCCAGGGCGAGCAGGATCATGGGGTCAAGCATCGTGCCCTGCCGTTACCATTCTGGAACTTTCCCGATATATCGTCGCAGCAATTGGAGATGATCTGCGATGTCGACCAAACTCTATCGGGGCAATCGTCTAGCGGTGATCCTGCCCTGCTACAATGAGGTGTTGGTGATTGCCAACGTAATTGCAGCATTCCGTGCGGCGCTACCCGAGGCCGAAATCCACGTCTTTGACAATGACTCGAGCGATGGCACGGCAGCGGCTGCGCAATCGGCCGGCGCACATGTGCGCAGCGTGACGCAACGTGGCAAGGGCAATGTGGTGCGCCGGATGTTCGCCGACATTGAAGCCGATATCTACGTCATGGCCGATGGCGACGGCACCTATGATGCGGGCCAGTCGCAAACTCTGGTTGACCGGCTGCTTGATGACGGCCTCGACATGGTGGTGGGCACCCGCCAGCCGGTGGGTGACGGCGGGGAGTACCGCCTCGGCCATGCCTGGGGCAACCGCGTGCTGACAGGGACTGTTGCGCGTGTGTTCGGCACCGGATTCACCGACATGCTGTCCGGCTATCGCGTGCTGTCGCGCCGCTTTGTCAAATCGTTCCCGGCCCTGTCCAAGGGTTTTGAGATCGAGACTGAGCTGACAATTCACGCGCTCGAACTGCGCGCGCCCTATGGCGAGATCCCCACCGCCTACAGTTCGCGCATCGAAGGGTCCGAGAGCAAGCTGGGTACGGTTCGTGACGGCCTGGCCATTCTCAAGTCGATTCTGCGGCTCTATGTGCGCGAGCGGCCGCGCCAACTCTATTCGACAATTGCACTGGCGGGGATGGTCGCCTCCCTGGTGCTCACCTTGCCGGTGATCTACGAATTCCTCGAAACCGGCCTGGTGCCGCGGCTCCCCACGGCAATACTGGGCGGGCTGGTGATGATTGCGGCCTTCATGAGCGGGGCAACTGCCGTGATCATGGACAGCGTGGTAACCGGGCGCGCAGAAGCCAAGCGGTTGCGCTATCTGGATATACCGGCCGTTGCCGACAAGCCCGGCCGGACGGCGCCGTGAACCGGGTGCTGCCCTTCGCCATTGCCGGACTGTTCGGTTATCTGGCCGATGCGGGGATGCTATCGCTGAGCCTGGGCCTCCTGGGGCCGGTCGGCGGCAGGG
>TARA_R110002124_G_scaffold270552_1_pt1 | contig 28085 bp, 27 predicted proteins | sample TARA_R110002124 | Tara Oceans TARA_R110002124 (sample SAMEA4397445) | marine metagenome | biome: Polar Biome; feature: [SRF] surface water layer (ENVO:00010504); material: water (ENVO:00002006), including particulate matter (ENVO:01000060) such as... | depth 5 m
GTCCCAACTGTTGTTGAGTGCTTCCCGCGTACGCGCCAAAGCAACGGATGACACCAGCTTTACCTCAAAGCCAGCTGTTGCCAGATGATAACCCAAAGCGCGATGATAATTGCCGGTCGCCTCAAAGGCTACACGCACCGGACATCCATAATCCCTCAACGTGTTGATGAGGCGGTTGAAGTCGGCAAGCTCGTTCAGAACAGTTAAGCGGCGTCGCCGTTTCTTACCTGGAATAGCGATCAAAACTTCATGCCGGGCCTTGGCGATGTCGATGGCCACCAAAACAGGTGCATCTTGTGCAACAATAATCTCGGTCATAGTTGGTCTCCTTTACAGTGTGGTTTGTGCAAAACCACTGTAGGGACCCGAGACCCGGCTATGACCACCTGCTGCGCTATTTGAAGGCTGCGCAGGTGGCCATAGCCTCTCAATCAGCGTCATTCCGAATGTGTTACGTTCACGAATTTATCACCAGTACTATCTGAAACTATTTTAGGCTTGAAATAAATACAAGCCCTGCTACTCTCAACGAAATCATACGGAGCAAAGCGTGCTATGAAAATTTCTGTTCTAGGCGGCGGTCCCGCAGGCCTCTATTTTGCCATTTCGATGAAACTTCGCAACAGCGCCCACGACATCACCATCTACGAACGCAATCGCGCCGACGATACGTTCGGTTGGGGTGTTGTTCTTTCGGATGAAACAATGTCGAGCCTTGGTCAAAATGACCCTGTGTCTGACCGCATGATCCGCGAAAACTTTGCCTATTGGGATGATGTGAAAGTAGTGCGTGGCGATGAGGTTATGACCTCAAGCGGGCACGGGTTTGCGGGGATTGGCCGTAAGGTGCTGCTGCTACTCCTTCAGGAACGGGCACGCCAAGTCGGCGTTACACTGTCCTATGAAACCGAAGTATCGCCGGACAGGATCGAAGAACTTCGCCGTGAGTGCGATGTTGTTGTCGCAGCCGATGGGCTGAACTCCCAAACACGGCGCTTGTATGCAGATAAATTCGAACGCGAGATTGATACGCGCCTGAACCATTTTGTTTGGCTCGGCACCCGCCAGAAATTCGATGACGCCTTCACCTTCATCTTTGAGAAGACCCAGCACGGCTGGATTTGGGCGCATGCGTATCAATTTGACGACGACACCGCGACATTTATTGTCGAATGTAGCCCCCAAGTATTTGATGCTTTTGGCTTTGCCGATCTGACACAGGTTGAAAGCATTGCACTGTGCGAGAAGATATTTGCAAAGCACCTTGGCGGGCATCCGCTAATGACAAATGCAAACCACATCAGAGGGTCGGCCTGGATTCAGTTCCCCCGTGTGACCTGCGAAAATTGGTATTTTGATAATGTGGTCCTGCTTGGTGATGCATCTGCGACTGCCCACTTTTCGATTGGGTCAGGTTCCAAGCTTGGCATGGAAAGTGCGATCATGCTTGCAGATCAACTTTGCTCGGATAGTCCGCTGGATGTCGCCCTGCAAACCTATCAGGATGAACGGAAACTTCAGGTATTGCGGGTAACATCTGCCGCACGAAATTCCACTGAATGGTTTGAAGAGCTTGAGCGCTATCTTGATCTCGACATGATGCAGTTCAACTATGCGCTGCTCACCCGGTCTCAGCGTATCAGCCATGAAAACCTGCGCGAACGCGACCCCAAATGGCTGGCATCTGCCGAGCGATGGTTCCAGAATAAAGCCGGTACTGATTCCGCACGCACGCCAATGTTCGCGCCGTTCAAGCTGCGGGATATGGAGTTGAAAAACCGTGTCGTTGTCTCGCCTATGGCCCAGTATAAGGCCAAGGGCGGCATGCCGAATGATTGGCACTTTGTACATTATGCCGAACGCGCCAAAGGCGGTGCGGGTCTGGTGTTTACAGAAATGCTCTGCGTTTCAATGGACGGTCGCATTACCCCGGGGTGCCCCTGTATCGGACAGGATCAGGTGGCGGAATGGGCGCGTTTGGTCAACTTCGCCCACGCTGAAACAGACGCGAAGATCTGCGCCCAGATTGGCCATGCGGGCCGCAAGGGATCGACGCGCCTCGCATGGGAAGGCATCGACCAACCGTTATCCGCAGCCGATTCATGGCCGCTCCTTTCAGCCTCGGCAATTCCGTTGATGGAGGGGAATGGCGTTCCAAAAGCGATGGACCGCGCAGACATGGACCTTGTGACGCAACAATTTGTCGAGAGCGTACATGCAGCCAACGCGGCAGGCTTTGACATGATCGAAATGCACGGTGCACATGGCTATCTGCTGGCCTCGTTTATTTCCCCTGTCACGAACAAGCGGGAAGACGAATACGGCGGATCCGTCGAAAACCGGATGCGCTATCCGCTCGAAGTGTTCCACGCGATGCGTGCGGCATGGCCAGCCAACAAACCGATGACCGTTCGTATTTCTGCGCACGACTGGATGGGGATAGACGGCATCACCCCAGACGATGCCGTGCAGATATCGGCGCTGTTCAAAGAGGCGGGCGCAGATGCGATCAACGTATCGTCAGGTCAAACGGACAAAGCGGAACAGCCGATTTACGGGCGCATGTTTCAGGTGCCTTTTGCAGACCGCGTCCGCCAGGAAGTCGGCCTGCCCACACTGGTTGCCGGTAACATCTACGAGCCAGACCACGTCAATTCCATCTTGATGGCAGGTCGGGCTGATCTGGTGCTTTTGGCCCGTCCACATCTGGCCGATCCTTATTGGACACTGCATGCCGCAGTCGAACTAGGCGATGAGGAACAGACATGGCCAGCCCCATACGAGGGTGGTCGTCGTCAGGCGAACACACTGGCCGACCGCGAACGGAGCATGCGCGGATGACCCTATCAGGTAAGACCGCTGTCGTAACAGGCGGGGGAACCGGCGTTGGCGCGGTGATCGCATTGGAACTGGCCAACGCCGGCGCACGGGTTGTTATCTGCGGTCGCAGGCTGGCGCCACTGCAAGACATCGCCGCACAGCACGCAAATATCAGCGCAGAGGTTTGCGACATATGCGATGAAGACGCGATGGCGGCCCTGATGAAAAACGCGGCGCCTGATATCGTCATTGCGAATGCAGGCGTTTCCCAAAGCGCTCCACTGGTGAAAACCGAACTTGCCGATTTCAAGCACATGGTGGACGTCAACCTTACCGGCAGTTTTCTGACATTCCGCGAAGGCCTGCGCGCCATACATGGCAAACCTTGGGGGCGCGTGATCGCAATTGCCTCGACGGCAGGGTTAAAGGGCTATCCCTATGTCGCCCCCTATGCGGCGGCAAAACACGGGGTTATCGGATTGGTCAAATCCGCCGCGCTTGAGTTCGCCCGCAAGGGGATCACGGTAAACGCCATCTGCCCCGGATTTCTGGATACCGAAATGACCGAGCGCTCGATCGACAACATCGTCGAAAAGACCGGCCGCACACGCGACGAAGCCCGCGCAACACTTGAATCGACGAACCCCATGCACAGGCTGGTCCCACCCCAAGACGTATCAAAAGCCGTGATGTGGTTGTGCGGCGACGGGTCAGAAATGGTCACAGGACAAGCAATTTCAGTTTCGGGCGGCGAAACATAATCCATGCGGTCAAATATGGCCTCACCACAATTATGAAACCGTCATTTATCAAAAAGAAAGATACACCATGAGCCTTGCAAGCCCCCATACCTTCCTTCAGCCTGACGGCTGGCTGCCCGCCAAGGGATATGCCAACGGTGTACTTGCTGACGGCGCAATGATCTTTACCGGCGGCCTTGTCGGGTGGAATGCCCAACAAGAGTGGGAACATGAAGACATGGCATCCCAATTCCGCCAGTTGCTAGAAAACATTGTCGCAGTACTGGATACTGCTGGTGCCAAACCTGAACATATTGTGCGCCTGACTTGGTACATTACAGATAAGGATGAATACCACGCGAACCTGCGCAGCATTGGTGCCGCGTACCGCGATATCATTGGTCGTCACTTCCCTGCCATGGCCGTTGTACAGGTCACAGCCTTGATGGAAGACGCCGCAAAAATCGAGATCGAAGCCACGGCGGTATTGCCGCGCACCTGAATGCTTGCGCCACTGGTCCGATGCTGTCGAATGAGTGGCGCTGACATCTGGACGCAAGACTTTGGCGACCAGATAAATCGATCCGAAAGGCGCGGTGAAACTTCGCGCTTTCCCTTCGGTCAATAATTTTGATACTTAAAGTAAATAGTATCAGTGCGGGTATCTCTATGGCGACCGAAGTCGAAGAAAGAAACAATGCCAAACAGCGCTTGCGTCTTTGGCTGCAAATGCTGAAAGCAACGCGGAGTGTCGAGGCAAAGCTGCGCAACAAACTGCGCGAAGACTACGGCACGACCTTGCCGCGTTTTGACGTGCTGGCTGTGCTGAACTCCAATCCTGACGGCATGAAGATGAGTGATCTATCGCAGTTCCTTGTGGTGTCGAACGGGAATGTGACCGGCGTTGTAACGCGCCTAGTGGAAGACGGTTTGGTTCAGCGCACGAACATCGAGGAAGATCGCCGCGCGTTTTTGGTAAAGATCACGCCGCAGGGTAGCAAGCTCGCCTCGGATATCGCCGCCGCCCATATGACCTGGATAAACGAGATCATGGCGGACGTGACTGAACCAGACGCAGCACGCGGTATTTCGATCATGCTGGACGTCCGCCAAAAGAGCTGATCGACCGGCGCCGAATGCTTGCCCGCTACGGTGTAATACTCGTTCCATCCCCAAATTTCACACTCGGCTGTTCCGATTTGTGCGGCGCCTGCAACAGCAAGGCGCCAAGGAATGTTGTGCACGCTTAAGAAATAGATTTAGAAACATATACTTAACGGCTACTTGCCCGCTATGGCGTCGTAGCAAACCCGAATTTCTGAAATTCACTGCATTTCGTATAGTCTTCGCTTGCCGACTGGATTAGTATGCAAATGCATATAACATGATGCCAATCTAAGCCGAACAATAACCACACGAATCAAATTAAGATTCAGCATCAAGAGAACCGCACCAGTCTAGAGGAGCTAAAAATGGCAGAACGGTCCTTCGCCAAAGAAGTTGAGAAACTCCGAGTAGGTGAAGGTGAAACCTTTACCGGTGAGGGTATTTTGGCCATCACAAAGGCACTGCTGGAAAATGGTGTCGGCTATGTCGGCGGGTATCAAGGCTCACCTATTTCGCATTTAATGGATGTTTTGGCAGATGCGCAGGAGGTGTTGGGCGAACTCGGCGTGCATTTCGAGGCATCAGCCTCTGAAGCGACCGCAACGGCAATGTTGGCGGCATCTGTGCACTATCCAATCCGCGGTGCCGTCACGTTCAAATCTGTTGTCGGCACAAATGTTGCCTCTGACGCTTTGTCAAATCTCGCTTCTGGTGGTGTAACGGGTGGCGCGCTTATCATTGTGGGTGAAGATTATGGCGAGGGTTCCTCAATTATGCAGGAACGCACCTATGCATTCGCAATGAAATCTCAGGTATGGATGCTTGACCCCCGCCCCAATCTGCCCAGCATTGTAAAATCAGTTGGCGACAGCTTTGAGATGTCCGAAGCCACCAACACGCCTGTGATGTTGCAGGTTGGTATTCGGTCTTGCCATGTGCATGGTCACTTCACCGCCTCTGACAATATGCGTCCGCCCACAACTGTTTCTGATGCGCTGGAAAACCCTAAACGCAACCTTGACCGGATTGTTCTGCCGCCTGCGACCTATCTGCATGAGCAAGAAAAGCTAACCAAGCGGCTGCCCGCGGCCAAGAAATTCATTGTCGAAAACGACATTAATGAACGGTTTGGAACGCACGGCAACAAGATTGGTCTAATCCTTTCAGGCGGAACCTATAACACTGTGATCCGCGCCCTGAACCGCATCGGGCTTGCCGATATTTATGGTGATACCGAGATCGACATGTTGGTGCTCAACTGCGTCTACCCATTGGTAGACGAGCAGATTGTCGACTTCTGCGAAGGTAAAGAGGCCGTTCTTGTTGTTGAGGAAGGACAGCCCAACTATATCGAGCAACAGATTGCACATATGCTCTATAAAGCGGGCAAAACCGTCAAGCTAGAGGGTAAAGGTATGCTCCCCATGGGCGGGGAATACACAGGCCAAATAATGGTCGAAGGCATTGGTGCGTTGTTGTCAAAATACGCCCCGGACCTGTTGCCTATTGCAAAGGTCGCAGTGAATGAGGAACTGCCTGCCGTTCCCGATCTTTCCAATGCCCTTCCCGCGCGCCCGCCCGGATTTTGTACAGGGTGCCCCGAACGCCCGATTTTCGCGGCGACGAAACTGGTAGAAGAAGAACTGGGAAACCATCTCATTTCATCAGATATCGGGTGCCACCTGTTCTCAATCATGCCGCCGTTTGATCTGGGTGCCACCACTATGGGGTATGGCCTTGGCCCGGCCTCGGCTGCAGCTTTCCACAACGAAAACAAGGGCGGTCGCCGCTCAATTTCCTTTGTGGGCGACGGAGGATTTTGGCACAACGGCCTGACCTCTTCTATCGGCAATGCGGTTTTCAACAAATCCGACAATGTGATTGTGATTGTCGATAACTTCTATGCAGCTGCGACTGGAGGTCAGGATATTCTTTCATCCCGCGCAGACAACAAAACCAAGATGACCCAAAACTCTATTGCAAGCGCCGTCAAAGGTATTGGCGTCAAATGGGTCCGCGAAATTGACAACACCTACGATGTCACCAAAATGCGCGATACACTGAAAGAGGCGCTAACAACCCCCGAGGAAGGCCCCAAGGTCATCATCGCCTCGTCAGAGTGCATGCTGAACAAACAACGCCGCGAAAAGCCCAAGCTGGCCAAAGCCGCAAAAGAGGGCAAACGCGTGGTGCGCCCCCGGTTTGGCGTAGATGAAGATGTCTGCACCGGCGATCATGCCTGCATGCGCTTGTCCGGCTGCCCCTCCCTGTCGGTCAAGGATACCGGTGACCCGCTGCGCGATGATCCTGTTGCTGCGATTGACCAGACCTGTGTTGGCTGCGGAAACTGTGGTGAAGTGGCCGATGCAGCAGTGCTTTGCCCGTCCTTCTTTCAGGCTGAAATAGTGAGCAACCCAAACAAGACAGAGCGCCGCAGGGCTGCGCGTGCACATAAGGTCATCTCTTGGCTGCAAACCCGCAGAGATGCCAAGCGCATCGCCTTCGTCTGAGGATTATACGTCATGACAATCCAGAACATTCCAATCGTTGCGCGCCGCTCTCCCGGATCGGACGGTGAACAGATCATCACTCTCGCTGCGTTGGCAGTTGGGGGACAGGGCGGCGGCGTGCTGACCAACTGGATTGTTGATGTCGCGCAGTTAAACGGCTACCGCGCCCAATCCACTTCTGTTGCCGGCGTGGCGCAACGCACCGGCGCTACGATCTATTATGTTGAAATGTGTAAGGATACGGGCCGTATGCCCGTGTTCTCCTTGTCACCCTCTATTGGGGACGTGGACATCCTGATCGCGTCGGAATTGATGGAAGGCGGCCGCGCCGTCACACGCGGCTTCGTCACCCCGGGACGCACGACGATGATTACCTCAACCCACCGCATTGCGGCGGTATCGGAAAAGGTCACGCCGGGCGACGGTCGCGCAAACAGCGCCGAGGTTCTGGACGCATTGAAAGCCGCCGCCGACCATCTTGTTGCATTCGACATGGAAGCGATCGCGAAACAAGCAGGCTCGATGATTTCTTCCTCACTCCTCGGCGCTCTTGCGGGGTCAGGTTCTCTGCCTTTCCCAAGAGAAAGCTACGAGACCGTCATCAAGGCATCCGGGCGCGGCGTTGAGGCCTCGCTGCAATCATTCGGCGATGCCTATGATGTCGCGCAGGGTGTCAAGGAAGGGCCAATATTTGAAGCGCCTGTTGTACCACCTGCCCTCGCCTTGCACGTCCCTGAAAAGCTAAAATCGAAATGGGCATCTTTGGAAACACGCCTGAGCGCCCTCCCCGTAGAAGTACAGGAAATGGCAACACTGGGACTGCGCAAGACCGTAGACTATCAGGATACGGCTTACGGCTCGGACTATCTCAGCATGATTGAGCAAATCCTACCCCATGATGCTGCGCCTTATGAGATGACGATTGCTGCGGCGAAATACTGTTCCCGCGCACTTTGCTATGATGACATCTTGCGGGTTGCTGACATAAAAACCCGTGCCACGCGCCTACAGAGGGTAAAGGACGAAGTCGTCGTCTCTGATGAACAGGTTCTTATGCTCACCGAATACTTCCATCCCCGTTTTGAAGAGCTGACAACAACAATGCCCCGCATTTTCGGGCAGTGGCTGCAAAAACGAAAAGGATTTGAAGCATTCTATGCCAAGCATTTTGACAAGGGGCGTCGCATCCGCACGGACAGCCTAAGCGGCTTTCTTATGCTGTGGACAGTTTCAGCCCTGCGCCCCATGCGCCGAAAGTTACTGCGCCACGATTCAGAGATGCTTCATGTAGATGCGTGGTACAAAACCTGCCTGCGCCTTGCAAAAGTGGACCCTACCCTAGCGGCAGAAACGCTCGCCAACTACCGCTTGATCAAAGGCTATTCCGACACGCATACGCGTGGCCTTTCAAAGTTTGCAAGCGTGATGGGGGCGCTGACACTTCTTGAGGGACGTGCTGATGCGGCGGACTGGATGCGGCGGCTGCGCACAGCCGCCCTTGATGATGTAGAGGGCGAAGCCTTGGCAGGCGCACTTGCAACAATCGAAAGCTTTACAACAAAACAACCCGCGTCTTCCGCCCTTTGAACAGCTCCTGACGTTCAACAATGTTCCTTCGTTCAACTTGATCTCGGCCCACCGCGCGCAAGCACCCCATCCACCGACGTTTAGAGCCGAAAATCTAGGCAATCAACTCAGCGAGAACCTTCAGCGTTCTTGCAACGCCACTTTCTGTTGTGATCGGGCCGGGCGACATCCGGAGAGTTTGGCTGCGGCAGTCCATAAAGATGTTTTGCGCACGCAACTTCGCGACCACATCAGCAGCGGGCGTACTGAGAGGCAGTGAGACCATCAAACTTCCACCGCGCTGATCTGGATCGCGCGGCGTCGCAAGCGCGAGGCCCATCGCATCCAATCCGTCGCACAACAGCCCCGACAGTTTCCGATTGTGCGCCACAAACGCGGCATCATCCTGCTGCATCCGCCACTCTAGCGCAGGCAGGCTGGCGAGTGCCGAAAGGGTCGACGGCGTACCATTGTCAAAGCGCCGCGCATCGGGCGCAAAGGCAAATTTATCCAACGCCCACGAGAACGGATTATCCTGAGAAAACCATCCTCGCAGATCCGGCTCACAAGTCGGGATCAATTTTTCATCAATATATAGAACACCCGCACCCGGCGTCCCGCAAAGCCATTTCAGGCTGGTCGAGATGGCAAAATCAATCTGTGGCGTACTGACATCAAAGGGTAGCAACCCCGCGCCCTGTGTAATGTCTACGCCAATCAAACTGCCCATCGCGCGACCATGTGCGACAAGGCGCGGCAGATCGTTCTTATGCGAGGTCGTAGAACTGATCCAAGTCAGCAACGCCAACGCTACATTTTCATCCCATTCCGCGATGAGGTCATCTTCCTCAACCCAATGCGCGCCTTGGCGCAGCGGTACGGTCTGCAACGTAAACCCATAACGATCTGCAAGCCCCGACAACAGAAAATGGATCGAAGGAAAGCCATCTTCCGCCACCAGAACTTTTTTGCCACGAAGCAGTTTATCAGGCAGCGATCCGATCAACGACATCATCGCGGCAGTTACGTTTTCGGCGGTGGTCAATGTTCCTTTTGGCGCGCAAATCAGATCTGCCCAAAGGTCAATAAACCGCTGGCGTTTGGTCAGGACATCAGCCCATTGCCCATCATCGAATGCCGACCAGCTCATTGAAAACGCAGCAAGTTCGCGGGTTAGATCGGCCTCCTTATCCGGATAATGACCGATAGAATGATACAGCAGATATGCTTCGCCGGACGATGCGGACATGGGATTCTCCATAAATAGTGAACGACGCTGCTGCGTCAATTAGAAGGAGACTTAGCGGTAACCGCGCTTGTAGTGCTGCTCGAGCCACCCTGTGAAACGCACCATCGGCCATAGGAACGCAATATAAACGAGGGCAGCAAGCAACAAGGGCGTGGGGCTGGCAAAAAGGGCCTGTGCATCGGTGGCCTGTTTCAGCAAATCTCCCATCGTGACGACTGAGGCCAACGATGTATCTTTCATAATCGAGACAACGTAGGAGGCCAGCGGCGGGATCATCATGCGGAAAGCTTGCGGCAGGATTACTTTGCGCATCGTCGTAAAGAACGACAGCCCAAGCGCATCCGCCGCTTCAAATTGACCCTTCGGAACGGCCTCAATTCCGGCACGCACCACCTCTGCCGTATAGGCTGCAAGCACAAGCGAGAGCGCGATTGTTGCTGCGACAAAAGCCGAGAAAACAATCCCTGCGAAGGGCAGCGCATAGTACACAAGGATAAGGACAACCAGCACCGGAACCGCGCGCATCACATCCGTAAACATGATCGCTAACAGTCGAAACGGCTTTGGTCCATAAAGCCGGACGAGGCAAATCAAAACCCCGAGGATTCCGCCAAACACCGTAGCCGCGCTGCCCAAAAGCAGTGTGTTCACCAGACCGCGCATCAAAATCGGAAAAGAGCGCCGCGTGATGTCGAGATTGAAGAAAATGTCGAAAATTTCCATGTCGTACCCTGCCGTTCTCAATCAATCTGCGTTTGAGGTAGACGTGGGGCGGGTTCTGATGTCCGCCCCACCAGTATCAATCTGCCGATGTTGGAACTGGCAGCGGCGTCACGGTCAGGCTGTCCGCTTCTGGAGAAACGCCGAACCATTTCTCAAAGATCGTCGCCATCGTGCCATCGGTTTTCATCTCCGAGATCGCATCATTGAAGGCCCCAACTTATCCGAGTTTTTCGGCATCATGATTGCGAATTTGTCGCCGGTCGGAACCTCAATCGAAACTTGTAAGTCGCGCATCTGCGGTTGGTTGAACGCGTAGCGCAGGCTGACGATATCATTTACGGCCGCATCAATCCGTCCACTGCGCAGATCGGTCAGCATATTGGCGGTGCTGTCATAACTAGCATAGGACGCATAGCCCAGTTCTGCCTCCCGCTCTTTCAGCCAACCCTCAGGAAACGAGGTTGCGATAGAGCCGACCTTCTTGCCAGCTAGGTCGGCAAGGTCGGCAATCCCAGAGCTCGACTTTGTCCCCACGCCAAGCGCACCGGAAAAATAAGGCTGCGTAAAGGACTGCGCCTCAAGCCGTTCATCGGTGATTGTCAGCGAGGATATCACTGCGTCCATTCGGCCCGATGCCGTTGCGACGAAAAGTGCGCGAAAATCAAGCCCGCTAATTACGACTTCTGCATCGAGACGCTTGGCGATTTCGTTGATGATATCAACTTCGAACCCTTCAAACTCGCCCGCTTCATTTTTGAATTCCCAAGGCGGGTTGGCAGGATACGATCCGATGTTGAGCGTCCCTTCCGCTTGCGCAGCGACGCCAAAGAACGCTGTCAGCGCAGTTGCGGCAAGTCCGAAGATTACGCGGTTTTTGAGTGTCATAATTCAATTCCCGTCTGTTGGAGTGAGTGGCGGCGCTCGTTCAGGGTGGCGGCGCATACGGAAAACGTAATCTGCATTTGTATGCAGATGCAATCATTTTCTTTAGGCCTAAAATTATTACTTGCATGTTTATATGACTGGTGTCTATTTTTGGAGCACAAATCTGTATACGAAAAGAGGACACATGCCGCATCAGCCGAAGCCTCACATGAAAGATGTTATCTACAAGGAATATCTTGGGCGGATTCAGCGAGGCGAGCTTCATGCTGAAGATAGGCTTGTGGACACCGCAATTGCAGCGGATTTCAATGTGTCACGGATGCCTGTGCGTGATGCGCTGATGCGGCTCGCACATGAAGGTTATTTGGCCAGCTCTACGCGCGGATTTACCCTGCCGGAATTGTCGCACAGCCAAATCCACAACATCTTCGAAATCCGCCGCCTGTTGGAACCACGCGCCGCGGCACTAGCAACAGGTTTTCTTACGGATCAGGATTTTGAAACACTGGAACAGGCCGTTGCCCTCTCCGAAAGCACGATAACATCTGGAAACGTAGAGCTGCTGTTCACCGCCTCCGAACAAATTCGCCGCACTTGGATTATGGCAGTCCCCAATCCAGAATTGCGCGATACGATCTTGCGGTATATGGCGCAAATTCAGGCGGTTCGGCTGGCAACGTTGCCCGATTCAGCCTCACACCACATCCTCGTGTCATTCCATCGCCAGATGCTCACGGCGTTCCGCAGCCGCAAAAGCGTCGATGCAGAACTGCTGATCCTGCGCTTCGTTCTCGCGGGCGAGGATAGTTATCTGCGTGTACGATCCCCAGAGCACCCAACAATTTGAGGATAATCGAGCGGCCTGTAACAAAGAATGTTAAACAGACTCTGCCCACAAAATCTGCAACCCTAGAGATGCAGATATTTTTCGACCTCGCCAGACTGGGCATCAAACTCTGCCGCATCTCCTTGCCAAACGATCTCGCCGCGCTCGATGACAAAATACCGATCTGATATGCGCGATAACTCCTCAAGGTTTTTGTCAATGAGCAGGATCGACAAGCCATCCGATTTCAATCGTGCAAGCATGGTCCATATTTCCTCCCGGATAAGCGGCGCAAGCCCTTCAGTCGCTTCGTCCAGAATGAGCAAATCCGGATTTGTCATCAGTGCCCGCCCGATCGCCAGCATCTGCTGCTCACCGCCAGACAACTGAAACCCAAGATTGCGGACGCGCTGGCGCAGCCTGGGAAATGCATCATAGACACGCTCTTCGGCCCAGCCATTTTCTTGTGGCCTTGCCGTGGCGCGCAGATTTTCAGAAACGGTGAGCGATGGAAAAATTTGCCGTCCTTCAGGCACCAGCCCTAACCCCGCCTGCGCAATGCGGTACGGCGGCGCCCCGGTCATGTCCGTGTCGTGGATCGTAACCTTTCCTGAAGTAGGCTTTAATAACCCCATCAAACAGCGGATGGTTGTGGTCTTACCCATCCCGTTGCGCCCCATGAAAGTACTGACTTGCCCACGGGCAATATCAAGGTCGATCCCGAACAGAACTTGCGTGTTTCCATAACCGGCATGGAGGTCTTTAATGGAGACAAGAGGGTTCATCATGCTGGTTCTCCCAAATAGGCGGCGCGGGCGGCGGGGCTGGCGCGGACTTCATCGGGGGTGCCACGGGCGACTACATTGCCGTCAACCAACACGGATACTGTATTGGCCAGCTGAAAAATCGCGTCCATGTCATGTTCCACCAATAGCATCGGAAGACTGCGGCGCAGCTCTGTGAGTAATGTCACCAATGCGGCGCTCTCTACTCTTCCCAGACCAGCCATTGGTTCGTCCAACAGCAAAAATTTTGGCTCTCCCGCAAGGGCGATGGCAAGCTCTAGCAAGCGCAGTTCACCATGTGACAGGTTAGAGGCACGAATATCTGACCGTGATCCCAAGCCGACGCGCTCTAATATTGCCTGTGCTTTGGTGTTCAATCCGGTATCACGCGCCGCATCTGCAAAGAACCGCATGCTTGACCCCGACTTTGCCTGCACAGCAATCGCCGTATTTTCTAACGCGCTGAACGTCGGTAAAACCGAAGTGATCTGAAATGTACGCCCCATGCCCACACGCACACGCTGGGCCACTGACAGCGATGTAATATCTTGCCCTTCCAGTATGATTTGCCCCGAGTCAGGCATCAACACCCCGGATATCTGGTGAATGAGCGTCGTCTTTCCCGCACCGTTTGGCCCGATAAGGGCATGGCAATCGCCTTGGCCAATGCTGAGAGAGATGTCACAGCTTACGGTAATTGCTCCAAAGCTTTTGTTAAGATTGCGGATTTCAAGCATGCTCATTGTGCGTCACCACGCGCCGCTTTGGGGGATAACAGATCACTGATCCCCCCCTTTGCGTAGAGCACCATCACAACCAACAGTGGCCCATAAAGCAGACGCCATTCATGAAAGAGACTTCCCAATATTTCCTCAGCCATCACAATAAAGAATGCGCCCAGGATTGCTCCGTTTCTTGAACCCAAACCGCCAAGTACGATCACTACAATCAAATCGCCCGACCGTTGCCATGTTGCCAAGGCGGGGCTGACAAATTCGGCGTGCTGTACAAGCAACAGCCCGGAAACTCCCGCAATCATTGCCGCAATTACATAGGCAACCAACCTGTAACGCGTCACTGAATATCCCATCACCTCTGCTCGATCTGGGTTGTCTCGTGCTGCGCGCAGCACCCGCCCAAAACGGGACAGGCTTATACGGTGCACCCCCCACCACGTCGCCCAAAGCACACCCAGTACGACAAAATAAAGGCCACTTCCGCTTTGCACGACATCGCTGCCAAATAGCGTAGCCAGCGTCCACAACGTCAATCCGTCGTCACCGCCGTAGGCCGCAAGAGATGTGAGCGTGAAATAGATCATCTGCCCGAATGCCAGTGTGATCATCAGGAAATAGACGCCGCTGGTCCTCAGGGCCAAACTCCCCGTGACAAGTGCCACGGCCCCCGTCGCCAAAAGCGTGAATAGCAATAGGATCAAGATATTCTCGTATCCGCTCTCCAGACCTATTGCCGTTGCATACGCACCAACGCCAACAAACGCAGCATGACCAAGGCTTACCAGCCCCCCATGCCCAATCAGCAGGTCCAGCGAAATCGCAGCGATCGCAAGTAACATCGCCTTAATCAACAGACCCATGAAATAGGAACCGCCTACTAATGGAAGAACAAGCGGCATAGCCAGCAGCAGCGTGAAAATCACTGCGGCAATAATCAGCGGACGTTCCATCATGCGACTCCCTTTGCAGGCAGCAGCCCTTTGGGCCGAAAGATGAGGATCGCCGCCATAAGGATGTAAATCAACATAGACGCGATTGCCGGCCCTATCTGGTTGGCGATTGACGGAGAAAACACTGCCGTAAGCAAACTTGTTGCCAAGCTGCGCCCGAGTGTGTCAATCAACCCCACCAACAAAGCCGCCACAAATGCGCCTCCAATGGATCCGATCCCCCCGATGATAATCACGACAAAAGCGATAATCAAAATGTTGTCGCCCATGCCCGGTTCAATCCCGAAAATGGGTGCCGCAATTACACCTGCAAAGCCCGCCAACATCGCACCGACACCAAAGACGATCATAAATAATTGTTGGATGTTGACGCCAAGCGCGGACACCATTTGCGGTGTCGTAGCACCCGCACGGATCAACATTCCAATGCGCGTATAGCTAACGGTTGCGAACAATCCCCCGGCAACCAGCAGCCCTGCAAGGATCGTAGCAACGCGGTAGACTGGATAACGGAGTTGCTCGGTCAGTTGGATGGATCCAGACAGGAACTCTGGCGGGGCGATTGTCAAAGTCGTTGGACCAAAAAGCACCTTCGCCAATTCATTGAGAAAGATAATGATGCCAAAGGTCGCTAAAACCTGGTCCAAGTGGCTGCGCGTGTAGAGATGGCGAAAGATGAAATACTCAAGTAACAGGCCGATAACCAGCGCACTGCCCAGCGACAGAAACACCGCCACCACGAAACTGCCAGTCAAGCCAACGTAAAAGACCGCCAGATAGGCACCAACCATGTATTGCACGCCATGCGCTAGGTTAATAAACCCCATCACGCCAAAAACCAGTGTCAGCCCTGCAGCAATCAGAAAAAGCAGCATGCCGTATTGAAGCCCGTTCAGGCACAATATTAAGAATAGTGTTGTCGACATTACAGCTTCACCTTTTGAAAAATGCCACGGGCGCTAAAGCATCCCCTCAGCGCCCGTGTCTAAATTACATTTTGCAATCTTGATGAAAGCTATCCGCATAGTTTTCTGCGATCGTCCGCACAAAAGATGTCTGGAACTTGCCATCGTCGCGTTTGGCAACCTTCAGCATGTGGAAATCTTGCACAGGATAGTGGTTGTTGTTGAAAGAGAAATCACCGCGCAGCGAGGTAAAGTCGGCCTCTTTCAGGGCGGTCCGAACGGCATCCTTATCCGTCAGGTCCCCCCCGGTTTTGGTGATAGCACTGTCAATCAAACTGGCAGTATCGTAGGCCTGCATCGCATAAGATCCGGGAACATAGCCGTACTCGGCCTCGAATGAGGCGACGAAAGCATTGTTGGCTTCGTTCTCAAGGTCGGGTGCCCATGATCCCGCTGCCAAAAACCCTACAGCCGCGTCTTTTTGGCCCGGCAAGGTCGTTTCATCGGTGGTGAATACCGACATGAACTTCATACTGTCTGACAAGCCAGCCTTCGCAAACTGGTTCACCAACCGTACCCCCATGCCACCCGGCATAAAGGTGAACACCGCATCTGCGCCAGAAGTCGACATGCGCGCCAATTCGGCGGAAAAGTCCTGATGCCCCAGTGGCGTAAAGACTTCGTCAGACACTGCACCTTTGAAGGTTTGCTTAAAGCCCTCCATGTTGTCGCGGCCGGCCTGATAGTTGGGGACCATGGCAAAGACGGACTCAAACCCCTCTTCGTTCGCAATCATCCCGCTGACTTCGGCGTTCTGGTTGTTCTGGTAAGACGTTACAAAGAAATACGGGTTGCAGTTTTTGCCGGCAAAGGTGGACGGGCCTGCATTGGGGCTAATCAGAAACGTCTCTGATTGGACCACTGGCTTGAAAATCGCCTGCAACATGTTCGAGAATACAGTCCCGACTACAAAATCCACCTCGTCGCGCTCGATCAAGGATGTCGCCTTCAGCAAGGCCACGTCGGGCTTTAACTCGTCGTCTTCGACGATCAGCACAATCTTCTGACCGCCCAGCATGCCGTCCTTCTGCTTCAGCGCCAGTTGAAAACCATCAACAATCTGCTGCCCCAGCGCCGCAGGCGGACCGGACAAGGTAACAACCATCCCGATCTTGACATCTTCGGCCATGGCAGCCGTTCCGATCGCGGCGCCAAGCACGGCTCCGGTCGCAAGTTTCATCACTGATTTTTTCATTCTTTCATTCCCCTTTTGCCCGTTTGTTGGGCACTGTTGGTCAATTTTCCCACGCCCGCATCGTTGTGCCGGCGTAGTGGTCGTAACGGACGGATTTAGGTAACGGTTTTTCCCTTCACTCCAAATCCGGCCATATTCGCATAACCACGCACGATGGCTTTTCTTTCCTCGTAACTCAATACGTCATCAATCTGCTCAAAGCCGGCAGGGCTGCGCTTTTCAACTTCGTCAATCACCCGTTCCGGCCCACCAATACGATTGGTCCGCACAACTTCAGCGGTCTTTGGCAAACGCTCCTGCTCATAGCGATACAGCGCTTCACGCGGGTGTTCGGCGCGGGCCAAGTGATCCGCCAGACAACGCGCATCAAGGATCGCCTGCGCCGCTCCGTTAGAGCCAACAGGGTACATCGGATGTGCCGCATCACCCAACAGCGTAATCCTGCCGTGAGTCCAGCGTGGCAGTGGGTCACGGTCTGCCATCGGGTACTCGAATATCGGACCGCTGCCCCGCACCAGCGCCTCAAGATCAATACCCGGAATATGAAACCGCTTTGCATAGGGTAGCACACGCGCAAGCGGCGCCATTTTAGACCAGCTTTCCGGCGGTGGCGGTGAGACGCTAGCATCGGCAACGCGAACATTAACGACCCAGTTCATCAACTGAAGCCCGTCTTGTGCGGGGGCGATGGGGTAGAGAACCAGCTTACCTGCCAATCCTCCTGCAATCGCCATAGTCTCTCCGTCTTCCCACACAGGCCATTGCGCAGCACCGCGCCACATCACAACACCAGCCCAGCTGGGTGGTCCTTCGTTCGGGAAAAACTGGCGGCGTCCGACACTGTGAATGCCATCGGCGCAAATCAGGACTTCACCGCGAATGCTGCGCGAAGACAATCCATCACGGGCGTCCGTAAAATGCGCTGTCACGCCCGCATCGTCCTGCACAAATCCTGACAGACGTAGACCCGTCAGCACGGCCTGCGGCCCCATCCGGTCAATCACCGCATCAAACAACAGCTTTTGCAGCCGACCACGGTGAATGGAAAACTGTGGGTGGGCATGGCCTGCATGGGTGCCGCGCAGCTCACGCCAAACTTCTTGACCGGTGCGCGTCAAATAGCGCAATTCGCGCGTCCGCAGACCTACGGCATCCAACTTATCCAACAGCCCCAACTCGGCAAGCTCGGCAATCGAGTGTGGCAGGGTGTTGATCCCCACACCGACCTCACGAACTTCGGGCGCCTGTTCGATCACCTGCGCCTTGATACCACGTTGGTGCAACATAAGCGCCGTAGTCAGGCCGCCAATCCCGGCACCCGCGATTAAAACGGTCATAGATTTTCCTCGTCGGTTTCCCCACCTTCAGGAGGTGGCAGAAAATCAATCGCATGCGCCGCAGACACTGAAACAACCTCGGCAGGGTCGGCATCCGGCCCCAAATTGTGCAACGCCCAAAACAGATCGTACAACCGCAACGAAGGTGTGACCCAGAACAGGGTTTTTATGGTTCTGTCAGACTTGTTGAATATTCCATGGGGGATACCACGGGGCAGCTTAACCAGATCACCAGGCTCCGCTACCAACTCTTTCCCGTCCAGCAACAGATCAAACTTCCCCTCAAGGATATACAGAAACTCGTCCTGCTCGGGATGTATGTGCGGTGGAACAAACGTACCCGGCGGCAGAGTCGCATGCCACGACAAGCAATCCTCGGTCAGTTGTTTCGGGACATAGATCTGCCCTAAAATATTCCAACGGATTGCGTCGATACTTTCGCCAGAGCGGACAATTCCGGGTTCCATTTTAATCATAGGGTATCTCCATTCTGTGCCAAACCAAGCAGGGTTTTTGTAATATCGCTCTCCGGGCTCTTGAGCCCTTCAAGTATAGTGAAATGATCGTGCCCCGGATCAAGACACGCACGGGTTGGCGTATCCAGCCCTGCCCACATCATTGCCATCACCTGCGCCTGCCGAATAAACTCGGGCCGCTCGGCACCGCCGACCCAACAGATCAATGGCACTGCGCTGCACGGGGTATGCAACACCGCGCTCTCCCTAGCGGCCTCCTCGGCATCAAGGTGCAGGGTGTCATTCATCGTCGTATGCCGAAGCGGCCGCAAATCATGTAACCCGCTGATCGAAACACATCTCTGTACCCGCTCAAGGATTGAGGGCTTTAACGGGCTGTCATCACACAACATACGCGAAACCAAATGCCCACCGGCCGAATGACCCGCCAACACGATTGGCCCCTCAACCTGGGCCGCAGCCAAATTTATCGCCAACCCCATTTCAGCAGTCATATCGCTAATTCGGGCCTCGGGGGCCAAAGTATAGCTTGGAAAACAAACGGCCCATCCATTTGCCCGCACACCCTCTGCCAAATCGGTCCAATAGGATTCATCCAGACGCATCCAGAACCCGCCATGGATGAAAACGACTAACCCCTGCGCAGGACCATCAGGCCAAACGATATCCAGCTTTTGGCGCGCGCGATCCGCATACGCGATATCAACTTTCAGCGACTCCGAAGGCAATGCATCGCGGTATTCTGCAGCACGCTTTGCCCAAAACTCAGGCAGCCCGGCAGACCCTTTGACATGCCCCATATTGTCGAAAGCATCGTCCCAAAAAGCCTTTGTCATTTTATCGACCTCAATCACGCAGCATCGGGCGGAGGAAGGAAATCAACTTCGAACAGTGCGGATATCCGTGTCAATTCCGCAGGATCAGTAACGCCATCAAGCTGAATGAAGAGATCGTACAACCCACGCGACGGCGCCACTCCGAAAATGCAGGTTGCTTCTTTGCCAGAGCGGTTGAAGATGCCATGCGCCTCGCCACGCGGCATTCGAATGGTATCGCCAGCATTGGCCTTGTGGACCTCTTGCATAAATTCGATTTCCAAAGCCCCCTCGATCAAAAATATCCATTCATCTTGATGGGTGTGAATATGTGGCGGAACGAAAGTGTCGGCAGGAAGGGTAGCATGCCAGACGAATGCCACTTCTGTGTGCAGCTTTGGCACATATGTTTGGCCGACGACGTTCCAAACATGATCGCTCAACCCCTCGCCTGCCGTTGTCACACCTTTAATCATACCGCTTCTCCCTTTTGTTTACGTTGCTCCAGGCCATTCACCAAATTCGCGAAACTCGGGGAACCAAAAACCGAACACGTCTACCTGTAAAGTATTTTAAGTTTGAAATATGTCAACCGATGTTTAGCCTTGTTTCCCGAGTTACTGAACGATCAGCCTTTCGAGGCAACCAACTGCATATTTTCGGAGCATCCAGTGCTACGCACGCATGATATTGACGAAACAGGGGCGGTGTCGCGAGACAACTCTGCGACCGCCAACGGAGAATCGGCAACTAAACTAAACTCCATTCGGTGTTACACAATGCGATACAGGGTCGAAATTTGTCCGTGAATTTACTCACTTATGGTGTCAAAATTGATGCTGCTCCCCCCGGCTCCTTAATACATTTTACATGTTACAAATTTCACCTTGCGGAACCGCGCATGTGACACATCGCAAACACAGGCAACCGCCTGAATCCTAACCGCCGCGCAAAATTGAGGCGGGGTCAAAATTATTTAAAGTTACAGCTTCGGATCGCCCGAAACATCTAAACAGGGTGGAAAAATCGATCGCCGACGTCCCATACAGGGCGGCCAATCCGGTTTGACATGAGGTTAATTTCGAATCACCGGATGGCCAAACATCTGCGCGCTTTGGGTGCCGCATGGTCGGCCACCCTTAGAGCGACGGCACATCAAAGCTGCCGTCATTCCAATGTGCCATCGGTAAGCCTGCCACAGGTGATCTGAAAAACGGGATCGAGGTGCCACGCAAACTACCGATGTAGACGGTTTGAAGGTCTGTGCCACCAAATGTCACGCTGGCCATCCACGGCGCAATTGTGCCGCCACAGGCCAGCTGCATTTGCGGGGTGACGCAATCCTGCTCAAACGCTGCCAACAACGTTTTGCCCGCAACAGAACCATGATCATCGTCCAGCAGAATACGCAGATCACCGTCGGGTGTCAGCGCAAAGATGCGATCCGTGAAAATATGAGTACCCCACAGATTGCCAAAGGCGTCAAAAGTAATTCCGTCGATAAAACTGCCATGGCTTTGCGGGCCAAAGGTCTCACGGTTCGATAACGTGCCGTCAGCCCCCACGCGCAGGCGTGTAATGCGCATGCCTGTCGTCTCGACCACATAAAGCCATTCTTCATTGGCATCCAAACGGATCTCGTTGGTAAACGCAAAGCCGTCAGCAACAATGCGCAATCCCTTTTCATCAGCAAGGGCGATAAAGCCGTCGGCAAGGTTGGGCGACACCGCCTCCATCCAGTTGGGGATTGTTGTTGATACCGTCAGCCAGACTCGCCCTTTGTTGTCACGCAGCACAAAGTTCACCTTGCCAATCGGGCGACCATTAATCTGGTCAAATAACACGCGACTGTCACCGCTACGGGTCATGACCTCCAGCCGGTCGGTGCCGAAGTTGGAAATCAGGATATCGCCGTTTTTCGCAAATGCCAGACCGTTGGGAAGTGTTCCTTTGGTGAACTTATCTGCCTCGTCAGCGGAGGTGGCAAAGCCGTCCTGAATATTCTGTGTGATCAGCGATTGGCTGCCATCGGACCTGATATGCATCACCCCGCCACGCGCATCTGCCGCCCAGAGAGACCCGTCAGGCTCGGCCAGAATACACTCGGGCCGCTGCAAATCATGCCCGACAAATCCGAGCGTTTCTGCGTCAATCTGGAAACCATCGATCGGGTTTTTCATGGCTTAGTTCGCAATTTCATAACGGCTGGAAACACGACTACCGGGGACGTAGGTTTTGTCGAAACTTGGGCGTGATTTTACGGCAGCCCACCAACGCTGAACATTCGGCGCTTGATCCCACAGATGGGCCAGCCCGATGTCTTCCATCCGGTCGATTGTGGGCACGACGCAGATATCAGGCAGCATAATCGTGTCACCGCATAGCCATTCGTGTGTCGCCAATGCGCTTTCCATACGGTTAATGGTCATGGTCAGCCGCTCAAGCGAGTCGTCGTATTTATCTGCGCCGAACCCCTGCCGCCCCATCTCTTGGTACATGCCTTTGCGCAGGGGACGGGCGGCAGCTTGGGCCGCAATTTCGTCATCGGTTTTGTCCTGCCACAGCTGCACAAACACCTTGTTAAAGGACGGAACGCGGATCGCTGTTGTGGGCACCTCTTCGAGATAACGCATCCACGCCCGCATCTTTGCGCGACCCATGGCATCGGGCGGCGACATTGGCGTTTGAGGAAATACCTCATCCAAATATTCAACGATTACCGAGCTGTCGATGATAGGCGCGCCGTCATGCAACAACGTTGGCACAACGCCGTTCGGGTTCAGGGCCAGATACTCTGGCGTCAGATGTTCATTCTTCCAGAAATGAATCTCGGTCACCTCAAACGGCAGGTTCTTTTCCCACAGACACAGGCGGACCTTCTGCGAACAGGTCGAATAGGGGCTGTGGTAAAGGTGCAGACCGGGCGCCGACATCAAAAGGCTACCTTGTCGCCGCCCTTGAGGCCCAGCATCTCGCGCGCTTCGGTTGGAGTAGCGATCTCGAAACCGCGATCCTCCAGCATGGCGCGAATTTTACGCACTTGTTGGGCGTTCGATGTCGCCAGTTGCCCACGCTCGATAAACAGTGAGTCTTCCAGCCCCACCCGCACGTTACCGCCCATCTCAGCCGCAATCGGGGCCAGTTTCATCTGGGCATTGCCGGCACCCAAAACGGACCACTGATAGCTGTCACCAAACAACCGGTCAGCGGTCTGCTTCATAAACACGAGGTTCTCGATTTCCGGCCCGATACCGCCCAGAATACCCATCACAAACTGGATAAACAGCGGCGCTTTGAACATGCCCTGATCAAGGCAGAACTTCAGGTTATAAAGATGGCCAATGTCATAGCATTCATGCTCGAATTTGACTTGATGTTCATGGCCCAACTCACGCGCAACCTGCGCAATGTCAGCAAAAGAGTTGCGGAATATAAATCCTTCGGAGGCACGGATGTACTCCTCCTCCCAATCAAATTTGAACTCCTTGTAACGGTCCGCGAGACCGTGGAACGAAAAATTCATTGATCCCATGTTCATCGAGCTCATCTCGGCTGAGGCATTGCGTGCGGGTGCAATCCGGTCCGCGATAGGCGTCGCCATCGAACCCCCAGTAGAGATGTTGATAACTGCATCCGTGCTTTGTTTGATACGCGGCAGAAAGGCCATGAAGTCGGCGGGATCAATCGAGATCGAACCATTCAACGGATTGCGCGCGTGCAGATGCACAATCGCCGCGCCCGCCTCTGCCGCGTCGATGGCCTGTTTGGCGATGTCATCTGGCGTGTAGGGCAGTGCGTCCGACATGGTTGGCGTGTGGATCGCACCCGTGACGGCACACGTGATGATAACTTTGCGAGGGGACATATTGGTGTCCTATTCTTCTATGATGGCTACAGCGCGGGTAAAGCCCGCAGAACCGTTTTTGAGTTTGATGGGAAAGCAGCTGACTGTGAAACCGGTGGCGGGCAGCGCCTCTAGGTTTGACAGCTTTTCGATGTGGCAATAGCCAATGTCTATTGACGCGCGGTGGCCTTCCCAGATGATGCTCGGGTCGGGGTTTTCCACCCACCGCTGTGCCGTAATTGAAAATGGCGCATCCCATGACCATGCGTCGGTTCCGGTCACCCGCACGCCACGCTCCAGCAGCCACAGGGTCGCATCGCGGCCCATGCCACACCCGCTGTCCAGATAATCAGCCTGACCGTATTTCGCCCCGGCCGCCGTGTTTACTATAACAATATCCAGCGGTTGCAGATCATGTCCAATGCGGGTCAGTTCCGCTTCTACCTCGGCAGGGGTCACGATATGACCGTCCGCCAGATGTCTGAAGTCCAGCTTCACACCCGGGTTCTGACACCATTCCAACGGCACTTCGTCAATGGTGATCGCCCGCTCACCGCCGTTCATGGTGGAGTGGTGGTGGTAGGGCGCATCCAGATGTGTGCCGTTGTGGCTGCTGATGCGCAATGTCTCCACTGCCCAGCCTTCCCCGCCGGGCAGATCCTCAGGCTTCAGCCCCGGAAAAAAGCTGGCGATTTGGCCTGCTGTCATGCTGTGATCGAAGTAATCGATTTCAGGCAGCATGATAGGAGGATCGGAAGGTATCCCCGACTCGAGCGCAACAGATATGTCAATAAATTTGCGGGGTTTTGTCATCATAATAGTCCTGTAGCCAGAATAGGAAAGAAGAGCAGCAGCGCCACCAGAACCATCATCAGGACAGCAAACGGGAACGCACCGCGAAAGATGTCGACGAGGGTGATGCTGTCATCATCCAGCGTCGCCTTGATCACGTAGACGGATATTCCAAAAGGTGGTGTCAGCAGGCCGATTTCGACAGCGACGATTGTCACAATGCCGAACCAGACTAAATTGATGTCCATCGGCGCAACAACCGGCACCATAATCGGCACCATAATCAGCAAAATTGACGAGCTGTCGAGGATCATCCCCATGCTGATCAACACACCAACATAGACCAGCATCAGCCCCCAAAAACCAAGATCAGCGGTCGAAGTAAATTCGGCCAGACCCGCTGGCAGGCCAGAGAAGGCCAGCATCCGCGAGTACATTTGCGCTGCGATAATCAGCAGACAGATTGTCGCTGTGACAAGACCGGTATCAATCAGAATACGCAGCAGTTTGCGCATTGTAAGCTTGCCGGTAAGCGCGCCGAAAAGCAGTGCAAAGATGGCGCCAATTGCGCCCGCTTCAACCGGCGTAAAAAAGCCGGTGTAGATACCGCCCAGCACAATCACGATGAGCGCGACAATGGGAAGACCCTTCAGAACTAGCTCCCCTGCCCTGACCTCACCTGCACCCGCGTAGCTGATATTGCCCAGTTTATGAGGTGCCAGATAGGCCGTGATCAAAATGCCGACCACAAACAACACCGAAAGCAGCAGACCCGGAATGATCCCCGCCACAAACATATCCCCCACCGATTGCTCTGTCAGGATCGCGTAAAGGATCAACAGCAGGCTCGGTGGAATCAACATGCCCAACACCGAGCTTCCCGCAACAACGCCAGTCGCAAATCGGGGGGAGTATCCGTGGCGGATCATTTCTGGCACCGCAATTTTGGTAAACACAGCAGCCGATGCGATAGAGATTCCCGTGATGGCAGCAAAGATCGCATTGGCAGCTACGGTGCCCACACCAAGTCCACCTTTGATCCTGCGAAACGCGGCGTTGGCAACGCTATACGCGTCCTGCCCCATTCCCGTTTCGGCCACGATAAACCCCATAAGAACAAACAGCGGCACAATCCCGAAGAAATAGCTGGCGATGGCATCATTCGCGGCCAAGGCCATCAGTTTGATCGCTAACCCACTACTGCCCTTGATCGCCCAGACACCGCCAAACGACGTGATCATCAACGCCACGGGAATATAAAGACCTGCAAGGACCAAGAAAATCATCACAACCAAAGCAATCAGACCGATGTCAAAAGGCGTCATAGCGCGCACCTTTCCAACGGTTCACGATATGCAAAGCAAAGTTGATGGTCAGCAGGGCTGATCCCAAAATAACCGCGATACGCACGGGCCACACCGGTGCGGTAAAATCACCGATTGCGCCCACAAACTCATCCCGCATCCACGCCTTTTGCAACATGGGCCATGACCCATAAATGATGATACCAAACACCAGCATCCCCAGCAGATCAAAAATCGTTTCAACCACTCGGCCCGCCAAGGGGCTGCGCGCGATCAGCACGTTTAACAAGGTGTCTGAACGGGTCATACGCCCCATTTGCAAGGCTTGCGGGGCTTGCAGAAAAACAATCACAATGATGGAAAGCCCCACCATTTCTGGCACACCCGACAGCGGCTGACCAAACAAATTGCGCCCGCCAACGTCCAAGCCGATAAGCACCACAAGGCCGAGGATCAACAACGAGCCGACAATGTTCATAGCGCGGGTCAGATGCCAAATCCACTTTTCGACAGTGCCAATACCGGAGGCTAGTCCGGTGTTGGCGTCTTTTGGCGGGGATTGGTTTCCCATGGGCTCAAATCACTCCTGATCCCAGTTGCGAACTGGCGTTGCACCAGCGGCACGCATGGCGTCCATGTAATCGCCCAGCAGTTCCGTCGCGGGAAGCCCCTGCCCATCCAGACCTTCGGCCCAGGATTTGGCGGCATTATCCATACCATCCGCCCATACCTTGCGCGCGTCATCCGGCAGGATCGTCACCGTTGCACCCGCTTCTTGCATCTTGGCAAAGGATACCTCTACCGCAGTATTCAGATCGGCCAGATACCACTCCATTGCCGTATCCGCACCGGATTTCAGGGCTGTCTGCACATGCTCTGGCAGGCCTTCATACCAATCTTTGTTTGCACATATCGCACCCGCGTATTGTGCACCCATTCCGGCACGTGTGATGTTGGGGGCAACTTCAAACAGCTTGCCCGGCAATGCAGCCGAAGCAAACACAATCACGCCATCGTATACCCCTGTTTTCAGCTCGTTATAGTATGTCGTCAGATTGCCTGAAACGCCTACAGCACCAGTACCGGACAGCCAGTTCAGCGCCGCACCCGGTGCAGCAATCTTGCGGCCATCCAGATCGGCAAGCGAAGCCACCGGAAAATTTGTCATCAGCAGATAGTCATCAATGATAATCGGCGCGCCCAGATAGACGACGTCGTTTTCCTCATACGCCGCAGTCATACGCGGATCATTGCGGTGCATATCGTTGATCACTTTGGCAACGGTATTGGTGTCGTCACTGATGAATGGCGTGTAGTAGGTCACGTTCTGCACCGCCAGCTTTGCTGGATCGAACAACGACTGGCAGGTACCGATCTCCGCAAGACCTGCACCAACAGTTTCCAGTTCTTCACCCACACCTGCAATCGCACCGCCGTACTGGCCGTTGATCTTCAACGTATCACCTTGCGCCGCAAGCAGTGCATTGACGGCAGGCTCAAAACTGTCGGGGAACATCCGCACCCAACGGAACACAGGCGGATGACCCGCAGCCGCCGTAACGCTATATTCTTCGGCAAAAGCGGCTGAGCCCTGTACCGTCATGAGCAATCCAGCGATTGCCGAAATTTTTGTGATCGTATTCATTTTCATCTCCTCCAAGATTAAAATTCTAACGGCTATGTTCCGTTATCTGTTTGAAAAGCACGAGTTCCGGCAGCACAAAAGCGGACAAGCCGCGCAACGGTTTCTGCTGGCTTTTCGGGCTTGGTTCCGGTTCGGGTTAAGGTTTCCGCCCGCTTTGTTTTGGAAAACGCCGTAATCATTGCGCCAATCGCCACCAGATAACACTGCCCAATTTGGTAACGCTCGACATCCGGCAACAGCAGTGCCAGCACGTCAATAAACTTTGTCGCGCAGGCATCATAATTATCTTGAACCAGTTGTTGATCAAGCTCATCGCCCACAACCAGACGTGCCAGCATTTGCGGATATCCGGTTTCCACACTCCCTGTATCAAAGGGAGGGGCCAAAAACGCCTCGAATACCTGCTCAACGGCGTCGGCCGCGCCCATGTCCACACACTCGAGCCGTTCAAAACGGGCCTCGTTTATTGCAGCAGAACGGCGGGCAATGACACCTTGGTATAGCTCTACTTTTGTATGGAAATGATAGTGCAGCAGTCCTTGCGCGACATCCGCATCACGCGCGATGGCCTTCATGCTTGCTCCGGAAAATCCAAAAGCTGCAAAATTCTTTTCCGCTGCATCCAAGACGCGCGCTTTTGTGCCTTCAACTGACGCCAAATTGATTCTCCCTGTTAAGAAGCTTCAATTTAACTGATCGACCAGTCAAGAAATTTGTTTCAATCCTAAAACTGTTCGAACGGTCATTTTGGCAGATGACAAACGCATGTAGTGTCCGTCGTCATATAAAATGGGGCATCAGAGCGGTTTGAGCA
>TARA_R110002124_G_scaffold85363_1_pt1 | contig 28025 bp, 10 predicted proteins | sample TARA_R110002124 | Tara Oceans TARA_R110002124 (sample SAMEA4397445) | marine metagenome | biome: Polar Biome; feature: [SRF] surface water layer (ENVO:00010504); material: water (ENVO:00002006), including particulate matter (ENVO:01000060) such as... | depth 5 m
TCGTCATAACTTAAAAATATTATATCTTGATCAATTATTTTCATTTTAATCCTCTACTGTATGTATATGGTTTACATGATGAGACTTGCATAATAGGCTTACATTTTGTTTACATATGTCTTTGTTGTAATTAGTAATAGCAATTATGTTATCTGCTGCAAGCGTTTTTAGATTAACTTCAAAAGTATCTAATAGTATAAATCTATTTGCAGGATCAACAACATAGTATTGTTTTAAATGATCATACCCTTGTGCAAACATTGCACAATTTATATCACTCAGTGTGCTACTAGCTGTCCAGGTGCCGTCGGTAATATTTTGATTTAGCATAATTGAATTTTCTACTAGAGCTTGTTTACTAATAATTCCTGTTAGTTGTACTATTTCAGTATGCTTGTCCAAGTCACGTGGTATAATATGCATCTTACCTGTAATCTTTGCATTTTCAATTATAATATAATCAAATGTTCGTTTGGAACCAATTGTAAATTCTTCAAATGTTTCTAAATCAATTTCAATATAATTAGGACCATAATTCTTATTCAGTTTAGCAGCAACAGAAGTAATAGTTCCGTTATCTTTATAATATATATAAAACATTATACTTTTGCCTCAAGCCATTTTAACATATCTGTTGTTAAAAATGCATCTTCTACATAGTGCAATACACCTGACTGCTTATAACCATTAATATAAATGTTGTTATTGCCAAAGTCTACAGGTAGTGCGTCTGTCCAATTATTAGGAACATATTCAAAGTGTTGTGCTTGTGACTTCATGTGAGTAAAAGATAACATGCTATTGTTATTTAATGCAATATTGTGAGAGTCTAATATTTTTAACGCTATTGCTGCACTTAGGTCTACACTGTTCCAGTTTTGTATAGAATTAGCTGCATACTTTTTATAAAATACATTCCAGTTCTGCATTATAACATCTAGTAACTTGAAAAAGTCATATGCTTCATTGCCCTTACTAAACTGATACATACCAGTGTACACATCAGGCAAGTTATTAGCATCAAACGCTTTGCGATAATACCTACTAGTAATAGGTTCATTACGATATGTTTTAATATTAGTAGCAAATGAAAGATTATGCAAATTATTCCACACCGGTGTAATATCATCTAGTACTAACATATCAGCATCAAACACTATTGTATTATCATACGGAGTTGTATGATATAACTTCCAGCGATTATCAATTTTCCAATCAGTTTCTGATGCAGCATCACCCCAAGGTATAGGAATAATTTTATCAAAGACATCTTTATAAAATGCCGGCACAATATCATCTGTAATAATACTAATATTAGTAGTCGGTGCATTAGCTAATACACTTAATGCAAGGGCATACGTTTGCTCAACATAATTAGTAGTTTTGTTATTCTGCGCAAGGATACATATACCATTACTCATTTTCAAACTCCTTGTCTATAAAAGAATTTAAACTAAATTTATTCATAACGTGAATTGTTGCATCTGTAAGTTTCACAGGCAAATAATCATATGACCTGTGTGCAAGAAGTTTAACACTAGTTCCAGTAATATCTATTAAAATATCTTTGTCAATTGATACCCACATGTCACTATTTAATTGCAGTGGCCATTCTGTACTAGATTCAAATCCACTCATCATATGCACTGCAATACTAAATGCAAAATCATTCCTAAACTTAGTTTCAACTATGTCATAAACTGTTCTATAGTAAGTGTAATTTTCTTTTATATGTGCAACTAAATCAAATACTGTTTTTGCAGTATTACTCTTTGTAAAGTAAAGTATTGTTGCCCAATACATCGGAATAGCCTTATCACTTATTCTATCAAAATTTAGTCCGTTGAGATTAATATGTTCATGATGTTTAGCAATCATAAAGTCCTCATTAGTATTAAAACACGATAATAGTTTGTCATTAAATAATAACAAGTCTGTGTCAATTACTAATGTTTTTTCAAATATACTTACTGCATATGCATTACTACGTGCAGAATTTTTCCATTCTAATTTCTGTTGGGCGAATAAGCCGTCGTTGAATGTTTTGGGCGAGCCAATTGGAGCAGGTTGACGAGTTACGGTATCGATGTACTTTTCAACAAAAGGGTATTTAATTAGTGCAGCATGAGGCAAGTCAGTGACTAATTGCACTGGCAAGTTAAGATGTTCTTTTATACGCTTTGCACAATAGATAGCTTGTTTTACGTAATCAATACTGTTGTTGTTAAATGCAAAAAGTAAAACTCCTTGTTTCATAAATCAACTAATCCTTGCACTGATCTATTTTGTTTAATTGTTGCGTAATCTGTAGCATATTTGCGGGAAGCAAATAGATATACAATTACAATTTCTTTCATAAATTCACTAATGTCAGGAATAGATAAAGGAATATTATTATCGTCTAAAACTATTGCTCCAACAGGACTTACTTTAGATAGTACATGTACAAAATTAATTAATTCTTGCGTAACTGTAAACTTATGTCCGTGAGCATAATGTACAAGATTTTCTTTGTACTGTGCTAGAAATATACGTTTTTGATTGTTTTGTGTTTCTAAAAAATTAGAAAACTCTAGTGCCTTTGCTAAACGTTCATCCATAAAAAAACTCCTCATAGTTATAACTAGTATACTATGAAAAGTTCAGGGTGTCAAGTGATTAAGCGTTAGTAACGAAAGTATTTGAGGAGCCGTAAGATATAGTCGGTGCTGCTGCATCAACAGTACCGTCTGGAAGATAATACTGGGCAATACCATATGTTATGCCTTTTACATTTTCATCAACAGCAGCGCCTACGCCGGTTTGATCTCCAGTGTCATCGTCTCTAAGTATTGCACGAAATCTAAGACCATTTGTAATTGCTCTTACTTCGATTTGATAATCGTTTTCAGAATATGGATTTGTACCTGTGTCTGTAACAATGTATCTTGCAGAAGTAGTAATATCATAATATCCATCACTTACAATTGTACCGCCTGTCCAAGAGGTCATCTTAGTTACATCATTAGCGCCTATAAGTACCGGCTTATCAAGCATACTTTTCCAATCTAGTGTTTTTGCTTCAGAACCCGAATACCCTAGAGTTGTATTAATAATTATCTGGCCGCCTGCATTAAAGAATCCTTTAACTGCATTTGCATTTGCCCAAGAAAATTGAACATCGTGTATTTGGGTGCCGTTCCAGTTATCGATTCTTTTGTAGCTAGCACTTTGAAGACTTCTTTGATTGGTTGCTATTGTAAATCTATTGCTTGCATTCTTAACAAAGTTTACTACTGTTTCAAGTTGATCATGTATTGTTTTAGTAATATCGGTACCTACACCTACATTAGTAAGCGTAGGAGCTGACCCTACTTGGTGAGTATAAGCCTTAGTGACGTCAGTTCTAAGAGCATCCCAGGCTGCTGCCGTAATGCTGTCGCCTGGACTAACTGCTGACGACGTAGTTGCTTGATTATAACCAGCAGCAGCAGTTCCAGTCCCTGTTGGTGTTCCCATAACAAGGTTGATACCTGATCTTAATGTCGTATATTGTGCTTCGCCAATTGTTTGACCTACTGTAACTGCCATGCTGTATCCTCTTTATTAACTATGTACATTATTTATACTTTTAGTACGCACTCGATTAACTTTTCGTTTGCATTATCGCTTGATTCGAGTGCAATGCCTACTAAAGCAGTTGTTGCTATTGTTGTACACACGCCGTTTTTCATTGCATACACAGCTTGGCCTTTGTTTACAGCTCCTGATACTCTTACTGGAAGACGCCCTTTAAGACCAATGTATTGGCCTTCGCTATCGCTGTTCATCATATAAGCAGGATCGGTACTTACGACACCAATACAATGATTGCTTGCATCTGCTGGTGCTACTTCGTGGTCTGGAAGCGCACATACTGCTACTGCTGTACCTGCTGGCAAGTCTTCTGATGTTGTGTATTTTTCTGCAAGGTCAGCATAACGTGCGCTAGTTGCAGTACCTTGGAATAATACTGCATTTAAGTTTCCAGCCGAGTCACGTACTGCAACTGTGTTACTAGTGCCTGTACCAATAGTATTAACTGAGCCTACTCTTGCAGTGCCGCCTACTACAAGGCCACTTGCCTTTTCTGATAATCCGTAAAAATTAGTAGCATGAACTTCATTAAACAATTCAGTTGCACTACCTAAAGTAACAGATTCAACAGCATTACCAGTAGCATTAAGTCCTGGAGAAACTTTTCCAGGTTCAAATGTTACAATATTTTTAAGTTGTCCACCAACTTGCTTTGTTCTAAAGCGTATTTCGTCACCTTGTGAATTTGCAATAACACCTTGATTATCATTTTCAATAAATAATTTTAAGTCTAATCCTGCGCCGATTGCAATACCTGCATCAGTTTGGAAGTTAGTAACTTCTGTAAAAACACTAGGCTGACCGGGGGTAGCAGTAACATAGTTAGACGCAGATAATCCGTTAAGTTTTTCAGTGTTAGTTGACGTTCCGTGGAATCTTGTTGTTCCAGTAGTAACACCTGTTTGAGCATTAAGTGTATTTCTAAGGGTTACACCTGGGTGAATAAAATCAAATCCGGAAATTGCGTTTTCAGCATCTCCACTATCAATTTCAAAAGTAGGATCAGTACTAATAACAAATAATACATCATTAGTTACGCCATTACTAACAGTTGCAGCAATAACATTTCTACTAACTAATCCAGTATCGCGTACTGATCTACTTAACATTTGCGTAATGCCGTTACCTGCATCCTGTGGCCCAACTAGTACATAGTCGCTGCCATTATACGCATATAACTGCTCGTTTGTAGTGTCCCACCAAAAATCGCCAGTAGCTAATCCTGCAGGAGAAGTAGCACTAATTTCAGCGCCGCCAGTAGTACGCCATTTAGTACCATCGTTAAACTTTAATTTACTATTTGCTGTATCAAACCAAAGCTGCCCTGTAATTGCTCTAGGCGGTTGGCTAGCGCCAGCAAAATTTTCAAGCAAGAACACAAAATTTTCATTCTGTACTTCGCCGTAGCCTGCATAGTTCTTGCCAACTAATTTAATATCAGTTGTTTGGTCAATTGTGCCGTCTTGCACAATTGTTAATTGTGCAGCGTTATATTTGTTTATTGTATATGCCATATTGTGAATAACCCCTTATTGTTAGTATTTATCGGAAGTTACGGATAAGCAGTTGTGCTTATAAATGCCCAACTTGAACTTGTAACTGAAAACTCCATTGTATAACGCTCTGGTACTAACGCAACTGCACCCGATGCAGCGTTTGCTGACACAATGTCTGCTATAACTGATTCATTTTGCGTTCCGTTACTATCAACTGCAATGTTTGATTTTTGTAATACACCTGAACTATCTGTAGATATAGATATGTTAATACCAGAAATAGTAGCACTAGCATAACTGGTGCAATGAATTCTTGCAACTGTGCCTTCTCTTGCAGCACTTGCCGGAGATAAGCTTTCTAATATACTCCTAACATCCACTGATGGACCTGTACCAACACCCGGTGCGTTAGGACTAGATAGTCCAGTAATGTCTAAAGCAAATACAACTGGTGCAGTAGCAATTTCTAAATCAACATAAGCTTTATTAGCTACATCTGCGCCTATTGTGGGATTTAACACTCCGGTAATTCTCTGACTATCAATAGTAATAAGACCGCCGGCGGTAATACTTAACGCACCATTAGCCGTAATGCTACCTAAATTGACATCACCAGTAACAGTTAAACTTCCTAACGTACCAATTGTTGATAATCCAGCAGCAGTAGTAACCGTGTCGCCGAGTCTTGTTTTAGAAAGTACTTGTACATTTTCAATTCTATATTCTTTACCAGTAGTTAAGTCTGTATTTTGGTTAAAAGTCCAGTTTCCTGTAGTCTGTACCCACGCAATTGTCTTATCACTTGCGCCTTTTAATGTAATTCCGCCAAGATTTGCTGTAGTATCAGTCGGCGTTTCTGTAGTGCCTAATTCGATATTAGGATCTTCTACAGTCATTGTAGCAGTATTAACAGTTGTCCTAGTACCTTCAACTGTTAAGTTACCAGCGACTGTAAGATCTCCTGTAAACTTGCCAGAGCCAGTAACATCTAATGCCACTGTCGGAGTGCTTTGATATATACCTATACGCTGTGTACTTGTATCAAGAGTAAATGCTTCTATAAAGTCGTTTCCTTGCGGTACCCTAATAGCAAAGTCATAATTTAATTGCTTTAATTCTATTGCAGTAGTTGTGCCACTATCAACTGTTTTAAGAGCAGCATATTGTGAATCTCCGTAACCAACTATAAGACCTTCGTCACCTTTAACAAATAATGCGGCTTCTATTTGTTGATCTACTAATACATTATCACTAGTGCGTTCGTTAGTTCTTACAAAATCACCTGGTAAATAAGCATTGCCCTGTGCGTCTATTAAATTTTCAGCATTTAATGCAGTTCCGTTAAATTTAAATGCAGATACAACTGTTGGATTAAATCCAATTTCAATAGATCTACCTGGTGTATATGGAAGTATATTATAATTAGTCTTTGGTGTAAATTGAAATCTACTATAAATACCGGCTAATACTCCACCGATATACATTGCTATTACTGTACGTGTTTGATTAGAAGTGTCTACCATTGTAACTGCTTCTGATCCAGTTTTGCCCTGAGCAGCATTATACTGTGGGCCTACTAATACTAAATCAGTGCCGTCATAGAAGTATAATTTATTTTCTGCATTGTCAATCCAAAGATCACCTGATACTAAGTTAGTAGGCTGCGTAGGACTTACTGTTGGCGCACCAGCAGTTTTAAAACTAGTACCGTTATAAATTTTTAATCTATCTTCACTTGTATCATACCACAATTGTCCTTCTAATGGAGTGCTCGGAGCATTTGTTGCTGCAAAGTTTTCAACAACTTTAACAAAGTTTTCATTAAATGCTTCGCCAAATCCTTTGTAGTTTCTGCCTACTAACGTAATGTCTGTAGATACTATATCAATTACGCCATCAGTAAGTTCTACTAGTAAATCGCCATTAGTTTTGTTTATTTTATAGCTCATGCTACGACTCCTGTATAGATAATATAATTAATAGTTTGGTACGGATTCATTGTGTCAATCGGTGCTCCAACTTCACTAAACGCACTGCCAACAGGAATAAGAACATCGCCACTGTTTGCTATTTTTTGTGATAAGTCTTCTGCACCTGTTTGTAAATTAGATGCTTGTACACCATCAGGAAGATCATCACGACCGTCTACTTCTCTATGAGCATAAAATTGTTGCCCTGTTTCTGATGTTAAATCATGCTGGTGTTCAGGTAAATTATTTACTCCGATAGTTGTATTAGATTGACCGTCCGACGCACCTATTACACTTGCATTTGTTCCTCTATTCCTTGATTCAGGATCTTCAACTGCTGGAGCAGTTCCTCCCATTAGTAAATTACCTAATGGAAATCTTCCTCTAAGATCAGGAACATTAAAATATCCTACACTAGGTGTTGGACCATAATTATTATTAATTAATTGAAATAACTGACTGTAAACACCTGTACTTAATTCTTGTCCATTACAAAACTTCCAACCAACTGGCTCAACAAGTCCAGCGTACGGTACAATACTAGCTATAGGTGTTAGTCCTATAATACTATTAAATAAGGTTGACCTAGATACTCGTTTTAATCCTGTACTTGTTCCAGTAGTTCTATCAATTAAAAAATCATCACTAGATAAACTGTTAACTACTTGCTCTTTAGCACTAATGATAGTATTCTTTAATGTTAATGCAAATGATTTTACACCGCCGCCAGTTTGGCCGTCAAACGCATTTTCAACTGTCTCGACATCACCGGTATATCTAAATGTAGTAGAACTTGTTAGCTTATCTGCACTTCCTGATTTACCACTTACGTTACCACTAACTTGTCCTTCTAAGTTTCCTAAGAAAGTAGTTGCATAAATCTTTCTCCAACGATTTGTTGCAGTGCCAATATTTCTTGCATTATTAAGATCGGGTAGTATTAAATCACTTGCAACTGTGTCAATTACTAAGTCATTATTGCCTAAAGTTATACTCTTTTGTACGTTTATCGAATCGCCAATATTAATTGTTTTAGCAACGCCAAGGCCGCCTTTAATAATTGCTGCGCCATTACCAATTGTTGTACTTTGTGTAGTGTCATTAGTTTTAATAACACCACTAGCTAGTATATTACCAGTAACATCTAATGCTTCGTCTGGTGCTTCGTTATTAATGCCAACTCGTAGATTACTGTCTACTCTTAAGACTGTTTTACTATCGCCGGCGTTTCTAACACGAACATCAATATTAGAACCTTCAATATTATGTTGTATAACTCCTGCGCTTCCCTCAATACCAATATTAAGTTCGGCATTAATGCCATATGCAATACCGTTATTGTTTTGTATATTAACTGGAAAAATAGTTGTTGATTCTATATCACCTCTTAAGAAATTAGCAGCCGGAATTGCTAAATTATTAACGATTAAATTTTCTGATTTTTCTGCAATGCCATAAAATTTAACGTTATTAATTCCATCAGCATCAGTATCTCTATTTGCTAAGTTAATCCCTGGGCGAATTTGTGTACCGCTAAAGCCGTTAATTGTGGCTTTAGGTGTAAACGTGTCAAATGCAACAATTGCAACAATATTTGCATTAACTTGTACTTCAATAACAGTGTACTCTACATTATTTTGCCCAGTAATTGTAGTAGGCAATGTACCAGTTGTTAAACCGCCGCTAAAACTAGGGCCAACTAAGATCCAATTTGAACCTGTAAACATATACAACTGTTGATTATCAGTATCGGCCCATAAGTCACCAGTTAATGCCTGATTATTATCCGGCTCAGTTGTGCTCTTTTTAAGTCCACTTGCTGATACCCAGATTGTTCCATCATATATTAGCAACTGTTCTGTATTATTATTATACCAAAGTTGTCCTTCAATGGCGCTACTAGGCTCTGTCGGGCTTGCAAAGTTTTCTAATAAGTGTAATAAATTTTCACCTATTGCAGCACCGTACCCTAGACTATTTTTGCCTGGTAGTTTAATACTAGTATCAGTATTAATTGTGCTGTCTTCGACTACGATAGGATCCTTTTCAGCACTATCAGTATATTGTATTGTATATGCCATCTAATTATCCCTCGTTAAAGCCAGTTAAACTTTGCACTCTAACCGTATAATCAATTTGTATTAATCTGTTAAGTGATTTTTGTACAGGATGAAATACAACATGTGTTAGTAATCTCCCGGTGCCGTCGGCACTATATGATTTTAGTCCTAGTTCGTCAAATACGTACAAGCTTTCTGAGTTAGTAGCTGTATCAAAAGCATCTTGGCCGCTTGGTTCTCCGTAGTCTAACAAACATGTTACTAAAATATCAGTGTAGTTAGTGCCACTTACGTGACGTGTTTCGATCTTATTACGAGCAGGATCAAGATTGCTTACACTGCGATCATCTACTACTTTAGTAAATGTTTCGTTGTATAAGCTAGCATTTGTGCCTGTACTGTTTGGAGTCAAGTATGTAATAATACCTGTTGGGTCGACACTTGTGCCGCCGTTTCCAAATCCCATTTGATAAATCCAACCTGTGCCAGCATTGCCTAAACTTTCTGCAAGACTAATACTCATATTTTCATAATGAATAGCGTTGCGTTTGTCTACAATAACTTCTCCAGTTTCTGGATTGTGTATTTTAATGTGTCCCTGTAACAGCACACCGTTTTGTTCATTTACTTCATTTGTCATAGTTTTATACCTATCATCTTGCTGTTAGTATTTATCGCGGCAGGTCAACTGTTGCTGCACGTAAGAATCTACTAATGTCAGAATCTGCATCACCTAGTGGTGTTCCAGGTTCTGTCCAACGTACTCCTTGTCGTCTAACAACTGTTACCTTAACGTTCTGTTCTGGTGTTACTGCTAATGTTAATGTAGTACCATTTACACTAAATTCTGCAGGCAATGTTACATCACCTTCTGGACTATCTTGTGCTATAAGGCCTATAAAGTCATAACTACTAATTGTGTTTTTACGCAAACGCTTGCCTGCAACAAATACTTCAAATTCATTTATACTAGACGGTGTAAAGTCTAACGTATATGTTGCTGTCGAACCAGTTGCTAAGAATTGTGTAGTAAGAGTTTCGTCTTTGTATGGCATTGTTGCTGTTGCTCCTTGGTTATACACATTTTCACCAGCTAAGTATGTAGCTTTAACACCAGTACCTAACGTGCCTCTACGCAACTGACTTATAACGTTATCGTTTCTTACAAAGTACTCAATACGTTCACCGTCAATGAATAGTATGCCTGGCGCACTACTTGTTGGTGTAGGTGCTGGAAGAGTTTCTCCGTTAGTTACTGTAATACTGTTATCGTACCAGTTTAGCGAAGTTGCTAACATTATATTATTTCTATCATCTAGTCGCTTGTAATGCGTCCTGTTAAGCATATCTTTAAATTGACTCCAACCATATTTGTCAACTAGCACAGGATCTGCAAAGTGAAGTAATTCAATTACATCATTTTGTTCAATAGTGCTGTTTATTTTAATGTAACGCTTGTTATCAGTTAGATAATAGTTTACACTTGGCGTTAATAAATTGCCGTTTAGTGTAACCCATACATATTGCGCATCTAGTGCAGGTTTTGATAATTCAATCAAGCCTGCTTGTAAATGGTTATATTTGTACCAATTGTCTGTGCCGACTGTTAATGAAACTCTGTCAACAACGTCATATTGCTGTCTATCAAAGCCTTGTGAGTCATGATTACTAAATTGATAAACTGTAATAATATCATCTGCAGAATAACCACTGTCAAGATAAATTGTCCCCGGAGTTGTTACAAAGTTAGCTTCTGCATCAAAATACCCATATCTATATTCGCCGTCATTGGTTATATAAACGTTTAAAATATCGCCGTCTTTTTGCTTAACTCGTGCTCTTAATCTAATAATACTTCCAACGCTGTTTACCTTAGATCCAGTAAACGTCCAATCAGTATTATATGTTAGCTCTTTATTATTTAAGAAAACTTTCATTTGCTTGTTAGTAACAGTTCCCGCTGGCTTTTGGAATTCTTCTAATTGATATTCACGACTTGCTGCTGTTGTTACAAAGCGTTTCGTGTATCCTGCATTAAGAATCTTATTATTAACTTTTACAATACCAAACCAGGCACTTGGAGCATTATTAAACGGTGTTTGGTTTAGATCAAATGATGTTGTAGTACCGTCAGCAGTAAATGTATCAATTGACACTTCACTAAAGTTTTGTGTTTCACCTTTAAAGAATGCAAAACTTATTACACTGCCTACAGCAGGAGTAGTAGCTAATGATATTACAGCATTATTAGGATATGCATATGTATTATCACTTTCTATAATTACATTGGTTAACTTTACTCCATCTAAAGTAATAACATGCTGCAAGTCTTCACTAAACCTTACATTAGTTAAGAAGTTAGCTGTAGCACCGTCTGCAATAATAGTATCAATGTCAAGAATGTCAGTACCACTTACACCTAGCACTGCTAAATGTACCTTTGTACCAGTTGCCGGCGCAGTATTAAATGTAACAGTTTTAGCAGCATAATCAATTGTGTAATTTGCTGCTGATATGATATTAAATCCAATCTTTACAAATAACCCAGTGGATTGCAACGGAGTTGTATCTAAGCTAAATGTAGTAGTTACACCATCACCTGTATAGTTTCTTGACGTTATTTGACTGCTTCCAGACTTTGGTCTTTCGTATACTTTAATATCAACAGTGTCGAGAAGCTGTCCTGGAACTAATTCTTCTGGTCCTGCACTTGTAGTTTGTGTTACAAATCCGTCGCCGTCAATAGTAATATCTGCTGCATTTAAACCAGTAGCTGTTGAATAGTTTAATGCGCCACCGGTTATAAGAGTATCATAACTATTTGCATCTGGAAGGAAAGTTCCGTCACTAGTTGTTTTTCTAATAATAATTGTGTCACCAGATGTATTTACAAGATCAAGTCCGTCATTATCAAGGAATACAATAGTAGTAGTACCGTCTCCAGTAATGCTTTGGCAAACTGCGTTTGGATTAGTTACTGGACTAGCTGTGCCGTAATTAACATCATCAACTCTTACACCATTTAAGTAAACATTATATACAATTCCGTTTGCCAACGGAGCAGCAAGATCAAGACTTATAGTAGATCCATCTAATTCAAAAACTTCATCTTCAAGTGTTGTGTCGTAGCTATCCCAAGTATCTTCATACCATCCATCTGAATCCCAACCTCTGCCAGTTCCGAAGCTAAAGCTTTTAACTTCAACGCCGCCGTAATCAACACCTGTCATTACCTGTGGTAAATCCTTGCCTGGCATTCCAGTTGTTGGCGTATAAAAATTATTAATTCTGTCTTGGGCTTGCATTAAGATAACAGATTTTTTATAATTAATTATTATAATAGCATTTAGTGCCGGTGCAGCAGTAAATGATATTTCTCCATAATAGCGATCGTATCCCTTAGTAACATCAAGTATATTAGAGTAAGAATACTCGCTATCTAGTGCCTCTGCGCCATTTACAAACACACTAACTGATGTCTTTGATAAGTTCATTGGCCACGTTAGTCCAAACTCAAACTTATTACCCGGAGCAGTAAACGTTTCTGTGTGATTTATTACAGTGTACACATATGTCCCAGTAGTTCTATCATACTTAATAGTAGTATGCATTCCTCTAACTGGATTATCACCTATCTGTACACTATAAGTTGCAGCTTCGCCACTAACATTATCAGTTGATGTTATTGTAGGAGCACTGTAATAACCTGTACCTTTAGATAATACATCAACTTTAGTTACTTTGCCGTTTGTGCCAATGTGTGCTTTAAGAACTGCTCCAGTACCGCTTGTACTATTAAGTGTTAATGTCGGAGCAACTACATAACCGCTTCCTGGGTTAACAACTTCAACTTTAATAACTTTATAACTGCTATTATCTAACCAATTTTTATTTGGATAAGTCTCGATGTCAGCATCAGTACCTATTAACACACCGTCTTGTACTTTGACAGATTGTGGAATTATTTTTCCATCAACACTGCTGTACGCTGGCGGTAGATCAAAGTCAGTAACTACAGTACTTGTATTATCAAGTCCTTGATAAGCACTCAAGTATTCTCTAATCTTAGTACCAAAGGGCTTAACTTCTTTAATATAAGATTCATAACTTGGAAGGTTATCATTATTAAACGTAATATCTTCTCTTAATGATCCAACATTATGCTTTGCTTTAATAAAGCTAGTTTTAAATGCCCAATCAATATATGTTTGTTCACTAAATGCATATCGTAAACTTGCAAAGAACAAGTCATTAAATTTAACTAACAGGTCGTCAATAAATAAATCATTTTTAATTGAATCTAATATAGTTCTAAGTTCAATTACTGGCTCACTATCATAAATTTTTGTATCAAAGCTTATAGTGTCATAGCCTGTAGAAGACAATACACTATCATAAAGTGTAGTTTTAAACTGTATTGTACCGTCTTGTCTTCCAACCGTGTTATAATTAACTGTGTAATCTTCAGTGTCTTGATTATCTACTTTTTCTAGTAGCAGCCAGCCGCCTGTGCCAATTGTAGATATTTTTACAATGTCGCCAATACTAGCAGATAGTGCAGTAAGTTCGTAACTATTATCAATAAGATATCCAATATCAGTTAATTCACTATACCCAGTTGCATACCAATCTTGGTAATTCCAAAATGCTCTTGTATTATAATTTTGGGTCTGCATTCTGTTCCAAGTACGTGTTTCACTAATTCGTTCGTATAGTGCCCATTTACCTTGCACTGTACTATCACTAGATACTAATACTGTAAATCTTCTTACAGTTAATACAGGTAAAACTTCATAGTCTTTTCCAGATTCTAGTACATTAACTAAAGTAATTCTTCCTCGGGTATCAATTTCTGTTTGTAGTTCAGCGCCACTACCTAACCCTGTTACAGACACAGTAGGAGCTACTCGATATCCTCTACCAGGATTATCAATAGTAACACTTATAATTTTACCACTAACCACTACAGGTGTTAACACTGCTCGGGTTGCTTTTGCAACTCCTACAAATGCTAGGTCGTCAATTGTGTCAACCTTTGCATCCCAGTGATTTGTTACTGCTGTTGGAGCAGCCTCTGCACTAAACAATGATGTAAAAGTTTTATCATCGACAATTAAGTTATCTTTAAGTATAAGGTTAGTTCTTTCAATAAACTGCTTCAGTGCCTCACTACGATTAACAAACCAACTTTGTCTTGGTTTATTCAACGAACCGTATTTTTGTTTTAGACTTAAAGTTGGGTCTGGCACAATACGGTATTGCTCATCATATCCTATTAAACTATCATACCATTTTCTAATAATATCTCTATTAGGCTGACTTGTTTCAAGACCTTCAGAGATAATTTGATACTGAGTATGAACATTTTGATCTTGATTTTCGATTGTCCAAAATTGTGCGCTTAGTGCAACATCAGTGCCTTTAATATACTTTTCAGCATTATAAAGTACAAAACTACTTGGGCCAATAAGTGCAGCAAAAGTATATCCTTTAGCAACTGGGTCTGCAATGTAATCTGCAACATCACTAATGTTTATATTTCTAAATTCTACATCAGGAACAGTCTTTTTGTTAGTAACCCAAAAATAATATATTGTTTTAAAAGTACCAGCAATGCTATCATACTTGCGTTTAGTACTATAAGTGCTATCACCGTATAAACTAGTTCCGCTATAACCGTTTGCAAGACCATTTTCAGTATCAGCCTGTGCATCCCAGGCGCTTGGCAATACATTAGATTCTACCCATTCGTGTACATCAATAGTGTTTCCTTGGAAAACTTTATTCCAATTTTGCGTACTGTAAATTATATCTCCTTGATAAGGATTATAAAACTTAGCGTTAGTTAAATTCCACCATACTTCACCAACGTGCTCACTTCCCCAACTATTTGTCACATCAATAGTTGCATCAGTAACCCCTGATATATCATATAATGCAGGATCGTAATAAGTTTTAAATGTTAATTCCTGTTCAGCAACTCCTGCAACCTTGCCTTGAATTGGATCAATATAATCTAAGTAAGTTAACAATTGATTTTCTTTTGTATTGTACAGAAACATCTTTTTAATTTTGTTAATATCTACTGTAGATTTAGCAACATCGTGTTCTTCCCATATTGGTAAGTTCTTGTTGTTAGAAAAATCTACAACTTGACCAGTAGAACTACCAGTAACTTTATTTGGCAATCCTACATATAAGTGATTACTTTTAGCAAGAATGTTTCTGCCAAAGTAATGAATATCTGATTCTGGTATTTGTATTGTTTGTGAAAATATTAATTCAGATTGTACTTTCTCGTAAACGTACACAACACCAGCATTATCATTAATTGACTTAAACGTTGTAAAGTTATTATCAAACGTAGTTTTATAATCATCAAGCCAAGTGCCGTTAATAGCGTCTGCGTTTTTAGATGAAATATGCAATTTCTCGCCATCAAACTGTGCGTTCCAGCCAAACATTTCTGTTGCTTCGTTGTTAGGACTATTTAATGTTTGTGTTAATGTAAATACTCCATTATCCTGTGAGTAAATATAAACTACACCTTGGTCAGCTGATTTAGAATCGTTTAATGGTGATGTAATTGCAATTAAAGTACCGTCATCTGATATTGCAATTGACCGACCAAAGTCCGAAGTTTTATCAGGAGCTGCAATCTCTTGTGATTTTTCAAAGTGACCGTTATTAGCTCTATAGACTACTATTTGATTTGGACTATTAATATCGTAAAATGCATTAGTAACTAATACTTCTCCTGACGACGCAACATCAAACTGTGTGCCAAACTCTTCAAGTCCTGTTTGTCCTAATACTGATCCAGCACCAACTATTAATCCAGAGGCGTTAGGAATAAATCCAACATAGTCAATTAAATCTGTTGTTAAGGACCAGTCAGTAGCAGTAAATGTACTAGGTGCAATATTAGTTTTTGCAACGTACAATTCATTACTTAGATAAACTATGTCATCTGTAGAATACGACAAGCTAGTACTAAATGTTCCTTTGAACTTTTTATTTTTTGCATATTCCCAATCATAAGTTAATTCATTTTCAGTACCGTTTTTAATAAAGTATATTGTTCCTGGAAGATCGGATGTCTTAGATCCTTCTGCATGCACAAATGCTCTGTAAAGATCATTATTTTTTGTGATTTTAACCGAGCTACCTAGTTTAAAGTTTGCTTGTCTTTCAGGTACAGTATAACTTAACGGAGAAACATATTGTCCATTATTTGACTTTGTTAAGATAGTATATAAACCTTCGTTACTTAATGTACTTCCTGATCCAGTTGCTTCTGCCGGAATTTTAAATACTTCTTTCCATTCGTTATTTGCAGCACTAGGAATATTTGCTAATCTAGCAATACCTAACGCTGTTTGAGAGGTATATAACCAACATTCTATATTTAATAAACTTGAAGTTGTAGTTAATGCAATAGATGTCGGTGCCTGGAATACTACTAATTTTCCGATTCCAGCAGTAGCATAACCTAAACTTACATATTGTACTTGGCCCATTACTCGATCTGATTGATATGTTGGACTTGGATCACCTGGAATTAGTTTAAATTCAATCTCAGCATTTTGGCCGTAAATGTCACCATCCGACCATGTATTAGTTACAGACTTAACATATATTGTTGCATTAAGGCCTCTTCTTTGGTAAAAAGTAACTACAGCTTCTGCGCCGGTAGTTACATCAGCAACAGTTTGCCCAACTTTAGGTTCAAACGGATTGCCAGCAGCATCAAACTTTGTAAAGTTAAAGTTTATATATCCGTCCCATACATCATAAACTGTTTGTAGCTTATTAGTAATAGCAGCCGTCATTCCGATTGTAGTTAAATCTCTAATAATCCCAGTACCGTATTGCGGTAATTGGTTAACATACAAATTAACAGTATCGCCTTGTACAACAGTAATTGCACTAGGTGCTCTAACTACATACAAATCGCTTAAGAATGGTGCATTAGCACCATAAGCGCCTGGCAACCCTTGATAGCTTAATTTTTCTATATATGCATTATATGTATTTTGACTACTAATTGTAGAAGTGCTATAGTCTAACGTGTTATAAAAATAAGTAGCAGTATGTGCAATATCTGTTATTACATCATAAACTACTAATCCTCTAGCTTGATCTATATTTTGTGTAATTGTTGTTGGAACATAACTAGGAGTGTTAATAAACCAAAAGCCGCCAAGTTGTGCGTCAGAAGATATGCTGTCAACTGGACCTTGCTTAATGTACTCTCCAATAAAATCTCCGTCATTGCGGAATAGACTGTCATTAGAATTAAATACTCCATTTACATCTTTTAGATATATTACTGTCTCTGCGACATCTTCGTAAATATAGTCAACTATACCCGAAGCTGTTTCAGTTTGTAATACATCACCTAATACAGGCAGGTTGGTCGAAGCGTTAATATAAAGTACTATGTCAATTTTCTTTTGTATAGTATGAGTTTGCTCTATAAAGGCTGCGTCAATGGCATCAAATGAATCATTAAATGGATTTAGTGTTTCTAACGCTCCTAAACTTTGATTAGAATAAGTTATTGCATTCCATGCTAATTTAATTTGGTTGCCAGGACCGCTTCCATTATATTGTTCAAGCGGAGCTCTAACTAACATATGTGTAGTTGGCTGACTTGCAAATGCTAATAAGCCAGAATTTGAATTTATTGCATAGTTACCTGCGACCAACACTGGAATAAGTGCTGTGCTAGAATTTTCTAAGTCTAAATCATCAATGATGTGTGTAATGGAATCAAACGTATTAAACTCAATATTTGTTGTGGCTCCGCTAACATCAACAGACGACTTCCATATCTGATTATCTTTAGTTACTATTGATCCTTTGCCATAGTTAACATTATCATCAAAGCTACCTAAATACTTTGTTTTAATATTAGATGCATTAGGCGACCCTATCATCAAATACTTGCCATCTGGACTAATTGAAACTGCTGCTCCAAATCTTTCTAAATTATCACCAAATTTAGCAGGCTTAATAATTTGTATTAATACATAGTTTGTCGAATCAGTAGGCCTTGCATAAACATACACTTTGCCATCTACGTCATCCGGGGCACCTACGATCAACGTTGTGTTTCTATCATCAACACTCATTGCAGTACTAAATTCCGTGTCAGCGACAGATGAAGATGTTACTAGACTTTGTTGGTTAGTAAATATATTTTTATTTTGAAGAACTTTCCATTTACCTGTGCCGCTAACATTATCAATCCATATCTTGTCATTAATTGCAAGAGACCCTTGAAGTATAGTATTAGCTGCTGGAATATTTGTTGCACGAACTTTTATGAAACGTGTAATAGAGCCAATACATGTTTCAATCTCTTCTTGTATTGCACTAGTTGCAACTGTAATAACATTCTTATCAACTGCTGTAACAGTACAAAATCTTTCTAGATCAAATTTTTCAAGTATTGCGTCTGCTGTGGAGTCGCCAGCAGTAAATTCTTTATACAAGTAAAGAGAATGAACACCAATAACATCATCAACAGCAATGTCAGTTACATTAGTTGTAAGAGTTAAAGTAAATGATGTCGTACCTGCCGACGCTGCTTCAACTACATAATTAGTATCAACATGCTTATACACATTCCAATCAAGATTATCGTTACCTACCCAAATATAATCATTGTTTTTAATATCTGCAAAATTAAAATCAGCAATATTACTATAATTTGTAGCAACGCCACGTACATCTGATTGGTTTACATAGCCTGCATTTTTTACGTAACTTGTATCTACATATTTTTCTGGAAAAGGCTTATGATTATAATTAGGTGTTTTTTGGTACACTTCATAAGGAAGTATTCTATAAACTAAATCAGTTTCTAGTCCTGTACTACTGTTTACTAAATCAATAGGTTGCGGAGTTAGCCTAAACTGACTTTCGTCTAATAATAATTCAAACTCAGTGAATCCTTCGCTTGCTCCGTATTGGCCATCTCTAATTGCCCATTCTTCGTAAAACTCTAAACTATCTTTATCGGCACTACCTAGTACATCAAATAATTTTGTTAATGCATTTTTAGTACCTTTGTCTTGTAACATGCCTTGATAAAATTTATATTGGCTAACATCGTCATTGATAATATTTTCAAGGTATTGACGTTTTTGGTACCCAATTAAGTGTTGGGCTAATCTTTGCTGTTCAGTATCAAAGTTATCTGAATCTAAGTCATAAAAGTCTGAAAACTGATTAGTCTTATATTCAAAGTTTGCATATAATCCAGCTTCGGGCTTGCTTTCTAAACGATGCCATTCACTTGAGTTAAAAGATTCTGATCCAGATAATTTAGTAACTGCACTATAATAAAATTCTTTATACTTTACAATGCTACCAATAGCATAATCAGTCCAACTTGACCAATTAGTAATCTTAGCTTCGTCATATATAAATCCAGGAACATTTAAACTGCCGTCCCATTCTTGAGTAACGTATCCAAGTACTTTAATTCTCTCTTGTCTATAACCAGGTTGTGTGTCATAGATAACATCGCCAAATACTGTCTTATTATCAATTAACACTACATGCTCTTTTTGTACAAGAGGTAACTTGACAGCAAATATGCCGTCAGCAGTATTCTTTGTGCGGATAATAAATTCATTAGATGATCTACCTAATGATGAAAATTCTTGTACTAATTTATTACCATCTGATTGTAGTAAACTGTATCCGTAAAAACTATCAAAGATATTATCTACCATTGAATATTCTGTTTGGAACTTTAACTGGACCGATGCCGGACTTAGTGTAATAACACTACCTGCTCCCCAATTTTGCGTTGTCCAGAATAAAAATTCATTTACACTATGACGCCAATCTAAAACAACTTTTGCATCACCTTCGTAATAATCAAATACAAAGCCTTGATCTTTTAAATACTCGCCGTAACCTAATAAAAAGTCAACAACATCTTGAATATTAACAAATATTGATCCATAATCTGCTTCAAGTACAATATTTTTATTAAACTTTCTTCTTACAAATGCGTTTCTTCCGCCTATTAGTGGCAGCGCCGAAAGCTTACTAACATTAGTTGTTTCAAAGTCTGTACTACTTACAAAGTTAGCTTTTACTCTATAATATGTACCTTGAAACTCAATGTTTTGTCCTGCAACATACGTTTTTCCACTTTCCCATATTAAGTAATTTTCGCTAATGCCGCCAATATTAATACTTGGGTCGGCTTGTGTGGCTACTGGTGCATAATATTTAAAGGATGCATTTTCATTATCGTAACCTTTAACAACATACCCGTCACTTCTGCGTTCAACAATAACTCCGCTATATGAAACAGTTTTAATAGGAGTACTTGTATTTAAAAATACTTTGTAATTTTCCTCTGGAACAAATACATTGCCTTCGTTTAACGGAGTACGACTATCTAGTATCAATCTAAATTTATCTTTATCAGTAAATCCAGCTAGTTTATACCCTAGTTGATTTTTAATAGATCTAATATTTGATTTATATTCAGTATAAGACGCAGTTACAGTTGATGCCATGTACTGAGCGATGTAATTTATAACACCACTTGTGAAAATTTGAGTAGTGTCTTTATATGTATTCGGGAACACAATATCTGCTAATTGTATTCTAGTACCAGTTGCAGCATATACTAATTCGTTTGCATTATTTCTAACTTGGTTAATTCTATCAAATCCAGTAGCAAAAAGCATATGCGGCTTATTAATTGCAAATGCACTAATAATACTAAACGGATACTGACTACTAGATCTCCAAGCAGCTTCAATAGGTGCGCCGTCGCCAAATACGAAACTTTCGTCTAGTAATTGATTATCAAAGTTATTAATGTATCCAGATGACAACGGCGATACTAAGTTGCCTTCGCTGTCAGCAGGAATGTGATTAACTAGTCCTGGGCGTTTGTAATTATTTAATATCTTATATTTTACACCAGGTTGCCTTACAATACCAGCTTCAAGATCTTGCCAAAGTAATAAATTTTCTTTAGTATACGGAGAAGGACCATATTGTGTTTCCCACCAGGAGGGCATAATAGTAAAGCCTAACATTTCCCACGGATGTGTATGCGGGCGATCTGTGTCATATGCCTGTTGGTAAATTTCTCTCCAAAAGCCTGGTACATTAGTGTTTGCTGCATTAGTACTACCTGCATAGTTAAATGTAAACGAATTAGATCTTTCAAAGAAATTATGCAATGTATAATCTTGATCAATTAATTTAGACCATTGCAAAAAGTCAGCTAATAATACTTTGTCAATTTGGCGTTTAGATACACTAGTGTTTCTAGCGTCACTTCCGATTAAATTATGGATATCAAAGAAGTTTGTATCATACGCAACTTTGATATTGTTAAAGATTCGTTTTTCAAGTTCAAGTATTAAGTCGTCTCTGTAATCGTTAAACGCTACAACTTTGCTACCGTCGTGTCCTTGAATCACAGTGGTAGGCGTTTGGTATGTATTATCTAAGTATTTTATAGGTTCATAAGTAGGATATATTCCTAGCTTACTAGGCGTTGCTGGAACAAAACTACCATTCGTTGTTTCGTATTCATAAATGTCAACAATGTCGTCTTGCTGTTTTGTTGCTGTTATTAAAATGTAACCTTCAGTATTAAATGTGTAATCTTTTCCATGCACTAATTGCACTTCGTTAATATACACTTGTACTGCTTTTCTAGAAGGAGTACTTAAAGAAAACATTGCCGATAATGGATAATATAGATCATCAGCATCATTTACTATAGATGTTAACTTTCTAGTTGCACCAGTAGGGATCATATCACTAAAGAAAAACGGATCAGGAGATGTTTTATCTTTATTAATTTCTAATAGTATTGCATCTACTTTATCTTTAATAGTACCGTCAATTTCTAAATCTTCAGAAAGTTTTAAAAACAATCTTTTAAATGTAGAATAATGATTCATTGCAAACTTTAAACTCTTTACAACATTTGCATTATTATCCAGTGTGTGATATAGCGCAAGATTCATTGGTGAACTATGTTGTACAAATCTACGACCTAGTTCTGTAACATTTCCAAGATCTCGTAAGTTACTTGGTCCAGGATATTTGCCTGTAAAAGTATCAAGCTGCTCTACTATAGTAGCAACATGATCGTTTACTTCACCTAATGTAAATTCTGTAATATTTTCATTAGACGGATTTCTTTCTAACGAAGCTGGAATTTCATAATAACCGTTTTCGTTTTTAGTAGCAGTCGAACGTGTTTTAATAATAATTACATCATTTAATGTAAGAGCTTTCACAAATGTTACTACTGCATTGTTATTAACATCAGCAGTAATTGTATAATCAATGTCTTTACTCTGTAATGTATTATTTAAATATACACGAGACCAAAGGTCTAATAATCCACTATTAGCATAAACATCAATAGTAAATCCAGGCGTTGTATTATCAAAAACGTACTGTCTAATTACTAACTGCTCACTAGGAGTACTAACTTTTTTCCAGGCAGTAAGTGTAGAATATGTATCAAGAGCTGTATACTTTCTTAAAAATCCAATATCAGTTTTTTTAGTAAAAGATTCGTTGTCTGATGTATATGTAAAAGATCCTGTTAATAAATTAAAATCAAAAACAATATCGCCAACATTGCTAATACTTCTATAAGATATAGGAAATCCTAATTCAGTATCGTTAATGCCCGATCCTGGCTTATAGCTAAAAAGTTTATTTCCTGTAAATGTCGAAGATTCGTAAACCGAAGTATCTGAATAAGACTCTCCATCTACATCAAAAATATCAAACAACGGACACTGGTTAGCTTGTGTTTTGTCCTGAGTTAGTTCCCATTGTGTTCCGGTATAATATAACATTTTACCTTTAAATGCTGTACCATTTAATACTAATACAACTTCGTTAGTTTGCGGTAATGTATCTACTTCTGGAATCAAAGTAATTTGTCTATTAGTTTCAGTCCCAGTACTAAAGTTTATAAAACTAACTTTAAATATTCTGCCCGATACAAGAACATCTGTATCAGCCGTAAACATAACACGCATGCCTTCAGCAAGATCAATGCCATCAACATTATAACCCGGTGATCCTTCAATTATTGAAAATGCATCTTTTGTGAAAGTGTCAACTACATCAATATCATTCTTTGCAACAGTACCAAATTTATTTAGTTTTAAATTTGCTTCAAATTCAATAATAGGGCGCTTTGCTCGCTGTAACTGATCAACTTCTATATCTTGGCCATTAGCTGCTGCACTTGTTTCGATAACACTTTTGTGGAACCATCTATTATAGCGACTCCATAAGTTACCATCTACACTTGCACGATTAATTACAATATAATCTTTGTCTTTAGGATATCCAATTGCTACACTATAAGGTAATATATCAAACCCTTGTGCATCAAAGTTTACATCAATATCTGAAGTAAATTCAGTCGGTACGTTTAAACTTGCTTCCGGTATAAGTTTAATAGTTCCGCCAACACCTTCAACATAAAACGCACCAGTTGCATACATTGCAGGTGTTACGTCTCCAGTAAACTCAATTTTCATGCCATTTGACAGGTTAATTCCGTTACCACTTTTATAAAATTGCTTACCAATAACTTCCTTATTAACATCAATAACTGTAGCTTCGCTGATATCTTTAACAACGATAGTTCCGCCTGCGTTAATATCATTTGCTGATACATAGTATAATATGTCAGGTGCGTCTGTGCTTAATTGTAGTGTGCTGACACCTTTTTCTAAACCTTGAATACTGACGCCGTCAAGTACAATAATACTTGAACTATCTAAATCAAATCCTGCGTCAAGTGTTTTCTTTGTTTTAATTGTAAATGGCAGATTTGGAGTATCAATATCAAAGTTATAAGTTATTCCTCTATAAAGAGTAATTGTAGGATTCTGAGTTAATCCGTCTGGAGAAAATACATAAGTTTCATTGTCTACATTATCGCCAATACGAACAGTATATGTGCTTTCAACATCAATAGAATTTCCAGCAATGCCGATTGTCTGTGGTCCTAATGGTAACCAATAATACTCGCGGAAGTTACTAAACTTATCCCAGTCAACATTTGGATTCCAGGCATAGTATTCTTGTTGGTTAAACACACTATGGTTGTCATTTGTTTTATTAAAATTGTTTAATTGATTTACAAAATCATTATAATCTTTATAAAAAGTAACATTATCTAAATTATCTTTAATAACAGCAGCTGGTTCTAGCTGATAATTAAATCTACTATCTGACACATCTCCAACATAGTTGTCAGTAGCAGTATATGCCTTTGCAGTTTCTCTACCAATATAGCCGTTAAGTTTTTCAACAACTCCAGGTTGTATTAACTGATCTAGTGTGCTGTTTAAAAACTTTTTATTTGGCGTTGTTCTAAAGAATCTAGGAAGAAGCGTTTCGCTTTTACGATTCGACTTACCGTCTGCCGGTAGTGCTTGTTCATTTTGATCATTATCGTAAGACATTAGTAATTAGTCCCTCCAGTTGTAGATAATCCACTGCTTGTTAATCCTGTTGTTGCTGTTGTTGCGTCCGATACAATCGATCCACTTGATCGTAATCTTGTTGCAGTTATACTATCAATTAAATCAATATCAGCAACCGTTGCGCCACTTAAAAATATTTCGTCTGATTCTGATTTAATTTCAAACAAACTTCCGAATGTACTAGTTGCTTGATTTGGTACTATTACAAATGTTACTAAATTAGGCGTTAATTGTTGCATAACATATGTACTAAGTTCTGTAAAGTAAAAAGTTTCACCAAACTCCCAGTTTTCTAGTGCAAAGAATTCATTAATTGCAGCAATTACTCTAGTTTTAATTTCATTGTCGTTAATCACGATGTCTGGATTCTTTACAATTTTAAATTTTGCTTGAAGATCTGTGTGAGCAGTCTCTCCGAACAGTACTTTATACTTAACAGGATGATAAATTATTTCATCACTTATTGACTTAATATTGTTCAGCTTTTGACCATAATTTAAGTATAACTGATCTGAACTAGGAGCAAGCGGAGCAGTGGCTGTTGTGCCTTCAATAAATGCTCTGTAATTAGTGTCATACGTTTTTGTTAGTAAATATATATCTACTATATTACTTACACTTGGATCAATACGGCTACTAGAATCAGCTGCATGAACATAATGGAATTTAAGTTTATCACGCCCAATTTTAGAATTATAAAGCTGTGTTGTAATAACGTTTCCAGTTGCTTTATTCAGTACTTGAAATAAATTTTCTTTTATAAAATAAAATATCTGTCCATCGTTGTAACTAGAAGTACTACTTAATGCATCTTTTGTAGAAACAACTTGTATACTACCCGTGCCGTCTGTAAATACATAACGTCCGAGATCAGTTGGTACTTCTGTTGCAATATAATTAAATTCTTCAACGCCGTCAATTGTGGTTGACTTTATTTGGAATACATACTTTAGCAACGGATTTATAGTTTCATTAACAATTTCTTCAAAGATCTGAGGATCGTCAACTACGCCGTCGTCGTCTTCATCAAAGAAACTAACTTGTAGTTTACTACTATCAACATAACCTTCAGCGTCTCTATATTCTTCAACAATTTCCCAATCAAAATCAGTTGTAAACGGTGCTGCTGAATCAGGCTGATTATTAATATTTAATACTGATATTTTATCTTTAACAATTTTCCCAGTTCTATTATTATAAATTTTATCTGACGAATCAAAATAGAATCTAATCTCTTCTGCACTTTCAAACACATATCTACTACTTCTATATGTAACTGTATATGTTTCGCCGTTTGTTTCAAACAATAACAGCCAACTTGCATCTAGTTGATTGTTTGACGAATCTCCAGTTTTTCCTATACTAAACGGACTATCAACATTTAAATTGTTTGTTGTAATTAGTCTCCATTCACCAAGGGTAGTATCAAAACGTAGGCCAAATGTATTATATGCAAATACTTGATCAATTAGCTGCAACGAAACTGCTGATTGTAGTTCTGTAGCCAATCGAGGAATTATTTGAGAAAGGCTTGCTCCTACAGGAATATTATCACTTAGTAATACTGCGCCTGTTCCGTCTGCATTATCTATAGTACCGTTGCCAGCGACACTAATAACCTTAGTCCATTTATATGTAACAGCGCCCGGTACATTGGCGGCACCGGTTCCAAGTTCGTTATTGTTTTTACTTTTAAAATACTTTCCTGTAGGAGCTGTAAATTTAACAAGTGTGCCTGCTTTTATTAGTTTTAATGTACTAGCAGTAAATGTGCCTAATAGTGAACGTGTTCCGACTATGTTGGTAAAATATCCAGTATTCTTATTAGTGTCAATTGTTGACGTGTTCCAAGTTACACCTAGATCGCCTACAAGAGTCTTAGGAAAACTATTATAATAATAATTTTTTACTTTTTTATCTTTAAGAATAGGCTCTATAATGTTTGCAATTGCGCCTTCGATGTCAGTTTTAGTAACAAAACTAAATTTTGATTTAGGTGTTAAGAATTCTTTAGTTATAATTCCGTCAATCCCAAACAAATTAGTTTTAGAGTATTTTCCAGTTGCATCAACTAAGTCTAAATAACGACTAATCCCGCTTGCTGTTCTATTAACACTTTTTACTTTAATAATTTCTTGACTAATACTTAACGGAGCAATTTGATAATCTTCAGCAGATATCATTCTGTTTTGCGTATAATATGTTGCTGGAGCATTTCGTTTAATACTATCGCTTGACTCGCTAGTGCTTGCATTATCAATAGAATAGTTTAGACGGAACACCATAGTAACTTGTTCTGTTTTACCAGTCTTACTAATATACGGTACTTTGATACTAACGCCGCGCATATCACTTGGGTCAATAAGTAATCTTTGGTTTTTACTAGTTCTGTAGTAAACTTTAAAATTTCCTTGTGGTAAGTTACCAAAAGTGCCATCTGAAAATACTAAACTAATTCTGTCATTAGCTCGTGTTAATACACTATAAATATTTCTAATGCTTTTGCTTAGACTATTATAAATTACATTATTGCCTTCAACTGCATCAACCTTAGCCCATAGCTCTTCTTCTACTCCAAAATTATCAACTTTATAAAGCCATACGTCAGAGTTATTAATATTTGTTGCATCAATTGCAACTACTTGATTAGTACTAGGACTAGCAACTGTAAATGATCCCTGATCCATTGCACCTTGTCTGAAGTGACAAAAATATCCAGTGTTAGTACTTGCTGCTCCCTTACCGTCATCTCTATAAAGGAATGCAAAGTTATTACCAGGGAAAGGTGCTTCTTCTTTAATTTCGCCGTTATCTACATCAGTACTAACAATTTCAAAGGGACTAGTTGATCCGCTAATAGATTTGTTAAATCCATAAACAGGTACATCGGCATTTGCACTGCTTAATCGATATTGCTCTGTTGGAACTCCGGCAACTGTGTCTTTTTTAACAGGGCGACCTATATTAGAATTAACTGGCAATGCTGCATTTAAAATTTTTGTAAACTGTTCTTGCCAATTAGGGTTACTTGGGTCATTCCAAATAATTGTCTGATTTTCTAAATTTAAGTTATTAGAGTCTCTAACACGCTCAGTTGTAGTAACTGAGTCAACTTTAAGTAAACCATTTGCTGCTTGATTACGCTTAGGATTGTATGACAACATGCGAGCAAGACGGAGAACTGATTCTCTACGTTCTGCAAGCTCTAAAAAGTTTTCTCTAGCGTTCAAATCAGTACGGAATGCAATGTTTTGCCCTAGGAAAGCAATTAGGTCAATAAGTGCAAGGTACTCTGAACTTTCAATATAGTCGTTAAAATCTTCTGGATAATTTTGTCGAATATAATTGATCATTGTTCGA
>TARA_R110002124_G_scaffold12206_6_pt1 | contig 28017 bp, 27 predicted proteins | sample TARA_R110002124 | Tara Oceans TARA_R110002124 (sample SAMEA4397445) | marine metagenome | biome: Polar Biome; feature: [SRF] surface water layer (ENVO:00010504); material: water (ENVO:00002006), including particulate matter (ENVO:01000060) such as... | depth 5 m
CGGATTGCAGGATGATTTTTTTCGGCCCTGTATATTGGGGCCTTGGTTTACCAATGCGGCGGGCGCTGATCGGTCAAAGGGACCGGGGTGCCGGCTTCGGCCTCGCGCTCGGCCTCGCGTTCCAGAAGGATTCGCAGGCGGCGCGATTGCTGGTCCAGCAAGGTGCCCTGTTCACGCACGATGTCGGAGAGGTCGTCGACGGCGCGGGTCAGGTGGGCGATTTTTTCCTGAAGGTCTGATATTTCGGTGCTCATGCCCCCTTGTTGCGCGCGAGACCCGCCCAGGTCAACGCCCAAAGCGGTCTGTGCCTTGCCCCGATGCGCCCCTTGGGCTATGCCACGCGCGACAATCCCGGGACCTGAAAAATGAGCAAATCCAAAGCCCCCCGCCGCCCGCGCGCCGAGACCCCGAAAGGCTTTCGCGACTATTTCGGCGCCGAGGTCACGGCCCGCAAGGCGATGCTGGACCGCATCGCCGCCGTCTACCATCGCTATGGCTTTGACCCTTTGGAAACCAGCGCCGTGGAAACCGTTGAGGCGCTTGGGAAATTTCTGCCCGACGTGGACCGACCCAATGACGGCGTGTTTGCCTGGCAAGAGGAGGACAAGGATTGGCTGGCGCTGCGCTATGATCTGACCGCGCCGCTGGCCCGTGTCGCTGCGCAATACCGCAACGATCTGCCCAGCCCGTATCGGCGCTATGCCATGGGCCCGGTCTGGCGCAACGAGAAGCCCGGGCCGGGGCGGTTTCGTCAGTTTTACCAATGTGATGCGGATACTGTCGGGTCCGGCAACGTGGCGGCGGATGCCGAGATTTGCGCAATGCTGGCCGATGTGTTCGAGGATCTGGGGCTGGGCGGCGACTACATCGTGCGGATCAACAACCGAAAGGTGCTGAACGGCGTGATGGAGGCGGCGGGCGTGTTGGACCCTGCTGATCCGACGCGGTTTGAGGCGGAACGCGGCATCGTCCTGCGCGCCATCGACAAGCTGGACCGGCTGGGCGAGGACGGGGTGCGCGCGCTGTTGGGGGCGGGCCGCAAGGACGACAGCGGCGATTTCACCAGAGGGGCGGGGCTGACCGAGGAGGCCGCCGATACCGTGCTGGCCTTCACCGCCGCGCGCCGAGACACGGGCGCCGACACCTGCGCGGCGCTGCGCGCACTGGTCGGGGCCTCGAACATTGGAGCCGAAGGTGTCGCCGAACTGGAGGACATGGCGCGGCTTCTGGAGGCGCAGGGGTATGGGGCGGACCGGATCGTGATCGATCCGTCGGTCGTGCGTGGGTTGGGGTATTACACCGGCCCCGTTTATGAGGCCGAACTGACCTTCGAAATCCTGGACGAGAAGGGCCGCAAGCGCCAGTTTGGCAGCGTCGCGGGGGGCGGGCGCTATGACGATCTGGTCAAGCGGTTCACCGGGCAGGCCGTGCCAGCCACCGGGGTCTCCATCGGTGTTGACCGCCTGTTGGCCGCGCTTGAGGCCAAGGGCCGGGGGCAGGGCGCCATGCCAGGGCCGGTGGTTGTGACCGTGATGGACAAGGCCCGAATGGCTGAATACCAGGCCATGGTGGGAGAGTTGCGCCGCGCGGGGATCCGCGCCGAGGCCTATCTGGGAAACCCGAAGAATTTCGGCAACCAGTTGAAATACGCCGACAAACGCGGATCGCCGATCGCCGTGATCGAAGGCTCGAATGAGGCCGAGGCGGGGGTCGTTCAGATCAAGGACCTGGTGCTGGGGGCAAGGATCGCGCAAAGCGCCAGCCTGGAGGAATGGAAGGCGCGCCCGGCGCAGGTCGAGGTGGCGCGCGCCGATCTGCTGACCACCGTGCAGCGGATGCTGGCGGAACAGGCGTCTGAGCAAGGCGGGGAATCACAAGGGTGAACGGAGCGTCGATCCAACCGCTTGGGCAGGGCGCGCGGGCCGAGGGGCAGCGCCTGTTCGGCGCGTTCCAAAGCTGGGGCGCGGTGCCGGTCGACGCGGCGATCCTGCAACCCGCCGGCACCTTGCTGGACCTTTACGGCGAGGACATTCGCGCGCGCGCCTATGTCACCCAGGACCCGGCGCGCGGCGAGTTGATGCTGCGCCCCGATTTCACCGTGCCAGTCGTGCAGGCGCATATGGCGGGCGGCGCCGAGCCGGCACGCTATTGCTACATGGGCGAGGTGTTTCGCAAGCAGGAAGGCGGAGCGGGCGCGCGCGCATCCGAATATCTGCAGGTGGGCTACGAGGTGTTCGACCGCGACAACCCGCTGCGCGCCGATGCCGAGGTGTTCGCGCTGTTCGCGCGGCTGTTGGCGGGCCGGGGGCTGAAGGCGTCAACCGGCGATATCGGTATCCTGCGCGCGGCGGTGGCCGGGCTGCCCACGTCCGACTTGCGCAAGGCGGCGTTGAGGCGGCATTTATGGCGCCCCGCGCGGTTTCGGGCCTTGCTGGAACGCTATGCCGGGCGCGCGCCGCTGCCGCAGGGCCGGGCCGCGCTGCTGGAGCGGCTGGCCAGGGGCGAGACGATCGAGAGCCCGTCGCCCCATATTGGCCTGCGCAGCCGGGCCGAGATCGAGGCGCGGCTGGCGCGGCTGGCCGAGGACGCCGCGACACCCTCCATTTCGCCCGCGCTGGTCGACGGGCTGGAGTCGTTGCTGGGCGTCGCCGACACGGCCCCGCGCGCGCTGGCGCAGATGCGCGCCCACGCCGCCGACATGCCCTGGATCGCCCCTTCGCTGGACCTGTTCGAGCAGCGCCTGACGGTGCTGGCGGCGCATGGGATCGATGTGGATGCGCTGGACTTTGAGGCCAGCTACGGGCGCACGACGCTGGAATATTACGACGGCTTCGTCTTTGGCTTTGCCGCCGAGGGGCGCGATGACCTGCCCGCCGTGGCCTCGGGCGGGCGCTATGACGCGCTGACCGCCGTGTTGGGCGCTGACACCGGTGACGGGCGCTCGATCCCGGCGGTGGGGGGCGTGATCCGCCCGGCGCTGCTGGCCGAACTGGAGGAGGGCGCATGGGCCGGGTAAAGATCGGCGTGCCCTCGAAAGGCCGCCTGATGGACAAGACCTTCGACTGGTTTGCCGCGCGCGGCATCACCATGCGCCGCACCGGCGCGGAACGGGAGTATTCCGGCGCGGTCGACGGGATCGACGGGGTCGATCTGGTGCTGCTGTCGGCCAGCGAGATCCCGCGCGACCTGGCGGCCGGGCGGCTTCACATGGGGGTTACGGGGACCGACCTGGTGCGTGAGCATCTGGCGGACTGGAAGGCGCAGGTCGAGGACCTGGCACCGATGGGCTTTGGCCATGCGGACCTGATCATCGCGGTGCCCGAATGCTGGGTGGATGTGCAGACGCTGGACGATCTGGACGCCGCCGCCGCCGCTTTCCGCGCCGATCACGGGTTCCGGCTGCGCATCGCGACCAAATATCACCGGCTGGTGCGCGAGCATTTGCGCGCACAGGGCGTGGCGGATTACCAGCTGGTCGACAGCCAGGGGGCCACCGAGGGCACGATCCGCAATCTGACCGCCGAGGCGGTGGCCGATATCACCTCGACCGGGGAAACATTGCGCGCAAACCACCTGAAAATCCTGGACGGTGAACCGGTGCTGCGCTCGCAGGCGACGCTGTTTGTAGCGCGAAACGCCGATTGGAGCGGCGGCACCAAGGGGGTTCTGGCCCGGTTCCGGGCGCAGGTGTTGTCAGGAGAGAGGGCATGAGTGCTGGCATGACCCCCGCCATCGACGGCATCGCGCAGGTGCGTGCCATCGCCTGGGATTTTGACGGGGTTTTGAACCGCGCGGGGATCAGGGGGGCGGATGGGCACTACCGCTGGGAGGCGCGTGTGCGCACCGAGCTGGGGCTGGATGTTTCGGGTCTTACGGAACAGGTCTTCGGCACCCGGTTGCGCGCCTTGCTGACCGGAGAGGAGGACATTCTGGACCGGGTCGAGGCCTGGGCGCAGGCGGCCGGTCATCGCGGTGTGGCCGAGGACATTCTGGAACTGGTGTTCGAGGCCGAGCACGACCCCGATCCCGATCTGCTGCGGGTCATCGCGCAGCTGGACCGCGCCGGGATCACGCAGGTCATCGCCACCAACAACGACCCCCGCCGCACGCGGCACATTGCCCAGCAATCGGGGATGGGTGATCTGGTCGAAGCGGTGTTCTCGTCCGGCGAAATGGGCGTGATGAAGCCGGATGCGGCCTATTTCGAGCAGATCCGCGCGGCCCTGGGGCTGGAGGCGCCCGAGATCCTGCTGATCGACGATCTGGAGGTGAATATCGACGGCGCGGACAAGCAAGGCTGGCTGGGCTGGCACTATCAGCCGGGCCAGGCAATGCCGCTGGTTCAGGCGCTGATGCCGCTCTTGCTACGCGCGCAGGACTGACGCGACCCGAGGTGACAAATTGCGGGGCTGCGCCCCAAGCCGATACTTTTGGCAGGGGGCGTTGCCCCCTCTGGCCTGCGGCCATTCACCCCCAGGATATTTGGCGCACAAAGATGGGGGTCAGCGCAGGCCGAATTCGGCCAGGGCTTCGGCCATGCCCGGTGGCAGCGCATCGTCGCCGTCGCGGAAATCGGGCAGGTCCGGCGGGGCGTCAGCCGGGTTGAGGTAGCGCCAGCCCTGAAACGGGCGGCGCGGGGCCGGTTGGGTGCGCATCAGGCGCTTGTCGAGCACGATGGCGCAGCGGGTGATTCCGTCTGCGCCGGTGAGCGGATCCAGGCGCAGGATCGTCTGGCGGGCCAGGATCTGGCCCTTGATGACCCAATAGATTGACCCGCCGTCCAGCACCTCGGACGCGCGGAGGGGAAACATGCGGGTGACGTGGCGGGGCAGGCCATCGGGCCCCTGCGCATGGGGCGAGAGTTGCCAGTCTTGCAGGCCTTCGACCGACTCGGTGCCGACGCTGAGTTTGAGGATGTGAACCGCCATGCGCCTTTATGGCCCCCATCGAGGCGCGGGTTCAAGGGCGCTGTGTCGTTGACCACCGGGCGGTGTTGGACTATGTTTGTTCTTCTTTCCGACATCAGCATCAGGACCGCCCATGAGCCGTTTTGCCGCCCCCATTGCCGCGCAGATCTGGGACATGAAATACCGGCACAAGGATGCGGGGGGCAAGCCGCTGGACGCCACGCCCGAGGACAGCTGGCGGCGCGTGGCGCGCGATCTGGCCCGGGTTGAGGCCGATCCTGCCGGCTGGGAGTCGAAATTCTACGAGGCGCTGGAGGATTTCCGCTTTCTGCCGGCGGGGCGCATTCTGGCCGGCGCGGGCACCGGGCGGTCGGTGACGCTGTTCAACTGCTTCGTCATGGGCACGATCCCCGACAGCATGGGCGGCATTTTCGAGATGCTCAAGGAAGCCGCCCTGACCATGCAGCAGGGCGGCGGGATCGGCTATGATTTCAGCACCATCCGGCCCAAGGGCGCGCCGGTCTCGGGGGTTGCCGCCGATGCCTCGGGGCCGCTTTCCTTCATGGATGTGTGGGACGCGATGTGCCGCACGATCATGTCGGCGGGCAGTCGGCGCGGTGCGATGATGGCGACGATGCGCTGCGATCACCCGGATATCGAGGATTTCATCGCTGCCAAGCAAGACAAGGCGCGGTTGCGCATGTTCAACTTGTCGGTGCTGGTGACCGATCCGTTCATGGAGGCCGTGAAGGCCGATGGCCCCTGGGATCTGGTTTTTCAGGGCCGTGTCTACCGCACGCTTCAGGCGCGCGATCTGTGGAACCGGATCACCCGCGCGACCTACGAGTATGCGGAACCCGGGGTGATCTTCATCGACCGGATCAACGCGGCCAACAATCTGAGCTATGTGGAAACCATTGCCGCGACGAATCCCTGCGGCGAGCAGCCCTTGCCGCCTTACGGCGCCTGTTTGCTGGGGTCGATCAACCTGGCGCGGCTGGTGTCCGATCCCTTCGACGACACCGCCCATGTCTGCGAGACCGAGCTGGCCGCGCTGGTGACAACCGCCGTGCGGATGATGGACAACGTGGTCGATGCCAGCCGCTTCCCGCTGGAGCCGCAGGCGCGCGAGGCGCGGGCCAAGCGGCGGATCGGGCTGGGGGTCACCGGGCTGGCGGATGCGCTGTTGATGGTCGGGCTGCGCTATGGCACAGACGAGGCGGCCGCGCAGACCGGGCGCTGGATGAAGGCCATCGCGCGGGCGGCCTATCTGGCCTCGGTCGATCTGGCGCGCGAAAAGGGTGCGTTTCCGCTGTTCGATGCCGAGAAATACCTGGCCTCGGGCACGATGCAGGCGATGGATGAGGATGTGCGCGCGGCGGTGCGCGAACACGGCATCCGCAACGCATTGCTGACCTCCATCGCGCCGACCGGGACGATCAGCCTGTATGCCGGCAATGTCAGCTCGGGGATCGAGCCGGTGTTTGCCTATGCCTACACGCGCAAGGTCTTGCAGGCCGATGGATCGCGAACCGAGGAGGAAGTGGTCGATTACGCGGTGGCGCAATGGCGTGAGAAATTCGGCGATGCGCCGCTGCCGGATCATTTCGTCTCCGCCCAGTCGCTGCCCCCGCTGGAGCATGTGAAGATGCAGGCGGCGGCGCAGCAATGGGTGGATTCGTCGATTTCCAAGACGATCAACTGCCCAAAGGATATCAGCTTCGAGGATTTCAAGGAGGTCTACATGGCCGCCTGGGACAGCGGCTGCAAAGGCTGCACGACCTATCGGCCCAATGAGGTGACGGGGTCGGTGCTGTCGGTGAGCGAGAGCGCTGATGCCGTGCCGCAAACCGATACCGGGGCGGATGTGATCTATCTGTCCGACCCGCTGGACCGGCCCGAGGCGCTGGAGGGGGCGACCTACAAGCTCAAATGGCCGATGTCCGAACACGCGATCTACATAACCGTCAACGATGTGGTCGTCGGCGGGCACCGTCGCCCGTTCGAGGTGTTCATCAATTCCAAGAACATGGAGCATTTCGCCTGGACCGTGGCGCTGACGCGGATGATCAGCGCGGTGTTCCGGCGGGGCGGAGATGTGTCCTTTGTGGTGGAGGAGTTGAAAGCCGTGTTCGACCCGCGCGGTGGGGCGTGGATGCAGGGTAAATACGTGCCGTCGATCCTGGCGGCCATTGGCGGCGTGATCGAGGAACATCTGATCAATATCGGCTTTATCGAGGGCGCCGGGCTGGGCCTGAAAGAGGACCCGAAGGCCGCCGCCGTGGCCGGCGCGCGGCCATTGGCTTGCCCGTCCTGCGGGGCCTACGAGTTGGTCATGATCGAAGGCTGCATGACCTGCCGGTCCTGCGGGCATTCGAAATGCGGCTAGGGCGGGCGCGGCCCCCGACAGGCCAGGATCAGGAGCCGGTCTGCCAAATCAGACGGGATGCAGAACCATCAGCGTAATGGCGTAGATCATGAACGCCGCCACCAGGGCAAGCGTCACCAGCAGGGTGCGATATTTGGTCATCGTGTCCTCGGGAAAGTGGAATTGTGGTCAACGGGTGACGGAATTCCAGGCCGGAGGGGCCGTTTGCGGGGGCCAGTTGAACCGCGCCCGGGTTGAGCCTGTCCACGCCGCATGCGCGCGCGTCAGGGTGGCCGGTGCGTCCCGGGTTTCGGACGACGGGTCTGGGCTGGACGCGAAAACGCCTGGCGCGACCGGTGGGTCGGAGGCGGGGCCGTCACCCGACGCGAGCATCTCCACGACAAGGCCCTGCCCCGTGGCCAGGGCGGGGCCGGGGCCGGGGCCGATCAGGCTGAGCACGATCATCAAGGCAAGGAACAGGCGAAACACCGAGACCTCCGAAAAACAGGCCAAGCAAGGCACCTGAATTCGGGCCCTGTCAAGCGGCGCGTTTTGCCCGCGCGAAGGCTGGTGAAACGAAGCTGGTTTCGCTAGCCTGGCGGGACGGAGACGTCGCGATCAGCCTGCGACCTCGTCGCTGTCAGCAAAAGGAAAACCCCCGATGGCGCAAAACCGCGTGGATCCGTTCGGTCGGCCCCATGCCGTGCCACAGCGGGGCGCGTGGTTCGGCAACAAGGGGTGTCTGCACGATTCGGCGGGGCGGATCCGGCGGTTTCACAGCGCAAAGCGGTGGATCACCTGCCTGTGCGCCTTCAAGGGGCGGCGGCGCACGCTGCTTCAGCCGGGGCGCTATACGGAGCTGTTCTTTCACGACGAGGCCACCGCCTATGCCGCCGGTCATCGCCCCTGCGCCGAATGCCGCCGCCCGGCCTGGACCCGGTTCATGGATCTGTGGGCTTCCGAGTTCGGACGCGCCAGGACCGATGACGTGGATACTGCGCTGCACGCCGCGCGGCTGGCGGGCAAGACACGGCGGCTGGTGCCGGTCTCGGCGGGCGCTGTCCCGGCGGGCGCGATGATCGTCCTGGGGGATGCGCCGGTGCTGCGGGGCCGCATGGGGTGGTATGCCTGGGATTTCGCGGGCTATCAAAGAGTGCCCGCTGTGACCGGAACCGTGCAGGCGCTGACGCCGCTGCCGGTGCTGACCCTGCTTCAAAGGGGTCTGCCCGTGCAGATGGCGCTTTCCGAAAGTTAATTGCCTTGTTCAGCTTTATCTGATTTTCTGCCCCCGAAAGCCGCAACCGACCGGATGATCCATGACCGACGACACGAAACCCCTGATGGACTGGGACGAATTCGCCGACATGGGTGCGCGGGTTGCCGCGTGGGGCGCCCGGTATCACCGCCAGATCGCTGACCTTCCGGTGCGCGCCCCGCTGGACCCGGGCGCCGTGCGCGCGCGCTTTCCGGACAGCCCGCCCGAGCAGGGCGCGGGGCTGGAGGGTATTCTGGCCGAGATCGACGACAAGATCATCCCCGGCCTGACCCACTGGCAGCACCCGCGCTTCTTTGCGTATTTCCCCTCCAACGCCACGCCGCCGTCGATGCTGGCCGATTTCGTCGCCTCGATCCTGGCGCAGCAATGCATGCTGTGGCAGACGTCGCCCGCCGGGACCGAGGTGGAAACGCTGATGCTGGACTGGTTGCGGCAGGGGCTGGGCCTGCCCAAGGGGTTTCACGGGGTGATCCAGGATTCCGCGTCATCGGCGACGCTGGCCGCCGTGCTGACCATGCGCGAACGCGCGCTGAACTGGGCCGGCAACGCGCAAGGGCTGAGCGGGCAGGCGCGGCTGCGGGTCTATGCCTCGGACGAGGTGCATACATCGGTGGACCGGGCGATCTGGGTCGCGGGGATCGGCGGCGACAACCTGGTGCGCATTCCGACCCGGGGCCCGTTGCGCGCGATGGACCCGGATGCCTTGCGCTCGGCCATTCACGCCGACCGCGCGGCGGGGTATCTGCCGGCCGGGGTGATCGCCTGCACGGGCGGCACCGGCACCGGGGCCTGCGATGACCTGACACAAGTCCTGGCCGTGGCCCGCGCCGAGGAGCTTTACAGCCATGTCGATGCCGCCTGGGCCGGGGCGGCGATGATCTGCCCCGAGTTCCGGCCGCTGTGGGCGGGGGTCGAGAGCGCTGATTCCATCGTCCTGAACCCGCATAAATGGATGGGTGTGAATTTCGATTTCAGCGCGCATTTCCTGCGCGACCCCGAGCCGCTGGTGAAAACGCTGGCGATTTCGCCGGAATATCTGCGCACCCATGGCAAGGACGGATTCGTCAATTACTCGGAATGGTCGGTGCCGCTGGGCCGCCGGTTCCGGGCGCTGAAACTGTGGTTCGTGCTCAGGGCTTATGGCCTGGACGGGCTGCGCGGCGTGATGCGCGACCATGTTGGCTGGAGCGTGGCGCTGGCCGAGGATCTGCGCGCCGATCCGCGATTCGAGATCGTCACCGAACCGGTGCTGTCCCTGTTCACCTTCGCGCTGCGGGACGCGGATGACGATGCGATGCTGGCCTATGTCAACGCGATCAACGAGGACGGGCGGATTTATGTCACGCAAGGACGGACCGGCGGGCGGATCGTGGTGCGCTTCCAGGTCGGCACCTTTGCCACGACGCAGGCGGATGTGCGCCTGGCGGGTGCGGTGCTCAAGGCCTTTGCCGGGTGAATCGGTCAGGCCGGATTCTTTTGAGTATTTGGAGAAAGATGAATTGGCCAGACGTCCGCCCGGGAGTTGGCGGTGCTGCGAGGGCGCGAAATGCGGGTCTTGACCTTCAACGTGCAGAACCTGCGCCTGCGCAATCCACAGGGACGCGATCGCCTGGACGGCGCGCGCGACGGCACCGACGGGACCGATCCGCAGGCCCGGGCGCTTGATTTCGCTGACCGGCGGTTGACGGCGCAGGTTCTGGCGCGCGCGGACGCCGATATCTGTGCGTTGCAAGAGGTGTTCGACCGCGAGACGCTGGACTATTTCCACGACCGCCTGTTGGTGGCGACCGGTGTTGCCCCCTGGCCGTGGCGGGCCTGTCTGGCGGGCAATGACGGGGCCGGGCGGGATGTGGCGCTGATGGCCCGCCGGCCCTTTGCGGCCACCAGTCACGCCCGTCTGCGTCCGGCGGATCTGGCGCTGGATGTGCCCCAGGGGGTGGCGCCCGAGCGCCCGATATTCTGCCGCGATTGTCTGATGGTCGATTTCGGACCGCTGACCTTGTTCACCGTTCATTTCAAGGCCCCCTGGCCGGACCGCTCGCAGGCCTGGCAGCGCAGACGGCTGGAGGCTCTGGCGGTCAAGCGTCTGATCCAGCGCCGGTTTTCCGACCCGGCGGCGGCGCGCTGGCTGGTTCTGGGCGACCTGAACGATCCGCTGCGCGACCCCGCGCGGGCGATTGCTCCGTTGGTGGAGGGGTTCGGCGAGGATCTGACGCAGCGCATGCCCGAGGCAGAGCGCTGGACCTGGTGGCGCGATGGCGGGATACAGGGCTGCCCGGACGCGATGATCGCCTCGCCCGCGCTGGCCGCACTTTGGCCCGATGCGGTTCCCCGCGCTCTGCGGCTGGGCATGGCGCGCGATGCCGGTGGCGCCAACGCGCGGCTGGCCGATGTTGGCGATCAGCGCCCGCGGGCCAGCGATCATGCCGCGCTGGTGCTGGATCTGCCCGGAGTGTGACACCGGCCCATGGCGCGGCGTCATGAATTTGATACACTCGGCTGCGACATCCGTTGCCACTCATTCCGACCAAGGCCAGACCATGACGCCGCCAGAGACAGACCCGAGACCATGCGCACCGATCCTGGATGCGTTGTCGGATCCGGCAATGTTGGTGGGTCCGGATCGGCGCATCCTGCTGGCCAATACCGCCGCGCGGGATCTGTTTCAGGCACCGATGCAGGGTCTGTCGGTGGCGTCCTTCCTGCGCCAGCCCGATTCCCTTTCCGCCCTGGACAAGGGGTTCGCTGCGGCGCAGGCCGGATCGGCGGCGCCGCACCCGGCGGAGGCGCGCATGTTTCTGGCCTCGGGCGGGCGGGAAGCGACGCTGCGCGTTCAGGTGGCGGCATTGGCCCAGCCGGTCGGCGGCGCTGTCTTGCTGGTTACCCTGCGTGACGTCAGCCAGCAGGAGGACGCGGAGCAGCAGCGCCGCGACTTCGTGGCCAATGTCAGTCATGAGTTGCGTTCGCCCCTGACGGCGCTGTCCGGGTTCATCGAGACCCTCAAGGGCCCGGCGCGCAGCGATCCGGAGGCGCAGGCGCAATTTCTGGACATCATGGAGCGCGAAGCGCAGCGCATGAGCCGGCTGGTGGGTGACCTGCTGTCGCTGTCGCGGGTCGAGGCGTTGGAACGCGTGCGCCCGCGCGACCGCGTCAGCCTGGTCGAGATCGTTGAGGCGACTCTGGCCGCGCTGCGCCCGAAAATCGCAGAGCACCGGGTGCGGATCATCATCAAGGATGACGGCGAATTGCCCGCGATCCCCGGCGACAAGGACCAGTTGATCCAGGTGTTCCACAACCTGATCGAGAACGCCGTCAAATACGGCGGCGCGGGAGAACGCGTTGAAATCACGTTTGAAAGATTGGACAGCCTGCCGGGAATGATCGGCCCGGTGCAACGTGTGACGGTGCGCGATTTCGGCGACGGGATCGACGCCATCCACCTGCCCAGACTGACCGAGCGATTCTACCGCGTGGACGGCCATCGGTCGCGGGCACTGGGGGGCACGGGGCTGGGTCTTGCCATCGTGAAACATATCGTCAACCGTCATCGGGGACGGTTTGTCATTCACTCGGTGCGCGGCGAGGGCAGCAGTTTCACGGTCAAGCTGCCGACCGGTTGAACCGTCATCAACGCGTTACAAACCCGCGCTATAAGCGGGTCGGAGAATTCGGGAATTACCATGTCTGAACGCCTGCATATCGACCAAGCCTTTGATGCCGATCTGGAACGGATCCGCGACTGCATCCTGAGCATGGGGGGGCGCGTGGAGGAGGCCATCACGCTGGCCGCGCGCGCGCTGGAAGGCCGCGACGAGGACCTTGCGCAGGCGGTGATTGCCGGGGACCGGGCGATTGACGCGATGGAAGAGGAGATCGACCAGCAGGTTGTCCGGCTTCTGGCGCTGCGCCAGCCGCAGGCGCGCGATCTGCGCTCAGTGATCGCGGTGATGAAGATCGCCGCCGATCTGGAACGTCTGGGCGATTACGCCAAGAACATGGCGAAACGGGTGTCGATCCTGGCTTCGGGGCCGCAGATCGCCGGCGCGGGATCGTCGATCCGCCGGCAGGCGGGGCAGGTCGGGCAGATGCTCCGGGACATGCTGGACAGTTTCGCGCGTCTGGATGTCACGCTGGCCAATGACGTGATCGCCCGGGATGTGGAAGTGGATCACATGACCAACGCCCTGTTTCGGGAATTCATCACGCACATGATGGAGGATCCGCGCAAGATCTCGGTCTGCCTGCACTACACGTTCATCGCCAAGAATGTCGAACGCATGGGCGACCATGTGACCGGCGCGGCCGAGCATGTGGTCTTTCTGGCGACAGGCGAGCGCGCGGGCGACCGGCCCAAGGGCGCATCGACCGCGCATCTGGACGTGCAGGCGGAGTAAACCGCGATGAGTCGCGCTGCCGATACCCCGCTGGTTCTGGTTGTCGATGACGAGCCCGCGCAGCGCGCCCTGCTCAGCTACAATCTCGAGGCCGCGGGCTTCAGGGTCGCCCTGGCCGGAGACGGCGAAGAAGCGTTGCTGAAGATTGCCGAGGAAGACCCCGACGTGATCTTGCTGGACTGGATGTTGCCGCAGGTTTCGGGGATCGAAGTGTGCCGCCGGATCAAGGCGCAACGTGGCGGAAGCGACGCGGCGATCATCATGGTCTCGGCGCGCACCGAAGAGGACGACCGTATCCGGGGGCTGGAGACCGGCGCGGACGATTACATCACCAAGCCCTATTCGGTGAATGAACTGGTCGCCCGGGTGCGGGCCAATCTGCGCCGCACCCGCCCCGTGCGAGCGGGCACCGCGCTGGACGTGGCCGGGATCCGGCTGGACGGCGATGCGCACCGGGTGTTTCGCGGCGGGCAGGAGGTTCATCTGGGGCCGACGGAATTTCGACTGCTGAGCGCCTTGATGGAGCGTCCCGGCAAGGTCTGGACGCGGGAGGCCTTGCTGGACCGGGTCTGGGGGCGCGACATCTACGTTGATACCCGCACGGTGGACGTGCATATCGGGCGGCTGCGCAAGGCCCTGGGCGTGGACGCGGATACCGATCCGATCCGAACCGTGCGCGGCGCGGGGTATTCCTTGGGATGAAGGAATGCGCCAGGTCGATTGTGGCACGGCTGGCAATGTCAGACAATATTGTGCTGATCCGGCCCTGAGAGGTCGGAAACCGGCACCCCGATCACCCGATCCGTCCCGAATTGTGCACTGAACTATCCACAGGCTGAGTAAAGTCATACAATTGGATTGCGGCGCGGGTGGCACGTGCAGGCACCGAGGAGTCCCGATCAATGTCAATCGCGTTTTCTGAGGATTGGCAGATAGTAACTTGATAAACAAGTATAAAAGCTCTGAATTTCATCTGCTCTCGGCGAATGCCCTGCTGCCGGGCTTGAGGTGAGAGCCCATGAGTGCTCCCCCTTTCGCGGAAGGCCGGGAAACTTATACACACCAGACCGTCAGTGCCGATCTATCCACATTTCCGGCCATCTCTGACGGCAGCCAGGGCGGAACTATGGGCAAATGTCGCCAGGGATCCGCAACGGGGGTGTCCGAACCCCAATCGTAGGGAACCCGTCGATTCTGTGGCCGGAAATTCGGCGTTCCGGTTGTGTGAGGCGGGCGAGTGTCAGCCCGGATGGAGCATTGCGGGGAACCGGGCGGCGCTTTTCCCCTGAACGGCGGCTGCCGGTGCGCCTAGGGTCCAGTCATCGACCCGACCAGGGCGCAACATTGTGGGGAAATGAATTATGGAACTGATAATTGGCCTGATCTCGGGCGCGGTTGGCGGCAATGTCGCCGGTGGCTTGATGCGCAACCTGAACCAGGGCACGCTGATCAATTCGATCGCGGGGATCGTCGGCGGCGGTCTTGGCGGACAGATCCTGTCGATGCTGGGCATGGCCGGCGCCGCCAGCGGCGGCCTGGATATTGGTGCGATCGTTGGACAGGTGGCGGCCGGGGGTGTCGGAGGCGGCGTGGTTCTGGCCATTGTCGGCGCCGTGCGGAACATGATGGGCCGCTGAACCATCAAAGCCCGGCTTTATCAAAGCAGATCGCCAGTCAGACGGTGCGCGGGAAAGCCCATCCCAACGCCCTGCGGATCCTGATTGGTGCCCGGGGGAGGCTGCAGCGCAGGATTCCCCCGGGAATTTTTGTTGGCCCCGCTACAGTTTATCGGGGCTTCGCACTGGATTCGCCCTGAGGTGAATGGCCGGGGACAAGGTGTTTCGAAACACCTTGGGCGCCCTGCGCCCACCGCCGCGCTGCAACGGCGCCAACCGCGCTCGTCACTGACCGGCGGCTTTGAGACGTGGACATGGGCGCGGGAAAGGCGTTTCGAAACGCCTTTCCCCTTGCCTGTTCAGGCTCAGGGGATGATGCGCTGATAGCGCACGCCGGCCAGTGAAGCACCGGCGATCAGACCGGCCTGCCCGAAGACCACCGCAATGACCGGCGAGAACAGGGTCGTCGTCTGGATCCCCGCCGCGCCGCCGAGATTCGGCGTGGCGTAGCGCAGGTCCGCGCTGGCTGCCCAGCCGTCGCCGGACCGGAAGTCAGCCAGGGCCTGCGGCGTCATGAAGAACAAGACATGCGCGTATTGCTGGGCGCCAATCTGAAGCCCGAAACTGGCGCGCGTGGCAGAGTAGAAATCTACCGTTGCATCATTGATCCGCAGCGCGCCCTGACCATAGGCGCCCCCCACAAAGAATCCGGCTTCAGAAACCAGGGGCATATACAGGATGCCCTGTGCGTCTTCGAACAGGGACTCCAGCTCAGGACTGTTCTGACGCAGGAAATCGCGCGTGGCATCGACTCGGCCATCCAGTCGCTCGGCGTTGAAATTGCCAATGGGATTGCTGCACCCGGCCAGCAAGGCGGTGGCCGCGCCACCGACGAGAACGCTGCGCCGCGACAGCAAACCGGTCGGCGGTATGCCCGCGAGCGGGCGCGAAGATCGCGTATGAGTGGTCATGCTCTGCCTCGTTGATGCGGCGCGGGATCTTGGGCCCCTTCGCCAGTAAACTTGTGTGGTTCAAATATACGAGGACTTGCGGCTCTTGTCACGCGGAACCCCATGGGTTGCGCGCGATGCCGCTCAGCCTTTCAGCGCCGCCGCCGCGGCCGGGGCGAAATAGGTCAGAATCCCGTCGCAGCCCGCGCGCTTGAACGCCAGCAGGCTTTCCAGCATCACCGACTCGCCCAGCCAGCCGTTTTCCATCGCGCCGGCCAGCATCGCGTATTCGCCGCTGACCTGATAGGCGAAGGTCGGCACACCGAATTCCTCCTTCACCGCGCGGCAGATATCCAGGTAGGGCATGCCGGGCTTGACCATCACCATATCGGCACCCTCCTCCAGATCCCGCGCGACGCAGCGCAGCGCCTCAAGCCGGTTGGCCGGGTTGATCTGATAGGTCTTCTTGTCGCCGATCAGACGGCCCGAGGCACCGACCGCGTCACGGAACGGCCCGTAGAACCCGCTGGCGAATTTCGCCGCGTAGGACAGGATCGACACCTGCGCGTGGCCCGCCCGTTCGATCTGCGTCCGAATGGCGCCGATACGCCCGTCCATCATGTCGGATGGCCCCAGAATATCCGCGCCCGCCTCGCATTGTGCCAGCGCCATCCTGACCAGCGCCGCGACGGTTTCGTCGTTCACGATCTGGCCATCGACCACGAACCCGTCATGGCCGTTGATGTTGTAGGGATCGAGCGCGATATCGGTCATCACCGCCATGCCGGGCAATTCGGATTTCAGCAGGCGGATTGCGCGGTTGGTCAGGTTCTCGGGGCTCCAGGCCTCGGCGCAGTCTTCGGTGCGCAGGGATTGATCGGTATAGGGAAAGAGACAGATCGCGCCCACCCCGGCCTCATGCGCCCGCGCCGCCTTTTGCAGCATCACGTCCAGCGACAGGCGCGCCACGCCGGGCATCGACACGATCGGCTCCTCCACGCCCTGACCTTCGCGGATGAACACCGGCCAGATCAGGTCGGCGGCGCGCAGGGCGGTTTCGGTCACCAGATCGCGCAGGGCCTGCGTGCGGCGCAGACGGCGCAGACGCGCGGCGGGAAACGGGGCAGGGCTGTGCACGGGCGGGGTCATCCTTTCGTCGTCCTGATGTCTTGGTGCCACGCGGTCCCGGTGATCTCAAGCCCTGCCATGCGGCATTGGCGGCCACCATGCGGTTGAGTGCTTGGCCCCGCCCGCATTCGGCGCTAATCAGGGGGCAGACGGCTGGGGCCAAGCGGCGAAGGCCAAGACGCGAAGGGTCACGGGCGTGGAATTCTATTCATTGGTCTTTTCGACGATCGACTTGCGGTCGTTTTCCAGCCTTTGGTTCTGGATCGCGGTGGCCGTGGCATGGTCCAGCATGACCCATTTCATCATCGGCGTGCCCTTTGACCTGGTGGTGCGTGCCCGGCGCAAGGGCGGACAGGCGATGGACGATCTGCGCGTCATGGCGCTAATCCAGGCCCGGCGGCGCAACCAGATCATGGCGTCCTCGGGCGTGTGGCTGGCCGGGATCTGGGCACTGATCCTGTCGGTGCTGGCGATTCTGGGCTTCGGGTATGGTGCGGAACTGTCGCAGGCGCTGACCTTGCTGTTGGCGCCGATGACCCTGGCGGCGGCATTGGGGCTGGGGCTTGCCCGCAAGCTCGAGGCGACCCCGCTCGAGGGCGCCGCCCTGGTCAAGAAGCTTCTGTGGCACCGGTTTCTGATCCAGGCCATCGGCCTTGTCGCAATCCTGCTGACCACCATGTGGGGCACGCTGTTCAATCTGTCCCACCTGTTCGTCTCCCCCTGATGTTTGCTCAAGGATTGCTCTGATGCCTGCCGACAGCCTGTTGCTGGGGGGCGCGCCCGAAGGGTTCGACGCCGAACTGGTTCGCCGTGAAATCGACAAGCGCGCCACACCGGTGATTCATGTCGCGCGCGATGACAAGCGGCTGGAGGCAATGCGCGCTGCGCTGGCCTTTTTCGCGCCAGACCTGACGGTCATCACCTTTCCCGCCTGGGATTGCCTGCCCTATGACCGCGTCTCGCCCAATCCCGAGATCGTCGCGCGGCGCATGGCCACGCTGGCCGGGCTGGCGCAGGGGGTGCCCGGGCGGTTTGTCCTGCTCACCACGCTCAGCGCGGCGATGCAGCGTGTCCCGGCGCGCCAGACGGTCAGCGCGGCGTGTTTCACGGCAACTGTCGGGCGGCGCCTGGATGAGGCGGGGCTGCGCGGTTACCTGTCGCGCATGGGCTATGCCCCAAGCGCCACGGTGCGCGAACCGGGCGATTTTGCCGTGCGTGGCGGCATCATCGACATTTTCCCCCCCGGCGAAGCCGATCCGGTTCGGCTGGATCTGTTTGGCGATACGCTGGACGGGCTGCGGCGGTTCGATCCGGCCACGCAGCGCACCACCGGCGCGCTGGACCGATTGGAACTCGCGCCTGCGTCCGAAGTCATTCTGGACGAAGCGTCGATCACCCGGTTCCGGCAGACCTACCGCGTGGAATTCGGCGCCGCCGGGACCGATGATCCGCTGTATGAGGCGGTCAGCGCGGGGCGCAAGCAGCAGGGGATGGAGCACTGGCTTGGCTTCTTTCACGACACGCTGGAGACCCTGTTTCAATACCTACCAGACGCCAGTATTATGTTGGACGATCAGATAGATGCCGTCCGAACCTCACGTTGGGAAACGATCGCGGATCAGTATGACAACCGGCTCGAGGCCCTGAAGGCGAAGGGGCGCGTGGACACCGTCTACAAACCCGCGTCGCCGAACTTGCTGTATCTGGATGACAAGGGCTGGGATGGGGCCATGACGGGCCGGCGGGTGATCCGGATGTCGCCGTTGTCGCAGCCTCCGGGCCCCGGGGTGCTGGATGCATCCGGCCGTGCCGGGCGCAGTTTCTCGTTGGAGCGCCAGCAAGAAAAACAGAATATTTTCCAAGCCTTGTCGGACTATGTTCAGGTTTCGCGCAAGGCCCACGCGGTGGTCATCGCCTCGTGGACCGAAGGCGCGTCCGAGCGGCTTGCGGGCTTGTTGCACGAACACGGTCTGCTGGATGCGCGTCCGATCCGCGACGCGCGTGACCTCAAAGGCAAGGGCGCGGTTCACCTGACCGTCTGGCCGCTGGAAGCAGGCTTCGTGACGCCGGATCTGATGGTGATCTCGGAACAGGATGTGTTGGGCGACCGGCTGGTGCGCCCGGCCCGCAAGCGCCGCGCCGAGAATTTTCTGACCGAGGCGCAGGGCCTGACCACCGGCGACCTGGTGGTGCATGTCGATCACGGGGTCGGGCGCTACACCGGGCTCGAGACCGTCACCGCAATGGGCGCGCCGCATGAATGCCTGGCGCTGGAATACGCCGGCGGCGACCGTCTGTTCCTGCCGGTCGAAAACATCGAATTGCTCTCGCGCTACGGCCACGAGACCGGGCTCTTGGACAAACTGGGCGGCGGTGCCTGGCAGGCCAAAAAGGCGCGGCTGAAACAACGCATCCGCGAGATGGCGGACAAGCTGATCCGCGTCGCCGCGGAACGCGAATTGCGCAAGGCGCCGGCGCTGGCCCCGCCCGAAGGTCTGTGGGAGGATTTCGCGGCGCGCTTCCCCTATGCCGAAACCGACGACCAGCTCAGCGCCATCGCCGATGTGGTGGAGGACCTGGACCGCGGGCGTCCGATGGATCGCCTGATCGTGGGCGATGTGGGGTTCGGCAAGACGGAAGTGGCAATGCGCGCCGCGTTTCTGGCGGCGATGGCCGGCCAGCAGGTTGCCGTGATTTGTCCGACGACCCTGCTCGCCCGCCAGCATTTCAACACGTTTACCGAGCGGTTCCGAGGGTTTCCCCTGGTTGTCAGACATTTGTCTCGTTTCGTGCCCGCCAAGCAAGCCAGCGCCACGCGGGCCGGATTGACCGACGGCACCGTGGATATCGTCATCGGCACCCATGCGTTGCTGGCCAAGGCGGTGAAATTCCGCCATCTGGGCCTGATGGTCATCGACGAGGAGCAGCATTTCGGCGTGCAACACAAGGAAAGGCTGAAGGAAATGCGATCGGACGTGCATGTGCTGACGCTGACCGCCACGCCGATCCCGCGCACCTTGCAATTGTCGCTGACCGGGGTGCGGGACCTGTCCCTGATCTCGACCCCACCGGTGGATCGCCTGTCGATCCGCACCTACGTGTCCGATTTCGATGCTGTCACCATACGCGAGGCCCTGCTGCGCGAACGGTTTCGCGGTGGCCAATCCTTCTACGTGGTGCCTCGCGTCTCCGATTTGCCTGACATTCAGGAGTTTCTGGAAACGCAGGTGCCCGAAGTGTCGTTCCTTGTTGCCCATGGGCAAATGGCGGCGGGCGATCTGGACGCGCGCATGAACGCCTTTTACGACGGGAAATATGACGTGCTTCTGGCCACCAGCATCGTTGAATCCGGCCTGGACATTCCCCGCGCCAACACCATGGTCGTGCACCGCGCCGACATGTTCGGCCTGTCCCAGCTTTACCAGATCCGGGGCCGTGTCGGACGCTCGAAGACGCGGGCCTATTGCTATCTGACCACCAGACCGCGCCAACCCCTGACACCGCAGGCCCAGCGGCGCCTGAAAACCCTGGGCTCCATCGACAATCTCGGCGCGGGCTTCACCATCGCCAGCCAGGACATGGACCTGCGCGGTGCGGGCAATATTCTGGGCGAGGAGCAATCCGGCCATATCAACGAGGTCGGTTACGAGCTGTATCAGCAAATGCTGGAGGAAACGATCGCCAGGCTGCGATCCGGCGCGTTGACCGATCTCAGCGACGGGCAATGGGCGCCGCAGATCAATCTGGGTGTGCCGGTGTTGATCCCCGATACCTATGTCGCGGATCTGGATGTCCGTCTTGGCCTGTATCGTCGCCTGTCGACGCTGGAGCGCAAGGTCGAATTCGAAGGATTTGCCGCGGAACTGATCGACCGGTTTGGTGAATTGCCAAAAGAGGTCAATACCTTGCTGGTCGTTGTTCGCATCAAGGCGATGTGCCGCAAGGCGCAGATTGCGCGGCTGGATGCCGGCCCCCAGGGGGCAACGATCCAGTTTCATCAGGATAAATATCCCAATCCCAAGGGGTTGGTCGAGTTTCTTCATGCGCAGAAGGACCTGGCAAAGATCCGTGACAACAAGGTGGTGATCCGGCGTGACTGGTCCAGTGACAAAGAAAAACTGCGCGGCGCCTTCGCCATCGCCCGCGATCTGGCCGAGAAAGCCGTCCAATCATGACTTGCGCCGTCATGATTTGCATGCGCATCTAGGGAAATGATTGGCGCCAGATATACAGGCGCCGTGTTAAATATCGACTGCAAGGACTTGTAATGACTAAGGAAAAAAGCCCGCTTCTGGCGGTTCTCATCGACGCGGACAACTCGTCCCCAAGATGGGCGTCAGCGGTGTTCGATGAGATTGCCAGCCTGGGGGAAGCGTCGGTGCGGCGCATTTATGGCGACTTCTCGCGCGGGCAGATGAGTGGCTGGAACGAAAAGATGCCCTCGATGGCCCTGGTGCCGCATCACCAGCCGGCCAATACGGTGGGCAAGAACTCCAGCGATATCGCGCTGGTGATTGACGCGATGGATCTTCTGCACACCGGCCGGTTCGACGGTTTCGTGCTGGTGTCCAGCGACAGCGATTTTACGCGCCTCGCCAGCCGGATCCGCGAGCAAGGGCTGGATGTCTACGGCATTGGCGAGCGCAAAACCCCGGAATCCTTCAAGAAAGCCTGCAAGCGGTTCATCTTTGTCGAAAACCTCATCGGCGAGGCTGAGCCGAAGCAAAATGAAAAGCGCGACTCCCCGGTGAAGGCCGCGCCGTTGATTAACAGTGCGATGCAAGCTATTGATCCTGAACAGGAATGGTTTCCCCTTGGGCTGATTGGGCAAACCATCCTGGCCAATCATCCGGATTTTGACAGCCGCACCTATGGCAGCGCCAAGCTGAGCGATCTGATCCAGCGGGCCGGGCGATACGACACAAGGCGCACGGGCAATACGGTCGAGGTGCGGCGCAAGGACTGAACGCAATCACCGCGCGGGCGGGATCGCGTAGGTCAGGCTGGCCCGTGCGACCACATCGTCCGAGCCCTCGGACCGGATCAGCACATCCCCCACCGCCAGCGTGCGGCCCAGCTTGAGCAGTCGCGCCGAGCCGATCAGGTCACGCCCGGCGATCGGTTTGCGCATGAAGTCGATCGCGCAATTGGTGGTCACGGTCAACGCCACGGGTCCGATCATCGCCAATGTCACCGCATACATCGCCAGGTCGGCCAGCGAAAACATCGATGGACCGCTGATCGTGCCGCCGGGGCGCAGATGGGCATCGGTGACCTTCAGGCGCACTTCGGCCGCCATGGGGGACACGTGTTCGACATGGAACTGCGCCGCGACCTGGGGGAATTGCGCCGCCATGAAGGCGTTCAAATCTGCGGCATCCAGTTTCACGCTCATGCTTCCCTCCGGTTCGCTGTGCGCCTAAGGTGACGAAAATTGGCGTCGGAGGGCAATATGAGCGACGAATTGATTATCTGTGACGTTGCGGAACAGATCGCGGTGATCACGCTGAACCGCCCCCGCGCGCTGAACGCGCTGTCGGATGACCTGTTGGCCGCGCTGGCCGGAACGCTGGACCGGGTCGCCGCCGATGATGGGGTCAAGGCGGTGATCCTGCGCGGGTCCGGCAAGGCGTTTTGCGCGGGCCATGACCTGCGCGAGATGCAGGCCGGGCGCGCGGCCGAGGATGGCGGCGCCGCCTATTTCGCCGATCTGTTCGCGCGCTGCGGCGCTGTGATGCAGCGGATTCCGCGAATGCCGCAGCCGGTGATCGCGCAGGTGCACGGGATCGCCACGGCGGCCGGGTGCCAGCTGGTGGCCACCTGTGATATGGCGGTGGCGGCCCAGGATGCGCGCTTCGGGGTGAACGGGGTCAATATCGGCCTGTTCTGCTCGACGCCGATGGTCGCCCTGACCCGCGTGATGCCGCGCAAGCAGGCCTTCGAGATGCTGACCACCGGCGCGTTCATCGACGCGGACCGGGCGCGCGCCCTGGGGCTTGTCAACCGCGTCGCCGCGCCCGCCGACCTGGACGCGGCGGCGATGGATCTGGCCCGCAGCGTGGCCGCCAAGCTGGGGGCGGCGGTGCGGATCGGCAAGCGCGCGTTTTACGAGCAGATGGATCTGCCGCTGGATCAAGCCTATGCCTTCACCGGAGACGTGATGGCGCGCAACATGATGCTGCGCGACACCGATGAAGGCATCACCGCCTTTCTTCAGAAACGAAAGCCGGACTGGGCGTGAGGGCGTCGGGGCGGACCGCCCCGATCGTTGCCGGGTTCAGGCGTCGCCGAACACGCGCCTGAAGATCGTATCGACATGTTTGGTGTGATACGCCATGTCGAATTTCTGCTTGATCCCGTCTGCTCCCAATGCCGCCACGACCTCTGGGTCGGACAGCAATTGCTCTTGAAAATCAACGCGTTCTTCCCATACCTTCAGGGCATTGCGCTGCACCATGGTATAGGCATCCTCGCGGGAAACACCGGCCTGAGTCAGTGCCAGCAAGACCCGCTGCGACATGACCAGACCGGGGAATTTGTTCATGTTATCCAACATGTTCTGCGGGAATACCAACATCTTCTCGATGACGCCCGCCAGCCGGTGCAGGGCAAAATCCAGCGTGATCGTCGCGTCGGGGCCAATCGCGCGTTCGACCGAGGAATGCGAGATATCGCGTTCGTGCCACAGCGCCACATTTTCCATCGCCGGGACGACCGCCATGCGCACCAGCCGGGCCAGACCGGTCAGGTTCTCGGTCAGGACCGGGTTCTTCTTGTGCGGCATCGCTGACGAGCCTTTCTGGCCCATCGAGAAGAATTCCGCGCCTTCCAGAACCTCGGTGCGCTGCATGTGGCGGATCTCGATGGCGATGTTTTCGATCGACGAGGCGATGACACCCAGAACCGCGAAATACAGCGCGTGACGGTCGCGCGGGATCACCTGCGTGCTGATTGGCTCGGGGCGCAGGCCCAGTTGCGCGCAGACATGTTCCTCGACCGCCGGGTCGATATTGGCGAAGGTGCCCACCGCGCCGGAAACCGCGCCCGTCGCCACCTCGTCGCGCGCGGCCAGCAGGCGCGCCCGGTTGCGGTCCATTTCGGCGTAAAAGCGGGCAAAGGTCAGGCCCATGGTCGTGGGTTCGGCGTGAATCCCGTGGCTGCGCCCCACGCGCACCGTGTTCTTGTGCTCCAGCGCGCGGGTTTTCAGCGCGGCCAGAACGCGGTCAACGCCGGTCAGCAGGATGTCGGCGGCGCGCACCAATTGCACGTTCAGCGTGGTGTCCAGCACGTCCGAACTGGTCATGCCCTGATGCACGAACCGCGCCTGTTCGCTGCCGACATGTTCGGCCAGATGGGTCAGGAAGGCGATCACGTCATGCTTTGTGACGGCCTCGATCTCGTCGATGCGGTCCACGTCGAATTCGACATCCCGGGCTTTCCAGACCGCATCGGCGTTTGCCTGCGGGATCACCCCCAGTTTGGCCTGAGCATCGCAGGCGTGGGCCTCGATCTCGAACCAGATGCGGAACTTGGTCCGGGGCGACCAGTTGGCGACCATATCGGGGCGGGAATAGCGGGGGATCATGGACGGGTCCTGTCGGTTTCGGTCGGTTTGCGGGATGCGCGCCTGATAGACCGCGGCGGCGCCTTGCGCAAGGGCGCTCGGTTGACGCCGAGGTAATGTAAGGCCAATTGCCTGCAATCTGGATAAATGACAGGCATTAAAATGTCAGGCAATAGCGTGTTTCGCACGGTATTGTGGATAAATCTTGTGGATAACCCAGTATTTTGTGGATAAGCTTGGCGCAAGCAGGTCAGTCGACGTAAACGCGCAGAGGGGCCAGCTGCGCCAGATTCAACCCCAGCGTTTGCATCGCGGCCAGCGAGATCTGGCTGCCGGCGCCCGGTTGTGCGCCCGATGGACGCAGCTCCAGCGATACCGATTGCCCGCTCTCGGTCACCACGCGCCCGGGACGGGTGCGCTCGACCAACCCGGTCACAAGCCAGTTCCCCGCCTCGCCGGGAGCGCCCAGACCGGCCAGGGTTTCCCCCACGAACCCGTCGGCCTGCGGGGCCGGCACGGTCGATGTCGGTGTTTCCTGGGGCAGAGTTGGCGTGTCAGCCGCCCGCGCGCGGGGGCGGATCACATCTGCGCCCGGCGACTCGACAACCGCGATCACGGGTGCGTCGCGCGGGTCATCCCCGCCACCAAAGGGCAGGGTGAGCGCACAGGCCGCTGTCACCAGCGGCAGGCCAAGGAGAATGAGTCTGACTGCCATCCGCGCAGTCTATCGCCGTCGCATGGCTCGGGCAATGCCATCCGCGCCTTGCCACGGGATGGTCGCGGCACTAGCTTGCCCTGACAGGAGACATCATGACACAGACCGCCCCGCTCATTGACCCGTTTGCCCGCCCGATCCGGTATTTGCGGGTCTCGGTCACCGACCGCTGCGACTTCCGCTGCACCTATTGCATGGCCGAGCACATGACCTTTCTGCCCAAGAAAGAGTTGCTGACGCTGGAAGAGCTTGACCGGCTGAGCACCGCCTTCATCGGTCTTGGCGTGGAAAAACTGCGCATCACCGGCGGAGAACCCCTGGTGCGGCGTGGCATCATGACGTTTTTCGAAGGCATGGCGCGCCATCTGGAAACCGGTGCGCTGAAGGAGCTGACGCTGACCACCAATGGCTCGCAACTGGGTCGGTTTGCCGCCGATCTGGCGGGGCTGGGGGTGCGGCGCATCAATGTCTCGCTGGATACGCTGGACGCGGACAAATTTGCCGCCATCACCCGCTGGGGGCGCCTGCCGCAAGTGCTGAAGGGGATCGACGCGGCCCGGGACGCAGGACTGCGGGTGAAGATCAACGTGGTGGCGCTGAAGGGGTTCAACGAAGACGAAGTGTTCGAAATCGTCGATTGGTGCGCGCGCGAGGATCATGACCTGACCTTCATCGAAGTGATGCCGATGGGCGACATGAGCGAGGAGGCGCGGCTGGACCAATACTGGCCGCTGAAGGATCTGCGCGCGCGACTGGCCGAACGGTTCACCCTGACCGAACTGGCCGAACGCACGGGCGGGCCGGCGCGTTATGTCCGGCTGGAGGAAAGCGGTCAGAAGATCGGCTTCATCACGCCGCTTACGCATAATTTCTGCGAAAGCTGCAACCGCGTCCGGCTGACCTGCACGGGCGAATTGTTCATGTGCCTGGGGCAGGAGGACAACGCCGACCTGCGCGCGCCGTTGCGTGCCAGTGCCGATGACGCGCCGCTGGTGCAGGCCATCCGGGACGCGATTTCCAGGAAACCGAAGGGCCATGACTTCGACTATTCGCGCCAGCGCGTCGATGGCCAGATGAGCCGCCACATGAGCCATACGGGCGGCTGACACCAGTCGCCCGTAGCGGCCGTTGTGATTGGCCGAAGATCGGGCTATTGCGTCGGGCATCGCGGCGTCTGGCAGCTTTGGGCCGGTAACTGCGTGCCGCGGGGCGAGGGGTGAATGCTGGCTGACTGGACCATTTATCAGACGCCGCAAATGCTGATGGTCACGATTCTGGCGGTTGGTTTGATTGGTCTGTCCAAGGGTGGGCTGGGCGGTGCGTTCGCGCTGGCCGGCGTTCCGATCATGTCGCTGGCCATGCCGCCCTTGCTGGCGGCGGCGGTGTTGCTGCCGATCCTGCTTATCATGGACGCGATCAGCCTGGCGAACTGGTGGCGCTACCGTGACTGGAGCCTGCTGCGCACGCTACTGCCCGCCGCCCTGCTGGGGGTCGGCGCGGGGTGGTCGCTGGCGGCGGTGACATCGGATACCGCGGTGCGGCTGATTGTCGGTATCGTCGCGCTGAGCTTTGCCCTGCGCGCCCTGCTGGGCGGGCTTTTGGGCCGCAGTCCGCGGCACAGGCCCTGGATGGGCTGGCTGTGGGGCGCGCTGTCGGGCTTCACTTCGTTCGTTGCCCATGCCGGGGGGCCGCCGTTTCAGGTCCATGTGCTGCCCAAGAAGCTGGACCCGAAGTTATACACCGGCACCTCGGTGACATTCTTCGCCGTGGTCAATGCCGCCAAGGTGCTGCCCTATGCCAGCCTGGGCATGTTCGAACCGGCGGTGTTGTATTCGGTGCTGGTGGTGATCCCGGTGGCAGCCCTGTGTGTCAGCGCAGGGGCCTGGATCGTGCGCCGTCTTTCGCCGCAGGTGTTCTATCCGTTATCCTACACGATGATCGCTCTGTTCGGTGTCAAGCTGATCTGGGACGGGCTTGCCGGCCTGTAGCGCCCCCCCGCCGGGCCTGACGCTATCGGGCCGCGGCCCGGTCCCGCACGCGGTGAATGGCATCGACAACCATCTGCGGATTGCTGTGCTGGGGCATGTGACCGCCGTTTTCCACAATTGTCAGCCGCGCGCTGGCTACCTCCTGGACCATCCGGCGGCTGTGAAGTTCAAGGCCGACAATGGTGTCCGCATCGCCGTGGATCAGTTCGATCGGCAGGGTCAGGGACGGATAGCTGCGATACATCTGGGTGACATAGGACAGCAACGCGTTGACCTGCCGCGTGTTGTTCGCCTGCGAGGCGCGGCGCAGCGACAGGTTGGGGCCGAAATACTCCACATAACCCGGGGGGACCCGGGCGGGCTGGAACACCTCGTCCAGCACCGCGCTGACGGTGTTCTGCGGCGCCAGCGCCGCCACCAGCGCGCGGGCCGGGCGCCCGATGGGTGTGTCGTTCAACCGATACCAGCCGCCCAGCGGACCCTGCCAGGGATAGGTCGCGCCGGCCAGAAGCACCACGCCGGCGGTGTCGTCCTCGAATTCAAGCGCCCAGCCCATCGCCACCGCACCGCCATAGGAATGGCCCAGCACGATGGGGCGTTCCAGCCCCAGTTGCAGCAGCGCGGCGCGGAGCACCCGGGCTTGCGCGCGCGGATCGCTGTCGGCCTCGCCCAGGGTATCGGAATAGCCCAGCCCGGGGCGATCCACGGCCAGCACGCGAAAATCATCCTGCAAGCGGGCAACCAGATCGAAGGTGAAGTCGCGCAGATTGCCGTTGGCCCCGTGGATCAGCACCAGATCGGGCGCGCCGGGATAGGGGCGGCCGGCGTCGAACACATGGATCCGCGCGCCGTCAACCGTGACGAACTGGCCCAGCGGCGGTGTCTGCGCCTCCCATTCGGCTTCGCGGGTGTCGGCGCGTTGGTCGAGAAAGGCGGCGCATCCGGTCAGCAGGACGACAAGCGCAACGAGGATCGCGGGGACAGTCAGGGGCATGGGGCTTTCGCTTCGTGAAAACGGGAGGTAATCCGCCAGCCCGCCCAGTCCAGAGGGCGGCGGCTATGGGCCCGGGTTTTCCCCATCCCGCGCGAACCGCCCGGCGCGCCCGCCCCG
>TARA_R110002124_G_scaffold92868_5_pt1 | contig 27866 bp, 25 predicted proteins | sample TARA_R110002124 | Tara Oceans TARA_R110002124 (sample SAMEA4397445) | marine metagenome | biome: Polar Biome; feature: [SRF] surface water layer (ENVO:00010504); material: water (ENVO:00002006), including particulate matter (ENVO:01000060) such as... | depth 5 m
TGGCGTCACCGGCATCGCCTTCTCGCTGCCGATCGGCATCTGCCTCGCCCTCGGACGGCAATCGCACCTGCCGGTGCTGCGCATCGTCTGCGTCGCGTTCATCGAGTTCATCCGCGGCGTGCCGCTGATCACCTTGCTGTTCGTGGCGGCCGTGATGCTCAGCTACTTCGTGCCGCCGGGCACCAACTTCGACCTGCTGGTCCGCATGCTGATCATGGTCACGCTGTTCGCCTCGGGCTATATGGCCGAGGTCATCCGCGGCGGCTTGCAGGCGATCCCCAAGGGACAGTACGAAGCGGCCGACTCCATGGGCCTCAAGTACTGGCAGTCCATGCGTCTGATCATCCTGCCGCAGGCCCTGAAGATCGCCATCCCCGGCATCGTCAACACCTTCATCGCCCTCTACAAGGATACGACCCTGGTCATCGTCATCGGCCGGCTCGATATCCTGGGGATCGGACGGTCGTCGTTGGCGGACAGCAAGTGGCAGGGCCTCTCGACCGAGGTCTATGTCTTCGTCGCCATCTTCTTCTTCATCAGCTGCTTCCTCATGTCGCGGTACTCCCTGTACCTCGAGAAGAAGCTGCACACGGGTCATTAAGAGGAGCCAGCAATCATGGCTGAAACACATACCGCCGCAACGGCCGGCGCGATCGGGTCCTCCAAGGGGTCCGACGACATCATCCAAATCCACGGCATGCACAAGTGGTATGGCGATTTCCATGTGCTCAAGGACATCAACCTGTCGGTGAAGGCCAAGGAGCGGATCGTCATCTGCGGGCCGTCCGGGTCGGGCAAGTCGACCCTGATCCGCTGCATCAACCGGCTGGAGGAACATCAGAAGGGCGACATTTACGTCAATGGCATCGAGCTGACCAACGATCTCAAGAACATCGACCTGATCCGGCGTGAAGTCGGCATGGTGTTCCAGCACTTCAACCTGTTCCCCCATCTGACGGTGCTGGAAAACTGCACGCTGGGCCCCATCTGGGTTCGCCAGACGCCGAAGAAAGAGGCCGAGGCGATCGCCATGGAGTACCTGGAGCGGGTCAAGATTCCCGAACAGGCGCTCAAGTTCCCCGGCCAATTGTCGGGTGGTCAGCAGCAGCGCGTCGCCATCGCGCGGTCGCTCTGCATGAGCCCCAAGATCATGCTGTTCGACGAGCCGACCTCGGCCCTCGATCCGGAAATGATCAAGGAAGTGCTCGACACCATGATCGAGCTTGCCGACACGGGCATGACCATGCTCTGCGTGACCCACGAAATGGGCTTCGCCAAGACCGTGGCCGACCGGGTGATCTTCATGGACGGTGGCGAGATCATCGAAGAAAACGTTCCAAACTCGTTCTTCGACAACCCGCAGCACGAACGTACCAAGCTGTTCCTGAGCCAGATCCTGGCGCACTAGAACAGCGAAAGAACGCAACCCTTGTCGTCACCCCCGGGCTTGACCCGGGGGTCCACTTTCAACGCAAGATGCGGATGCCCGTGTCAAGCCCGGGTGTGACGAATGTACGCGCCGTCAACTCTGCCCTTGCATATGCGGGGGATAACGGGGTGATGGAAACAGGGAAACACAACAAAATCGAAAAGGCGTCCCGAAGGGACCTTCTCCATCGGTGCGGATATTCGCTCATGGCCTTTAGTGGTTTCGGTGGATTTCGTACTCGATCACCAGAAATGCAGGACTTCATTTAGAAGCCATGCCGTATAGCCAATATATCCGGCGAGAAGCAGAGCGCCCTCCATTCGACTGACACGGCCCGGTTTGCCAAGCCCGAGGCAAAACACGAACAATGCCAGTGAGAAAATTGCGACAGACAAAAGATCACGGGTAAGTATCTCGGGTGGTACATCTAGAGGGTGAATGAGCCCTGCAATTCCGATCACTGCCAATGTGTTGAATAGGTTCGAACCGAGAACGTTTCCCAGGGCGATGTCGGGTTCGTTTTTTCGTGCGGCAATGATGGATGCCGCGAACTCCGGAAGAGAGGTTCCAACCGCAACAATGGTAAGGCCGATGATTAAGTCCGATATGCCCAAACCGAGAGCGATTTCAACCGCACCCCACACAAGAGCCCTTGAACTTGCTATCAGGAGTAAAAGACCAATAACAATCCAGGCCACGCTTCGGCCAAGGCCCGTGGGACGCTCGGCCAACTCGTGTTCGATCTCCTGTGCGAACGGGTCCCTACGCTGACGAAGACCCACGTAAATGGTCCATCCCATCAATCCGGCGAATGCGGTTAGCAAGACGACGGCATCGAGACGAGAGAGGGTTCCATCCCATAGTTGCCAGGCTGCAAGGCCCGTCACGGCCAGAAGGATCGGAATTTCTTTGCGCACGACGGAAGAATGAGCCGTGATCGGACACAATAACGCGGTCAGCCCAAGGATCAGACCGATGTTCGCGATGTTGGAGCCGTAACCATTCCCCAATGCCAAGCCGGGGTTCCCATCCGAGGCCGCCATCGCTGATACCACCATCTCTGGCGCCGAGGTGCCAAACCCTACAATCACCATTCCAATCAGGAGCGGCGGAACGCTTAGATGGTTCGCTGCCGTGGCCGCCCCTTCGACAAAGCGGTCTGCGCTCCAAACAAGCAAAACCAAGCCGCCGATGACGGCTACGATGGGGAGAATCATGTTCATCTCAAGACAATAATGGTTCCCACCTATGGGTGACGCCAAGATCAGTGAGAGTAGTCAGATTGATACCAGCCCAACTACCGGAAATTCATAATCAGCTTAGTGGGCAATGATACATTTTTGTCAATCGGCGCTTATGGCTGATTCGGATCAAAAGCGGCCGGTGTTAATTTTCCTCTCGGCGCTAAGACATCCCCCGCCAGATCAGCATCAACCCCAGCAGGATCAGGCCAATCTGCACGTGCCGGCGGAATATGTCCTCCGAGATACGCTTTCTGATCCAGAACCCCGTGGCGATGCCGATGTCGACCCAGACACCGCCAGGGCCGAGGCCGTGAATTGGGGACAGGACAAACGGCGAAACTCTGGAAGGAACTAAATTTTGATGACGACCTTGCCGATGGCCTGGCCGCTGGTCAGCCGATCATAAGCCTTGCCGGCGTCGGCGAGACCGAACCGGGTGTCGTCCAGCAGAGGGTGCAGGGCGCCGGCATCCACGATCTCGCTGAGTTTCGCCAGGATCGCGCCGTGCTGTTCGCGTTTGTGGTCGTGCAGCATGGGAATCAGCATGAAGACGACGTGCAGCGACAGGCCCTTGAAGTGGGCCGGGGTCAAATCCAGTTCCACCAGGAACACCGTGGTGGCGACGTGCCCGTTCAATGCCGCGGCGTCAAAGGAATTCGTCAGATTGGCGCCGCCGACGGAATCGAAGATGACGTCGAAGCCTTCGCCGCCGGTGTGTTTCTCCACATACTCGGCAACGGTCTCGGTGCGAAAATCAATGGCGGTGGCGCCGTATCCTTCAATGACCGCGATCTGCGCGTCGCCTGTCCCTGTCGCGTAAACGTCGGCCCCCAGGTGCTTGCCGATCTGTACGGCGACATGGCCCACGCCACCGGCGCCGCCGTGAACCAGGACTTTCTGCCCGGCCTGGACGTTTGCTCTTTGTAATCCTTCATAGGCGGTGATGCCGACCAGGGGCAATGCCGCCGCCGCCCGCATGGAGACGGTCTTCGGCTTGCGGGCGATCAACCTGGCGTCGGCCGACATGTATTCGGCCAGGGCACCTTGCAGGTCAGCCAAGCCGCCGGCGCAGCCGTAGACTTCGTCGCCCGGGGCAAAGGCGGTGACGCCTTCCCCCACGGCTTCGACGGTGCCGGCGAAGTCCATGCCCAGCACGGCGGGCAGGTCGGGTGAAATCGGCAGATCCTTGCCCATCTGGCGGATCATCGTGTCGACCGTGTTCACGCTGACTGCTTCGATCCGGACAACCACATGCCCGGGGGTGGGGGCGGGCTTTTGAATGTCGGCGGGCTGGAATTCGGCCTTGTCGCCGTATTGGTTGAGAACCATTGCTTTCATGGGATTACTCCAAAAGACGGGGGCTATTTCTTGGACGGAGCCGAAACGATGTCGAACTTGCCCTGGGTGCGTGCATAGATGATGCAATCCGCGGCGGCGTCGCAGGTGATCCGGTGCGCCGAGGCGCCGTCCGAGCCGAAATAGCTGCCCGGCTCCAGGGTCTTCACTTCGGCCCCGAGGTGCTTGGCCGATCCCTGGATGACGACGGCGCGGAAGGTCGTGCCGCGGCTGCGCAGCGTGCCGGTGAATCCGGTCGGCAGCTTGATCAGGGACCCGTTCAGGTGACCGTCCTGGCGCCCGCCCCAAAGGAAGGCGACCTTGGGGCCTTCGGCGGTGGCGGCGGCGCCGGATTGATCGACCCAGGTCAGGTCCGATGCGTCCAGCCAGACGATGTTCGACTTGTCGACGTTGACCGGCCGTTCGCCGTTGTCGAAGGCCTGCTCGGTCGGGTGGACCAGATAGGGGCCTTCCTGAATTTCGATATAGGCCAGGTTGATGCGGCCCTTGGCGGCGGTGATATGCGGTTCTCCGGCAGGCTGTGTCCAGAACGAGCCCGCCGGCATCCACATGTCCGCCGCTTTGGGATCGTCGTTGTGCATGAGGCCGCGGATCACGACGCCCCGGTAGGTGACGTTGTGGATATGCGGCGGTGAGGAGAATCCTTCGTTAAACTGCACGAGAAAGCCCGACGGTCCGGAGGACGCACGATCCCCCCAAAGGGTGCCGGCCTTTGGGCTGGCGTCGCCGCGCGCGGGGTTGAGGGGCGTCCAATCGACGTCGGATGCCAGGACGACCCTGGGCGCAGGTTCGGCGGCGGTGCTGGGCGGGATCTGCGCGAAGGTGAAGGCGGCGGTCACGGCGCCGGCAAGGGCGAGGGACGGAAGCGTTTTCTGCCTGAGAACAGAGTTCCGGAGCATGGTGTAAAGCATTGTGTTCGTCCTAATCATATGGGGCGGCGGCCGGTGCGCCTGCCGCCAAGGAGGGGCGATGAGGTCAGGTGAATTTGGGCGATTGACGGAGAGCCGCGGCAGTTGAGCGCCGTAGCTCATATGCGAAATATATTGATTTAAATTTATATATAAACACGCTAAATTCTGGTTCAGAATTCTGATTTTTAGGATAATAAGATGGACACCACCAGCCTGCGATTGTTCGTCCTGGCGGCGGAAAAGCTGAATATCAGCGCCGCCGGGCGGGCGCTGGGCATGGCGCCGGCCGTGGCCAGCGGAAAGCTCGCCAAGCTGGAAAGCACCGTGGGGGCCGACTTGCTGCATCGTTCGACGCGAAAGGTGGCGTTGTCGCTGGAAGGGGCGGAGTTTCTTCCTTTCGCCCGTGAGATCATCGCCCAGGAAGACGCGGCGAAGGCGGCGCTCGGCCATGGCAAGGCGACGGTTACGGGACGGTTGCGGTTCGCCGCGCCGAGTTCATTCGCCCAGATCTATATCGCGCCACTTCTTCCCGATTTTCTCGAACGCCACCCGGGCATTGACCTTGATTTGCGCCTTTCCGACACGCAGTTCGACCTGATCGAAGGCAGCTTCGACCTTGCCCTGCGGAATTCCGCGCTGGCCGACAGCAGCCTGAAGGCGCGGAAGCTCGCCGATGATCGCCGCATCCTCTGCGCGTCACCCGGCTATCTCGAGAAACATGGGACGCCGTCGACGCCGGAGGACTTGCGCGACCATCAATTGATCGCGTTCAGGGATCAGACCGCCAGGAAGTTGATCGGGCCGGCTGGGCGCACGGGAGATTTCGATCCGAAGCAGGCAAATTGCCGGATGACGGTCGACGATGGTCTCAGCCAGAAGGTCGCGACGCTTGCCGGCGCCGGCATTTCCATGAACTCGCTTTGGAGCGTGCATCCGGAGATTTCGGACGGCTCCTTGGTTCAAGTGCTCCCTGGATATCAAATCGACAATCAGGCGGCGCTGTGGCTGGTGTACCCAAGCGCCAACGTGCTGACCGCTAAGGTCCGGGTTTTCATTGACTTCCTCGTGGACCGGATCGGCCGGTCTCCGGCCTGGGAACAGGTGGGGCCCGGCGCATGAAACCTGGCGCGTCATGGCTGGGGTCTACCCGGTGGTTTCCATGTCGCCTGGACTTGGTAATCTGCAGAGCACCGACCACTTCTTCTTCCGACCATTGGGAAAACACATGATCACCAGTCTCGCCCCGTTCCTCCGGGTCCCCACGGCCATCCCGGCACTGCCGGCCCCTTGCATCCGCAAGACCACCTCTTGGCCGCGGGGGGCTGAGCAATGAGCGGCACGGCAACCCCGGAATTGAGCGGGCGCGTGGCCTTGGTCATCGGCGCCGGGTCGATTGCGCCCGGGATCGGCATCGGGCGGGCGATCTGCCTGGCCCTGGCCCGGGAAGGGGCGCATGTGGTGGCCGCCGACAACGACCTGGCCGCCGCCCAGGTGACCTGCGACATGGTTGCCGAGGCGGGGGGCAGGGCGGAAATCTCCGAAGTGGACGTGCTGGACGATGCCTCGGTCGAGGCGCTGGTGGCGCGTGTGATCGACCGTCACGGTCGGCTCGACATCCTGCATTGCAATGTGGGGCTCGGCAAAAGCGGCCCGTCGGACGCAACCTCGGCCGCCGATTGGCGGCGGATCAGTGACGCCAATCTGACGTCGCTGCATGTCGCGTCTCAGGCGGCGATCCCGACCATGCGCGCCCAAGGGGCGGGGGTGATTACGATTACGTCCTCGATCGCGGGAATTCGCTATCCCGGATTCCCGCATCTTGCCTATAGCGCGACCAAGGCGGCGGCGAGTCACTTCGCGACGGCCTTGGCGGTCGAACTGGCGCCCGACAACATTCGCGTGAACTCCATCGTTGCCGGGCTGATCGACACGCCCCGGATCGGGGTGACGCTGGCCAAAAGCTATGGCGATCGCGACGAGGCGCAGATGCGTGCCGCGCGCGATGCAAGCTGTCCGATGGGGCGGATGGGAAGTGCCTGGGATATTGCCGAGGCGGCGCTGTTTCTTGCCTCGGACCGGGCGGGCTATATCACGGGCACGTCGCTGGTGGTCGATGGCGGGCTGTCGGCGACGATCCGTCAGCCGGCGGCGGTCTGACGGAAGGTCCGCTGGCCGACGCTAGGAAAGCCCCCGCCAGATCAGCATCAACCCCAGCAAAATCAGGCCGACCTGCACCAGCCGGCGGAATATGTCCTCCGAGATGCGCTTTCGGATCCAGAACCCGGTGGCGATGCCGATGCCGACGGGGATCATCGCCAGGGCCGAGGCCGTGAACTGGGGCCAGGACATATGGCCCTCGGTGATCAGGCGCAGGTAGAGCGGCACGGAGCCGACCATCGCCGCCATGGCCATCTGGGCCACGAACAGGTTCTTGGGCAGGCGCAGGGCCGCGAAATAGACGATCACCGGCGTGAAGGCGCCGGTGGCGCCCGAACACAGGCCGATCAGGCCGCCGGCCACGGGGTTGGCGACGCGGGCGTGACGCTGCAGGAAGGTGGCGTTGGGCGTGAAGATTTGCGCCAAGGTCGTGGCGATGACGACGCAGCCGAGGGCCAGGGCGATCAGTTGCGGGTCCAGGGAGGTCAGGGCGCCAGCGCCGATCCACACGCCGGCCATGAGCAGGATCAGGAACGGCCAGTACCGCCGGACCGCTTCCCGGCATTCCCCGGATTCGATGATCTGCCAGACGTTGGAAATCGCAATGGGCACGATGAACAAGGTCACCGCCTGGGCCGGGTCGATCACCATCACCATGATCGGCAGGCCGACGGCGGGAATGCCCGCGCCCAACACGCCCTTGACCAGGGAGCCGGAAAACAGGCCCAGGATGATGACCAGAAGGGCGATGGGGGTAAAGTCCGGCAGCGTCATGGTGTTGGTGTCCGCCGGATGTCGTGCTGTCCGGATGGGCTGGAGAGACGGGATCAGGTAACGATGGGCGTGTCCTGCCGCGCCCCCCATTCGGACCAGGAGCCGTCATAAACGGCGACGTCTTCCTTGCCGATCAGGTAAAGCGCGAGGGCCGCGTAACAGGCCGTGACGCCGGACCCGCAACTGGTGACCAGCGGCCGCTTGAGGTCGACACCCGCCTTGTCGGCCAGGGCCTTGATCTCCTCGGCCGAGCGCATGGTGCAGTTCTTGTCCGCGTCCATCAGGTCGCCGTAGGGCAGGTTCATCGCCCCCGGCATATGGCCGGAACGCATGCCCGCGCGCGGTTCCGGCGCGGTGCCGGCGAAGCGCCCGGCGGCGCGCACATCGAGAACGTCCTCGCGCTTGCCGTCGATATTGGCCAGAACCTGATCCACCGTGCGAACCATCAGATGATTTTCGCGGGGCGTGAAATGACGTTCCCGCGGGTTGGGTTCGATATCCGTCACCGGGCGGTTTTCCGCCAGCCATTTGGGCAGGCCGCCGTCCATCACGCAGACGTCGTCGTGGCCGAACAGGCGGAACATCCACCACACCCGGGCCGCCGCCATGCCGCCGCCGTTATGGTCGTAGCAGACGATGCGGTTGCCGTCGCCCAGGCCCAGCTTGCGCACCTTGGCCGAGAAGATATGCGCCGGCGGGATCATATGGGGCAGGGGATTGTCCGGATCCTTGACGTCGTCGATGTCGAAGAACACGGCGCCGTCCAGGTGCTGCTTGGCGTATTCCTCGCGCCCGTTGCGGCCGTCGTTGGGCAGGTAATAGGTGCAGTCGACGATGCGCACGTCGGGGGCCGACATGTGATCGGCGACCCAGGACGTCGAGACAAGGGCTTGCGGGTTCGAATAGGGCATGGGGCGGTTTCCTTCCCGGCGATCAGGGCAGAAAGTCCGGGGCCGGCAGGCCCTTGGACTTCAGGAAATCGCGGTTGAACAGCTTCGACGTATAACGCGTGCCGATGTCGCAGAGGATGGTGACGATGGTCTTGCCCGGGCCCAGTTCCTTGGCCAGGCGTACGGCCCCCGCGACGTTGATGCCGGACGAGCCGCCGAGCACCAGGCCTTCGTCCTTGATCAGGTCGAAGATCAGCGGCACGGCTTCCTGGTCGTCGATGGAATAGGGTTGGTCGACCTTCAAATCCTCGATGATCGCGGTGACGCGGCCCAGGCCGATGCCTTCGGTGATCGAGCCGCCTTCGGTCGCCTTGGCCTCACCGTCCTTGAACAGGTGGTACATGGCCGCGCCCTTGGGGTCGGCGCAGCCGACGACGATGTTCGGGTTCTTTTCGCGCAGGAAGGTGGAGGTCCCGGCCAGGGTGCCGCCGGTGCCGACGGCGCAGATGAAGCCGTCGACCTTGCCGCCCGTCTGTTCCCAGATTTCCGGGCCGGTGGAATGGTAATGGGCGCGGCGGTTGTCCAGGTTGTTCCACTGGTCGGCGAACAGCACGCCGTTTTCTTCCGTCGCGGCCAGTTCCTCCGCCATGCGGCGGGCGATGTGCTGATAGTTGTTGGGGTCGGAATAGGGCAGGGCCGGGACTTCGACCAGCTTGGCGCCGCACAGGCGCAGCATGTCCTTCTTTTCCTGGCTCTGGGTTTCCGGAATGACGATGGTGGTGCGGTAGCCCCGCGCATTGGCGACCAGGGCGATGCCGATGCCCGTGTTGCCCGCCGTGCCCTCGACGATCAGGCCGCCGGGCTTCAGGTCGCCGCGCTTTTCTGCCTCCAGGATCATGTGGCGGGCCGGGCGATCCTTCACGGACTGGCCGGGGTTGAGGAATTCGGCCTTGCCCAGGATTTCACAGCCCGTCGCCTCGGACAGCTTGTTGAGGCGAATGAGCGGCGTGTTCCCGATGGCGTCCACCAGGCCCTTCTTGATGTTCATGTATTTGAGTTCCGTCCCTAGAGGTTCGTCAGCTTACGTTTATTGGGGTTTGCGGCAACATAACCGTGCCTGCGGGGGCGATCAAGGCACGGGCTTTGGATTTCGCGCGGATTTCCTGTTCCGTCGGACGCATGGTAGACGCTATTCTCCCCGCCCGCCGGGACACCTACGAAAATAAGAGCGAATGGAGAACAATCATGGCCGACGAACCCGTCCTTCTTGAAATCGACGCCCGGGGCGTCGCGACGGTCACGCTGAACCGTCCGGACGTCAACAACGCCTATGACGATGAAATGATCGCGGCGTTGCTGAACGGGGTGAAATCCCTGTCCGTCGACGACCGGGTGCGGTTGGTCGTCCTGCGGGGGGCCGGCAAGCATTTCCAGGCAGGCGCCAACCTGAAGTGGCTGAAACGGGTGGCCGGCGAAGGGCCGGAACAGAATCTGCAGGCGTCGCGCGACACCGAAGCCGTCGTCAGGCTGCTGGATGCCTGCCCGAAACCGACCGTGGCCGTGGTGCAGGGGTTCTGCGTCGGTGGCGGCACGGGCGTGATCGCCGCCTGCGATGTGGTGATCGCCGCGTCCGACGCCACGTTCTCCATTTCCGAAGTCCGCTGGGGCCTGATTCCGCAACCGATCCTGCCGCAGTTGATCGCCGCCATGGGCTCGCGCAACGTGCGCCGCTACGCCCTGACCGCCGAACGCTTTTCCGCCGTGCAGGCCAACATCATGGGGCTGGTTCATGAAGTCGCTCCCCCCATGCAACTCGAGCGCACGGCGGAAAAGACGATCGAGGCCTTCCTGCGCAGCGGTCCCGACGCCGTGGCCCAGACCAAGGCCAAGATCCTGGAGCTTGCGGAAACCAGCATCGACGAGGCGACGGCCGAGGATCTGGCCCGTCTGCACTCGGAAAAGCGCCAGTCGGCCGAAGCCAGCGAGGGGCTAACCGCGTTTCTCGAAAAGCGCAACCCAAGCTGGTTCAAGGAATAGGACGGCCGCTTACGTCCACTCCCGGCGCACGGCCTCCCGGTTCAATTGCAGCCATTGCAGGCAGATGATGATCGTGCCGTTGTTGATGGTGCCGTCGGCAACCATCCTGAAGGCGTCCTCGGCCGGGGCCGTGAACACCCGGATGTCCTCGTTCTCGTGGTCCAGGCCATGGATGCCGCCGGCATCGGCGGCGTCGACCCGGCCGAGATAGAGCCGGATGGTTTCCGACGAGCAGCCGGGCGTCACCAGATAGTTGGTGATTTGCTTGAGGGCGAGGAGGTCACGCCCGCATTCCTCCATGGTCTCGCGGGCTGCCACCTCGTCGGGGTGCTCGCCGTCCTCGACGATGCCGGCGACGATCTCGATCAGCCAGGGCGAGGGCGGCGTGCCGTCCCAATTGGGCGACGGCGCGCTGGCGGCCGCACCCACGCGGAACTGTTCGATCAGCACGACCTCGTCGCGCACCGGATCGTAGGGCAGGACGGCGACCGCATGGCCGCGTTGCAGGCATTCGCGGGTGAATTCGTTGCTCCAGCCGCCCGCGAACAGGCGGTGGCGGATGCGCCATTCCTCCATGCGGAAATAGCCCTGGAACACCTGGCGTCGCGCCAATATGTCTAGATCGTCACTGTCCATCGGACATCGCCCTTTCATGCTGCGGCGGTAGTATGGTCATCTCTGGTTTCATATCAACGACGTCACCCTGATGAAAGGCGGCCGCCATGACGACAAGCGAAAAGGTTTCCTTCCCGGGCGCTTTGGGCGAGACCCTGGCCGCGCGCCTGGACCTGCCGGACGGCCCGCCCTTGGCCTATGCGCTCTGGGCGCATTGCTTTTCCTGCACCAAGGACGTGTTCGCCGCGTCGCGGGTGGCGCGGGCGCTGACGGAAAACGGCATCGCCGTGCTGCGCTTCGACTTCACCGGCCTGGGTGCGAGCGAAGGGGATTTCGCCAATACCAATTTTTCCTCCAACGTCGGCGATCTGGTCGCGGCGGCGGATTGGATGCGGGACAACCTGGAAGCGCCGGCCATGCTGCTGGGCCACTCCTTGGGCGGGGCCGCGGTCCTGGTCGCGGCGGCGAAGGTGCCAGAGGCCAAGGCCGTCATCACCATCGGCGCCCCTGCGGACGTCGCCCATGTCGCCCATAATTTCCAGGACTCGATTGAGGAGATCGAGGCCAAGGGTGAGGCCGAGGTCCTGCTGGTCGGCCGGCCCTTCCGCATCAAGAAGCAGTTCCTCGACGATATCCGGGCGCAGAACGTTCAGGACGCCGTGGCCGGGCTGAAAAAGGCGCTGCTGATCTTTCATTCGCCGGTCGATGCCACCGTCGGCATCGACAACGCCGCCGCCATCTATGGCGCGGCCAAGCATCCGAAAAGCTTCGTGTCCCTGGACGATGCCGACCACATGCTGTCGCGCAAGGAAGACGCCGAATACGTCGCCGGCGTGATCGCCGCCTGGGCGCAGCGCTATGTCTGCCTGGGCGACGCGCCGCCATCGCACGTCGCACCCCAGGCCGAGGCGGGGACGGTGGTGGTCGAGGAAACCGGCCAGGGCAAGTTCCAGAACGCGGTTTCCGTCGGCGGGCGGCATGTGTTGCTGGCGGACGAACCCGCGGACGTGGGCGGCACGGACACGGGGCCCGGGCCCTATGATTTCCTGCTGACGGCCCTGGGGGCCTGCACGGCCATGACCATCCGCATGTACGCGGATTTGAAGAAACTGCCGCTGACCAAGGTCCGCGTGATCCTGACCCACGACAAGATCCATGCCGAGGACTGCAGCGATTGCGACACCAAGGTGGGCAAGCTCGACCGCATCGTCCGCGATCTTCATTTCGAAGGCGATCTGAGCGACGAGCAGAAGGCCAAGCTTCTGGAAATTGCCGACAAATGCCCTGTCCACAAAACCCTGCATTCCGAGATCGTCGAGGAAAGCCGGGTGGTTTAGGTTAGGCTGAAGAAACACCAAGGGGAGGACGCAATGACCGAGAAACTGATCCCGACGACCCTCGTCGGCAGCTATCCGCAGCCGGCTTGGCTGGTCGACAAGGACAAGATGCTGGGCTCCGCGCCGCCGCGCGTGCGCATGAAGGATGTGTGGAAGGTTGCGGCCGACGAACTGGACGAAGCCCAGGACGACGCGACCCTGACCGCGATCCATGACCAGGAGCGGGCCGGGGTCGACATCCTGTCCGATGGCGAAATCCGCCGCGAAAGCTATTTCAACCGCTTCGCCAACGCGCTGGACGGCATCGACATCGACAACCCAGCCATGGTCCCCAACCGCCGCGGCGTCGCCGTGCCGGTGCCCCGCGTGGTCGGCGAGATCAAGCGCACCACGCCCGTACAGGTGCGCGACGTGGCATTCCTGCGCGCCCATACGGACCGGCCGATCAAGATCACCATTCCCGGCGCTTTCACAATGGCCAAGCTGGCCAAGGATGAACACTACGGCGACACGGCGGCCCTGATTTCGGCCTATGCCAAGGCGGTGAACGAAGAAATCCGCGATCTCAAGGCCGCCGGCGCCGACGTCATCCAGATCGATGAACCCTACATGCAGGCCAATCCGGAAGAGGCGGAAAAGTTCGGCGTGTCCGCGATCAATCAGGCGCTCGACGGCATCGAGGGGGAGACCGTGGTGCACCTGTGCTTCGGCTATGCCTATGTGGTCAAGGACAAGCCCGTGGGCTATTCCTTCCTGCCGCAATTGGATGCCTGCTCGGCGGGGGCGATCTCCATCGAGGCGGCGCAGCCCAACCTGGACCCGGCGATCCTGGAAAAACTGCCGAGTAAGAAAATCCTGTTCGGGGTTCTCAGCCTGGGCACGGAAGAGGTCGAGACCGCGGACACTGTCGCTGACCGCCTGCGGGGTGCCTTGAAACACATCGCCCCGGAACGGCTGATCGCGGCACCCGACTGCGGCATGAAGTACCTGCCGCGCGAGGTTGCCTTCGGCAAGCTGAAGGCGATGGTGGATGGTGCGGCCATGGTGCGGGCTGAGCTGGGCTGAGTTCTTTAAATATCGAAATAACGAATATTAATGTGCAAAAGAATTCGTTATTTCGGCCCGTAGGTATCAGGTATTTATTCCCCTGCCGGTAATGAGCCGGTCACCGCGCCGGGCCCCCCGGCGATTTATTGAGGAAAATGAGCATGTTTTCCCGCACCAAACCCGCCACTTCCGCCGCCGGCAAACCGGCCGCGAAACCCGCCGTCAGCAAGCCCGCCGCAAAGCCGGCCGCGCCTGCGAAGAAGAAGTAATTTCGGGTGCGGCGGCCGCCCTCACGGCCGCGTAACCGATGAACAGGGCCGCCGGATTCCCCCCGGCGGCCTTTTTCATTGGCCGTGTCAGCCGCCCGGCACCCAGGCCCAGTAGCGGCCCGAAGCCCCCAAGATCGCCGTGATCAAACCGAGTGCCAGATTGATGGCGACGATGCGGCGGATGGTGTTCAGGCTGGCCGCCCCCGTGGGCCAGTCCTGGGCGGCGACGGCCGCCTGGAAGGCCCGGTAGGGGGCGAAGAACAGGTAGATGAACAGCGCGTTCATGACCCAGCCCAGGCCGTGCATCCAATGGACATGGATCGGGGCCGCGGCGAAGGCGCCGTAGTGCAGGGCGATCACCGCATAGCCCGACACCGGCAATATCAGCACGGCGGCCCAAACCCACAGGAAGAACCGGCTGAACACGCGGTCCCACAGCTTCAGGCGTTCAGGCGGCGGCGTGATCCCGCCCAAGGCGGGGCGCAGAACCAAATAGGCGAAGAACATGCCGCCGACCCAGACGACGGCGGCGATCGCGTGGAAACCGGTTGCAAGGGCGCTGAGCATGCGGAGATCTGCCTTTCTAGTTCATTGCGGCGGCGTCGGTCAGCTTTTTCAGCACGCCGGTCATGGTCTCGATGACCTTGTCGATCGTGTTGCCGTGCCGCTGTGCCAGCCATTTGGGGTCGTTGTAGGCGATCCAGCTGCCCTTGTCGTCCTTCCAGGCCAGAACCTTGAGCGGCAGGTCGATGCCCATGGTCCGCGTCGCCTGCATAAGCGGCGTGCCGAGTTTGGGGTTGCCGAAGATCAGGACTTCCGTCGCCGGCAGGTTGAGGCCCGCCTTTTCGGCGCCGGCTGAATGATTGATGCGGGCCAGGATGCCGATGTTCTTGGCTTTCAACAGTTTTTCCAGGCGGTTTAGGGTCTCGCCGGGGGAATGCTGGCTCGGCTTGACGATCAGGCCCTCGGCGGCCTGGGCCGGATTGCTCAGGGTTAGGGCCGATATCAGGGCTAGGGCGGCGACGGCGAAGAAAAACAGACGATGGGTATGCATCCGGGAAATCTCCTGTGGCGGGGGCGAAGATTTCAAAGTGTAACGGGTTCCCTGGCGCCGCGTGAACAAAGCTGCGTGATGAGGCACCTAATTGTTGGCCCCCATGAAAACCCGGGACACGCGTGGCCCGCCCGTTCCAGGAGGGGGCTAGGGCGCGTCGGGCGGGGGCAGGCTGCGCGCCACCGGGAACACGAGATGGGCCGATGTCCCCCGGCCGACCTCGCTTTCCATTTTAAGCACGCCGCCGTGCAGTTCGACCAGCTTGCGCGACAGGGTCAGGCCCAGGCCCGTGCCTTCGTGCTTGCGGGTCAGGGAGCCGTCGACCTGCCCGAATTCGGACAGCGCCACGGCCATGTCCTCGGGCGAAATACCGATCCCGGTGTCCGACACGGTCAGTCGTATGGCGCCGTCGTCCTGCTGGCGCGCCACGACGGAGACCGCGCCCCCCTGTTCCGTGAACTTGATGGCGTTGGATAGCAGGTTGACCAGGGCCTGTTTGACGCGCAGTTCGTCGGCCATCAAGGGCGGCAGGTCGGTAGGGCAGTCGATCATCAACGAGACCCCGGCCTCAAGCGCGCGTTCGCGCACCAGGCGATGGCAGGAGTTGAAGATCAGTCCCAGGTCCAGGCGCTGTTCGTTCAGGCTCATCTGGCCGCGTTCGATGCGGGCCAGATCGAGAAGGTCGTTGATGAGCTGCAGCAGGTGCTTGCCGGCGTCGTTGATGTCGCCGGCATATTCCTTGTACTGGGGCACGTTCAAGGTGCCGAAGGTCTCGTTCACCAGGATGTCGGAAAACCCGATGATGGAATTCAACGGCGTGCGCAGTTCGTGGCTCATATTGGCGAGGAACTCCGTCTTCGCCCGGTTGGCCAGTTCCGCTTCTTCCTTGGCGGTTCGCAGCGCCTGGTCTGACTGCCATTCCCGGGTCACGTCACGGGCGAACCCCCGATAGCCGAGAAAGGTGCCATCGTCGGAGAACACGGGGGCGCCGCTGATCCGTGCATAACGAAGGTTTCCCTTGCCGTCGATCAGGCCGTATTCGAAGTCCCGGAACGGCCGCCGTTCCGCCAGATCCGCCCGATGCTGCTCGAAAGCAATGCGCTGCGCGGGCCCTCGGATTACAGCAACGGCCTCGCGCGTTTGGCCGATCAGGTTCTCAGGGGGCAGGCCGTAGGTGGTCAACAGCCGGTCGGAGACGAAGGTGAAGCGGTGTTCGGTATCCGTTTCCCAGAACCAATCGGCGGCGGCAAAAATGAACCGCCACCAATCGTTATCATTCAACTTGCCGACCAGCGGGCCGGCAAGTTCCGGCGGCGGAGGCCGTAGCGACGCAACCTGGCGGGACAAGGCAAGGCCGGCGGCGACGGCGAGGGCCGCGAGCAGGGCCGTGATTAACGGACGCCATATGTCGGCGACCGACGCCGGGAGCAATTTCGGCGCCCCCAACATTTCCCATAAAACAACAAAAAGAAACGTAATAACAAAACAGTATGCGTATTTTTTCATGTAAATTACAACAGAGTATGCGGGCCCGTCATCGGCATGCAAACTGATCGACAAGGTCCGCCGGACTCCGGGATTCTCCCGCCGTTTCGCCCTTTTTCGGAGTATAACGTGAAGATCGTGAATTATCGGAGCATGAAATGACGGTGGAAAATTCGGCCTGGTTGCCGGCGGCATTGCTCCGGGTCGGCCAGATGGCGCAGGCCGATGCCGCGGCCATCGCGGGTGGTATCCCCGGCATCGATCTGATGGAAACGGCTGGGGCCGCCGTCGCCGCACGGGCCCAGGCCCTGTTTCACAGCCGTCCCGTGGCTATTTTGTGCGGCCCCGGCAACAACGGCGGTGACGGTTTCGTCGCGGCGCGACTTCTGAAGAAGCAGGGGGCCGAGGTGCGGCTTTACCTTTTGGGTGCGCGGGAAAGATTGCGGGGCGACGCGGCCCTGGCGGCGGATCGCTGGACCGGTGCGGTGGAAAAGTTGACGGAAGGCTTTGACCCAGCGGGGGCAGGAATTATCGACGCCCTGTTCGGGGCCGGCCTCACGCGCCCGCTCGATGGTGTCGCGGCGGTCGTGGCGGAAACCCTCAATGCCGCATCGGCGGATGTTTTGGCCGTGGACATCCCGTCGGGCGTCATGGGTGACACGGGTGCCGTCGCCGGATTGGCCATACAGGCCCGGGAAACGGTGACTTTCTGCCGCCGCAAGCCAGGCCATTTCCTGCGCCCCGGCCGGGATTTCTGCGGCCGGGTGCGGGTCACGGACATCGGCATTCCCGACGCCGTGGTCGCGGCCCAGGCCCCCGATACCTGGGTCAACAGCGCCGACATCTGGTGGCCCGCCTTTCCCCATCCGGGGCCGGGCGACCACAAGTACACGCGGGGCCATGTCGTGATCTGGGGGGCGGGCGCCATGCCGGGGGCGCCGCGCCTGGCCGCCGACGGGGCCAGGCGGGCCGGGGCGGGGATCGTTTCCATCGCCTGCAGGCCCGAGGATACGGCGATATTCCGCGCCGGCGCACCCGGCGTGCTGGTCCGGCCCATGGACGACGCGGCCGTGTATGAAACCTATGTTCAGGACAGCAACAAGACCCTGGTCGTCGGCCCCGGCAACGGGCCGGGCTCGGATACCCGCACGCGGGCCCTGGCGGCGCTGGCCACGGGCAAGCCGGTGGTGCTGGATGCCGACGGTATTTCCGCTTTCGCGGACGCACCCGACGCCTTGATGGTGGCCTTGCACGGCAACTGCGTGATCAGCCCCCATGGCGGGGAATTCGCCCGCGTCTTTCCGAACGACGGCGACCGGCTGAGCCGCGCGCGCCGGGCTGCCGAGCAATCGGGTGCTGTGGTCCTTCTGAAGGGCTTTGACACGGTCATCGCGGCCCCAGACGGTCGCGCGGTGATCAACGCCAACGGCTCACCCCATCTGGCCACCGCGGGTACCGGTGACGTGCTGGCGGGTATCACGGCGGGGCTGCTGGCCCAGGGCATGGCGCCGTTCCCGGCCGCCTGCGCGGCGGTTTGGCTGCATGCGGCGGCGGCGCAATGCATTGGCCATGGCCTGATCGCCGAGGATATTCCCGGTCTGCTGCCGGGCATTGTCGGCGCCCTTCCCGGGGCCGTGACGGGAGGCGTGCCCGGGCAAATTTTCACCCATTTGCCCCTTGAACCGACCGGCAAAAGCGAACAGGTTTAACGGGATGTCCGCGTACCTTTGAAAGGGCTTTGATGACCGAGCATAAACCGAGCAGTTTCCTCGACCGTACCCTGGCCAATCTGCGCCGGGGCTGGCAGTCCATCGCCGGATCGTCATACGACGAGGATGCCGCAAGCACGCGCCCCAACCTGCCGGATGAAGATGCCGGGCGTATCCTGGAACAGATGCAGGAATGCCTGGACAACAAGGGCGGCGAGGTTTCGGCGCGGACCAAGGCGGCAGCCCTCGGCCGGGTCTATCTGGCCCTGGACAAGAGCGGGCGCGAGAAATTCCTGCGCCTTATGGCCGGCAATTTCGGCACCGACGCCAAGGCTGTCGAGACGGCCATCGGCAAGTTCCAGGCGGCGGATACCGATGCCGCGCGCCTGGATGCGCAGCTTGCGATCAAAAACAGCCTGCAGGCCCCCTGGCGCCGGCTGCTGACCCAGTTCAACGCGTTGCCAGATGGGGTCAAGTTTCTGGTTGATCTGCGCGCAGAACTGCTGCCGCTTGCCAAGTCTGACGTGGGCCTGAAGGCCATGGAACACGACCTGCGGGACCTGCTGGCCAGTTGGTTCGACGTCGATTTCCTGGAATTGCGGCGGATCGCCTGGGATTCCTCTTCGGCTTCGCTGTTGGAAAAGCTTATCGCCTACGAGGCCGTGCATGCCATCAAGGGCTGGGAAGACCTCAAAAATCGGCTTGATTCCGACCGTCGCTGCTACGCCTTCTTCCATCCGCGGATGCCCGATGAACCCCTGATCTTCGTCGAGGTCGCTTTGGTCAACGGCATGGCGGCCAATGTGCAGGCGTTGCTTGACACCAACGCCCCGGCGACCGACCCGGCCGCCGCCGACACGGCGATCTTCTATTCCATCTCCAACGCGCAGAAGGGGCTTGCGGGCATCAGCTTCGGCAACTTCCTGATCAAGCGGGTGGCGCAGCAACTGTCCCAGGAGTTTCCGAATCTCAAGACCTTCGCGACCCTGTCGCCGATTCCCGGTTTCCGCAACTGGCTCAACGAACTCCTGGCGGAGGGCGAGCCCAAGCTGTTCTCGGCCGAAGAGCGCAAGGCCCTGAACGCGGCCACGGGCCGCAAGGGCGGGGCCAAGGGATCGATGATTTCGGTCCTCGACACCCCCGCCTGGATCAAGGACGACGACATGATCGCCGCCCTGCAAGGGCCGCTGACGCGCCTGGCGGCACGCTACCTGGCTAAGGAAAAGGGCCGGGGAGGGCGTGCGCGCGACCCGGTGGCGCATTTCCACCTGTCGAATGGGGCGCGGCTCGAACGCCTCAATTGGCTGGGGGATACCTCGGACAAGGGGTTGGCCCAGTCGGCGGGGCTGATGGTCAACTACCTCTATGACCTGGGCCGTATCGAAGGGAACCACGAGGCCTATACCTCGGCCGGCAGCGTCGATATGTCCTCGGGCGTGAAGGCGCACCTGCGGGGGTGAGCCCGCAGCGCGCCGGTGCGGGGCCGATTTCCCGGTTGTAATCGTTGTCAGAATGGATAAAGTCGCGCCGCTCGCTGGTCGGGCATCCCGGCGGCGTCGGCGGGCGTGGCGGAATTGGTAGACGCGTCAGGTTTAGGTCCTGGTGGCCTTTGGCCGTGGGGGTTCAAGTCCCTCCGCCCGCACCACCCTATGCCTTCGGCTTCGGGGGGCAGGCCATTTGTGGACTGCCAATCGAAGGCGTTTAGGCGTAGGCGTGCCTCCCCGAAGCGCGCGAATGCGTGCGGAGGGAGGCTACACCTAGTAGCAGGATTGTTCCGACCAGCCGTTTATCGTTGCCGGGTCCGGGGTGGCGGCCTATATATCCGCCCGGGAGTTGAGGGCTTAATCCTAGTGTGTTTTACAGGCGGCGCCGATTTAGGTGCTTCGCCGCAGATTTCCGAAACGGGAGTTCCATGCAAGTCGTCGAGACAAAATCCGAAGGCCTGAGCCGCGAGATGAAAGTCACCGTGGCCGCCAAGGACATTGAAGAGAAAATCAACCTGCGTCTTCAGGAAGTCGCACAATCCGCCTCGCTGCCAGGTTTTCGGCCCGGCAAGGTGCCCGTGGGGCTGCTGCGCAAGCGCTTCGGACCGTCGATCCTGGGCGAGATCCTGGATCAGGCGGTGAATGATTCCTCCGCTCAGGCGCTGGCCGAGAAGGGCATCCGTGCCGCGACCCAGCCGCAGGTCGAGATCACTTCCTTCGACGAGGGCAAGGATCTGGAATACACGCTGGCCCTGGACATCCTGCCCGAAATCACGCCGATGGACTTTTCCAAGCTGAAGCTTGAGAAGCTGGTCCTGAAGCCGGATGAGAAGCAGATCGAGGAAACCCTCGAGAATCTGGCCAACGCCCATAAAACGTCCGAGCCGATCACCGCCAAGCGCAAGACCAAGTCGGGTGACGTTTGCGTCATCGACTTCGTCGGCAAGCTGGACGGCGTCGAGTTCGCCGGCGGCAAGGCCGATGGCTATCACCTGGAATTGGGCTCCGGCTCGTTCATTCCGGGCTTCGAGGAACAGCTGATCGGCGTCGATGTCGGTGCCGATATCGAGGTCAAGGTCAACTTCCCCGCCGAATACGCGGCCAAGGATTTGGCCGGCAAGGAAGCCGTGTTCGACGTCAAGGTTCACGAAATCCGCGAAGCCACGCCGGCATCGATCGACGACGAACTGGCCAAGAAGGCCGGCCTGGAAAGCCTGGACGCCCTGAAGGAACGGATCGTCGAGGGCCAGCGCCGCGAGTTCGATCAGATGGCACGCATGCAGGTCAAGCGCGTGCTGTTGGATCAGCTGGCCGACAGCCATGACTTCGAGATGCCGCCCAAGATGGTGGAGATGGAATTCGACAACATCTGGGCCCAGTTCGAGGAACAGCGTAAGCAGGAACACGATCATGATCACGACCACGACCACGATCATGACCATGATCACGACCATGCCCACGATCACGACGACAAGTCGGACGAAGAGCACAAGGTTGAGTTCCGCGACATCGCCGAGCGGCGGGTCAAGCTGGGCCTGTTGCTGTCCGAGGTCGGCCGCGCCAACGCCATCCAGGTGTCGCCGGAAGACGTTAACCGCGCCATGATGCAGGAGGCCCAGAAATACCCGGGCCAGGAGCAGCAGGTGCTGGAATTCTTCCGCTCCAACCCCCAGGCGCAGGAGCAGATCAAGGCTCCCGTGTTCGAGGAAAAGGTCATCGATTACATCATCGAACTGGCCCAGGTGACAGAAAAGCCGGCGTCCTTCGAAGACCTGATCAAGGTTCTTGAGGCCGAGGACGAGGCCAAGGAAGCCAAGAAGCCTGCCGCCAAGAAGAAGGCCGCCCCGAAGAAGGCCGCGGCCAAGGACGACGCGGCGGACGACAAGAAACCGGCCAAGAAGAAGCCCGCGGCAAAGAAGCCGGCGGCGAAAAAGGAGTAGCGGCGGCGGGACCGGGGCGCTATCAGAGCATAGGCGGCCCGCCATCCCCGGACCCGTCATCCCGAGCAGCACGTATCATAAGGACCGCGGCATGACCGATCCCCACGACATCTACATGAATACCCTGGTGCCCATGGTCGTCGAGACCACCAACCGGGGTGAGCGCGCCTACGACATCTATTCGCGGCTGTTGAAGGAACGCATCATCTTCCTGACCGGTGGGGTCGAGGATCATGTTTCGAGCCTGGTTTGCGCACAGTTGCTGTTCCTGGAATCGGAAAATCCGTCCAAGGACATTTCGTTCTACATCAACTCGCCGGGCGGCGTCGTGACCTCCGGCCTCGCGATCTACGACACGATTCGCTACATCAAGCCGGATGTGTCGACGGTCTGCATCGGTCAGGCGGCGTCCATGGGCTCGCTTCTGCTGGCTGCAGGTGCCCCCGGAAAGCGCTATTCGCTGCCCAATTCGCGGATCATGGTCCATCAGCCGTCGGGCGGTTTCCAGGGTCAGGCATCGGACATCGAAATCCATGCCCGCGAGATCATCGCGCTGCGCAAGCGGCTCAATGAAATCTATGTCGAACATACCGGCCAATCGATGGAAACCATTGAAAACGCGATGGAGCGTGACAAATTCATGACTCCAGAGGAAGCCAAGGCGTTCGGCCTGATCGACGAAGTGGTCGCCAACCGGCCGGCCACCGGCGACGACGACGGCGGCAAGCCCGGCAAGGGTTGAACCGCGGCCTCCGTCTAAACGGCTGCCCCCAGGTCTTGGGTGGCGGCGCAAATACTACGGGACGTCTCTCCGCCGCTACGTCTTTTAGCATAGCTCCATGGGCGTGATTGTGATTGAGTGTTGCACAAGGGTCCGGCTAACATGGTCTTGATCCGGGAGGCGGCGCGGGACCAACAGGATAAACAATGACGAAAACCACCGGCAGCGACTCCAAGAACACCCTTTATTGCTCGTTCTGCGGCAAAAGCCAGCACGAGGTGCGCAAGCTGATCGCGGGGCCGACCGTGTTCATCTGCGACGAATGTGTCGAACTGTGCATGGACATCATCCGCGAAGAGCACAAGACGAACCTCGTGAAGTCGGGCGACGGCGTGCCGACGCCGATGGACATCTGCTCCGTCCTTGATGACTACGTGATCGGCCAGAACAACGCCAAGCGCGTGTTGTCGGTCGCCGTGCATAACCACTACAAACGCCTGAACCACGGCGCCAAGAACAACGATGTCGAACTGGCCAAGTCCAACATCCTGCTTGTCGGTCCGACCGGTTGCGGCAAGACCCTGTTGGCGCAGACCCTGGCGCGCATCCTGGATGTGCCCTTCACCATGGCCGATGCGACGACCCTGACCGAAGCCGGCTATGTCGGTGAAGACGTCGAAAACATCATTCTCAAGCTGCTGCAGTCCGCCGACTACAACGTCGAGCGCGCGCAGCGCGGCATCGTCTACATCGACGAAGTCGATAAGATCAGCCGCAAATCCGACAATCCGTCGATCACCCGCGACGTGTCGGGCGAAGGCGTGCAGCAGGCGTTGCTGAAGATCATGGAAGGCACGGTCGCCAGCGTGCCGCCCCAGGGCGGGCGCAAGCACCCGCAGCAGGAGTTCCTGCAGGTCGACACCACCAATATCCTGTTCATCTGCGGCGGTGCCTTCGCCGGGCTGGACAAGATCATTTCCGCCCGCGGCAAGGGCTCCAGCATCGGTTTCGGCGCCGACGTGCGTGCGCCCGAGGAACGCCAGACCGGTGAAATCCTGCGCGAGGTGGAGCCGGAAGACCTGTTGAAATTCGGTCTGATCCCCGAGTTCGTCGGCCGCCTGCCTGTGGTCGCGACCCTGGAGGACCTGGACGAAGACGCGCTGGTGGAAATCCTGACCAAGCCGAAGAACGCCCTGGTGAAGCAGTACCAGCGCCTGTTCGAGATGGAAGACACCAAGCTGACGTTCTCCGATGCCGCCCTTCGTTCCATCGCCGTCAAGGCCGTCGAACGCAAGACCGGCGCCCGGGGCTTGCGGTCGATCATGGAAAACATTCTCCTCGACACCATGTTCGACCTTCCCGGCATGGAAGGTGTGGAAGAGGTCGTCATCAATGGAGAGGTGGTGGAAGAAAGTGCCAATCCGCTGTTCATCTATGGCGAAAAGGCCGAAGAAGTGGAAACCAGCGCGTAATTTGCGTCTTTCCACGGTTATCCACGGTCTGGGCTTGCGCCGCAGCGTTCCATCCCCCACCTTTGTTGTGAAGCAATTCCAACCCGCCGTTGCCCCTGTGGCGCGGTCTTCCCGTGTTGAGGCCAGATGTTCCCAGGTATGAAGTCCCAGCAATTCCCCGTCCTGCCGTTGCGCGACATCGTCGTGTTCCCGCACATGATCGTGCCGCTGTTTGTCGGCCGCGACAAATCCGTGCGGGCGCTCGAAGACGTCATGCAGGACGACAAGCAGATCCTGCTGGTGGCGCAGAAGAACGCGGCGCAGGACGATCCGACGGCCGACGACATCTACACCGTCGGTACGGTGTCGACGGTGCTGCAGCTTCTGAAGCTGCCGGACGGCACGGTGAAAGTTCTGGTCGAAGGCGTGCAGCGCGCGAAAGTCACCGAGTTCGTGGACAACCCTTCGTTCTTCGAGGTCGAGGCCGAACTGATCCCCGACGAGGAAGGGGACGAGAACGAGCTTGAGGCGCTGTCTCGCTCGGTCATCGGCCAGTTCGAACAGTACATCAAGTTGAACAAGAAAATTCCGCCGGAAGTGCTTGTTTCAATTAATCAAATTGACGAAGCCAACAAGCTGGCTGACACCGTTGCCTCGCATCTGGCGCTGAAGATTTCCGAAAAGCAGGAGCTGCTGGAAATCGAATCGGCTGCCGAGCGTCTGGAGCGCGTCTATTCCCACATGGAATCGGAAATCGGCGTCCTGCAGGTCGAGAAGAAGATCCGCAACCGGGTCAAGCGCCAGATGGAGAAGACCCAGCGCGAGTACTATCTGAACGAGCAATTGAAGGCCATTCAGAAGGAGTTGGGCGAAACCGACGAAGGCAAGGACGAGGTTGCGGAGATCGAGGAAAAGATCGGCAAGACCCGTCTGACCAAGGAAGCCAAGGAAAAGGCCGAGGCGGAGCTGAAAAAGCTGCGCTCCATGAGCCCGATGTCCGCCGAAGCCACGGTGGTGCGCAATTACCTGGATTGGATTCTGTCCATTCCGTGGAAGAAGCGCACCCGGGTGAAGAAGGATCTGTTGAAGGCCGAAGAGGTCCTCAACGAAGATCACTACGGGCTGGAAAAGGTCAAGGAACGCATCCTTGAATACTTGGCCGTCCAGCATCGTACGAATAAGGTCACCGGACCGATCTTATGTCTGGTGGGTCCTCCGGGCGTGGGCAAGACGTCCCTCGGTAAATCCATCGCCAAGGCGACCGGGCGTAATTTCGTGCGCATGTCGTTGGGCGGTGTGCGGGACGAATCGGAAATTCGCGGCCATCGGCGCACCTATATCGGCTCCATGCCGGGCAAGGTCGTCCAGGGCATGAAGAAGGCCAAGTCGTCCAACCCGTTGTTCCTGCTCGACGAGGTCGACAAAATGGGCCAGGACTGGCGCGGCGACCCGGCCTCGGCGCTTTTGGAAGTGCTTGACCCGGAACAGAATTCCACCTTCAACGACCATTATCTGGAGGTCGACTACGACCTGTCGGACGTGATGTTCGTGACCACCGCCAATACCATGAACATGCCGGGCCCGCTGTTGGACCGCATGGAGATCATCCGCCTGTCCGGGTACACCGAGGACGAGAAGGTCGAGATCGCCAACCGCCACCTGCTGCCCAAGCAGATCAAGGCGCACGGCCTGAAGGACGGTGAATGGTCGATTTCCGACGGCGCCCTGCGCGATGTGATTCGCTATTACACGCGGGAATCCGGGGTTCGTAACCTGGAACGCGAGCTGGCCAACCTGGCCCGCAAGGCGGTCAAGGAGATCATGATCGGGGCGTCCAAGACCATCAAGGTGACGTCCAAGAACCTGGAAAAGTACGGCGGCGTGCGCAAATACCGGTTTGGCGAGATCGAAGCCGAGGACATGGTCGGCGTGGTGACCGGTCTGGCCTGGACCGAAGTCGGCGGCGAGCTTCTCAACATCGAAGCCGTCATGGTGCCGGGCAAGGGCAAGATGACCATCACCGGCAAGCTCGGCGACGTAATGCAGGAATCCATCCAGGCGGCCAAATCCTATGTGCAGTCGCGCTCGGCTTCGCTCGGCATCCTGCCGCCGCTGTTCAACAAGCGAGACATCCACGTCCACGTGCCCGAAGGGGCGACGCCCAAGGACGGGCCGTCGGCCGGCGTCGGCATGGTGACCTCGATCGTGTCCGTGCTGACCGGCATTCCGGTTCGCAAAGACGTCGCTATGACCGGGGAAGTGACCCTGCGCGGGCGCGTTCTGCCGATCGGTGGGCTCAAGGAAAAGCTTCTGGCGGCGCTTCGCGGGGGGATCAAGAAGGTCCTGATTCCCAAGGACAACGAGAAGGATTTGTCGGAGATTCCCGAAAACGTGAAGCGCGGGCTGGAAATCGTACCCGTGACGACCGTTGACGAGGTGCTTTCGCATGCTCTCGCCAGCCCGGTAACCCCGGTCGAATGGGACGAGGAAAAGGCTGAATTGGAGGCCCGTGCCCTCCGCTCTGGCAGCGCTGACGACGACGATGTTGGCGGTGTGGTGACCCACTAAATTCAGGTAACCACTTACAATATATAGATGTTTTTACGGGCCGCCGGATCATCCGGCGGCCCGTTTTCATGAAGATGGCGGAAATCCGCCCCTCCGTGCGCATCAAGGGCATTCTTCCGAGCCCGGAACGAATGCCGGAAAATTCGTCGAAACCCGCAAAAATCTGGGGAAAACTGGGGCATGAAGATTGACGCCCCATGGGTGCGCACATACACTCTTCGCGATTCGAACGGGTGGCGAAACACCCGGTCGAGTGGGTGGCTAAACACCCGATCACGATAATAATCTATTTGTCCCAACCCGATACCTTTCAGCAAGAGGGGGCCTTTCAATTGAACAAGAATGATCTGATCGCAGCCGTTGCCAATAGCACCGGCTTGTCCAAATCCGATTCCGCGAGCGCGGTTGACAGCGTTTTCGACGCGATCGCTGGCGCTTTGAAGGGCGGAGACGAAGTCCGCCTGGTCGGCTTCGGCACCTTCAGTGTGACCAAGCGCGCCGCGACCACGGGCCGTAACCCGCGGACCGGCGAAAGCATCCAGATTCCGGCGTCCAACCAGCCCAAGTTCAAGGCTGGCAAGGGTCTGAAGGACGCGGTCAACTAAGACCGGCGTCTCAGCCACACGTAACGCCTACAGACCGGCCGCCGAGTAATCGGCGGCCGGTTTTGTTTGGTGAATTGCTTGGCCGCCGAGTAATCGGCGGCCGGTTTTGTTTGGTGAATTTCTTGGCCGCCGAGCAATCGGCGGCCGGTTTCGTTTGGCTGTGGGGCTTTTCGGCCGCATTTGCCGGTGGTGTGGGGCAGGGGTCATGCGTGCTTGTGCCGGCCGGCAACAGCCCTTAAATAGAGCCCTCGGCAAACGGGCGGTTAGCTCAGTTGGGAGAGCGTCTGGTTTACACCCAGAAGGTCGGGGGTTCGAACCCCTCACCGCCCACCATTCGCCGCCGGGGGAGGGTGCCGCAAGCCTAAGATTTCCAAGGCAAGAGAGGTTAGTGGACTTTTCCCGCCGATCGTCCTTGACACTGCTTCCGGCGCTGGAGTACATGGTGCCCTCTTTCGCGCACCGGGGCCCATGCCCTAGGCCGAAAGACCCTTCAGAAGGGGGTGTAGCTCAGTTGGTTAGAGCGCCGGCCTGTCACGCCGGAGGCCGCGGGTTCGAGTCCCGTCACTCCCGCCATTTCCCCCAATTCCAGGTTTCCTTCGCGTCTGTCGCCGGGCATCGGTTTTTTGCGCCTGCGTTGCGATAAAACCTTTGAAATTTATCCGGTTATCGGTCACTTTCCCCCGGTAGTCATCGACATGGCCGCATTAAGCCATCGACGTGGCCGCATCGCGGCATTCCTAGAATGCATTCGGGGGGACCAAGGCAGGAAGCCGGGGACAGGGA
>TARA_R110002124_G_scaffold78287_15_pt1 | contig 27799 bp, 23 predicted proteins | sample TARA_R110002124 | Tara Oceans TARA_R110002124 (sample SAMEA4397445) | marine metagenome | biome: Polar Biome; feature: [SRF] surface water layer (ENVO:00010504); material: water (ENVO:00002006), including particulate matter (ENVO:01000060) such as... | depth 5 m
CTCGCATTATACCAGGTGAGGCCGGGACGGGGGCTCAAGGCTGCCGTGGAGGAGATATTGACGATATTGCCACCCTTCTCCAGCATATGAGGCGCGATTGCCTTGGTCGTGAGGAAAAGGCTTTTGACATTCACTTCGAAGATCTTGTCGAAGGTGCCTTCATCAACATCGAACATGGACCCGTTCCGTTGCGGCATCCCGGCGTTATTCACAAGAACATCAATCTTCTGGAAATTATCGAGGGTCTGCTTCGTCATGGCCGCGATATCGTCGGCACTGGTGACATCGGTTTCGCTGCTGATGGCAACACCGCCGTCGTCAGTAATGCTTTTGGCCACAGCGGCTGCGGCCGCACCATTTATATCGCTAACCACCACTTTCGCGCCTTCAGCCGCGAACAGTTTTGCCATTGCCTCGCCAAAACCCGAGCCCGCACCGGTGATGATGGCCACTTTATCTTTTAATCGCATGAATTTCCTCCTGTCATCTCGCAGGATACTTCACCTTTGGCCGACAATTGGCAAGAGTAGGAAGCAAAAAAGTTTCCGAAAAGGAGACGGGGAAGTGATCAGGCGGCCTTGCGGCGAACGCGATCCTGCGGAAGATAGAGGCTGACTTCTGTTCCCTCACCGTATCTGCTGCTTAGCTCCAGCCGACCGTCATGCAATTCTGCAAGATTTTTGGACAGCGGCAGACCGAGGCCTGTGCCGTGATATTTGCGGCTCTTATCGTTATCTACCTGCACAAACGGGGTTAAAGCCCGTTCGATATCATCTTCACGGATACCGATGCCATTGTCGCTTACACTGATTCTAACACCCGCATTTTCCAGCACATGGACAGAAGTGATTATGCGCCCACCGGTCGGCGTGAATTTGATCGCATTGGACAGCAGGTTGATCAGGATCTGCTTGATCATGCGGCGATCAGCGAAAATCTGCGGCAGCAGCGGATCAAATTCCAGCTTGATATTGATATCATTGTCGATGGCGTTTTGCTGCGTCAGTCGAATGCATTCATTGACCAGTACATCAATTTCGACTTCCTCTTCCTTGATCTTTTGCTCTCCGGCTTCGATCTTGGAAAAATCCAGAATGTCATTGATCAGGTCGAGAAGGTGGTGCCCGCTCGAATTGATGTCATGGGCATATTCCAGATATTTGGGATTACCGACGGCGCCAAAAATCTGGCTGATGATTACTTCTGAAAAGCCGATAACGGCGTTGAGAGGCGTCCTCAGTTCATGGCTCATGTTTGCGAGGAACTTGCCTTTAAGCTGAGCCGCATATTCCGCTTCATCCTTTGCCTGCTTCAGAAATTCCTCAATCTGCATCTGAGCGGAAATGTCACGGATAACAAGTTGCAGGACATTCCGTTCCCCATAGAGCAGGGCAGAGGCCTCCATTTCAACATTTGTTTGGGTTCCGTCTTCCCGAATGACCTTCGATTTTAGCGACGGCAGGTTATTCACCATCCCGGCATCTTCCGCATCGCTGAAATAAGGGGCCAGCCCCTCGCCATCGGAGAAGGGAAAATAACTGGAAATCTTCTGACCGATCAGGTCATGGCGGCCTTTGACCTTAAACAGATCAAGCGCCGCTTCGTTGACATAGATGATAAAACCGCCCTTGTGCGCCACAATTGCATCGGGGGAAAGCTCCACCATGCTGCGATAGCGATCCTCATTCTCCCGAAGCGCCTGCTGCGCCATCCGGTTTGTGGTAACGTCATTCAGAGTCAGTACAAATCCGCCTTCAGGTCGTTTGTTGAAAGCGCTTTTAACAATCCGGCCATCGGTGAAATGTCTGTCAACCACTCCGGTGGGCAAGTTTTCAATTGCTTCAACCACCCCGGCGATAAACTGGTCCTTGTCATCACCGACATTCACATAATGATCGAAACATAAATCAAGCACCTCATGAAATGTGGTATCCGGCGTTAGCTGGGCCTCGTCAAGACCGACCAAGTCGATATACTTCCGGTTCCATTTCACCAGCTTGTAATTCTCGTCATACACACCGATCCCGACTGCGACATTTTCAAAGACAGTATCAAGAAGTGTTTCCCGGGATATCAGGGTCCGGTTTTCCTTTTTCGCTTGACTTGACTGCAGGAAGATCAGTGTAAAACACACCATCAGGCTGCCCATGGCAAGGAGAGAGAGATAGGGCGTCGGGGAAAATCCGGCAAGCGAGAACAGCAGAAGAACCGTACCGAGTGTCCCGGCAACCATGGCAGCCCCGCGCGTCCAGAGCGTATTTTCCATTTTTCGAGCGTTCATCGACCGTAGATCAGCCTTCATTTGCGGATGCACCACAAACGGCATCCCGGTTTCCTGACCAGTCTAAACCCTTTGTATTAATAGTAGGTTTACGCCCGGAGATACTGCTTCACACGCAGCTTTAAATTTCAAAAGACAGAAATTCGCCTTCGTGGTAAGGTGTGCCATTCACCGGGGACAGTTGTTAAGTCAATAGTTTTTATATTGTTTTAGAAGTTATAGTCGAGATGTTCAAAAAATCGAGCGGCGCGGAAAATTCCAACGAAACCGAACGTAAAACTATCCTGGTGGAACCCCCGACGAAGCCGCGGCCGCTGGCGCGCCTGAGAACCTATTTCCTGACCGGTATTGTGGTGACGGCACCGATTGCGATTACCATCTACCTGACCTATGTGTTCGTTTCCTTCGTCGATGCCAATGTCACGCCACTTATTCCCGCGCGGTATAATCCGGAAACCTACCTGCCGTTCGGCATTCCCGGCCTCGGGGTCATTATCGCCGCTTTCGCGCTGATCCTGATCGGCTTTCTCACGGCCAACTATCTCGGACGTACGCTGCTCGTGCTGGGCGAACGGATTGTCGGGCGAATGCCGATTGTCCGCTCAATCTACAATGCACTCAAACAGATCATGGAGACGGTGCTGGCGCAGTCGAGCACGTCTTTTCGTGAGGTTGTCCTTCTGGAGTACCCCCGAAAAGGGGTCTGGGCGCTTGCCTTTGTCACCAGTACCGCGAAAGGAGAGGTGAGCGCACAGCAGGAAGAGGACATGATCAGCATTTTTCTGCCGACAACGCCCAACCCGACCTCGGGTTTCTTGCTGTTCGTGCCGAAAAGCGACCTGACTTATCTCGACATGACAGTGGAGGAAGGGGTCAAGCTCGTCATTTCCGCTGGAATGATCTGGCCGGAGCCGCCCAAGAAAAACGGCGATACACCGGAGAAGAAGAAACTCCCTCCACCCGAAGCGGACACGGAAACGGAAAAACCGTCAGCCTGACAGATACCGGATAGCGCTGTCCCGCTCGAAAAGATACAGCAGGGTTTTGAGTGCCTTTCCGCGTTCGCCCGACAGTTTTTCGTCCTTCTCCAGCACAAGCCGGGAGTCGTCGTGGGCGATGGCGAGCAGGCGGGAATGATCATGCAGATCGGCAATTCGAAATTCCGGCAGGCCGCTTTGCCGGGTCCCCAATATCTCGCCCGCCCCACGCAGCCGTAAATCCTCTTCTGCAATCCGAAAGCCGTCCTCTGTCTCCCGCAGGATCGCCAGCCTTGCCTTCTGCGTCTCACCAAGCGGCGGGGCGTAAAGCAACAAGCAGGTTCCCTCCAGCCCGCCGCGGCCGACCCGCCCGCGCAGCTGATGCAGCTGGGCGAGGCCGAACCGCTCGGCATGCTCGATGATCATGACGGTCGCCTCGGGCACATCGACGCCGACCTCGATGACTGTCGTGGCGACCAGGATGCTGATCTCTCCGGACATGAAGCGCCGCATGGTAGCGTCTTTCTCCTCCGCTTTCAGGCGGCCATGGATCAGCCCGACCTGATCGCCATAAAGCGTCTTGAGATGGACGAACCGTTCCTCCGCCGCCGCGACATCCAGGACCTGCGACTCCTCGACCAGCGGACAGACCCAGTAAATCCGCTCCCCCGCCGCCAGCTTCCGGCCGAGACCGTCGGCCACTGCCTCCAGCCGGTCCAGATCGATAGCGCGGGTATCGACGGGTTTCCGTCCGGGCGGTTTTTCCGCGATGATCGACACATCCATATCGCCATAGGCGGTGAGGGCGAGGGTGCGCGGGATCGGCGTTGCCGTCATTACCAGGACATCGACACCGCCCTTGCCATCACGCCCCTTGGCGCTCAAGGCAAGGCGCTGATGCACGCCGAAGCGGTGCTGCTCGTCGATAATGGCGAGACCGAGGTCGTGGAATTTTACATCCTCCTGAAAGAGCGCATGGGTACCGACCACAAGATCAACCGTGCCACTTGCCAGTTCCTCAAGGATGGCGGCGCGTTTCTTGCCCTTGAGGCGGCCCGTGATCAGCAGGCATTTGAGCCCCGCTGAGCTGGCCAGCGGCTCGATGGCATTGAAATGCTGATGGGCGAGAATTTCAGTCGGCGCCATAATGGTCGCTTGCGCCCCCGCCTCGACCGCCGTTGCCATCGCCAGCAGGGCGACCACAGTCTTGCCGCTACCGACATCGCCCTGCAGCAGTCGGAGCATGCGATGTCCGCCCGCCATATCGGCCTCAATCTCTGAAAGCGCAGTGTTCTGCGCGCCGGTCAGGCTGAAGGGCAGGGCGCTCAGGATTTTTTTCCGGATTTCCCCGGTACCGGTGAGAGACCGGCCGGGCTTTCGCTTCATGCTACGACGAACCAGCTCCAGGGCCAGCTGGTTCGCCAGTAGTTCATCATAGGCGAGGCGCGCCCGCGCCGGGGCATCGCGGTCAAAATCCGCCTCCTCCGACGGGGCATGGGCCTTGAGAAGGCTTTCCCGCCAGCCGTTCCAACCCTCCCGCGCGAGCAGGCTCGCATCCTGCCATTCCGGCAAATCGGGCAGTATCGGCAGGAACTGGCGCGCCGCCTTGATAAAGGTCTGGTTGGTGAGCCCGGCGGTCAGCGGATACACCGGCTCGGACAGCGGAATATCCGAGGCAGCCTCCCGCGTCGCGATATAGTCGGGATGGGTTATCTGATAGGTACCGCCATATTCCTCCAGCTTGCCGCTGACCAGCCGTTCGCTCCCTTCGGGAAGCTGCTGCCGCAGATAGGGTTCGCGACCATTGAAAAAGGTGAGGGTGAGGGGCTGCGCACCCACCTCGCACTGGATTTTATAGGGCGCCCGGCGGTTTCGCGATGGAAGGTGATGATCGACCTTGAGCGCGACGACAATAGTCCGGTCAACAAGGTCCGGCGTCAGCGCCGTCACCTCATGGCGTGTCACCAGTCCCGTCGGCAGATGCCAGGCCAGATCGACGATATTCGGCCCGGCCAGCTTCTCGATCAGCGCCGTCAATCGCGGCCCGATGCCTTTAAGCTTGCTGACGGGGGAGAAGAGTTGAAACAGGATTTCCGGGCGCACCGCATTCCTCACGATTGATTTGGGGCATTGTGATCTCTCCGGGGGGCCAAGGTCAATGTTCGTGAGAGGGAAAATGGCTTTTCCTGTCACTTCCTGCTGACATCAGGGGCGAGACAGGCTATATCCAACCTCAACCAGAAAAGAGCTTGCGATCATGACCGAAGATATCACCATCCGCCGAAAACGGCTTATTCATCGTTCCCGCTATACCGGCATGAAGGAGACGGACCTGTTGCTGGGCGGATTCGCCAATAAATATGTCGGCGGCTTTTCCAGCGATCAGCTTGATACCTACGAAGCACTGCTGCAGGCCGGAGACCCGAACATCTATGTCTGGGCTGTCGGGCGGGAGGATGTCCCGGAAGAATATCAGAGCGATGTCATGACATTGCTTCAGGAATTCAGCACGTTTGAGCAACGCAGCAAAGTTTAAGCCTGTATGAGTGATACAACGACCTCTCGCCTGTGCTCCCGCATTTCGAAGCTTGCAGAGGCGGATCATTCCTTTCGCATTGAAGCGGTGCCGGAGGGCTATGACGCCTTCCTGCTGGGCGAACTTGCGCGCGTATCGGAGCGCGATATTCTCTATGTGCTGCGCGATGATGTCCGCATGGCCGCCAGTGAGGCGGCGCTTGCCTTCTTCAATCCGGATATCGATGTCATCAGCTTTCCCGCGTGGGACTGCCTGCCCTATGACCGGGTGTCGCCGAACCCGGAAATTGTCGCCCACCGGATGACAAGCCTTGGCCGCATGACCGACAGGGCAGCCAAGCCCCGTATTTTCCTGACCACCCTCAACGCCGCGACGCAGCGGGTGCCGCCGATCGAGATGGTGACAGACAGCCGTCTCAACGTGGGAGTGGGGGACAAAATAAACGGGCAGGAGCTGACGGCCTATCTGGTGGCCAACGGCTTTTCGCGTATCGGTACGGTCATGGAGCCAGGGGAATTTGCGGTGCGCGGCGGCCTGATCGATATATTTGCGCCGGGCGCGGCAAACCCTGTCCGCCTTGACCTGTTTGGCGACAAAGTCGACGGCATTCGTGAATTTGACGCCCTGACGCAGAGATCGACGGGGAAATTCGACCATTTAGAGCTCACTGCGGCATCGGAATTTCTCCTGAATGATACCTCGGTGCCGCTGTTTCGCTCCGGCTACCGAGCGGCTTTCGGCGCGATCACCCAGGATGATCCGCTTTATGAGGCGGTCAGCGAGAAACGCCGTCATGCTGGGATGGAGCATTGGCTGCCGCTCTTTCATGCACGGATGGCAACGATTTTCGACTATCTTCCCGAGGCGGACCTGTTTCTCGATCATATGATCGAGGAGGCGCTCGCCGCACGGCATGATACGGTCATGGACTATTATGAGAGCCGGCGCGAGGCGGCGCCGACAGGCAATGCCGACTACAATCCCCTTCCGCCCGCGCAGCTCTATCTCGATCCCGAGGAATGGCAGGCCGTCATCACCAGCCGGGCCGCCGGTCAGTTCTCGCCCTTCAAAAGCGGGGCGGAAGGCGCGCATGTCATCGATGCGGATGGCCATGCTGGGCGGGACTTCGCCCCCGAACGGGCCCGCCATGAAGCCAATATCTATGAGTATCTGAAAAGTCACGTCGTCGAAAAACTGAAGGAAAACAGGACGGTTATCCTAAGCTATTTCACCAATGGTTCAAGGGCGCGAAATAAAACAGTGCTGGCCGATCATGGCATTGAACCCATACGGGAGGTTGATTATTTCGAAGGCACGACCGGGAGCAATATTCCCAATCTCGCCGTTCTCCCGCTCGAAAAAGGGTTCGAGACGCCGGATTTCGTCATTATCGGCGAGCAGGATGTCCTCGGCGACCGGCTGGTGCGGCCGCGCAAATCCTCCAAGCGGAGCGAGAATTTCATCGCCGAAGCCTCGCAGTTGTCACCTGGCGACTATGTGGTCCATGTCGATCACGGTATCGCCCAGTATGAAGGGCTGACGACCATCGAGATATCCGGCGCGCCTCATGATTGCGTGACCCTGCTCTATGCGGGCGGCGACAAGATCTACCTGCCGGTCGAGAATATCGAGATGCTGTCGCGCTATGGCGGCAGCGACATGACGGTGGTTCTGGACAAGCTCGGGGGCTCCGGCTGGCAGGCGCGCAAGGCGAAGCTGAAAAAGCGGGTCATGGAAATGGCCGACCAGCTGATCAAGATCGCCGCCGCGCGCCAGCTTCGCAAGGCCGAGCGGCTCTCGCCGCCGGACGGGCTCTATGCTGAATTCTGCGCCGGTTTCCCGTTCGAGGAAACGGAGGATCAGCAGAAGGCAATCGAGGATACGCTCGCCGATATGTCGAGCGGGCGGCCGATGGACCGGTTGATCTGTGGCGATGTCGGGTTTGGCAAGACGGAAGTTGCGCTCCGGGCAGCCTTCACCGCCGCCATGGCCGGACAGCAGGTGGCCATTGTCACCCCGACGACCCTGTTGGCGCGACAGCATTTCAAAGGCTTTAAAGAACGCTTTGCCGATCTTCCCGTAAAGATCGCCCAGCTTTCGCGCATGGTCACCACGAAGGAAGCCAATCAGGCCAAGGCCGATCTTGCTGACGGAAAAGTGGACATCGTGATCGGCACCCATGCACTGCTGGCGAAATCCGTCAAGTTCAAGGACCTGGGGCTTGTCATCGTCGATGAGGAGCAGCATTTCGGAGTCGCGCATAAGGAGCGGCTGAAAGAGCTTCGTGCCGATGTGCATGTGCTGACGCTGACAGCGACACCGATCCCGCGCACCCTGCAACTTGCCATGACCGGCATTCGCGATCTTTCCATCATCGCGACACCGCCAGTCGATCGGCTCGCCATCCGGACTTTCGTATTGCCCTTCGATCCGGTAGTGCTGCGCGAAGCCCTGCTGCGCGAACATTACCGGGGTGGTCAGAGCTTTATCGTCTGCCCGCGGCTTTCCGATCTGCCCTCCATCGGGGATTTTCTGCGCAATAATGTACCGGAGGTGAAATATGTCACCGCCCATGGCCAGCTTCCGGCGAAGGAACTCGATAGCGTGATGAACGCGTTCTATGACGGCGCGCATGACGTGCTGGTGGCGACAAATATTGTCGAATCCGGTCTGGATATCCCGTCCGCCAATACGCTGATTACCTATCGCGCGGATATGTTCGGCCTGGCGCAGCTCTATCAGATCAGGGGGCGTATCGGCCGATCGAAAACCCGGGCCTATGCCTATCTGACGCTACCACCCCGAAAACGCCTGACGGATGCCGCGGAAAAGCGCCTGCGGGTGCTGCAATCGCTCGATACACTCGGCGCCGGGTTCACGCTGGCCAGCCATGACCTTGATATTCGCGGGGCCGGAAACCTGCTCGGTGATGAGCAATCGGGCCATATCAAGGAAGTCGGGTTCGAGCTGTATCAGGAAATGCTGGAAGAAGCGGTCGCCAATGCGCGCGGATCGGAACTCGGCAGTGCAGGGGAGGCGGAGGATAAATGGTCACCAAGCATCAATATCGGCACCTCCGTCCTGATCCCGGAGCATTATGTCGCCGATCTCTCGCTCCGGATGGATTTGTACCGGCGGATCGCGGCGCAGGAAACGGCGGAAGAGATTAACGCATTCGCCGTCGAGCTTGTGGACCGCTTCGGGCCGCTCCCCGACGAAGTCTCCCATCTGGTCGAGGTGATGACGATCAAGTATTTCTGCCGCGAGGCCAATATCGAGAAGATCGAGGCCGGGCCGAAGGGAGCTGTGTTAAGTTTCCGGGACAACAAGTTCGACAATCCGGGTGGATTGGTGGAGTTCATCTCCCGTGCACCGGGATCGACCAAACTGCGCGGGGATCACAAGCTGGTTCACAGCCGCAGCTGGGAGCATCCGGAGGATCGCCTGAAAGGGGTGCTCTGGCTCGCGCAGAACCTCGCGAAGATCGCTCGCGCCGCGTGATTACTCCGGCGCCCGACCGCCCTCGGCTTCGATCTTGTCGAAGGCTGCGAGAAAGGCGGAAGAATCTTGCGCGCCGGAAAGCGCATATTTGTCATTCAGGATGAAGAACGGCACGCCGGAGATACCCATCTGCCGGGCACGCATATCCTCCTGGCTGACAAGGTCGCGATCGGCGTCCTTCTCGAATAATTCCGCCACCAGATCCATATCCATGCCGGCTTCCTCGGCCGCGGCAAGCAGGACGGCTCTATCGCCGATATCTTCGCCATCAAGGAAGAAGCGCCGGAACAGGATTTCCACCATTGCATCCTGACAGCCTGCCGAATGGGCCCAGCGCAGCAGCCGATGGGAATCGAGCGTATTGGGAGAGCGTTCTATTTTTCCAAATTCAAAAGGAATATCAACAGCTTTCCCTGCATTCTTTACATTCTCGTAAAGCTCTTTTGCGCGCTCCTGACTGCCGAATTTCTGCGCAATAAATTCCTTGCGATCGGCACCACCGGCGGGCATGTCGGGATGAAGCTGAAACGGATGCCAGGTGATTTCAACATCCAGATCCGGCCGGGCGGCCAGGGCTTCCTCTAGTTTGCGCTTGCCGATGAAGCACCATGGGCAAACGGTATCGGAGACAATATCTATTTTCATATCCGGAATATAGGGTCCGCTAAGGCGGGGGACAAGAAAATATTGGAACGATCAGTCTGCCAAAATGGGGCTCAGGCCGCCTTCTCATCCACCATTGGCAGCGTGAGGCCGCGCTCGACGACATCTTCTATGCTGTCACCGGAGCTGACTTCTGCCATACCAATCAGCGGTTCCGCCCGGATCGGCATCGCTGTTCCGGGAAGCGCGAAGTCTGTGTTTTTCAGAACCCCCTCCACCCGTTTCAAGGCAATCATCGCCTCCTGCCGGCGGGTGGCGGGCAGGGCGATCACGAAATGACCGGTGCTGTAATGGCAACAGAAATCCTCCCCCCGCACAAGGCTGGAGAGGGTGGAGCCGACCTGTCGGAGAAGCTGGTCCCCGGACGGATAGCCATAGTCCGCCGTCACCTCATCAAAATTTGCGATTTTAAGGGAGGCGACGGTCATCACCTTGTGCTGCGCCGCGTGCTCGGAAAACATCTTCGGTAGATGTGCCCGCATGAAGCCACTGGAATAGAGATCTGTTGGGCCGTCCGCCACCGGATGCGGCTTGGCAATGCGGAAAAGTTTCTGGATGGCGAAGCGATATCGATGCTGCTGAATCTGAAGACCCGCACGGTTGACCAGTGCATCCATCTCTGTCTCATGCAGAATGATGTCGGAGACGCCATGCACATAGGCGGCGCGGCGATTTTCACAATTCTCAAGGACCATCAGCACCGGCAGGTTATAAAGCTTCGTGTCGGCGCGGATGTCATAGCAAAGACGCAGGTTGCTGTCGCCATGGCCGACCCCGGAGAGAATAACCGCATCAAAGCGCCTCGTCCGCAAATCATCGATCGCCATGTCCGGGTTCTTACAGATATGGATATTCGTCCGGGTATCCAGACGTAGGAGAATGTTTCCAAGCACGACTGTCTTGTTGCCGACGATCAGGATATTGGCCTCCCCGATATCCGGCTCCGGCGAGGTTACACCGCTAATATCGACCCCATAGGTTTCCGTCGTCGCAATGCGCCGGACAAGCTCCTGTTCCATTGTTTCAAGGCGGACGAGGGCACGGACACGACTGAGCAGCTCAAGATCGCAATAACCAGGAGAGATAGTCTGGATACGGCATTTGATATCCGCCGGCCCCACAACCAGCGTCGGAAAATTATGGGCTGACGCCATCATCGCAATGTCCTTCACATTGACATTGGCGGCGTTGTTCTCCCCATCTATCAGGATGAGATCAAACGACTGATCTCCAAAATCCTGCTCGAACATGGCGAGAAATGACAGCCGCGTACAGCGATATCCTGCCTCAATAAGGCAGGGTTCTATGGTGTTGGCCGGGCTGTCGGAGACAACCAAAAGATTGGCGGCGTAACGCATTTTACAAGATCTCCCATAGTCAATCCCTCCCGTTTTAAATAAAAAATCTTAAAAATACGTGAGTTTCCGGCGCATCTGTCCAAATCCGGAAAGTTGCAAGAGGTGGAAGTTGAAAAGGAACCTTGATTTTGACGCGAGGAGGGGAAATCATGTAAGCCCGTCAGAGACAAGAACAACAAATTCGAAGCAGGAGAAATTACATGACGTCGCCCCACACTCTCGAAGGCAGGCATGCACTGGTAACAGGCGCTTCTTCAGGGCTCGGCTGGCAGTTCGCCTTGACGCTGGCGCGGGCGGGGGCGAAAGTCACGCTGGCGGCGCGGCGGACCGAAAAGCTGGAGGCGCTGGCGAAGGAGATTGCGGCGTTCGACGGGCGCGCCCTGCCGGTGCGGATGGATGTCACGGATGTCGGCAGCATCCATGAGGCGCTGAGCGCCGCCGAGACGGAGATGGGGCCGGTCAATATCCTTGTCAATAATTCCGGCGTCAGTGCCCAGTGCCGCGCCGAAAAGGTGACGGAAGAGGATTTCGATTACGTCATGAATACAAACGGGAAGGGGGCCTTTTTTGTTGCGCAGGCTGTCGGCCAGAGCATGATCCGCCATGGACAGGGCGGCAAGATCATCAACATTGCCTCCGTCGCCGCGAGAAGAGTTCTCAAGCAGAGCATCACCTACTGCATGTCGAAGGCCGCCGTCCAGCATATGACCCATGCCCTCGCCGATGAGTGGGGCCGCTATAATATTCAGGTAAACTGTATCAATCCGGGATATATTGTGACGGAACTGAACAGAGATTATTGGGAGACGGAATCGGGCAAGCGCCTCATTTCGAAGCTGCCGCGCCGCCGGGTCGGAACGCCGGACAAGCTCGACAGCGCGCTGCTGCTGCTCGCCGGGCCCGGATCGGACTTCATGACGGGTTCCGTGCTGGAGGTCGATGACGGCATGACAGTGCAGGGGTTCTGAAACCCGTTATCCCGGGACTACATTCCGTTCTTGTAGAGTTTGAGATTCTGGTGCTTCTGCCGCACCGGTGCCATCGCCCGGGATGTCTCCACCAGGAAGGTGAGGGCGTAGACAAGGCGCGCCATCAGGCGGCCGTCAAGATCACTGGCCGGATCGCTGCTGAACAGGCTCTCTACCTGCCGAAGGATCACATGGTCCGGCATCCACCAGATAAAGTTGTTCTTGTAACCGCTCATGCGGAGTTCAGCGACCGGATAGGCGCCGCCGGTGCCGGAGCTGACCGCGACGATCTGCGCTGGCTTGTGGGCCAGTTCCCCGCCATCGCACATCAGCAGGAAGTTTTTCAGGTGCGGCGGCACCATGCCGGCCCATTCGGGAGAGATCACGACAAATCCGTCGCAGGATTTGAGGCAGTCGGATATCGGTTGCCAGAAGGCTTTCATCTCGCTCCCGCTTTTCCATTTGTCCTCGTTCCAGAGCGGAATCTCCAGATCCCGGAGAGCGAAATATTCCACTGATACCGAAGCATCAAGTTCTTCCAATAATTCCTTGATATAATGACCAATTCTACCGGATTCAAATTTCTCCCGGATGCTTCCGACAATTATACCAATTTTGAGTTCCGACATACTCTTAGTCTATCCTTTTCTTGGTGTTTCCGGCTAGAAACTTCCCTCTAGGTTCAGCGATTTGATCAACTCATAATAGCCAAAGATGGCGACGACGAAGAAAGCAACCAGAACCAGCTCATGCTTGAACTGATGGGAATGAAAAAATCTGCGGTCACGATGATGAATAACATCCATCAGTTCGTCCCCAAAACGAATGGAAAGAAATGTGCCAATACCCGACAGCACGATCACTCCCCAGTAAGGGTAGGGCGTGATGATGATCTGCCTCAATAACTTCGTGATCAGCGTCGTGTCGTAATAGGATGCCGCATAGCTGAGGGAAAAAACATTTACCAGAATGGCAATGGCCCAAACCGCAAGTTCCGACAGGATCATGCGAATGCCGAACAGCAGCCGCAACGGGAAATCGAGAAGGAAGCCGGCATCGGCGATCGGTGTGCAAAGAACGAAGAAGCTCCATGTCAGCAGTGCCGACACCCCGCCCGTGAGCAGATCAAATTCATAGGTGAGATAGGCGAAATATCCGCCGAGTAACGCGAGCAGAAGGAAGAACTTGATGAGAACCTGCTTCGAGGGCTTGGCAACGGTGTCTTTCATGCGTCCGAATATGCAGCATTTGCCTGAAGATACAAGATAGTTATTGGGGCACGCGATGGAAATTATCGCGCTAATTCATCCTGTTTCCTTGGGAAAGAAATGCTGCGTCCGGTTGGCAAAGGCGACAAGGGAAAGCATGACCGGGACTTCCACCAGCACCCCGACGACCGTCGCAAGCGCGGCGCCGGAATTGAGGCCGAACAGGCTGATGGCGACGGCGACGGCAAGCTCGAAAAAGTTCGATGTGCCAATCAACGCGCAGGGAGCGGCAACCTTGTAAGGCACGCGCCATGCCCACGCCGCCCCGTAGGCAAGAGCGAAAATACCGTAGGATTGCAGGAGCAGCGGCACGGCAATCAGGACGATCAACAGCGGCCTGTCGAGAATGACCTGCCCCTGAAAACCGAACAAAAGGACGACCGTCATCAGCAGGCCGATCACAGAGAAGGGTTTGACTTTGGCCGTAAACGCCTCGACCGGCGCATCGCTTGCCTTCGCCGGGCTCCGCGACATCAGCAGATGGCGCGTGATCGCCCCGGCAATCAACGGCACAACCACATAGAGGCCAACAGACAGCAGCAATGTCTCCCACGGGACAACGATATCCGTCACCCCGAGCAGTAGGGCGACGATCGGCGCAAAGGCGAAAATCATGATCACGTCATTTACTGATACCTGCACGAGGGTATAGGCAGCATCACCACGCGTCAGCTGCGACCAGACGAAGACCATCGCCGTGCAGGGGGCTGCTCCCAGCAGGATAAGTCCGGCGATGTAGGCCTCGGCGTCCTCCGGCGCGATCAGGTCGGCGAAGACATATTCGAAGAACAGCACCCCGAGCGCCGCCATTGTGAACGGCTTGATCAGCCAGTTCACGATAATGGTCAGGATGAGACCCTTGGGCCGATCCCCGATATGAGAGAGGCTCGCGAAATCGACACTAACCATCATCGGATAGACCATCGCCCAGATCAATACCGCGACGACAAGATTGACCGACGCGTATTCGTAAGAGGCAATGACCTCGAACAGGGCAGGAAACAAATTCCCGAGCAGAATACCGGCGAGAATGCAAAGCGCCACCCAGAGGGAAAGCCATTTTTCAAAAAAGCCGATTTTGGCGACCTCCGGCCTTCTAGCGGCCGGAAAGTTGTCAGTGTGTTGATGTGTCACTATTTTACTCTTTTATTTTAGAGAGTTACGGGAAATTATTCCGGCGTCGCCTTATCATCCGCGGTGCCGATATCATCGAGATGTTTTTGGAGGGCAAGCTTTTCGAGACTGGAAATCGGCAGGTTCACAAAAACCGATATCCGGTTGCTTAGCATCCTGTAAGCCTCCGTGAAGGCGACCATGATTTCCGCTTTCGTGCCCGCTGCGTCGGCCGGATCCGGAACGCCCCAATGGGCGCTCATCGGGCGGCCCGGCCAAATCGGACAGACTTCATTCGCCGCGTTATCACAGACGGTAAAGACAAAGTCCATTTTTGGCGCATCCGGCCCGGCAAACTCATCCCAGGATTTGGAACGGGCAAAGCTGGTGTCGAAATTGAGGTTCCGGAGCAACTCAAGAGCAACCGGATGAACCTCTCCCTTCGGGAAGGAACCCGCCGACCAGGCCTTGAACATTCCCTTGCCAACCTTGTTCATGATGGCCTCGGCCAGGATCGAGCGGGCTGAGTTTCCGGTGCATAAAAATAGAACATTATAAAGGGGTTCTGTCATTTTCCTAATCCAACATTCAAGAACAATTGATTTCTTCGAAAACGCGATCACATATTTCCGGCCGTCCGTTGCAGCAGTCCGCCATCAGGAAGGAGAGGAGGCCGCGCATGGCGTCAAAGTCGGCAAAATAACGCACCGTTCGGCCCTGCCGCTCATTCGAGATCAATCCGGCATTCAGGAGAATGGACAGGTTCGTCGACATGGTATTCTGACGCACCCCCAACTCATCCCCGATATCTCCTGCCAGCATGCCCTGAGGTCCCGCCGTTACAAGCAAACGGAACACATCAAGCCGTGTCTTCTGGCTCAGGGCCGCGAGGGCCCGCAATGTCATATTTTCATCCATATATCTTGAATAGTAGATATATTAAGACTTGGCAAGAGGATTTTATCTTCTCGTTGAATTGGGACGGTGATCGGCGAGGGAGAAGGCATAATGACATATGACAATGGCATTTTACCGTTCTCAACTGCCAATAATAACCGATAGAAATTAATTACCTGAAACGGGCAAGCCATTGCCTGGCTAGCCAGGCCAAACGTCCGGCACCGATGTCACCAGCCAATGGGTGAGGGCGGCGTTAACCTCAGCGGGTTTCTCCTGCGCCATCCAGTGACCGCAGGCAATATTCCGGCTGGTCAAGTTCCGGCATAAGCGCTTCATGGGGTCCGTCAGCGATGAGCGGACGCACTCGCAAGTATAGTCATACTCCGCCAACAGGAAGAGGGTCGGCATGTCGAGATAGCCGTCGTTCAGCGCCTCGTCGGCATACTCCGCGTTTGCCCTGTTATTCATGTAATAGGAATCGGGGCCGAAAAATCCGTTGCGCTTGAGAAAGGCCGCATATGTCTTCAGGTCTTTTTCGCTCACGACATCCCCATCGCGCGGGATATCCGGCGCCTCCGTCGCGCCGCCATACCAGCCACCCTGATTTCGCACATGGGCGGTGAGAGCAGGCTTATCCCTATGACCATCCTTACCCTTGCGGAACAAGGCCTTTGCCGTGTTATAGGGATGTGCGTCGAAGACGGCGCAGGCCTTGGCGAAATTTTCCTCATAAAAACGAACATATTCCCATTGTCCGGCCGGAAATTCAGCTTCCGGATAAAGCGTCCGGTCAATCAGTGGCAGACAGGCATCCAGACCGCGTTCCAGCGTATGATAAGGAACGCAAAGGTTTGCGATGGCGTGACAACGGTCCGGATGGTGGCTGGCAATATTCCAGACTGTCGGGCTGCCCCAGTCATGACCTACCCAGACCGCTTTCTCGCGGCCAAGTGCGTCCAGCAGTTCGATCATGTCCGCAACGACTTCCCGTTGCGCATAATCCTCATGCCGCTTATAAATACTGGAACGGCCATAGCCGCGCATGTCCGGCGCGACAGCATGAAAGCCGAGACCTGCCATAACCGGAAGCTGGTGACGCCAGCTCAAGGACAGTTCCGGCCAGCCATGCACGAAGATAATGAGCGGCCCATCTTCCGGCCCGGCGGACAGGTGAAAATTCGTGTGACGCGCGCTTTTGGTGACATTCTCGGTGATAGTTGTGCTTATCATATTCTTTCCCAACCGGCGTTCCTATTGTATTTCTTACTTGATCCTAGCACTGGCGAAGCAGTAATTGTCAATGACGTTGCTTGACGAGTCAGAGCCTATGTGAAACGCTTCCAGAGCAATCAAAAATTCCGGTCCGAAGGGGATTAGAATATATGTGTGAACGACACGACAGCATTTTACCAGAAACAATGTTCTCACGCCGCACTCTTCTGAAAGCCGGAGCATTTGCAGCCTTTACACCCTGGAGCTTCACGCATTCCATCGCCGCAGAATCGACTGCAGCTGCAAACGCGATCACACCCGCTGATGCCTTACAACGGTTGATGGCCGGAAATGCTCGTTATGCAGCGAATACGCCGAATAACCGCGATTTCATGGCGGATCGGGCTGCCCGCGCAAAATCCCAATTTCCGATTGCGGCTATCCTGAGCTGCGCTGATTCACGTGTCGCACCGGAACTGGCATTCGATCAAAACCCCGGAGACCTCTTTGTCATGCGGGTCGCCGGAAATGTCATGAGCCCTCATCTGCTGGCCTCACTGGAATATGGTGTCAAGTTTCTGGGCACACCTTTGGTTATGGTTCTTGGCCATACCAATTGCGGGGCTGTCAGTGCCGCAATCAGCGTCCTGAAGGATAAAGCGGAACTCCCCGGTCATTTGTCCGGCTTGATTGAGGCGATCAAGCCAGCTGTCGTGCAAGCCAAAGCCAGCCAACCGAAAAACCTTCTAAACAGCGCCATAACTGAAAATGTGCGTCTGCAGGTCGCCGATCTAAAACAGTCTTCGCCCATCATTGACAAATTTTATGCAGATAAAAAAATTGATATTGTCGGCGCGATCTATGATCTGGAGACCGGGAATATTGCCTTGGTGTAAATGTTCGCTCTCAACTTCCCAACAATTCCTGGCAAGGTCCGCCAGTAACAGAATTTAAAGTCCCTCACTCGGATTTTTGAAGCTTTGCTTTTAACGCGTGTCGTGTTTGAGAGCAAATAACGATATTTTTGCACGATTAACCACCGCTTCATGGCCAGATCGCACGCATATTAACCAAAAATTCAGGGCTTGGATCGTAAAGCTTACAAAGAATATTTTTAAGCTGATAAAAATTTTGAGAGGCCTCATCACTATGAGCAGAAAAGTTATATTAATACTGGCGGCGTTCCTGACACTGGCAACGGCTACCACCAGTTCCACATTCGCATCCGAGAATGCTCCGCCCAAGGATCTGGTGGACGCAGGCGCGATAAACGAGTTAAAGCAATGGCTGGCTAATCCGGTCGTCAGCATTTCTATCAATTCGCAGAACCGGAAATATAGCTCCGTCAATCAACAAGCCATTGACGATCTTGACAAGCAGTGGCGCGCCGAGCGGGAAAATCAGGACCAGCCCCTGATCGCGGCAACCCTGAGCAGCCCGCTTTCCAGCTACCTGACACAAATCCAGGCGGCATCCGGCGGTCTTTATGCCGAAATCTTCATCATGGATGCCAACGGCCTCAATGTCGGGCAAAGCTCCATCACCTCTGATTTCTGGCAGGGCGATGAAGCCAAGTTTCAGGAAACCTTCAGCAAGGGCATGAATACCGTCTTTGTGGACGAGCCAGAATTCAACGAAGATACCAAGACATGGCGCGTGCAGGTCAGCATGACGATTGCAAATGACAAACAGCAGCCAATCGGGTCGATCACCGTTGAATATAACCTGACCGAGTTGAGCCGTCGCAAAGCCTCTGCTTAAAGAAAGTGCGTTAGTATCATGAAATTCCTCTATAACCTCAAGATTGCCAAAAAGCTGACGCTCAGCTTTGCCTTGCTTGTGATTGTGACCGCCGCGATGGCTGTCGTCGCATTTTCCTCGATCTCGGAGATTGAAACGGCCGATAAAAATGGCCGGGCAGCAAGTGAGCTGCAGACAACATATCTGAATTTTCAAAAGTCCTTTCTGGAACAACGCCAGGCGCTGCTGTATTTCCTCCTGACCGGGGATCGCACCGGCCTTGCCAAATTTGAAGAGTTAAACAAGACGACGGACCAACTCCATACCAAGCTTTCCGAACTTTCCGTCGGGAATGACACTTTCGCCAAGCTGGTCACGGACTTCACTCAGTTTTATCAGCAATGGAAAGACAAATACGCCAATGTGCAGGTCGGCCTGATGCGCAATTATCTGACGGTCAACCAGGCGCGCGCGATAGAAGTATCCGGCGAGCCGGAAGCGGTGATTGCCAAGATGGGCGCCATCGTCCAGACTCTGGGAACCGGTATCGACGAAATCCTGTTCCAGTCCCATGCACAACAGGCTGATGCCATCAGTAAATTCACCGTTTCCATCATAACGGCGCTGGTGGCCATGGTTGCAGCTTCGTTTGTCTGCGGAATCCTGCTGACACGGGCAATTGCAACGCCAATCGGTCGTATGACCGGACGGATGAGCGATCTTGCCGATGGTAAGCTTGATATCGAAATTGACGGCGCCGAGCGGAAGGACGAGATTGGCGAAATGGCCCGCGCGGTTCTTGTTTTCAAGGAAAACGCCATTGAGCAAATTCGCCTCGAAGACGAGGCGAAGCGCACCGCCGAGGAACAGGAAAAACGCGAACTGGCAGAGCGCGAACGCGACGCCAAGCGCGAAGCCGACGAACGGGCGCGCGAACAGGCCGAAAATACAGCCCGACAGGAACGCGCGGAGAAAATTGCCAACCTGATCCAGGCCTTTGAAGGGCGGGTTCAGGAAGTCATGGAGACTGTTAATTTCGCAACAAATGAACTTCGTGTGACTGCCACATCCATGACGGATACTGCCAATTCCTCACAGCAGCTGTCGGAAGCCGTTGCTATGGCATCCGAGGAAGCATCAACCAACGTTCAGACCGTTGCCGCCGCCGCCGAAGAACTGACCTCCTCGATCAACGAGATCAGTCGCCAGGTGCAACAGGCGAATAACGTTTCAGAACGGGCCGTCAATGAGGCCGCCAGCAGCACACAATCAGTGACAAGGCTTGCGGAAACAGCCAAGAAGATCAGCGACGTGATCAATATGATCAATGATATCGCCGGACAAACCAACCTTCTTGCCCTAAACGCGACCATTGAGGCCGCACGGGCAGGGGAGGCCGGCAAGGGCTTTGCCGTTGTCGCGTCCGAGGTCAAGAGCCTTGCCACCCAGACGGCACGGGCGACGGACGAGATCAGCAGCCAGATCAACGATATGCAAACGGCAACCGATGAAGCAGTATCGGCGATCGGCAATATCGATGGCGTGATTAATACGATCCGTGAAAGCACCGTCAGTATTTCCTCCGCGATCGAGGAACAAAGCGCCGCCACCAACGAGATTTCCCGGAACGTCCAGGAAGCCTCCAACGGAACGACGCAGGTTTCTTCCAAGATCGGGGAGGTGTCGCTCAAGACGGGCGAGACCGGCGCCGCCGCTTCGCAGGTTCTTTCAGCATCAACTCGCCTGGAAGAACTGTCGGGCAACCTTCGTCAGGATATCGAAGCCTTCCTGAAAGAGGTCCGCGCCGCCTGAACGGCACCGCAGAAATAGATCACGCAGACAAACGGTCCGGACATAAAATCCGGACCGTTTTTTATCTGCTGCAACATCAGAAACGTCACCTTTACTTCTCATCCGGCAGTCGTCAAAAAATCCGCAGCGCTATATGTGTCGTCGATCCCATCACTCAGGAAAACCACGCTTTTGCTGTTCCGGGTGCGACGCGTTAGAATGGCACTGTAGGACTCAGACGCATATCAATTGCGCGCTTTTTCCACGGACGAAATTTAGAAGACTGGTATGAAAGCGCAACGGGTCGGGATCACATCAGTGCAAATAATAGTGGGACTGGTGCGACTGAACAGAGAACAACCAATGTAAACGACCAAAACCCAAAAAGTCCCGACCTTGCAGCGATAAACGCCAAACCGCCACCGCCGCCCAGCAACGTGTTCCCAGGTAAGTTGATTGCCATCGCTAGCAGTATATACCTGTTTCTAACTAGTTTTTCGCCGAACGATTTTGGCAGCTTTCGGGCAACGAACATCGCTCGATCCTGCGCCTCAGTTTCTTCGATGTCAAAAACAAGGTCAGCGGCCTTGGTCAAACCGAGCCAACGCAAGAAGTTACCAAGACTGTCTGCAGGCACAAGACGCGCAATGCAGTAAGACAGAATGAGAGCACCTACCATGCCACCATAAACAAGTGGTGCCGCTTTCCCGCCAAAGACAAGAAGAAGTGCGAAGCCAATTTCAGCGCCAGGGACAAATGGGATCGCTGCTGCCAGAATGAATAGAATGAGGGCGCTCATTACAATGCGATGTATCATTGGTTCGTGCATGGGCCGCATCTCTGGGATGATAACGTTCTGCAGAGCATCACCTAATATCCACCCCCCTAGAAGAAGGAAAGTGTAAAGCGCCAACGCCCTCCGGACGGTCCAAAGGTATTTCAGAAGCGTGCGCACAAGGGATTATCGTCTAAGTTCGCGATGTCCAAATTTTTCCTGATTGCTTCAAGAGAAACAGCTTTTTCAGAGGATGATGCCATGCCTCGAAACGCAATCTCACGGCGCGAGGTCCAGTACCAGCGGCGGCGTTCCCACTGGATTGAGACCACTATCGATCCGTCTTCGCGCACTAGACCTTGATAGTCAAACTGCCCACGGCTTTCGCTTTTCAAAATGCCCGTAAAGGTAATGCCGTCTTTCGTCAATTCGGAACTGTAGGAGCCTGGCAGGAAGCCGCAGCGTCGGCAAATATCAGACCAGAAATGCCCATCGCTAAAATGAAGACTGTCCGATAAATCCGGCTTTTCTTCAGGGCCGATTTTACCTGTGAACACCCTGCCGTCCAACAACTCTTCGGCGCTTAAACTCTGCGCAGTTGATAGAAACAAAGACAAGACCAAAGACAGCACCAACACGATGTGTTTTGACAATTGCATCATTAGGGGCCCGAGCGAAATACTCTTCAATAAATAAGAGGACGTATTTTTTACCTAATTCTAATAAATGTCAAACTGAGCGGGCTTCACGTGCACGCGTTCTGGTCCGAGAATGCTTACTTGAACATGGAAATTGACATTGTCACATTAACTTACGGTAGGCGCAATGAAACCTCAGTAGAATTTCTAGGCAGCTTTGATTATACGAGAAAATCCATTACTTCGCCTTCGCTATCAACAGCTCGCCATAGCCAGTGTTGTTTTCCGCGCATAACGATGACCATTTCTTCCAGATGCCAGATATCATTAGGAGTAGGGCGGCAAGGTTTAAGAGTTCTGGCTATTGGTTCGCCAAACTTCAGAAACCAGCGTTGAATTGTTTCGTACGAAATATCCAACCCACGTTCGGCCAGCCAGCAGACCTTCTAAGTTCCAATAACTCAAAGTAAACCTAGCATAAAACCAAACTATATTATGAAGCGAGGATTTTACAGAGATTTAAACACGCATAAAATGAATAAGCTATAAAAAAGCACCGTTCATATAAAAATGGCGGAGGGTCGGGGAAACGCCGCCATTGCGTCAACGCATTGATATTACTGTGCTTTGATAACAGCTTTGTTGATCAATGTCTCACTTACGTGTCACACTAATAAATCATAAACCCACAAGTAACAACACAAGAAGTGTCAATAACGTGCATGATCGCAATGACTGACCCCAAACGACACTGCTCTGCAATCTGCATAAACCAAAGCCAAATTTTATTACTAATTACAAATGATTTGTGCCTTAACGCTGCGTTCTACAAAGAGTGGTAGCACAAAAATCCTACCTATTTAAATTGACGCGCGTTAATTTCAATCGATTACGGCTAGATTGTGCGAGGTTGATACTGCTCTTAACAAAATCTAGGCGTGCAACGTTTGTATGATAATCCCGAAATGCCTCTGCCATATCCTCGTCTGTAACTTCAGGAGAGACTTGATCATCCCGTCCTTTACTAAGAGGTACATCATTAAGTGATAACCCTTTTGATGCTAGAAATGTAGTCACGATTACCTCGAATGTCATCGGCGGCCTATGATCCATATGGGCTTGCTCTCGAGATATACGCTCTCCTGTCTCTGCACAGGCTACGAAGCCTGCCTCATCAGCATGCGCGGCAAAAAATTTATCTCTAGCGGCGTATAAGTCGTAACGAATAGCCCAACGTAATGCATTGCTAACTTCTTGTTTTCGGCTAGGAGGTCGTTGAGAAATACAATGTGGATATGAGAAATCAGTTCCAGTGCCATCTAAACGAACAATGCGAAAGCATTTTGTTCCATGCCCTGTCATCATGATTTCAAAGTGACTGATACCGCATCCCACCTTCTCAGCATATTCTGTATGCCGTTCAAGTAACGCAGAGAGATCAAGACTATCATCATTGTTCACACGGTCGCCTGATTGATAGCGGTTTAAAATTTCCCTGAAAAAAGCGGTCGCATCGCCCTTTTTATCGAAGGTTCGAGTTGCCAGTTCAACAGGTTGTCCGCGTGCCATCTATGTTTCCTCTTCTGCAGCGTCAGCAGCTACAAATTCGAACTGTGCTTCGCAATTCCTGTAGGCGCAAATAGGTTTAGCAAGCCCATGCGGACGTTTAAATTTCCTCCGTTCACATCGTGGGCAAACAAATTGATTTTGAAATTCTTTGAACTCCGCCCAACGTGCCTTCTCGTCCCCTATTGAGCCATCACCATATGGCGCATCGGAGAAATGACTTCCAAAGTTTTCAATTTCACCTTTCTGAAGGCTCATCAAGAAACCGTTATTGACGCCCGCAACTAATTTAGGTTTCAGTCCTTTTTCGTTTACAAATCCAGCAATCGCCGACGCTAATTCACTACGATCATATGAATAGGGTCTCTCTAAAGGTCGTATGCGTATACTGACAGCGAATTCACGACAAATGCGAAGCAACCATTCCTCCTCAGCCTGTCGTATTTCATTGGCCGCAGTCACGCCCGCACCCCAGCGTGCTTCGATCATGTCATCGGTTACTTTATGGTCCGCAAATAACGGGCCGATCTGAGGGTCAAAGTTCACAATTCTCATAAATTGCCAATACTTGGCTTCAAGTTGATCCTTCAAATAAATGAAAAAGCGTTCGTCATGGGATACAACGATTGTCTGACAACTGCTAAACTCCGTGGCAATCAGACTAGCAATTGCACGTCGATGGTCGGCATCATACGACGTAACAATGTCGTCCAGTGCCATGATCGGTGCTGCCTTATTGAATTGCTTAATGGCCGTCATGCGCAGAGCCAAAGCAACCGAATGAATTTGGGAATCACTTAAATAACCGCTTGGCTGTACGGCCATTCTGTTAGCAGCAAAGTCAATCACTAGGTTTAACCGCTGTTGGTTGGCATCATCTTCAGCGGGCAATTCCAAACGAATGGGGGCTGCATACTCACCTTGTATTTGACGATAAATGTTATTCATCGGGGCTTGTAACGTATCAAGAAGCGCCTGAACTTTCTCACGGATCTTAGTTGATATGAAGGTGGCTTGTTTTATTAGAGCATCAGAGAGTTTTTCCAACTCACATTTCGTTCTAACAGCCAGAGAAAATTTTGTTTGTAATTTAAGAAGTTGGTCAATTTTATCTTTTGCTTTTACGTAGGTGTGGTCACCTTGCTTGTTTACTATTGCTGTAATATTTTCATCCAAGTCAACCAGCAGAGCTTCAATTAAAGCTGTCAAGGCTCCCGACTCCGGCACGTCACCATCTGACCAAGCAGCAATATCAGTGAGGTAGTCTACAAGGTTTAATTTAAGTGCTTCATGATCGTCACCTAGTAACGTCGGCAGGCCCGGTAAGGCAGCAATCAACTGATTATGTGCAAGTCTTGCCGCTTCAGTAGCATCATCGTACGCCTTCTTCGCTGCCGCATAGTCAGCCAACTCTAACAAATGAGTGTGCAAGTGCACTCTAATGCCTGCCTCTCCGCCAGCCGCGGTGTCGATCAATGGCGTAGTGCAGATCGGGCAGATTTCAGGGCTTTCAGTGTCCTCGGCGAACAAAGGCTCAGCCACTTTCCAGATATCCTGAAAGACTGCATTCTTCGCTTTGCTACGCTCGCTTGCCTCGGTCAATTTTGTTTTTTTCAGGTCCGCTACCGCCGCTTCGAATACGGGGATTAGCCCACTTATCTTTATTTCATTAGTTTCTTCGTCCTCGGTCTCATTAAACAGACTAGCTGCCGTCGCACGAATATGCCGAAGATTGGCAAGGCCAAGTCTAGTTGCTTCAGCTTCAGTACGATTAGCCACTTCAATATAATTTGCATTTAACGAATCTAACTCATCTAATTCTAATGTATCATCTAGAGGGGCTATGACTTCTTTATTGACATATTCAAGGACCTTATCCACCTCCCAAGAAGTGACCAAATTATCCGTTTCTTTCGCCAACTGGTTATTTAGCTCCTGCAAAGCAGAGGTATCTATAGCCATAGCTTTTACTTGTTGTCGCAAGGCACGGAGATTCTTTTGAATATCAACCAAAGGTCCAAGTTGAAGCCAATTGGCAACATCCGTATAACGTTGTTCTGGCTTATGATTCTCAACAAACTGACGAAGAGCATGACCACGAATAATTGGACTGACTGTAAAATGAGAGCCTACAGTTGTGGCGCAGTCAGGCTGCAAACGCTCTCCGGGACCTGCTTCCCGCATACCATTCAAAACTAACTTTCCTCTCTTGAAGGCAATTGATACTTTTGGAGTGATATTTTTCTCTACTGCTAGATTATGGGCAAGAGCGGCTACTCCAGCTTGATTGTTGATAGTTCGCTTCCCCAGCCGTTCGAGAGTGCCATCTTCCGAAAACATAAACTCCAGAGAATCAATCAAACTCGACTTGCCTTTGCCATTAGGAGCAAAGAGTGCCAAGCACCGCTTCTGACTGAAATCGAAGGTCTTAGGTTCAAGAAAGGCCCTAAACCCGTGTAGTGTTAGTGACTGAATATTATATGTGTCGTCAGCCATCCGCTTCCTCTTTCTTAAGAGGAGCCGCTCGGGCATTAGCAAGAGCGATAATGGCCACCTTAGACTGTTCTAAGGCGTCATCAGCGGGAAGGGTAGTAAGCAGATGCTTTTTTAAGATATCAACTAGATTGACGTCTACATCTTTTTGACACGCCAAGTCTTTACCTAGTCCCACTAGAAACGCAGCTGGTGTTTCCTCAACATTATCTTCTTCAGCCATTGCTCCACCTTCTCATAAACTCTAAGAATATACACAACACACGCTAACAGAGAAATATTAAAATATAACTCCTTCAAAAAAGGGCATGCTTGCTATCTTTACATTTGAGATACAACACCTTTAGTCGCAATGGATGACGCACTGGTAATTCAAACACGCATACGACTAATCAAATTTTTTTGAAATAAAATAAATTAGTACTATCAATTGATCTAAACCGGCTCATCAATTTTTCCCATAAATTGGAATAGTATTGCGAGCGCCTGCATCAATACTTTCGCTCTTCGAATTCCCCCATACCCCGCTCGACCCAATATGGTTTCATTTAACCATTTCAGAACGGCCAGAGAGACTCATTGGCGGGAATTATGAAAATTTGGAAGGGGGAATGATATTTTGAGCCAAAGCCTCTCAGGGCTGCTCTAAGGGCGATTGACGCTTGTTTCATTCCCATTAGATCTTGCTCTAATGAGACTTTCACATCGCGCCTTTTATTAGTCTCATATAAATACAATTTGACATATGAGACTATATTCTCACATAATCTTATATCTATTGATACATAAAAGGATATCAGATTATGAAGGTTGGCTACGCGAGAACATCGACACTTGAACAGGTCGCGGGTTTTGAAGCCCAAATTGATGAGCTCGGAACTCAGAATTGTCAAAAGATATACAAGGAGCAAGTATCGTCTGTAGAACAGCGTCAGGAGCTCTCACAGGCCCTTGATTTCCTCCGAGAGGGTGACACCCTAGTCGTGACGAAATTGGACCGCCTAGCACGCTCTATGCGGCATTTAGGGGAGATTGTAGAGACCATCAGAAATAAGGGCGCTCACCTCCAAATTTTAAACCTTGGGGTTGATACAAGCAATGCCACTGGCGAGCTCGTCTTAAACCTCCTAGGAGCCGTCTCGCAATTCGAGCGGCAAATCATGCTGGAGCGGCAACGTGAAGGCATAGCTAAGGCCAAAGGGGAGGGGAAGTATAAGGGAAGAAAAGCTACAGCTCGAGCAAAGACCGACAAGGTACTGGAGTTAAAGGCACAAGGCGCCAGCGCCACAGCTATAGCTAAAGACCTTGGGATAGGCAGAGCGTCTGTTTATCGTATTCTTAAGAAGCCTTAGTCTGCTTCACTCACCTGATCGGTGGCAATCGCAAAGTTATAATTCGTCGCCATAAACTAACCTTGATAACATGGTATTGCAGTTACTCAATTAACAAGAGAAGACCAACTAATGGGACATCGACAAAGAATTTTTAGCTCGTGCTTCACGGCACTTCTTATGATGCTGTCGTCAATCGCATCAGCCCAATCTAATTTGGACAGCAAAGATATTACACAGGCGCAAAAGGCATTCAATGCCGATGGATTTAGCTCCTATGGTCAATACCGATGGGACAACCCCTTGTGTGAACCAAACGATTACAATCAGAGCCTTGGGCGGTGTGTGGGGCAATATCAGGACGTAAGATTGTCAATTTATCCTGCAAAGGACGCCTATCCAGCAGGAGATTATGGGCACGCATTCATTCACGGAAAGGTAAAATTTACTGTTACAGACATTCAATATGGAGAAGACCATAAATGGATCGGAAGCACGAAATATGGAGAAGTCTACACTATTGAGGAAGGCTATATATTTCTTCCCAAAACGTCCTTCCCTCCACATGTAGTCTTCTCTAAAGAATGCGAAAGCATAAGGGTCGAACTTATAGAAGGGACAGCGGAGATAGTTCAGTCCGTCATAGAGAAGTGGTCCTGCTTTCTTGACCAGTTAGCAGCAAGAATAA
>TARA_R110002124_G_scaffold118002_2_pt1 | contig 27774 bp, 16 predicted proteins | sample TARA_R110002124 | Tara Oceans TARA_R110002124 (sample SAMEA4397445) | marine metagenome | biome: Polar Biome; feature: [SRF] surface water layer (ENVO:00010504); material: water (ENVO:00002006), including particulate matter (ENVO:01000060) such as... | depth 5 m
TGCTCGCCGCCATCCAGGCCCCGGTGATCATGATGAGCCAGAACCGTCAGGGGGTGAAGGACCGCTACGACGCCGCCCACGACTATGAGGTCAACCTCAAGGCCGAGATCGAGATCATGGCCCTGCACGACAAGCTGGACCAACTGCGCACCCAGGACATCGAGACCATGCTACGCAAACAGGAGGAGCAGATCGCCCTGCTCACCCGGCTGGTGCAACAGATGCCGCCCCCGTCCGAAGCCGGCTAGCGAAGCGCGCCCAGCAGCCCCCCACTGGACAGCAGGGCGGCATCGGCCAGCGCCGGGCCCAGCATCCAGCTGGTGGGGGCGGCGATATAGACCGGGTCCCAGCGCGGATTGAATTTCTGCTTGAAGGCCCGCAGCCCCTCGAACCCGTACAGGCTGCCGCCCTCGGCATAGACGAAACTGCCCAGACGGGCGACGGACGGGGCCAGCCGGTGGGAGTCCAGCCCGGACAGCGGGGCCATGCCCATGTCGAACGCCTTGACCCCGTGCGCCTTGCCCCACTGCATCAGATGGATGAACAGCAGTTCCATACTGTTCTTCGGCGCGCCGGTTCCATAGCGCATCAGGTCGATCGAGACCGTATGGCCGTCCGGCGTGCACCACAGGTTGGCGAAGGCGACGATCGCCCCGTCCTTGCGCAGCACTGCGGTCGGGAAGCGTCGCAGATAATCGCGGTCAAACCGGCCGAGACTGAAGCCCTTCTCGACCCCCTGATGCATGGCCAGCCAGGCATCGGAAACCTGCTGCAGTGCGTCGGCGATGGCGTCGAAGCCTTGCGGCGGCACGATGGCAAATTCGGCCCCGTCGCGCTGGCCACGATTGACCGCATGACGCAGCGGGGCCCGTACCGGCCCTTCCAGGGTGAAATTCTCCAGCTCGACGATCGCCGTCTCGCCGATCTTTGAAGCGACGAGGCCGCAGTCGATAAAATCGGGCAGGCTGTCGCGACGGACCGAATAGAAGACCGTCCGCGCGCCGTGCCGGTCGCACAGTTCCCGGAAAGCCCAGATCGCCGCCTTGCGGTCGTCGCGCGGCCCGACCGGCTCGCCCATCGCGACAAAGGCACGCCCCCGGACTCCATACTGCACGAAGCTGTGGCCGCTCTCGCTGAACATCAGGGACTTGTCGCCCAGAAACGCCAGATTGGCCTCGGGCGAGACCTGGTCTGCCGTGGCCAGAATGGCGGTGACACGCTCCAGGTCGGCGGCCGTCGGACACAGGGTCTCCGGCGCGGCCGGTCGCGTCAGTCGCCAGGCGAAGATCAGCACGGCCAGGGCCGCCGCCCCCACGGCGGCCCGCAGGAAACGCGGTGCATTCTGTTCCGTCAGGAAGGTCCACCAGAGGTCATCGCGATAGGCGACGTTCTGATAGGCGAACAGGCCCAGCCAGCCCGCCGCGGCCAGAACGACCACAATGGCCACGACCGATCCCGGACTCATCGGTGCCGAACGCAGTCCGACATCGCGATGGAAGGCTCCGCGGCTGAAGGCCAGCAAGCCGGCGACGGCCCCGAGGAACAGAAACTCCTGGAAACCCAGCCCCTTGAGCAGACAGGCCAGGGCTGCGGTGACGAGGGTGATCACCGTGGCCCACCAGGCCCGGCGCAGCCGCCCCAGCAGGCCGAAGGCCAGGAACAGCAGGAACACCCCGGCCAGACTGGCGGCGAAATGGGACAGATTGATCAACCCCTCCGGAGCCAGCCGGGCCAGCATCTTAAGTCGCCCGGCCCCGTCCGGCGTCGCCACCGACAACAGGGTCACGATCCCCGCGACAAAGGTCAGCATGGCAAACAGTGGCGGCGCGACCTCGCGCCACACCGCCTCACCGGCCTCCATGGCGCGCCCGCCGGCCGGCGACCGTCCGTGAGCCCGCAGGCCGATGGCCACGGTCAGGACACCGGCCAGCAGCAACGGGCCGACCACATAGACCAGCCGATACAGCAACAGGGCCCCGACCACGTCTGCGGTCCCGACACGCGGTCCCAGGGCTGCGATCATGATGGCGTCAAACGCCCCCAGCCCGCCGGGAAGTCCGCTCAGGGCCCCGAGCAGACCGGCCATGCCGAATACCGGCAGATAGTGTAGCAGGTCGCCCCGGCTGGCCTCGGGCAGGAGGACATACAGGATCGTCGCCGCCGCCATCCATTCTGCGGCACTGGCCAGGACGATCACGCTGCGCGTCCTGCGATCGGGCAGGAAGCGCCGCAACCAGCCCGCACGCGGGGCCAGCAGATAGGCCGCCAGAATCTTGAGACCGAATATGGCCATCAACAGCCCGACCCAGTGCGGCAGATGGGCCTGTGCGGCGATATCGCTCAGCGCCCCGGCGGCGGCCAGACTGACCAGCACCAGCCCACCGATCAGCCCGACAACGGCCGACAGCGCGCTGACCAGGGCGACGTCACCCCCCGATAATCTGTCCGCCTGATAGGCGCGAAAGCGGATCCCGCCCGCCAGGGCCAGGCCCGGGGCTCCGGCATTGGCCAGGGCGAAGGCCAGCATCGACGGCTGCCAGGTTTTGCGCCAGCTTGCCGACCGTCCCAGCGAGGCCAGGGCCAGCCGGTCGAAACTCGAGGCCGCGCCGAGACTGACGATCAGGGCGGTCAGGGCCAGGACCAGCGACGTCAGGGGCGTGGCGGTCGCGGCCGCCTCGACCTCGCGCCAGCTGACCTGCCGCAGTTCGCCGCTGATGGCGACGGCCGCCACCAGGAAGATGACGGTGCCGACGACCGGACCGGCCCATCGCAGCCACCGTCCCGGGTCCTGCCCCGAAGCCCTGTCGTCTTCCGTGTCTTCGATCATCAGGTGGGTCTGCCGAAAGGCCATAAAGCGTCGCCGTTGCTCTAGCACCCTTCCCGCTCGGACCCGTGGGGTCAATTCCGGTTCGCGCACGACGATTGACACGGGTCAATGCGGACCCGGCCATCGACCCTCACCCTTGACGCTTGCCGAACGAGAGGAGGCCGTGATGAACCGCCTGAAAGACAAGGTCGCCGTCGTGACCGGGGCCGCCCTGGGGCTTGGCCGCGCCATCGCCACCCGCATGGCCGAGCAAGGGGCTGCCGTCGCCGTGCTGGATCTGCTGGAGTCTGATACCGACGCCCTGGTCGCCGACCTGACCGCCGCCGGTCACCGGGCCCGGGGCTGGACCTGTGACGTCTCCGACGAAAAGACCGTCGCCCGGGTCATGGCCGAGGTCGTCGACCATTTTGGACGACTGGATATCCTCGTGAACAATGCCGGCGTGGCCGGGGTCAACAAGCCGACCCACGAGATCACCGAGGCCGAGTGGGACTGGGTCCAGGCAATCAACGTCAAGGGCGTCTTCTTCTGCACCAAACACGCCATCCCCCTGCTGCGCCGGGCCGGCGGCGGCAGCATCATCAACCTGTCCTCGATCTACGGCCTGGTCGGCGGCCCAGACGTCCCGCCCTACCATGCCTCCAAAGGGGCCGTGCGGCTGATGAGCAAGACCGACGCCCTGATCTACGCTCCCGACAGGATCCGCGTGAACTCAATCCATCCCGGCTTCATCTGGACGCCGATGGTCGAGCATCATCTCCAGACCACGGGCGATCCCGAGGCCGCGCGTGCCGCCACCGCCGCCCTGCATCCCCTCGGTCATATGGGCGAGCCGGACGATATCGCCTGGGGGGCCGTCTACCTGGCGTCGGACGAGGCCAAATTCGTCACCGGATCCGAACTGGTGATCGACGGCGGCTATACGGCGCGCTGACCCGGACGGGTCCCGCCCATTGATCTGCCCCTGTAACCGGTTACGGTGACCCTTGGGATTTGATCAGGACTTCAAGCATGGCGGACGTCCGGCTGACCGGGGTGAAGAAGAGCTTCGGCAAGACCGAGGTACTGCACGGCATCGACCTCGACATCGCCGACGGTGAGTTCGTCGTCTTCGTCGGCCCCTCCGGTTGCGGCAAGTCGACCCTGCTGCGCGCCATCGCCGGCCTGGAAGAGGTCAGCGCCGGCACGATCAGCATCGGCGACCGGGTGGTCAATGACCTGTCCCCGTCCGATCGGGGCATCGCCATGGTGTTCCAGTCCTACGCCCTCTATCCGCACATGAGCGTCTACCAGAACATGGCCTTCGGCCTGACGGTGGCCAGGGCCGACAAGGCCGAGATCGACCGCCGGGTGCGAGCCGCCGCGACCGTGCTCAACATCACCGACTATCTCGACCGCAAGCCCAAGGCCCTGTCCGGCGGCCAGCGCCAGCGGGTCGCCATCGGCCGGGCCATCGTGCGCGAGCCGCAGGTCTTCCTGTTCGACGAGCCCCTGTCCAACCTCGACGCCGCCCTGCGCGTGAAGATGCGCTACGAGTTCGCCCGGCTCCATGAGGAGCTGAACACGACCATGGTCTATGTCACCCACGATCAGATCGAGGCCATGACCCTGGCCGACCGCATCGTCGTGCTGAACGCCGGTCGCATCGAACAGGTCGGCGCGCCCATGGCCCTGTACGAACACCCGCGGAACCTGTTCGTCGCCCAGTTCATCGGCAGTCCGAAGATGAACCTGATCGCTGCCGAAATGGTGGAGGGATCGGCCACATCGGCCACGGTCCGTACCGCCGCCGGCAGCACTATCCGGGTCGCGGTTGACGCCTCAGGAGCTCGGGCCGGCGACAAGGTCACCGTGGGGATTCGTCCCGAACAACTGACCCTGGCCGGCGGTGGCGCGACGATCACCGCCGTCGCCACCTTCGTCGAGACTCTCGGCAATGCGACCTTCGCCTATCTCGACTGTCCGGGTCAGCCGGACACGTTGACGGTCCAGCTGCCCGGGGACGTTCGGCCGGGCACCGGGGATACGCTGACCCTGCACATCGCGCCCGGCCAGGCGCATCTGTTCGACCCCGACGGCAACGCCTTCCAGCGGCTGTAGGGACTCAGCGCATCTCGATGCGTCGCGCTTCGGCAGGAATGGACAGCTGCGACCCCGACCAGTGGGCGGTCCGGCCGTCGATCGTCACACGGGCCGGCGGCGTCTCGCCCGACGGCCAGGGCACGACATAGCCGCCCGGCGGGGACGCGCCCGGGTCGATCGTCAGCACATAGGTCCCGCCCTCACGCCGGAAGCGATAGCCGACCGGACCCCAGGCGGTGCGCACGCCCCGAACTCCAACCCCTGTCTCCGTCTCCAGCCAGCGGCTGGGCACCCCGGCCGCCAACACCAGGGCATGGTCGCGGTCGCGTTCATAGACCAGCAGGTCCAGGGCCGAGCGGATATAGTCCGAACTGATCCAGGCATGGGGCATGTCGCCGATGAAGCGCGGCTCGCGCGCGTCGCGGCCAACCACCTCGGCCCAACCGTTCCAGGCCTCAGGCCGCATGTCGGCGAAATAGAAGTCCAGCGCCCGAAGCGCCGCCTCCCGCCGCCCCAGCCGCACCAGCGCCCCGACATTGCGCAATTCGTAGGGCGTGTAGTCCTTCCAGGCGATGCGGTTTTCCTGCCGCGCGGTGAAATTGACCCACCATTTGTCGAACGTCCCGGCCAGCAGGTCCTGCGGCAGATCATCGATCAAGCCGCCGGGCGACAGGGCGATGGTGGTCGAGGTGGCATCAAAATCGCCCCGGTCCGCCGCCCCCGCGATCCAGTCGATCCCGTGGACCCGCGCCGTCGCCGTGATCGAGGCCATCAGGTCGGCGCGGAACTCGGACTCCGAGGCCCGGATGCGGGCCGCCGCCACCGGATCGCCCAGCACCTCGGCGATAAAGACGGCATCGCCATAGCCGCGCAGGCCCCAGAAATCGTCCCAGTAGCTGTAGGCAGGCCGGTCGGAATAGCCTTCGTGGCTGATGGTCGGCGGCAGCAGGCCGAACAGGTGGTGTTTGTCTGCCGCCTGGAATTCGGCCGTGCGGGTCGAGGCCCGCAGCCCGTCCATATAGGCGACCGCCGCCTGAACCTGCGGCCAGACCGCCCGCAGAAGGGCCGCGTCATGGGTGTAGCGATAGGTCTCGGCGGCCAGGAAGATAAACTCCCCGTGGCTGTCGTTTTCAGGGACCGGATCGGCCCCGCGCGCATCGGCGCAGCACGGCACCTTGCCGTTGTCGAACACCAGCGGCGCGAACCAGCGCAGATAGTCGGCCGACAGATCGGCGTGGCCCAGCCGGTTCAGCCCCTCGGCCATCATCGCCCCGTCGCGGATCCAGCTGCGGTTATAGCTGCGCGTGCCCGGCTGCAGGATCGGCCCCTGCCGCGACATCAGGATCTGGGCCAGGGCCGAGCGCATCACGTCCTCGAGCCGCTGCGCCTCCGCCGGCAGGATCAGGTCGAACCGGTCCAGCTTTTCGCGCCAGGCGGCAGCGACGCGGCTGCGCGCGGCGTCCAGCGTTCCGGACACGTCCGCGACCGGTGCCAGATCCGGCGTCGGCCCGGCCAGGCGGGCCACAAGGCCGAAGGTCCGCCCCCCCCCGGGCTGCAGGGTAGCGTCGTACAGCAAAGCCCCTGACATCAGGCCGCGCCGGTCCGACTCGACCAGACGGTCGGTCGGATCGTGCCGACGGTCGGCGGCCGTCAGCAGGCTGGCCGGATCCGCACCGTGGTCGAACGGACTTGCCGTCACCCCGTCCGGCGCGGCCAGACTGCTGATGCGAATGGTGTCATTGAGCACAAGCGTGTTGCCGGTCCAGTCGACCTGTTCGATCGGCCCGACCCCGCCCGGGATGGCCAGAAACTGCGCCGGACCATTGACCTGGAACGGCCGCGCCATCAGCGCCAGGGTCAGGGTCCGCGGCCGATTCGAGGTATTGGTCAGCACATACTGACCGTACAGCTGCGCCTGCTCCGGCGTGCCCTCGGCGAAGGCCGTGATTTCCAGCGTCCAGTCATCGGACGCCCACATCACCGTCGGGATCGGCAGATCGCCATCCTGCAGGCTCTGGCTGATGCGGACATCCGCCCAGGTCACCAGCCGCCCGTTGTCCAGCACGAACGGCTCGATCGACGGGCCGCCGCGCCGCAGTTCGATGGCCCCGTCCTCGCCGCTCAGTCCGCTCTCGCCGCCGCCGTCGACCCCGACCAGGGTCCAGTAGGGTTGTTCCCCGACGAAGCCGCGCGGATAGAGGCCGCGCCGACTCTCGCCGGCCACGGCAGTAACAAAGGCGGTGGCCGTGGCCCCGAACGCCAGCGGCTCGACCTCAACCGATTTCAACCCGTAGGCCGGACCCGATCCGGCCTTCAGCTCCAGCTTCAGATACCGCGCCGAGGCTTCCGGCAGCCGCAGCCAGTCGGTGCCACCGTCACCGTCCCTAACCCGGGCCAGTTCGCGCCAGTCGCGCCCGTCGGCTGAGCCGGAAACCGCATAGTCGGACGCCGCCTGTCCCTCGGCCCAGCGCAGCGTCAGGCCGCCGAACTCCCGTTCGTAGCCGAGGTCGAGAATCAACCATTGATCGCCCGAAGCGGTCGTCCGCCAGACCGTGTCCGGATCGTCATCGACACTGGCCGGGGCCCGGGCATTGCCGGCCTCGCTCGAGGCGGACGCGACCGGCCGGGGCGGGGTGTCGGGTTCCGGCGGCAGGGCATGAAATTCCAGCTGGTCCAGCTCGATGAATCCCGCTCCGCCCTCCCCGGCCGTGACCACGAATTCGATGCGCGCGGCCCCGCGGAAGGCAGGATCCGGGTCGGGTCCCCAGGCCCGGACGATCTGGCGCTTCTTGATCGTATAGCGGGTCCAGTCGCCGGTCGCCTCGAAGCGTTCGACCCGTCGCCAGTGGACGTTCTCGCCCGAGGCATCGACGAATTTGACCTCCAGCGTATTCGGCCGCATCGCCCCGCGCAGCCAGAAACTGATTTCGTAATTATCTAGAACATTCAGATTAATGGCGCGGGCAGCAAAGGCATAACCCGAGCGACCGTTGAAGTCATAGGTGAGCCGCATCGCCCGACCGTCATGGCCCGACACCGCCGTGATCGCGGACGACACATCGGTCGAGGCATCGGCGCTCCAGGGCGTCAGGGTGTCGAAGGAATCGAGCGTCTCCACCGTCTGGGCCCGGGCCGTTCCGGCCAGGATAAGGGCCATCAGCAGGCCGGTCAGGACGCGCAGGATCGCCATGTCCGCCCTAGCCCTTCACACTGCCCGCGAGCATGCCGCGGATGTAGTAGCGCTGCAGGGCCAGGAACAGGATCAGCACCGGGGCCACCGTGATCACCGCCCCGGCCATCATCATCTCGATGTCCTGGACATGCTCGCGCGACAGGGCCGCCAGAGCCACCGGCAGGGTGTAGTTCGACTGGTCGGTCAGCACGATCAGTGGCCACAGGAAGTCGTTCCAGCTGCCCAGGAAGACGAACAATCCCAGGGTCACCACGATCGGCTGCAGCGTCGGCAGCACCACGCGCCGGAAGATCTGCCCCTCGCTGGCTCCGTCGATCCGCGCCGCCTCCAGCATTTCATCGGGGATCGACAAGGCATACTGGCGCACCAGAAACAGACCGAAGATCGAGGCCAGCCACGGCACCAGCGCCCCGGCATAGGTGTTCACCAGCCCGACCGATTTCAGCATCAGGAACAGCGGCAGGGTGCCGATCTGGGCCGGAATGACCAGGGCCCCGATCATCAGCTGGAACAGCCGGTCCCGCCCCTTGAACGCCAATTTGGCGAAGGCGTATCCGGCCGGCACGGTGAACCCCAGCGCCAGGATCGTGGCCAGGGTCGCCAGGGCGAAGCTGTTCCAGAGATAGCGCCCCATGCCCTGGTTCACGAACAGGTCGCGATAGTGCTGCAGCGTCCAGACCTTCGGCAGCAGCGGCGGCGGAAAGCTGGCCGCCTCCCCGGTCGCCATGAAGCTGACCGACACCATCCACGCCAGGGGGAACAGCACCATCAGGGCGATAAATGCCACCGCCAGATTCAGCAGGATGGCCTTCGGGCGGATTCTCATGTCTCGGCTCCCAGACGACGGGAGACCCACAGCTGCACCATGGTGATGGCGAAGATGCACAGGAACAGGATGACGGCGACGGCGCTGGCGGACCCCAGGTTCCACCATTTGAAACCTTCTTCGTACATGAAATAGAGCACGGTCACCGTGCTCTGGGCTGGTCCGCCCTGGGTCATCACATAGGGTTCGGCGAACAGCTGGAAGAAGCCCGCCACCGAGATGATGCTGACCAGAAGCAGGGTCGGGGCAATGGCCGGCAGGGTTACATGGCGGAACGACTTCAGCGGCCCGGCCCCGTCGATCCGGGCCGCCTCATACAGGTCGTCCGGCACGGTCTGCAGCACCGCCAGGAAGATCAGCATATTGTAGCCGAAGGTCTTCCAGACCACGAACATCAGGATGGCCGGGATCGAGGTCGCCGGACTGCCCAGCCAGTCGACCGCCGGCAGGCCGATACTGGTCAGGGCCCAGTTGATCACGCCATAGCGGGTGTGCAGCAGGTAGTTCCACAGCACCGCCGTCGCCACCAGGGTGGTGACATAGGGGGCGAAGAACATGACCCGCCAGATCGGCCGCCACTTGACCACCCGCGCATGCAGGATGACCGCTGCACCCAGCGAGGCGGCGATGGTCAGGGGCACACCGATGACGGCGAACACCACCGTGTTGCGCATCGCCCCCCAGAACAGCGGATTGGTCAGCAGACGTTCATAGTTCTGGCCGCCGACGAAGCGCAGGTTGCGCAGATCAGCCAGGGCATAGATGTCGAAATCGGTCAGACTCAGGAACATCGCCGAGACCACCGGCACGACGAAGAAGACGGCAATGGCGATCAGGGCCGGGGCGATAAAGCCCCAGGCCGCCCGTTCACGCCGGCGCGTTGCACTGTGGGGTGCGGTCACCGGTTCAGCCGTCATGATGCCCGGTCCCGTTCGATCATCCAGCGCCGCTTCTCCAGCAGCCGGTCGGCGCGCCGGTTGATCTCGGCCCCGGCGGCCTCGGGCGTATAGTCACCGCGAACCATATGTTCGGCGACGATCTGCATCTCGGTGGCGATCCGCTCCCACTCGGGCACCTTGGGCACGGCGCGGGCCCGGGCCAGTTGCCCCTTGAAGGCGGCGATATAGGGGTCACCGGCGACGGCGGGGGCCGACCACGCGCTCTGGCGGGCCGGCAGACTGCCGGTGATGGCGTTGAATCGCGCCTGGACGGCCGGTTCGGACAGATACCGTACCAGCTTCCACGCCGCCGCCTGATGCGGGGAGGCGCGGAACACGGCCAGGGACGAACCGCCCGGAGCCGAGGCTCCCAGCCCGGTCGGGCCGGGCACGCCGGTGGTCATCCATTTCGTTTCCGGCGGCAGGCGCGCCTTGAAGTCGCCGATGGTCCACGGTCCCGAGAAATAGAAGCTGAAATAGCCGCGCGCGAACTCGGTCCAGACGTTCGAGATCTGGGTCGCCGACACCAGCGGGGCCAGACCCTCATCGAACAGACTCCTGTAGAAGGCCAGGGCGGCGACGAAGGACGGGCTGGCGAAATTGCCGCGTGTATCCTCATCGCGCAGCAGGGCCTCGTCGCCCTGCAGCCCGAAGGTCAGCAGTTGCTCGAACTCATTGACCGGCATCAGGATGGCGTAGTTGCCGGGCCCGGCGACACGTTTGACGTCGTGCATGGCCCGTTTCCACTCGCCCCAGGTCGGCGGCACCGCCTGATGGCCCGCCCGGGCCAGCATGTCGGTCCGGTAGAAGATCAGCCGCGTATCGACATACCAGGGCGTGGCCATGGCCCGGCCGTCGATCTCATTGGTCTCCAGCACCGCAGGAAACTGGTCGGTCAGCAGGACAGCCGCGGCCGGTGGCGTCGGCGACAGGGCCCCGATGGCCGCCATCTCCGCGACCCAGGTATTGCCGATCTGGCTGACGTCCGGCAGGGAATCCCCGGCATAGGCCGTCAGCAGCTTCTGGTGCGCCGCCGTCCACGGCAGGGGCTGGACCTCGACCCGGATATCCGGGTTCAGCCGCTCGAACGCCGCCGTCAATTGCGGGACATTGCTGCCCTCATTGCCCATGGCCCAGAAGCGCAGATGGGTCCGGCCGTCTCCGCGTGAGGAACAGGCCGCCAGCCCGCCACCGGCCAGCAGACCCAGGGTCGCGCGACGATCCGGCCGGAACAGGGTCATGCGTCGTCCAGCCATCCGCCAGTGAATCCGGCCCGCTTCAGGCCGCGGATCAGGTTCGGCTCACCCCGCATGGCCCGCCAGACCAGGTCGGATCGATGGTTCTCCGTCATGATCACAATGGGGCCCTGGTCGATACCAAGGTAGTCAATGTCCACCCATCCGACCCCCGGAACCACGCGGCCGTGCAGCAGGTCCGGATGGGTCTCGGTCAGGGTTGGATTGAAGGCATCAAGGAAGCCGTGGTCGGTGTAGATCGCCGCGCCATATCGGGCCTTCATCGCCTTGACGCAGGCGGTCACCGCCTCCGGTGCGAACGGCAGGGAGGCCGCTGCCGCCGTCGGGGCCAGGGTCCCGTCGTCCCGGGTTCCGGGTCCCCGCGCCGAATAGCTGAAGAACTCGCGCTCGCGGCCGGCGATCACTGCCTTGAAGTCTCCGGGGCCGTCGCAGGCCGTCAGACCCCAGACGTCGGCACCGTAACCGACCCAGCCCATCGGGTTGTCGACGGCGTATTTCTGCTGGGCCTGAACGGCGCGGCGGCTGTTTTCGAAATAGTCGAACGGGCCGATCTCGGCGGATTTGGCCCGCATCCAGGCGTCGCCTATGCCCCGGAAATCGATGAACATATGGCTGTACTGATGGCCGAACATCGGCGGGAAATGCAGATGGGCCGGACCCCAGTCATCGGTCCAGCTCTGATCATAGACCGAGCACCATTCGCTCCAGACCGACGGGGCCACCGGATGGGTCGGACTGCCCAGGGCCAGCAGCAGCACGATCATGCCCTCGTTGTAGACATGCCAGTCGGCCGGGATGAATCCGCTCTCCGGATGCCAACCCATCGTGATCCGGTCCGACCGGACCACGGCCCAGTCCCACTCGACCCGCTCATAGACGGCCTGGACCCGCCGACGGATCTCCACCTCGTCCGGATGGTCGCCGTCGAACCACCGCGCGGCGAACAGCATGCCCGCCAGCAGCAGCGCTGTATCCACGGTCGACAGCTCCGTCTCGCCAAAGCGATGACCGGTCTCCATGTCGAGGAAATGATAGAAGAATCCCTTGTACCCGGTCACCCCGGTAGCCTCGGGGCCCTGCGGCGCATCATGGAAAAAACGCACCGTTGTCAGGGTTCTTTCCCGCGCCTCGGCCCGGGTCATCCAGCCTCGCGCCACGCCGACCGGCCAGCAGGTCAGGGCGAATCCCACGGCGGCGACGGACGAGAAGGATTCGCTGGGCCAGCGGTCAGGAGTCAGGCCGTTTTCTGCCCGGGTGACATCGCGGAACCACCGAAAGGTCCGGGATTGCAGTTCGTCGATTTCGGGATCGACCGAAGTCCCGGCAACGGCAGCCGGGACGGGACGGTCGACACAGCCGACCAGGAGCGGAATCGCCCCGGCCGTGGCGGCGGAACCCATCAGAAATCGACGACGATCCATGGGCACAACCTCATACGCAATTCAGGACAAAAACAGAAAAGTCGGCCGCCCCGCGTCCGGAGACGAAGGGCGGCCGTCAGGCTCAGGGATTACCAGCGATAGCGCAGACCGACCTGGAAGCTTCTGGTCGGCAGATACTGGGCGCGCGGGTCACCGTATTGCGACGAGCACAGGCACTGTTCGAAGTTCGAGTAGTTCTTGAAGTTCAGAACGTTGATCGCATCGAAGATGAACTCGACCGAGTCGCCGCCCCAGACCTGGAACTCCTTGGTCAGCCGCAGGTCCAGCTGACGGAAGGCCCAGGCGTCCTGGAAGATGAAGCTGTGCTTCTCGGGCCGACCGCCGTTCCAGCACACGTCTGGATTGGCGGCACGCGGGCAGGCCCACTGATGGAACGGAAGGCCCGACCCGAGGGTCAGCAGACCCGACAGACGGAAGTCCATCGGCAGGCCGACAATGGCCGAGGCCACGATCCGGTGACGCTCATCCTGATTGGTCGGGAACTGGGGTGAAAGGCCGGGGCGGTTATAGTCGAAATCGAAACCACCGATCCCGCCGTCGCGGCTGCCGTTTCGTTTGGCGTCGGACAGGGTGTAGGCGAACGACATACCCCAGTTGCTCACCGTATCGAACGGCTTGTCGACCGTCAGATACATGGCCTTGAACGTCTGCTCGGCATCGTTATTGCCGAAGAAGATCAGGTTGCGGAACTCGGGATAGCCGACGGACGACGGCGTCGGACCCGAGAACCGGTCACCCGTTTCCGACCCGGCGTTGGCGATATACCAGGCGAACAGGTTCGACGTCTTGCCGTAGGCGAGAGTCAGCGCTGCCTGGAACGGTCCGTATTTCTGACGGACACCGAAGTTGAACTGATCCGTCCGCGGCGGCTCCATGTCATTGTTCAGCAGGAAGACCTCGCCCGAACCCGGCGTCGCCGCCAGCAGCGGGTCGAGACCCGCAGGAGTCAGATAGCTCGGATCCCAGGCCACGGTATTGACCCCGCCATGCACCCCGCCCGCCACGGAGAAGAAGATCTCCTTGTTGAACTGGAAGGGCTTGAAGCGCTCGTCGAAGGCGAAGTTGAAGCCGACCCGGTCGTAATAGCGGCCGGCCCCACCGAAGATGACCGTCCGCTCGTCACCATAGACGTCATAGGAGAAGCCGATCCGCGGCTGGAAGGCCCCCGTGAAGGCGTCGCGCCCATCGGTGATGTAGTCCGACGGCGTGAAATAGGACGGGAAGTCGTAGCCCGGCAGGTTCTGGATGGCCGTGACCATATCCCGGATGTTGTCCGGGGTCCGGTAGTCGTTGTTGACCGCGTTGTCCTCATAGTCCCAGCGCAGGCCGAGATTGACCTCCAGCCTGTCGGTGATCTGCCAGTCGTCCTGGACGTACAGGCCGATGACATTGTTATCGACATCCGCCGGCGGCACCGAGACTCCCAGTTCGACCCGGACCGGGATGTCGATGCTGCCGTTGATTTCCGGGCGGCCGTCGACGTCGAAGATGAACTGCGGGTTCCGGCCGAACTGCTTGTTCACGTACATGTTCTGCATCGAGTATTTCACGCCCATCTTCAGGGTGTGAAGGCCGAACCAGTCGATGTCGCTGAAGGTCAGGTCGTCCTTGAACGTCCAGCTGCGTTGCCGGATGTCCTGGTTGTTGCTCTGCCCGCCGGTGTTGAACACCGTGTCCTCGCGATTAAAGACATTGTACTGGAACCCCGGGGCCGCGCTGTCGTCGCGGAAGATAACGTAGGAACGCCCATAGTCAGAGAAATTCAACGCGGTCGGATTGTAGTTGTACTCAAAATAATCGACCGAAATCTCGTTCAGGAAGCGGTCACCGTTGTACTGGTGCCGGATATTCAGAGAGCGGGTATCGGTATTGATCTGGTTGGCGCGCGAATAGGCATTCGTGCCGCCGAAATCGCGGATGTCCGCCTCGTTGCGATAGGTCACGCTGACGTCGAGGCGCTGGCGATCATCAATCGACCAGGACAGCTTGCCGAAGAACAGATCCTCCTCGAACGGAGCGGCGAAACTGCCGGTGTCGGCACCGAACAGGCCGGCATAGGCGGCACGATTCAGGACGACGGTATTGGATCGGGTCTCGTCCTTGCGCTCATAGGCTCCGAAGAAATGCAGCCGGTCCTCGATGATCGGACCGCCCACCGACAGGCCATATTGCACCCGCTTCAGATCCGCCCGGGGATCGCCCCGATCCCGCGCGAAACGGTCCTGCGAGATCCAGTCCTGGTTCTGGTAGGTGATGAAGGCATCGCCGCTGAACTCATTGGTCCCCGAGCGGGTCACCGACGTGATGATCGAGGACGAAGCCTGCTCGTACTCCGCCTTGAAATTCTGGCTGATGACCCGGAATTCCTGAATGCCCGCCTGGGGGAAGGGGTTGCCGCGACTGTCGTCCTGACCGGCCACGCCACCATCGATGATGGTCGATTTCTGGTTCTGGCCGTCAATGAAGACGTTGATCGCCGATGCGCCCTGACCACCGGCGGAAATGGTCCGCTCGGTCTCACCCTCGGTCACGCGCACACCGGGTGCCAGGGCCGCGAAATTGAGGAAGTTGCGGCTGATCTGCGGCAGGTTGTTGATCTGCGCCTGGCTGACGTTGGTGGCGACTTCAGGCGTCCGCACCTCGAACACGCGGCGACCGGTGATGATCACATCCGCGATCTGCGTACCCTCCGGCGCGTTTGCCGTCGTCAGGATCCCGACGTCCAGATCGAGGGTCCCGACCTGGCCCAGGGCCAGGGTCACCGTGTCCGAGGTCGTCTGACCATCCGCTGTCGTGACATCGATCCGGTAGCTGCCCGGGCGCAGGCCGGACAGGACATAGTTGCCGTCCGGACCGATGCGACCGCGGGTCACATAGCCCGTCGAGACTTCCGTCGCCGAGACCGAACCGCCGGCCTCCGCCTGCTGACCGTCATAGACGGTCCCGCGCAGGGTGGACGATGCCACCTGGGCCGAAGCCCCGCCGACGCAGGCCAGTGAAACGGCAACCGCAAGTGCGGACACCGCGCCGAGATATCGAGAATTGAGCCTAGACATTATGGTCTTCCCCCCTGAAGGACGTCATGTCCGACACGACCGGAGCGGATGCTCCTGCGCGCGGCGTGATGGTTGGAATCGCCGGTTTGCTGGATGGGCGGACGACCAGTTCGGGTCGAACGACCTCGCAGGCGGTGTCGGCGACGTCCGAGCCTGCGGATTCGATGATGCGAACGAGCCGCTCAAGAGCGTTGCGACCCATGTCAACGATGCGAATTCTGAGTGTGGTCAGGGCGGGGCGGACAAGCTCTGCCAGGGGCACGTCATCGAACCCGACGATCGCAATGTCTTCCGGACAGCGGATGCCCGCCTCCTGCAGGGCCAGCATGGCCCCGATCGCCATGGTGTCGTTCGCGGCGAAGACCGCGTCCGGCCGTGACGCATGGCGCGCGAGGATCGCACCGACCCGGTGTCCCGAGGCCTGGGTAAAATCCCCTTCGACCACGGTCGGCGTCAGCCCGCCCCGCGTCACAGCCTCGAGATAGCCGGCCAGGCGCGCCTCGGCTTCGATGTTTCCGGCCGGACCGGCAAGATGGGCGATCCGCCGACGGCCCGTGGCCAGCAGATGTTCAACGGCGGCGACGGCCCCGCCATGATTGTCGACGACCACCGACGGGCGACCGGCATCCCGCGCCCCGCCATTCATCAGAAGGACCGGCAGACGTCCGGCCAGGCTGGCCGTCAGTTTGGCCGCGTCGAGATGAGGCGAGAGAACGATGAGCCCATCGACCCGACCGCGCATGGACCGGATGGCAGCCGAAGCCTCGTCGGCGTCGTCGTGCGAGCTGGAAACGATCAGATGATAGCCATGCACCCGGGCCGCGACGTCCATGCCGCGGATCAGTTCGGAAAAGAACTCGCCGTACAGGTCGGGCAGAATCACGCCAACCGTCTGGGTGCGGCTGGTCGACAGACTGCGGGCGCCGCTGTGAGGGACGTATTCCAACGCCGCCGTCGCCTCGAGCACCCGGGCCCGGGTGGCGTCGGAAACCGGGTCCGCTCCGTTCAGAACGCGCGAAACTGAAGCCACGGACACGCCCGCGCGCTCGGCCACATCACGGATCGTGGCGGCCTTCACGGACACAGGTCCGCGCAATGAAAAGCGTCGCCGGCTGGCGTCAATGTCATCCTCCCGAACAGTGAAGGCAGTGCCGGCCTCCTTGTCGGAGATCCGTCCACCAAAACCGTGTAACCGATTACATGACACACTAGCCACAGGCCCTGCAAGTGCCGTAGTTTCGCCACACGGAGGCGGGTCTTACGTGATCTCCACCCTTCACTGACCCGTTTCGCCACCGCCCCACGTCCGCCGCAGATAATGTTCGAGGCCCTCCACATGACCGCCAAGTATCAGTTTCCTGACAACTTTCTGTGGGGCGCGGCCACGGCGGCCTATCAGATTGAGGGCTCATCCATGGCCGACGGAGCCGGGGCATCCATCTGGGACCGATTCAGCCACACACCGGGCATGATGAAAGATGGCGATACCGGAGACGTTGCCTGCGACCACTACAATCGCTGGCGCGAAGACATCGAGGTGATGAAGCAGCTCAAGCTTCAGGCCTACCGGTTCAGTGTCTCGTGGAGCCGGGTCATGCCGGACGGTCGCGGCGCCGTGAACGCCAAGGGCCTCGACTTCTATGACCGCCTGGTCGACGGCCTGCTCGAGGCCGGAATCGAACCCCTGTGCACCCTCTACCACTGGGACCTGCCGGCCGCCCTCGATGACCGCGGTGGCTGGCTGAACCCCGACATCGCCGACTGGTTCGCCGACTACGGCCAGGTGTTGTTCGACAAGCTGGACGGCCGGGTGAAGAAATGGGCGACGCTGAACGAGCCCTGGGTCGTGGTGGACGGCGGCTATCTGCACGGGGCCCTGGCACCGGGCCACAAGAGCGCCTTCGAGGCCGTCATCGCCTCGCACAATCTGTTGCGCAGCCACGGCGCGGCGGTGAAACGCTACCGCGAGGTCGGCCAGCACGAGATCGGCCTGGTCGTGAATATCGAGCCGAAATACCCGTCCAGTGACCGCCCCGAGGACGAGGCCGCGCGGATGCGGGCCGACGCCCAGATGAACCGCCAGTACCTCGATCCCGTCTTCAAGAAGCGCTACCCCGTCGAACTGGCCGAAGTCTTCGGCGAGGCCTGGAAAGAATGGCCGGCAGAGGATTTCGACCTGATCGCCCAGCCGATCGATTTCGTCGGACTCAACTGGTACACGCGCTCCGTTCCGAAGAACGATCCAAACGCCTGGCCGGTTCGCGCCACGCCGGTCAAACAGGTCCAGCACGCCCACACCGAAACCGGCTGGGAGGTCTTTCCGCCCGCCCTGACCGACACCCTGGTGTGGATGAAGGACACCTACGGCGACACCCCGATCTACATCACCGAAAACGGCTCGGCCTGGTATGATCCGCCCCATGCCATCAACGGCCGGGTCCAGGACCCGCTGCGGGTCGATTATCTGCAGAACCATCTGAAGGCCGTGCATGCCGCCATCGGCAAGGGTGTCGATGTCCGCGGCTATATGGCCTGGTCCCTGCTGGATAATCTGGAATGGTCGCTGGGGTATTCGAAGCGGTTCGGCATCACCCATGTGAATTTCCTGACCCAGGAACGCACGATCAAGGATTCCGGCCGGCTCTACGCCGAGATCATCGCCTCCAACGGCGGCATCCTGGACACCCTGCCCCGGCCCTGACAGCCCGGGATGCTGGCGCGGCCTACAGGTCGCGCCAGGTCCCGCCCGGCTGATCCGGCCAGGCGGAGGCGTGATAGACGCCGCGCGCGATGGCCCGGGCCAGGGTATCGGCGGCGACCGCCCCGATTCGGGCCACCTCCAGCTGGCGCATGGCCCCTTCAGGCAGGTCCCGCTGCCCCGTCGACAGCACGAAGACGATGTCCCCGTCGAACGGCGAATGCGACGGGCGAATGGCCCGGCCCATACCGTCCTGGGCCATGATAGCAATACGCTGGCACTCGACCCGTGTCAGGGTCACGTCGGTGGCGACACAGGCGATGGTGGTATTTTCGCGCGGGCGCGCGGCCACCTTGGCCAGGCCCCAGTCCTCGGCCGCGGCCGCCAGGCCCGACGCTCCCAGACCGCCGAACTCGTCACCGATCTCGTAGGGGGCGGCCCAGAATGTCTTGCCACCCGGAGCCACAACCGAGCCCACGCTGTTGACGGCGACGATCGCCCCGACCGTGGCCCCGCCCGTCATCAGGGTCGAAGCCGATCCGGTACCACCCTTCAGCGCCCCGGCCGTCGCGCCATAGCCGGCCCCGGTCGTGCCGAGGGCGAATTGGCTCCCGGCAGCCTCCGCCGCGGCAATGGCCAGCGCCCGGTAGGGCGGTTCGGTGCCCCAGGCCTTGTCGCCGCCATTGGCCAGATCATAGAGACAGGCCGACGGCACGATCGGCGACAGCGGCACGCCCGGAGCGGCCCCCATGCCGAACCCCCGCCCCTGCGCCCCCAGCCAGGCCGTGACCCCGTCGGCGGCCGCCAGGCCATAGACCGACCCTCCGGACAGGACGACGGCATCCAGCTGCTGCACCAGGTTTTCGGGCTTCAAGGCATCGGTTTCACGGCTGGCAGGTCCGCCGCCGCGAACGTCGACCGCCGCAGTCGCCGGCGTGTCGGCCAGGATCACGGTCACGCCGGTGCGAACGGTCGGGGACTGCGCCTGGCCGACCCTCAGCCCGGGGACGTCGGTGATCAGATTCCGGGGGCCGGTCCGACCGCCCCCGTCAACCGGCTGCAGCGGGTTTCGGGCCGAGGCCCCGCCGCCGGCGGCCAGACCACCGAGGAGGCCGATCGAGCCCAGAACGGTTCTGCGGTTCATCACAAGGTCTCCACGGTGGGCAGGACGCCATCCTGCGAACGGTCGCGGGCCAGACTATCGCGCAACAGGCGCGGCGTCGCGGCCAGAAGCGCGCGGGTGCAGGCGTGGGCCGGATTGGCAAAGATGTCCGCAGTCGCGCCCGACTCGACGATGCGCCCATTCTCCATCACCAGAACCCGGTCGCTGATCGCACGCACCATGGCCATGTCGTGGGTGGCAAACAGATAGGACAGGCCCAGTCGGTCGGACAGGTCAGCCAGGAGCGTCAGAATCTGCGCCCGGGTCGACACATCCAGGGCGGACACCGCCTCGTCCAGCACCACAATCTCCGGACGGGTGATCAGCGCCCGCGCCAGCGCAATCCGCTGCCGCTGGCCGCCGGAAAATTCATGCGGATGGCGATCCGCGTCTGCCGCGGCCAGCCCCACCTGGTCCAGCATCGCATCAACGCGTCTGCGGCCTTCGCCCGCGTCAGGCCGAACCTCCAGCAGGTGGAAATTCTCCGAGACCAGTTGTTCGACCCGCCACCGGGGATCGAAACTGCCATAGGGGTCCTGAAACACCATCTGGATGTGGCGACGCAGCCGCTTCTGTTCGCTGCGGCGGGCTCCGGTGAATGGCTCGCCCATAACCCGGACGGAACCGGACGTCGGCCGGTCCAGCGCCAGAACGGTCCGCAACAGGGTCGACTTGCCACAGCCTGAGCCGCCCACCAGACCGACGCTCTCGCCGGGCCGGACGATCAGGCTGACATCATCCACGGCCCGGGTCGGCGGGGCACGGCGAAACAGGCGCATGCTTGCCGGATAGTCGCGCACGATCCCGTCCACTTGCAGAACCGGCGGGCCCTCTCCCGCCCGAGCCTGTCGTCGCGGCAGATGAACGGCATCCGCCAGAAGCCGTTGCGAACGCGGATGGTCCATGCCGCCGGCGATCCGTCCGACCGGAGCCTGTTCGACGACCTCACCGGCGTCCATCACCGCGACCCGGTCCGCCGTATCGGCAACGACGGCCAGGTCATGGCTGATCAGGATCAGCGCCATGTCGTCCTCACGGACCAGCCGTTTCAGAAGGTCCAGGATCCGGGCCTGGGTCGTGACGTCCAGCGAGGTGCTCGGCTCGTCGGCGATCAGCAGTCTGGGAGTCAGGGCAATGGCGACAGCGATGGCGACCCTCTGCCGCTGTCCGCCCGACAGCTCGTGGGGATACCGGGTAAGCGGAAAGCGGTCTTCGGGAAGGTCGACCCGTGCCAGGGTACGACGGGCCACCTCCAGCGCCTCGCGCTGGCTGACGGCGGTATGGAGCCGCACCGTCTCGGCCACCTGGTCGCCGATGGTCATCAGCGGGTTCAGGGCCGTCATCGGCTCCTGAAAGACGATGCCGATATCCCGCCCCCGGATCGCCTGCATGGCGGTATCGTCCGTAAGCGGCAGGGGCTGACCCAGCAGATCGATCGAGCCGCTGACTGTGGCCTCCGCGGGCAACAGGCCCATAACCGCGAGGGCGGTCATCGACTTGCCACAGCCGGATACACCGACGAGGCCGAGAATTTCTCCCGGCGCGATGGTCAAGGACAGGGCGGTCAGGATCGGCTTCCCGTCGACCGCCACATTGAGCCCGTCGATCGCCAGAACACTCATTGCGATCGCCCCTGCCGAAGGCGCGGATCCAGCCGCTCACCCAGACCGTCCCCGGCCAGGCTCAGGCCCAGGACGATGGTGACGATGGCCAGCCCCGGAAAAACGGCCAGCCAGGGCGCGAAACCGATCATCGTCTGGGCCTCACTCAGCATCCGGCCCCAGCTGGGCATCGGCGGCTGGGCTCCCAGACCGACATAGGACAGGCCCGCCTCGGCCACGATACCGAGGGCGAACTGGATCGAGGCCTGGACCACCAGCAGGCTGAACAGATTGGGCAGGATGTGCTGCATCGAGATCAGAGTCCGCGACTTGCCCGCCGTCTGTGCCGCCAGAACATAGTCCCGGGTCCACAGGCTAAGGGCGGAACCGCGGGTAACCCGGGCGAAGACCGGGATGTTGAAAATGCCGATGGCGATGATCGCATTGATCACTCCCGGCCCCGACACCGCCGTGATCATCACCGCCACCAACAGGGCCGGAAAGGCGAAGATCAGATCGTTGACCCGCATCACGGCCTCATCGATCAATCCGCGTCGTGCCGCTGACAGCAGACCCAGCGGGACACCGAAACCGGCCCCGACGCCGACAGCCACCAGCGCCACCACCAGCGAGTTTCGGGACCCGGCCATGATCATGGACAACACGTCGCGCCCGAAATGGTCGGTGCCCATCCAGTGCACAGGCGACGGCGGCTGCAGCCGGTCGGCGATCCGGATGGCCTCCACGTCCCACGGCGTCCACACCAGCGAGATCAGGGCCACAGCCACGATCAACCCGGTCAGAGCGAGACCGACCACCAGCGCGGGTGACAGCCGCGGTGCCGTACGCCCGGGCCGGGTCATCACGGGCGGACTCATGAGCGGCGTCCCCGCAGCCGTGGATCCACGGCCAGGTAGGCCAGATCGATCAGGAAACCGACCGCGACCACGGCGAAGACCAGAACCATGACCGCCGCCTGCACCACGATCAGGTCGCGTTGGGTGATGGCCTGGAAGATCAGCCGCCCCAGCCCGGGCAGGGCAAAGACGTTCTCGATGATGATCCCGCCGGCCAGCAGGAAGGGAAACTGCAGCCCGAGAATGGTCAGCAGCGGGATCGCGGCGTTGCGCAGGGCATGCCGCCACAGCGCCTGCGACCGGCTGAGCCCCTTGGCCCGTGCGGTGCGGACATAGTCACCGCCCATTGTCTCCAGCAGGGCGCTGCGCAGCACCCGCATCAGGATGGCAGCCTGCGGCACGGCCAGGGCGATCGCCGGAAGGATCAGAGCCTTCAGCGCGGGCCAGCCCCCCGCCTGCCAGACCGGAAATCCGCCTGCGGGAAACCAGCCCAGCCCGACCGAAAGCCCGAGAATGAGCAGCATGCCGATCCAGAAATTGGGGATGGCGACCCCGACCTGACCGAGGCTGCTGAAAACGACATCGGCAGACCGCCCTCGATACAGGGCCGCCGTCACCGCCATCGGAACTGCGACCGCCAGGGACAGGACGGTGGCCATCAGCGCCAGCGGCCCGGAGACCTGCAGCCGCTCCAGGATCAACTGCCCGACCGGGACCTGATAGGTGTAGCTGACACCGAAGCGACCCCTCAAAAGATCGCCGACCCAGTCGAAATACCGGGCGAGGGCCGGGCCTTGAAGGCCCATCTGCTCGCGCAGGGCGGCGACGGCGTCCGGACTGGCGTTCAGCCCCATCATATAGGCGGCGGGATCGCCCGGCAAAACCTGAAGCAGGACGAACACAACCACCGTTGCGGCCAGCAACGTCAGCGCATGCCCCCCCAGACGGCGGGCCAGGTGACCGATCCCGACGCGGCTGGCAACGACGATCAACAGGCCCAGGCCAGCGACCAGGACCATCGCCCCCCACGGCAGGCCCCGGCCCCCTCGACGTTCACCAATGCCCGTTCCGGACTTCGCCGGCCCCGCGAATCCGGCCCCCGCCACGACGTTGGCCGCGATCGGGGCATTGACCCAGAGTCCGTCGAGGTCTGCCTTCCGGATGCCGATCCGCGCCGACTGCAACAGGAAGCCGTTGACCGAGTCCGTCGCGATCCTGCGCTGCACCGCCCCCAGCAAGACCAGACGCGTGCGTTCGTCCGGGGCCGCGTTCAGCTGCGCCAGCAGGGCATCAAATCCAGCGTCGGCATAGCCGAAATAATAGTCCTTCCGGGCGTAGATATCGAAATCCATCGGTTCAACGTGCTCGACGATCGTCAGGTCGAAGGCATGGCGTTTGAACACCTGGTCCAGCCATTGGGCCCATTCCAGATTTTCGATCTTCACCCGGATCCCGACCTCGGCCAGCTGCGCCGCCAGCACCTCGCCGCCGCGCCGGGCATAGGGCCGCGGTGGCAGCCGCAGGGTGGTGCTGAAACCATCCGGATAGCCCGCCTCGGCCAGCAGCGCCCGCGCCCGCGCCGGATCGTGCGGATACAGGCCGGTCAGATCGAGATAACCCGGATCCTGACGTGTATAATGACTACCAATCGGCTGGCCGAAACCGAACATGGCCCCGTCGATGAGGGCCTGGCGGTCGATGGCGTAGGCGATGGCCCGTCGCACCCGCACATCGTTGAACGGGGCGACCCGGTTGTTAATGCCGAGGATGACCTTTCCTTCCGAGGCCCCGATGACCACCCGGAAGCGAGGGTCGGTACGGAACTGGCTGACATTCTCGGGCGCCGGATAGTTGGGGTAGGCGTCGAGGTCACCGGCGCTCATCGCCGCGAAGGCCGCGGTCGGATCGCTGATGAAGCGGAACACCACGGTCTTCAGACGCGGGGCCGGCCCCCAATAGCTATCGTTCCGCGTCAGGGTCAGGGCGTTGCCACGCTGCCAGTTCTCAAAACGGAACGGACCGGTGCCCACAGGTCGGGTGGCATTGGTGGCCGCTGACTCCGGGGCCACGATCACCGCATCCCCCCAGCCCAGCAGATAGGGCAGAGCGCTGACCGGCCGGTCCAGCGCGATTCTGACGGTCAGGGGGTCGACCACCGTCACCGTCCGGATAGGCTGGAACAGGGCCGCCTGGGCATTGGCGGACCCGGGCACGAGCATGCGGTCCAGCGAGAATTTCACGTCCTGCGCGTCGAAGGTCGAGCCATCGTGAAACCGCACCCCGGACCGCAGGTGGAAGACCCAGACCAGACCGTCGGGGGCCACCGCCCAGGACTCGGCCAGGGCTGGAGCCACGGTGCCGTTCTGCGTGATACGGGTCAGGCCCTCAAAGACATTGCCGTAGACGACCTCGTCGACGGCAGCCGCCGCCCCGGCCGTCGGGTCGAGGTTCGGGGGTTCCAGTGGCAGGCCCAGCACCAGTCGGTCGCGCCCGGTCGCAGGCCCGGCATGCACAGCCCCGCCCGTCGCCGCCGTCAGGGCAAGCGTCAGGGCCAGAATGAAGGCGAGCACCGGTCCGGGAATCGCAGGGCGGCGGATCGGGACGTTGCTGGAATTCATCCCGACCCTTCCTGATATCCGACGGGCAACGGCGACCGGCGGCCGTCGTCAGTACTGATAGCCGAGGCGAATACCATAGGTCCGCGGTCGACCGGGTTGGGCGATGTCGGCGCTGGTGAAGAAATTGCGCGTCAGATCGTACTCCTGATCGAACAGGTTACGGACAAAGCCGGTCACCGACCACCGCCCCACCGCCGGCGACACCGTCAGGCTGGCATTGGCCAGCCAGTAGGCCGGTACGTCGTAGCGCACGCCAAGCCAGGACGGATAGTCGTCCCGATAGCTGTAATTGGCCTCGGCGGTCAGGTCGAAACCCTCCACGTTCCAGTCATAGGCGGCCGCGCCCCCGTAGCTGACGGCCGGAAACGGGATGTCCCGACCCGATTTGTCGACATAGACGGCCGCGCCCGCCGTGCGCGAGGCCGGCACATCGAGGTCGAAGAAATCGGTATATTCGCCGTGCTTGTAGCTGAGCGACTGGCTGATCCTGAGGTTCGGCATCGGCCGCCACACGCCCTCGAGTTCGGCTCCATAGATGCGGGAGGCCGGCACATTGACGAACAGACCCACCGGCCCATTGGCACCGTAAACGGCCGACAGCACCTGCTGGTCCGTATAGTCATAGAGATAGGCGGCCCCGTTGATCTGCAACGACCGGCTCGGGTCGGCCTTGAAGCCGACCTCCCAGGCCAGGAGGATCTCCGGCCGGAACGGCTGGATCGCGCTGCTCTGGCCGGTGTTGTAGGTGGTGAAGCCGCCAGACTTGGCCCCGCGGCTGAACGAGCCGTAGATCAGCAGGTCGTGGCTGGGTGCATATTCCAGGGCAACCTTGCCGGTCAGCGGCGTCATCCGGGTCGACACAGAGGTCGGCGGCAGGGCCACCGCCCCGCCGAAGGCCGCGCCGAACCCCTGAAGGTCGCGGCTCTCGTCCTCATAGCGCAGGCCGCCGATCAGCTTGACCGTGTCGGTGAGCTGATACTCGGCCTGGCCGAAGGCGCTGATCGATTCAACCTGCTGACGGTAGGTGACCTGGCCATATGTGCCGTAGATGTCGATGAAGTCCGACGAATAGCGCTCGTCCAGATCCTGTTTCGAATAGTAGACGCCCCCGACCCAGCTCAACGGCCCGGCAGCATCCGATGCCAGACGCATTTCCTGGGAGAAGACCTTCACATCGGAACCGAAGAAGGTGTCGGCCTCGACCGAGGCCGAGGAATCCCAGTCGCCGTATTCGCTGCGGTCCAGGGTCTCGTAGCTGGTGATGCCGGTCAGGCTGATGCCGTCCATGTCGAGGACGGCTTTCAACGAGGCCCCCCAGGAGGAATTGTCCCGCCCCGGTTTGGCATCGATGCTCCGTCCGATCTCGGCGGCGAAGCGCGGCGACAGGCCCCAGCCGGTGGCCGCATGGTCGCGGTCGGCCGGAATGGTGACACTGCCGGCTCCGCCACCACGGGTGACCAGCGGGTTCAGCAGATACAGGGCCTGGTTCTCGGAGCGGTCAACGCCGGCGTGCAGGTCCAGGGTCAGGTCCAGACGGTCGCCCGCCTGATAGGCCAGCAGGCCGCGCACGGCGCTGCGGTCGGCGTCGCCGATCGAGTCCCCGGTGTCGCGGTTATACTGCCACGCTCCGCCCTGTTCGGTGGTCGCGGCCAGCCGCCCCTGCAGCCGGTCGCCCAGCGGTCCCGAGACGAACCCTTGGACGCGCAGGGCGTCGAAGCGACTGTATTCAGCGGTCATGCCGAGAGCGGGCACGGCGCTGGGCTGCCGGGTGACAAAGCTGATGGCCCCGCCGGTGGTATTGCGGCCGTACAGGGTGCCCTGAGGCCCGCGCAGCACCTCGACACGGTCGATGTCGAAGATCAGACCCTGGGTCATGACCGGCACCGGATAGGCGACCTCGTTCACATAGACGCCGACGGTGGGCGAATTGTTCGAGGCATAGTCCTGGAAGCCGACGCCGCGCAGGCGGAACTGGGCCGCGCCACCGCCGAAGGCCGGTTCGATCTCGAGATTCGGGGTCGCTGTCTGCAGTTGGTTGATACTGGTGATGCCCCGATCAGTCAGATCGTCGCCGGACAGGACACTCAGCGCGATGCCGACGTCCTGGGCCGCCTGTTCGCGGCGCTGCGCGGTAACGATCACGTCGGAGACAGTGGACGCGCCTGGCTCAACGCCGGCCGTCGACGGGCTCTGGGCCATCGCCGCGGTCGATACCGACAGGGCCAGAAGGCTGACGGAGGCCGTCAGGAAGACATGTCTCATGGTCACTCAATTCCAATTGAACAGCCCGGGCGGCCCAACCCGCCGGTTCCTGTTCGCTCATTGCTCTGTATCGGGCCCGTCACCGGCCATGGCAGCAGTCAAAGGGCGATCATCCGGAGTCGGATCAGGCCGGTTTGGACAGCAGAGGCCGCGCGGCCAATTCCATAGCGGGCAGGACACCCGGGTTATGTACGTCAGTCACGGCGGCCGCATTGCCAAAGCCGTGGACCGCCTCTTCCCCTGGGGCTCGAGGCTGCCGGCGCGTTCAATCAGATATCGTCCTTATAGAGACCCGAAATGGGGAGTCCAACCGGGCAACCGGCCACCCTGCCGGAGATCGGGGGCGCAACCCGTGGGCCGGTCACCGGCCGGGGCGAGCAGAAAAACGGCCCGTTGTGATCCGGACGCCCGCCAATGTGTTGTAGTTATGCGTGCCCCCTTCCCGCCCGTTTCGACCGGAGCCCCTGTTCATGCCGTCGCTGAAGCCGTCCTATCCGCTCTATCTGGCCAACCGGGCGATGACGCCGAACCAGGACCTGGTCGTCACGGACAAATTCACCGGCAAACCCGCCACCCGCGTCGCCCTGGCCGATCCGGCCATGATCGACGAGGCCATCGCCGCTGCCGTGCGGGCCACCGGCCCTATGGCCGCCATGGCCGCCTATGAGCGACAGGCGGTTCTCAGCCACTGTGTGACGCGGTTCCAGGAGCGGGCCGACGAACTGGCCTATGCCCTGTGCATCGAGGCGGGCAAGCCGATCCGCGACTCGCGGGGTGAGGTCACCCGGCTGATCGACACCTTCCGCATCGCCGCCGAGGAATCGGTTCGCATGACCGGCGAGGTCCAGCCCCTCGATATCTCGGCCCGGGCCAAGGGCTATCAGGGCATGTGGAAACGGGTGCCGATCGGTCCCTGCTCCTTCATCTCGCCGTTCAACTTCCCGCTCAACCTGGCC
>TARA_R110002124_G_scaffold4800_2_pt1 | contig 27760 bp, 27 predicted proteins | sample TARA_R110002124 | Tara Oceans TARA_R110002124 (sample SAMEA4397445) | marine metagenome | biome: Polar Biome; feature: [SRF] surface water layer (ENVO:00010504); material: water (ENVO:00002006), including particulate matter (ENVO:01000060) such as... | depth 5 m
GCAAGATGAAAAGGGCGCCGATGCGCGCGGATCCGTGATGAAGACCAATGAAGGCCGTTTCTTTGAAGATTATTCCGTGGGCGAGGTGATCCGCCACGCCGTGCCGCGCACCCTATCGGGGGGCGAGCGCGCGCTCTATCACGCGCTCTATCCGGCGCGCGGGGCGCTTTATTCGTCCGACGCCTTCGCGCAGTCCTGCGGCCTTCCGGCCAGCCCGCTGGATGACCTGATCGTTTTCCACACGGTGTTCGGCAAATCGGTGCCTGACATCAGCCTGAATGCCGTGGCCAATCTGGGCTATGCCGAGGGGCGGTTTCTGAGGCCTGTCTATCCGGGCGATACGCTGAGCTCGCAGTCTGAAGTGATCGGGCTGAAGCAGAATTCGAACGGAAAGACCGGCGTGGTCTATGTGCGCACAACCGGCACCAACCAGCGCGGCGAGCCCGTTCTGGAATACGTGCGCTGGGTGATGGTGCGCAAGCAGGATCCAGGTGCGCCCGCACCGCAAACCGTGCTGCCGGCGTTGTCGATGGCCGTGGCGCCGGCCGATCTTGTCGTGCCGCAGGGGCTGAGTTTCGCGCGCTACGATTTCGCCCAGGCTGGTGAGCGGTATCGGTTGGGCGACTATGCCCAGGGCGAGATCATCGAGCATGTCGACGGCGTCACGGTGGAAGAAGCCGAGCACATGCTGGCCACCAGGCTGTGGCAAAACACCGCCAAGGTGCATTTCGACGCCACATTCCGGCCTGACGGACAACGTCTGATCTATGGCGGGCATGTCATCAGCCTGGCGCGGGCATTGTCGTTCAACGGGCTGGCCAATGCGCAGATGATTGCGGCGATCAATGGCGGCGCCCATGCCAATCCTTGCCATTCAGGCATGACTGTGCGCGCCTGGTCCGAAGTTCTGGACAAGGCCGAAACAGGAGCACCCGGTGTGGGGGCGATCCGGTTGCGGCTGGTGGCAACCACGGGCAGCGGCAGTGGCCTGCGCGGCGATGACGGCAAATATCGGCCGGAGGTGCTGCTGGATCTGGATTACTGGGCCCTGATGCCGGTCTGACATCGGTTTGACACTGGAGATCCATGATACCGCAATCATGTGATCACGCGCAGAAATTTTGTGATCACGCATTGCGCTTTTTTCGGTATTCCGTGGGACACAATGCCTCAAATCCCAATTGAACCCGTGACTCGCTTGAAAAATCGGGTATTGAAACAGTCAAGCCAGCGCGCCGAAAGGCCGCGCGCACCACACAACCAGAGGGTCCGATCATGGCTGACGTGAACCGGGGCAACCGGCCGCTTTCCCCCCATTTGCAGGTCTATCGCCTGCCGCTCGTGTCGAACATTTCGATTCTGACACGGATCACGGGCATTGCCCTGATCGGCGGATTGACGTTGATCGTCTGGTGGTTTGTCGCCGGGGCCTATTCACCTGACTATTTCGCCACCGCCGACTGGCTGCTGTCCTCGTGGCTTGGCATTCTGGTGCTGGTCGGATCGTTGTGGGCACTTTGGTTCCACTTCTGCAACGGCATCCGCCACTTCTTCTGGGACTTCGGCAAGGGGTTCGAGCTGGAAACCGTGAACCGCACCAACTGGGTTGTGATCGGCGGATCCGTCGTGCTGACAATCCTGACGCTGCTGATCGTGTGACGGAGGACAACATGGCTTTCAAGACCGATTATTCGCGCGTTCAGGGGCTGGGTCAGGCTGGCGAGGGGGTGCATCACTGGTGGATCCAGCGCCTGACCTCTGCTGCGCTGGTGCCGCTGACAATCCTGTTCCTGATCCCGTTTGGCCGCGCTCTGGGCGGTGGCTATGATGCGCTGGTGGCCACCTATGGCCAGTTCGGCAACGCGCTGACGGCGATCCTGTTCATTGGCGTCGCGTGCTGGCATTTTTCGATCGGCATCCAGGTGGTGATCGAGGATTACGTTCCCGGAAAAGTGGCGCGTGTCACGCTTCTGATCCTGACCAAGCTGTTCAGCTACACGCTGGCCGCCGCCGGAATTCTGGCGATCGTCAAAATCCTGTTCAGCGCCTGAGGAAGATCGATGTCTGCATATCAAATCGAAGAACATACCTATGACGTCGTGGTCGTGGGCGCCGGCGGCGCGGGGCTGCGCGCCACGCTGGGCATGGCCGAGCAAGGCCTGAAAACCGCCTGCATCACCAAGGTCTTTCCGACCCGTTCACACACCGTGGCGGCGCAGGGGGGCATTGCGGCAAGCCTGGGCAACATGGGTCCCGACAGCTGGCAATGGCACATGTATGACACCGTCAAGGGCTCGGACTGGCTGGGCGACACCGACGCGATGGAATACCTGGCGCGCGAAGCCCCCAAGGCGGTGTATGAGCTGGAACATTACGGCGTTCCGTTCAGCCGCACCGAGGACGGCAAGATCTATCAGCGGCCGTTCGGCGGCCATACCACCGAATTCGGCGAAGGCCCGCCAGTGCAGCGCACCTGCGCCGCCGCCGACCGCACCGGCCACGCCATGCTGCACACGCTCTATGGCCGTTCGCTGAAGGAAAAGGCGCAGTTCTACATCGAATACTTCGCCACGGACCTGCTGATGACCGATGATGGCGAATGCACGGGGGTTCTGGCCTGGAAACTGGATGACGGCACGCTGCACCAGTTCAACGCCAAGATGGTCGTGCTGGCGACCGGCGGCTATGGCCGGGCGTTCTTCTCGGCGACCTCGGCCCATACCTGCACCGGGGACGGGAACGGCATGATTGCCCGCGCCGGCCTGCCCTTGCAGGACATGGAGTTCGTTCAGTTCCACCCCACCGGGATCTATGGCGCGGGCTGCCTGATCACCGAAGGGGCGCGCGGCGAGGGCGGCTATCTGACCAACTCGGAGGGCGAGCGATTCATGGAACGCTACGCCCCGACCTACAAGGATCTGGCGTCGCGCGACGTGGTGTCGCGCTGCATGACGATGGAAATCCGCGAGGGGCGCGGCGTGGGTCCGAACAAGGATCACATCCACCTGCACCTGAACCACCTGCCGCCGGAAACGCTGGCCCTGCGCCTGCCCGGCATATCGGAATCGGCGCGCATCTTTGCGGGCGTGGACCTGAACAAGGAACCGATCCCCGTTTTGCCGACGGTGCATTACAACATGGGCGGTATCCCCACCAACTATTGGGGCGAGGTGATGAACGCCGATGGTGAAAACCAGAACCGCGTCGCGCCCGGCCTGATGGCCGTGGGCGAAGCCGCCTGCGCGTCGGTGCACGGGGCGAACCGCCTGGGTTCGAATTCATTGATCGACCTTGTCGTGTTCGGCCGCGCGGCGGCGATCCGGGCGGGCCAGATCATCGACCCGAACAGCGCCAACCGCGAGACCTCGAAATCCTCGGTCGAGGCCGCCGTGGACCGTTTCGACCGGTTGCGCAACGCCAATGGCGGTGTGCCGACGGCGGAATTGCGGCTGGAAATGCAACGGACCATGCAGTCGGACGCGGCGGTGTTCCGCACCGACAAGACGCTGGCCGAAGGCGTTGAAAAGATGACCGCGGTCGCGGCAAAGATGCCCGACCTGAAGGTGACCGACCGCTCGCTTGTGTGGAATTCCGACCTGATGGAAACGCTGGAGCTGGAGAACCTGATGCCCTGCGCGCTGGCGACCATCGTCTCGGCCGAAGCGCGCAAGGAATCGCGCGGCGCCCATGCGCATGAGGATTATCCGAACCGCGACGACAAGAACTGGCGCAAGCACACGCTGGCAAGGGTCGAAGGCAACCAGGTAAGCCTCGACTACCGCGCAGTCGTGACGGAGCCGTTGACCACCGTTGATCAGGGCGGGATTGATCTGAAACGAATCGCGCCCAAAGCGCGCGTGTATTGAGGAGGAGGCGACAATGGTTGAACTGACGCTCCCCAAGAACTCGAAGATCCGCACTGGCAAGACCTGGCCCAAGCCCGCCGGCGCGAGCAATCTGCGCACCTTCCGTATCTACCGCTGGTCGCCCGATGACGGTGAAAACCCCCGGGTGGACACCTATTTCGTCGATCTGGACAGGTGCGGGCCGATGATTCTGGACGCGCTCATCAAGATCAAGAACGAGATCGACCCGACACTGACCTTCCGCCGGTCCTGCCGCGAGGGGATCTGCGGCTCCTGTGCCATGAATATTGACGGGCGCAACACGCTGGCCTGCATTTTTGGCATGGATGAGGTGAAGGGCGATGTCAAAATCTATCCCTTGCCGCACATGCCGGTGGTCAAGGACCTGATCCCGGATCTGACGCATTTCTACGCCCAGCACGAGTCGATCATGCCGTGGCTGGAGACGAAAACGAATACGCCGGCCAAGGAATGGCGCCAGTCGATCGATGACCGCGAAAAACTGGATGGGCTGTATGAATGTGTGATGTGCGCCTGCTGTTCGACATCCTGCCCCAGCTACTGGTGGAATGGCGACCGGTATCTGGGCCCGGCCGCCCTGCTGCATGCCTACCGCTGGATCATCGACTCACGCGACGAGGCGACGGGCGAAAGGCTGTCCGAACTGCACGATCCGTTCAAGCTCTATCGCTGCCATACGATCATGAACTGCACCTCGACCTGCCCGAAGGGATTGAACCCCGCCAAGGCGATTGCCGAAATCAAGAAGATGATGGTCGAACGGGTCGTCTGACCGGATCTTGAAAATCCCTGCAAAGGCCGCCGCACGCTGCTGCGGCCTTTCTTCTGCCCGGCTTTCTCACGCTCAGAACCTGCGCCTGCCGAACTGTGAGCGCGCGTGGTCATGGCGTCGGCGGATCGCAAGATACAGCAATTCAAATCTGGCGACAGAAACTCGCCGCACCGCGCTGGGCACCGCGTCATTGGGGCAACGCCCTGGAAAACCGCCTCAGGTCAACGCCCCAGCAGCCGATTCAGCGATGCCTGACCATTTTGCAGAAGGCTGAGGGCCGAGCTTTGCGTGCTGGTAGCCTGGATTTGTTCGACCTGTTCCGACAGCAGGAATCGCTGATTCAGGGAATCGAGGACGCCGGGGTCGGCGAACTGGCTGATGGTATCCTGGCCCGTCAGGCGCTCCGTCCTGTCGCGCAGGATCTGAACCTGCTTGTCAACATCCAGCACGCCAAAGCTGCCGGGAAGCAAGAACGCGGTCTCGAACACGGCACGCAGATTGGGTGTGCCCAGCACCGTATACCATTTTGTCGCCTCCGTGCTGGGTTGCCCGGCAAGTTCGGTCAGATCGCGTTCCAGGGCCAGCGCCATGCGCATGGATTCGTTCTGGCTGCCCACCGCTTCTTCAAATGACCTGTCCTGAAATCGCTTTATCAGAGACTCGGCGAAATCAGGGCTCTGGCTGCGTGGGACCGGCCCGTCGGCAAACCCAAAAGCCTGCGCCAACTTGAAATACCGCTTGTCGGTCAGGCGATCGACCATGCTGCCTTGCTCGGTTGTCGAACTTTCCAGAACTTTTTCGATGAAGGCCCGGTTGGGGAGATCATCTGCAAGTCCGAACGCGGTCAGGGCGACACGCAGTAAACGACGGTCCGAAACCAGATCCGTGGCTGAGGTCACGGCACCGATGTTGGCGCGGGTATAGGCCTCATCGCGCTGCGCTACCGGAGAATTGGCGTGGGCCGCAGATTGCGCCGGCAATGTGCGCTGCAAGAAGCGCCAGCCCACATAGCCGTCGACGGGGATAATCGGCTGATAACTCATCGCCCAGTCGCGGCCATGAGGCGCGCCTCTCGTGGAAGAAGTGCCCGAAGATGGCGCATGGCGGGATAGAACTCGCCATCGACAACCGCTTGTGACGCCCGCGTCAACAGGCTTCGGCTGTCGTGGTCGGTCAGCACCTGGCTGAGCTGTTCGATCCCGCGCATCAATTGCGGTTCAGCGTCCCCGACCTCAACATCACCAGACAGGACGAGCTGCGCAATATAGCAGACGCGACTGACGGGCGTTCGGGCCTGTTCGGGGTGGATCGCATCGCGCAGGCGCAGGATATTGGCGTTGGGTGTGACAATGCAGAACCGGCTGCGGCGCTCACCGTTTTCTATGACGGCGCCGTTGATAAGGACCCGTTCATGTGGCGCCAGCTTCAGGATCAGCCCGGTCATGACAGCGCCTGCTGTCCACGCAAACCACGCATCACAGAGGTGTTTATGTCGACCAGCGGATCAGCCAGCGCGGTTCCGGACAAGACCTGTGAAGTATGCCGAATGGTGAATTCTGCCAGGTAAAACAGCCGGCTGCGCAGATCCTGCGGAAATGCGTTGCCAGAGCTGGCCAGATCGGCTGCGAAGGCCGTCCAGAGCTGACGGTTGTCGTTAAGGGCGGAAATCAGCTCGGCACTGGTGCGGCCTTTCTGGTGTGGAAGTTGGGCCTGAATTCGGCCTGTTATCCGTGCGATGATTTCGTATTCGATATCTCGCGGAGTTTTCAGGGTCCGGGTATTCAGTCCGTAGGTCGATTGGGCGTGGGCTGCAACGCTCATGGCAGGGCCTCATGGTGCGAAGTCATGGGACAGGCGGAGGGCCGGGGCCCAGTGGGCCCCGGCTCCGGCCTTAGCGGAACAGGGACAGGATGTTCTGCGGCGACTGGTTGGCGATGGACAGCGCCTGAATGCCAAGCTGCTGCTGGACCTGCAAAGCCTGAAGCCTTGCCGAAGTCTCTTCCATATTGGCGTCCACCAGCGCCCCGACCCCGGATTTCAGCGAATCCATCAGATTGCTGACATACTCGCTCTGAATGTCGATCCGTCCTTGAACAGAGCCAAAATCGGCAGCGGCGCGCACGGCGGTTTGCGTCAGGCCCTCGATCGCAGACAGTGCGGCCGCGGCGCCGTTATCCGTTCTTACGTCGACACTGGACAGGATATCCAGCCCGCCAGCCGCCGTGCCGGCCGTGGTCAGCGTTGCGGTGGTGGTGATGCTGGCGGTGGTGTTGTTGGTGATATCCACGCCGCTGCCATTCAAGGTGGCGCTGATGTTGACACCTGCAGCCTTGGCTTCAAAATTGAGGCGATCCGTGAGGCCGCGTGCGATGTCGGTCACCGTGTCGCCGTCACGGGCGATGTAGCGCACCGCATTGGTGATGCCTGTCAGGCCGCCGATCGCGTAAGCATCACCCGCCAACACCTGGTTCCCGCCACGTGCGGCGGTGGTGGTATCGCCAACGACGGTCATCGTGGACGTGGCGCCCGCTGTGACCGCTCCGGCCCCAGTGAAGGCCGTCGCCGCCAGGTCGGTTCCCGCGCCGACGGTCCCGGCCTGCGTCCCCAGATCAGCCTTGCTTGCCGAGATGTTCGACGCGGTGATGTTGCCATTGCCGTCCCGGTCAAGCGACGCCAGGATGCCGACCGTTCCAGACCCCAGGACACCGGCGCCCGCCCCGGTATTCCCGACGATCTGCGCCACAGTTGCGCCGCCTTCACGGTTTGACAGCAGGCTCAGGCCATTGAATTGTGCCGCGCCGACGATCGAGGAAATCTGATCGCGTAGTGCCGACAGGTCGGTCTGAATCTTGTCCCGGTCGACATTCGATTCCTGAGCGGAAACGATCTTGCCTTTGATTTCGGTCAGAAGGTCGGTGATCTGTTCCGAGGCCGATCGCGCGACAGCGATCGTTGACGAGCCCAGCGCCAGGCTGCTCGAAATGCCTTTGAAGCCGCTGATGTCGGATTCCATGGTTTTCGAGATCGCCCAGACGGCGGAGTTTTCACGCGCCGAGGATACCGTCTTACCCGTCGAAATCTCGTTTTGAGTTTTCGCCATGTCGGTATTGATCGAGCGCAAAGTTGCCAAGGCAACCATTGCGCCGTTGTTGGTCAGAATCGAGGACATTGGTATTTCCCTAGTTATGGGGCGTATTTACGCCGGTTGAGCGCCGCGGTATCGCGGCAACAACGCCCTTTCTGGACCTGCGGCTTTCCGGATTTTCGGCTGCCGCGCCACCCCATCTGGTGCCTGACCAACCTCGCGGCGAATCGCTAAGATGGACTTAATCGCAACCGCGGCTGCATATTGCATTTCCCTCAAATTCGACCCAAAAACACGAGTATCGCATGGATCAGGCGGCGCGGAAAACAGACCGCATGTTCCCACAGCGCACTCAGGCCCGGCGTTCGAAGCTGCGGCCCGGCGGGTTGACCTTCTGACGGCGGCCATCGCGATGGTAGGTCTGATCGTCGGCATCAACGCTCAAACGACGGACAAGCGCCTGCGCATCGGTCAATCCGCGCAACGCCGCTTCGAACAGACGCGCATTGCGCCGGGCCTGATCGCGCAGCTGCCGGACCGCCCGGGCCAGCGCCGGACCGGCCGGATCCGCGCTTTCAAGCCGCTCCAGCAGCGCGGCCTTGCGCGGCGCAAGCTTCATCAGTGCGGGCATGTCAGCGGCATTCAGCGCGCGCTGTTCGCGTTGCAGTATCTGCTGCATGCGCCGCAGATCAGGCAAGGCCGGGCGGCTCATGTCCGCACCCCCGCCTGGCGGGCGATCAGCGCCGCCTCGATCTGGTCGGCCAGCCCCAGACCGCCGCGCGCGACCATCGCGCGCGCCTGCGTATCGGCCAGAAAAGAGGTGAACTGCTCTTCTCCGGCGCCGCCGCCAAACGATTCGGCGGGCTTGAACACGCCCGCGCTTTTCAGCATCTCCGCCAGAAAGACCGATTCCAGCGCCTCGGCGCTTTGCCGGATCGGACTGGGCTGACCGGATTGAGCCGATTGACCGCCTTGCACGGAAAGAATCACATTCATGGTCGCTCCTTTTGTTCTGCGTCCAGTTTTCTCGATCCCGGTAAAGAAGCAGTAACCAACGGCTGCTAGACCGGAGAAACCCGATCAAGAGGAGATGGTGATGCTGCCAGCACTGCGCCCGGATCTGTCCGCGCCTGCGGAAGTCCACGCCGCGCCGACGCCACTTGCGTCCGGCGGGGCGGGGTTTCGCGCGGTGATGGACGCCTTCACGGGCGCAGCGCCGCATGGGGACGTTGCGGATCTTCTCACCGATGAAGACGCCGGCACACCGCAGGAAGGCGCGGTTCAAGCCGCCACGAACACCATCGAGCGGTCGGGCGCGGCCGATCGGGTGGACGGTGCCGGCATGATTTCGGACGTGGCCGTGACGCCTGCCGAGGATACGGATACCGCGCAGCCGCTGATCCAGAGCAGAACGGAAATCGGTGACCCCAGCGTCGTGGAACCGGCGTCGGCAGAACAGAACACATTCGAACCGGGCGCGCCCGTCGGACCGGCCCGGCTGGACGACAAGCCTCGGCAGGACGCCTTGGTTGCGGGCGACACAGATCCACGCGCGGCGCTGCTGGGGACCGGTGCCTCGGCCCCTGGTCCGCAAGCGACTGACGCGCTGCCGCCAGACCATCGCGAGCAGACCAACACGGAGCCCGGCGCGCGGCAGGCCGAGCCGGCGGCGCAAACTCAGCCCCTGACAGCGCCCCCCATGTCGGCGCCCCCCCTGTCGGCGCCCCCCCTGTCGGCGCCACTGCAGGCCCTGGCCCGCTTGCTGGTTTCAGGTGCGGCTGACGGAGCGGTTGCGGCATCTGGGGCGCTGGGGGCCGGGACGGCTTCACCCGCTGGAGCCGCCCTCGCTTACCCCACGCCCGAACGCAGCGCCCAGGGCACGGCGAACAACGCGGGGCCGCCCGTCGCTATGCCCAACAGCCCGGTGGTCGCTCAGGGCGCGCGCCCTGCAATCGGTGACGCCGTGACCGTGCCGCGCGCGGCGGAGATCAAGCGCCCGGCAGGCTCTGAGGCGCTGTTGCAAGGCCGTCTGAACCTTGCCAATCCGCCAGCCGCCTTCAGCGTGCCCACCGTCCCGGCAACCATAGCCACGCAACCAACTCAGCCCCTGCCGGGAATGCCGGGCACGGTCCAGACAGCCGGCAACGGGCAATCCTTTGCGCTTTCGGATGCGCAATCTGCACGCCCCGGCCTGCCGGCTTCAGGCCCGTGGGCCCAGCCTGGCGCCACATCAACGACCACACGCCCGGCCGCACAGGCCATGGCAACGGGACTGGAAACCGCCGTCACGCCACCTGTCGGCAAGGGATCAATACCCCCGGCTGCGGGGATACCTGCCACACCGCCCATCGATCTGTCGCGGAATGCCCAGGCTGGGCCACAGGATGACACCGCCGCCTGGCCCCGAGAGGTGGCACTGCCGGCAATCGTCCCGAGCCCGTTGACATCCCTGCCCGGCACCGAGTCAGTGCAGCGATCCGACCTTGGCATCCTGTCCGTCTCGGCGCCGTCGGGGGCCGATGCCGCGCGCCCCGCCCCCTTTTTGACGACTGCGGGCCCACCCCCTGGCTTCGAGACCGCGCAAGCCATCAGCCGACAGATCCTGGACCGGTTGCCCCCTGCCGGCGGGCCGCGGTTTGAAATCGCGCTCGCCCCGGCCGAGCTGGGCAACGTGACCCTGCGCCTTATCGGCACGGATGCGGGCAGCCTGCTGGTCGTTCAGGCCGATCGCCCCGAAACCGTCGACCTCATGCGTCGCCACATCGGCATGCTGGAATCCGAACTCAGATCGCTTGGTCATGACGCGCTGACCGTGCGGTTTGGCGGGCACGGATCGGGCAGCACGGGCTGGGGGCCGGGCACCGGAACTCAGGGTCAGGCTTGGGGCGCACCGCCAGACCGGCAGCAAGCGCCTGATTCCGGCCCGGGTCTGCCGGGCAGCGCGAACGACAGCTCGGCTGGCACCGCGTTACCGCCACCTTCCCGGATCCGCTCCGATCGGCTGGACCTTCGGCTATGACAAGGAACTGACATGGACATTTCATCTTCTTTCGGCACGGCCAGCGCCACCAGCGGCGGCGGCAGCGCAGGCACGACGCCGCAGCAATCTGACTATCAGACCTTTCTGAACATGCTGACTGTTCAGATGCGCAACCAGGATCCGCTAAACCCGGCAAGCGCCACGGATTTCGCGGTGCAACTGGCGACATTCTCGGGCGTCGAGCAGCAAAGCTACACCAACCAGCTGCTGTCCTCGCTTCTCAGCCAGTCCGGCCTGTCCGATCTGGGAAGCTGGGTCGGCATGGAGGCCCGCCTCTATGGCGGCGCCTGGTATGAGGGCACACCGATCGAACTGTCGCCCGCCCCGGCGCCAGCGGCCGATGCTGCAACCCTTGTCGTGCGCGATGGCACCGGCGCGGTGGTCGACAGCCGTTCGCTTGATCCCGAAACGCAACGCTATGTCTGGGATGGGCTGGATGGTGACGGCAACCCGTTGCCCGAGGGCGCCTACACATTCGAAATCGAATCGCTGGCCAATGGCGAAGTGCTCGATACCCAGCCGGTCGCCGCCTATGTCCCGATCCTAGAGGCACGTTACGAGGACGGCATGACAAAACTTGTCATGCCCGGCGATCTGTGGGTCAACAGTTCGGATGTATCGGGCCTGCGACGGCCGGGATGATGCAGCGCCCGGCCTGGGGCTGACGTCAACTAGAACAGGAAAAGGAACGTCAGGAAAGCGCCCCAGGCGACGCCCGCACCGGCAAGAAACCACGCGGCCGCCAAAACCCCGCGCCGCGGCGCGGGCTCTGCCCGCGGGTCGCGGGCGCGGGTCAGCGCGGCCTCGATCGCGCCCGGCAGATGTGGGCCGAATCGGGTCAGCACCCTTGCCGCGCGCGCCAGATCGCGGGCCAGCGCCGCCGGGCCCAGATTGGTGCGGATATAGTCTTCGACCACCGGTTGCGCGACATGCCAGATATTGATCGACGGACTGAGCGACCGCGCGACACCTTCGACCACCACCATGGTGCGTTGCAGCAAGATCAGCTCTGTCCGGGTTTCCATGCCGAAGCGCTCGGTGACCTCGAACAGGTAATTCAGCAGGCGCGCCATCGAGATCCGTGTCGCGTCCATCCCGAAGATCGGCTCCCCGACCGAGCGCAACGCGCGCGCGAATTCGTCGATGTTCCGGTCGGCGGGCACGTAGCCCGCCTCGAAATGCACCTCGGCGACGCGGCGGTAATCCTTTCGGATGAACCCGAACAGGATCTCGGCATAGACGCGGCGGGTGTATTCGTCGATCTGTCCCATGATTCCGAAATCATAGGCAATCAGATCACCATTCGCGGCGACCTTCAGGTTGCCCTGATGCATGTCGGCGTGGAAATACCCGTCGCGCAGCGCGTGCTTGAGGAAGAGCTGCAAGACGCGCTCGGCAAGATCGGCCCGGTCAACGCCCAGCGCATCGATGGCGTCGTTATCGCCCAGTGGGGCCCCTTCGGCCCAACCCAGCGTCATCACGCTGCGTGCCGAAAGGCTCCATACAGGGCGCGGAATGCGAAACCCGGTGTCCCCTTCGGTGTTGGCGGCGAACTCGGCGGCCGCGGCGGTCTCCAGCCGAAGGTCCAACTCGCCCATCACCACCCCTTCAAAATGAGCGATCACGTCGGTGGGGCGCAGCCGCCGGGTCGAAGGCAACGCCCATTCGATCAGACCGGCCGCCAGATAAAACGCGTCAATATCGCGCTGGAACGCCCGCACGATCCCGGGGCGCAGCACCTTGACCGCGACATCCTCGCCCGTCGCGGCAACGCGCGCGCGGTGAACCTGTGCGATGGACGCCGCCGCGACCGGCTCGGAAAAGCTGGAAAACAGCGTATCGACCGGTTGTTCCAACTCATCGGCCACCATCGCGCGGGCCTGTTCCAGCGGAAACGGCGGCAGCTTGTCCTGCAAATACCGCAACTGGTTGGCCAGATCGAAGCCGACAATATCGGGCCGTGTCGACAGGATCTGCCCGAACTTGATATAGGCCGGCCCCAGCGCCGTGATCGCCCGCGTGACGGGCGGCAAATCCGGATCCCCGCGCAAGCCCAGCAGCTTGAAGGGCCAGCCCATCACATGCGCCAGCAGCCGCAATCGGGGCGGCACTTTCATCGCCTCAAGCACCACACGCATCGCGCCGGTGCGCTCAAAGGTGGCGCCGGTGCGGATCAGGCGCCAAAGGTTGTGCGGGCCCCGCATCCTAAAGCTTCCAGCCCGAATGCAGCGCGGCAACACCCATCGTCAGATTGCGGTATTTGACCTGCCCGAACCCGGCATCCCGGATCATCGCGGCGAAGCTGTCCTGATCAGGGAACTTGCGGATCGACTCGACCAGATACTGATACGAATCCCGGTCATTGGCGATGATCTTGCCCATCACCGGGATCACGTTGAAGGAATAGAGATCATAGGCCTTTTGCATCGCCGCATTGGGCAGCTGGCTGAATTCCAGCACCATCAGCCGCCCACCGGGTTTCAGCACGCGGTAGGCCTCGGACAGGGCGTCGGGGATACGGGTGACGTTCCGGATGCCGAAGCTGATGGTGTAGACATCGAAGCTGTTATCCTCGAAGGGCAACGCCATCGCATCGCCAACCACCCAATCCAGACGGTCGGCCAGTTGGTCGGCCTCGGCGCGCAGACGCCCGGCTTCCAGCATCGAGGCCGTCATGTCCAGCACGGTCGCCCGCGCCCGCGCCCCGGCGCGGCTCAGGAACCGGAACGCCACGTCGCCCGTGCCGCCGGCCACGTCCAGCAGGTCCTGCCCCGGCCGTGGTGCCAGCCAATCCATCATCGCATCTTTCCAGACGCGGTGAATGCCCCCCGACATCACGTCATTCATGATGTCGTATTTCGAGGCCACATTGGTGAAGACCCCGTGCACCATGCCCGCCTTGAGGTCCTCATCGACGGTCTGGAATCCGAAATGCGTGGTGCGATTGTCGGGGCTCATGGTGCCGTCTCCCTTCGCCATGCGGCGCTGATCTTGCGGTTCGCCCTTCCTTAGCCGAAGGTGGCCCCCCTGCACAATGCGACGCCGGAGCCCACCGTGCCCGAATTGCCCGAAGTTGAAACCGTGCGCCGGGGGCTGGCCCCGGCAATGGAAGGCCGCCGGATCACCCGCGCCGACATCCGGCGTGAGGGGTTGCGCTGGCCGTTTCCGCCCGGGCTGTCCGCGCGGCTGACCGGCGCGCGGGTCGAACGCCTGCGGCGGCGGTCGAAATACATCCTGGCCGATCTGGATAACGGCGAGTCCCTGCTGATCCATCTGGGCATGTCGGGGCGGATGACGGTGTCCGGCTTGGCAGCGCCCTTTGTGCCCGGGCAGTTCCACCGTGACCACCCGCCGGCGGAAAAGCATGACCATGTCGTGCTGGACATGGAGGGCGGCGCGCGCATCACCTTCAACGATCCCCGCCGCTTCGGAGCGCTGGATCTGATCGGCACGGCCACCGCCGAACACCACCCGCTGCTGGCGCGGATCGGCCCGGAGCCGCTGGGCAACCTGTTTTCCACCGCTCAACTGGCGCACAGTCTGAAGGGACGCAAAGGGCCCATCAAGACCCTGCTGCTGGACCAGCGAATCGTTGCCGGGCTGGGCAACATCTACGTCTGCGAGGCCCTCAATCGCGCCGGGATTCACCCTGAACGCGCCGGCGGGCGGATTGGCACCGTGCGATTGGACCGGCTGGTGCTGGAAATCCGCGACGTGCTGTCACAGGCCATCGAAGCGGGCGGATCCAGTCTGCGCGACTACCGGCAGGCCAGCGGTGAACTTGGTTATTTTCAACACAATTTTCGGGTTTATGACCGCGAATCCGCCCCCTGCCCCACCCCTGATTGCACCGGCGTCATTCGCCGGATCGTGCAGGGCGGGCGCTCGACCTACTACTGCCCGCGCTGTCAGAGATAGCTTGATCCCCCGGCCTGTCCTGCTAGACGTTGGCGCTGAATTGGGAAAACGAGGCCCCTGCTCCTATGGCGTACGAAACCATCACTGTAGAGATCGAGCATTATGTCGCGCTGATCCGGTTGAACCGGCCCGAGGCGCTGAATGCCCTGAACGCGCAGCTGCTGACCGAACTGGCCGAAGCGATGAAAGCCGCCGACCGCAACGAAAAGGTCCGCTGCATCGTTCTGACAGGCTCGGAAAAGGCGTTCGCCGCCGGGGCTGACATCAGCGAAATGGCGTCACGATCCTTTGTCGACATGTTCGAAAGCGATTACTTCGCGCCCGAAACCGATACAATTTGCGCCGTGCGCAAGCCGATCATCGCCGCGGTGGCCGGCTATGCGCTGGGCGGCGGCTGCGAATTGGCGATGATGTGCGACTTTATCATCGCCGCCGACACCGCCAAATTTGGTCAGCCTGAAATCAACCTGGGTGTCGTCGCCGGGATCGGCGGGACCCAGCGCCTGACCCGCTTTGTTGGCAAGTCCAAGGCGATGGAGATGCACCTGACGGGCCGCTTCATAGATGCCGAGGAAGCGGAACGCGCGGGTCTTGTCAGCCGCGTGGTGCCCGCCAAGAAGCTGATCGAAGAAGCCATGACCGCTGCCGAGAAGATCGCCGGAAAATCGTCGATCGCCACCAAGGCCGTCAAGGAAGCCGTCAACCGAAGCTATGAAACCACGCTGCGCGAGGGCATCCTGTTCGAGCGCCGCGTGTTCCATTCGCTGTTTTCGACCGAGGATCAGAAAGAGGGCATGAACGCCTTCCTGGAAAAACGCGAAGCGCAATTTCGCGACCGTTGAACCAGACCAACCAACAGGTTGCCGCACAAAACCGCACTCGCGGTTTTGTGCTTTTCTTTTTTGCCACGTTCGCCTATACGCCCCGTCACATGCGCGTGGGCCCGCTTAGGCAAGCTTGACCTGATTCCCTTGGAATCGGTGGGTCTGTGCGCGAAAGCATTGAAACAGACCGAAAGAGCCCACCATGGCCAATACGCCCCAGTCCAAAAAGCGCGCCCGTCAGAATCTGGCCCGTTTCGAAGTCAACAAGGCCCGCCGCTCGCGGATCCGCACCCATCTGCGCGCCGTCGAGGAAGCCATCGCTACGGGGAATGCCGACGCCGCCAAGGCTGCGCTGAAGGCCGCCGAGCCCGAACTGATGCGCGGCGTGACCAAGGGCGTTCTGCACAAGAACACCGCGGCGCGCAAAATGTCGCGCCTGTCAGGCCGCGTGAACGCGCTGAACGCCTGACGCAATCGGGCCGCACGCCCGCAAATTCCTGACCAGAAGGCGCGCCGATCGGTGCGCCTTTTTGCGTCTCGCGCCGGCGCCTGCCCCTTCTTCGCACCGGTTCGCGCCCGCGTCACCCGCCTGTGACAAGAAACTCACACCCCCTCCGATTCCTTTCACGCCAACCCTGTGTCAAGCGTGTTGTTCGGTTGCCGCCTTCGCCCTCGCCTTGCTAGCTTGCCCCTGCGACCGACGGACCCTGGGGGGGTTCAGAGCCGATTCTGACAGTTTTTCAACCTGCTTGCTGCCTGCGGGAACGGAACTGTTATGCCGCGTAGCAGCGGCAGCGCCACACCCCCTGACCTGTGTTCAACGCGCCTGTGTTCGAGGCGCCGGGACCGTTGTTGCATTGTGAAAATGGACCCGGAGAACCGGGCATCAAACGCATACACTCCGCGCTGACTGGGCGCGGTTCATGGGTCGGGACAGGATGACAAACGAGACGTGGGGCGAAGTTCAAACGCATCTTCGGGGGCAAATCGGGGAAAACAATTACATCACCTGGATCGCGCCGCTGGATCTGGCCTCGATTGACGAAGGCGTGGTGCGCCTGTCGGCGCCGACCACCTTCATCGCGAATTGGGTGAACCGGAATTTCGCGGATCCGATTCTGCGGTCGATCCTGGCGCAGGGCGTGTCGGCGCACCGGATCGAGATCGATGTGGTGGTCCGATCAAAGGCACGGCAATCGGCGGCGGCGCGCATCCAGAGCACCATTGCCGCGCCGGTCGAAACCGCCATGCCCGCCCGCACCGGCCAGGCCCGCCAGGATGATGACATCCCTTCGGCCACGCTGGACCGGCGCTTTACCTTCGACAATTTCGTGGTTGGCAAGCCCAATGCCCTGGCCCATGCCGCCGCACGCCGCGTGGCCGAAGGGGCTGCCGTCTCGTTCAATCCGCTGTTCCTGTATGGTGGCGTCGGCCTTGGCAAGACCCACCTGATGCACGCCATTGCCTGGGAATTGCAAAGCCGCAAACCCGAAGCGCGTGTGCTCTACCTGTCCGCCGAGCAGTTCATGTATCGCTTCGTGCAGGCCCTGCGCGAACGCCAGATTATGGACTTCAAGAGCCTTTTCCGCTCGGTCGATATCCTGATGGTCGATGACGTTCAGTTCATCGCCGGCAAGGAAAGCACGCAAGAGGAATTCTTTCACACCTTCAACGCGCTGGTGGACCAGCAAAAGCAGATCGTGATTTCCGCCGATCGCGCCCCCGGAGAAATCAAGGACCTGGAAGAGCGCATCAAGAGCCGCCTGTCGTCGGGTCTGGTGGTGGATCTGCATCCCACCGATTACGAATTGCGCCTTGGCATCTTGCAACAGAAGGTCGAGCTGAATCGCAACCACTACGGCGCTATCGAAATTGGCGCGGGGGTGCTCGAATTTCTGGCGCACCGCATCACCACCAATGTCCGTGTGCTGGAAGGGGCATTGACCCGGCTGTTCGCGCTGGCCTCGCTGGTGGGCCGCGAGGTGACGCTGGATCTGGCGCAGGATTGCCTGGCCGACATCCTGCGGTCCTCGGACCGCAAGGTCACGGTCGAGGAAATTCAGCGCAAGGTCGCCGATCACTACAATATCCGCCTGTCCGACATGATCGGGCCCAAGCGCCTGCGCGTGATCGCCCGTCCGCGCCAGATCGCCATGTATCTGGCCAAGCAGATGACCACCCGGTCGCTGCCGGATATCGGGCGGCGCTTTGGCGGGCGCGATCACACCACGATCATGCACGGCGTGCGCAAGGTCGAAGAACTGCGCGCCAGCGACCCGCAAATGTCCGAAGACCTTGATCTGTTGCGGCGACTTCTGGAAAGCTAACTTGACGTTGCCCGCAAAGGGCCGCAAACAATTGCACTGAATATATTCAGGGCCGGGCTGGCTGTTGCCAGCACCGGCCTGATCTGTCGGAGGGTATCGCGATGAAACTGAGCATCGAACGCGCAACGCTGCTGAAGGCCGTCTCCCAGGCGCAGTCGGTGGTCGAGCGGCGCAACACCATTCCGATACTGGCCAATGTGCTGATCGAGGCCGAGGGCGACACCGTCAGTTTCCGTGCCACGGATCTGGACATCGAAGTGGTTGACCGCGCCAACGCCATGGTCGAGCGCGCGGGGGCCACCACCGTGTCCGCCGTCATGCTGCACGAGATCGTGCGCAAGCTGCCTGACGGCGCGCTTGTCGCGCTGACCGATGACCAGCGCACCGGGCGCCTGGCGGTCGAGGCCGGGCGCTCGACCTTCTCGCTGGCGACGCTGCCGAAGGAAGATTTCCCGGTCATGGCCTCGTCCGAATATCAGACCAATTTCTCGGCCAAGGCCGGCGACCTGCGCCGCCTGTTCGAAAAATCCAAATTCGCAATTTCGACCGAAGAAACACGCTATTACCTGAACGGCGTCTACATGCATGTCGCCGATGGCGAAGAGGGCCGGGTGCTGCGCTGCGTGGCCACCGACGGACACCGCCTGGCGCTTATCGATGCGCCGCTGCCCGAAGGCGCCGACGCGATGCCCGGTGTGATCGTGCCGCGCAAGACGGTGAACGAATTGCGCAAGCTGCTGGAGGATGACGACACGGCCATTGCGATTTCGGTATCCGAAACCAAGGTGCGTTTTGCCACGCCAGATCTTGCACTGACTTCGAAGGTGATCGACGGCACATTTCCTGACTATTCACGCGTCATCCCGGCGGGCAACACCAGGCGGCTGGAAGTGGATGCGTCCGAATTCTCCAAGGCCGTGGACCGCGTGGCGACCGTGTCGTCCGAACGCTCCCGCGCGGTGAAACTGGTGCTGGAGGAGGACAAGCTGACCTTGTCCGTGAATTCCCCCGACAGCGGCAATGCCGAGGAAGAACTTGTGGTGGCTTACGGCGACGAGGCCATGGAAATCGGCTTCAATGCCAAATACCTTCTGGAAATCGCCAGCCAGATCGACCGCGAGAATGCCGTGTTCATGTTGAATTCATCCGGCGATCCGGCGCTGGTGCGCGAAGGCTCGGACACCAGCGCGGTCTATGTCGTGATGCCGATGCGGGTGTGATCCTGCCGCTTTGTCCAGCATCCGGCACCTGACACTTTCCCAGTTCCGCTCGCATCCCCGGGCCGCGGCCACGTTCGATGGCCGGCCTGTGGTGCTGTTTGGCGCCAATGGCGCGGGCAAGACGAACCTGCTTGAGGCCGTTTCGCTGTTGTCGCCGGGTCGCGGCTTGCGCCGGGCGCAGGCGGACGATCTGATCGGCAAGCCCGCCGGCCTGGGCTGGAAGATCAGCGCCGTTCTGGACCGCGCGGGCATCTTGCACGAGGTGGAGACACAGGCCAGCCCCGGCGCCCCGCGCAGCGTGCGCATTGACGGCAAGGCGGCGCCGCAATCGGCCCTGTCAAATCTTGGCGCGATGCTGTGGCTGACCCCGGCGATGGACCGGCTCTGGATCGAAGCCGCCGAGGGGCGCCGCCGGTTTCTGGACCGTCTGGCGATGGGCTTTCACCCCGACCACGCTGAAACCGTGCTGAGCTATGAAAAGGCCATGCGCGAACGCAACCGCCTGTTGCGCGACGAGGTTGCAGACCCCGCCTGGTATGGCGCGCTGGAGGCCCGCATGGGAATTGCCGGGGCGCAGATGACCGCCAACCGCGTGGCCACGCTGAAGCGTCTGGCCGCCGCCGCTGACCCGGGCAGCCCGTTTCCGCAGGCCGACCTGTCGCTGATCGACGAGGCGCCTGCGTCCGAATTCGAACTGGCCGAGTGTCTGGCGCGGCACCGCCGCCGGGACATGGCCGCCGGGCGCACCTTGATCGGCCCGCACCGTGCCGATCTGGCGGCGATCTGGACCGCGCGGGACAGGCCCGCCGCGCAATGTTCGACCGGCGAACAAAAGGCGATGCTGATCGCGCTGATTCTGGCCCATGCGCGCGCCCTGATGCAGGATACCGGGCGCCCGCCGGTGGTGCTGTTGGACGAGATCGCGGCGCATCTGGATGAAAACCGCCGCGCCGCGCTTTATGACGCGATCTGCGATCTGGGCGCGCAAGCGATGATGACCGGCACCGGGCCGGAACTGTTCGCGGCCCTTGGACCCCGCGCGCAGGGCTTTGAACTGACCGCGCGGGACGGCGCATCCCACTTGCTGGAAAGGACACTGACATGACCCCCCAACGCGTGACACTGATTACTCTGGGCGTTGCCGATCTGGTCCGGGCAAAGGCGTTCTACGGCGCACTTGGCTGGACACCCGAGGAAGAAACGCCAGGCGTTGTGTTCTATGACCTTGGCGGCATGAAGCTGGGTTTTTTCGGTCTGGACCCGCTGGCCGCCGATCAGGGGCGCCCCGGCGCGCAACTGGGCACCGGGGCCATGTCCCTGGCGCAGAATTTCCCCGACCGCGCCGCCGTGGACGCCGCCTTTGCCCAGGCCGAGGCGGCGGGCGCCACGGTTCTCAAACGGCCTGAAGCGGTGTTCTGGGGCGGCTATTCCGGCTATTACGCAGATCCCGACGGGCATGTCTGGGAATTGGCGCATAACCCGTTCTGGGCGCTGGACAGCGATGGGCGCCTGAAGGCCGCCTCTGAATGACCCTGACTCTGTGGGACATGCTGCTCTATGCCGGTGGGCTGGCCGTGCTCTGGGCCATCCCCGGCCCGGTCTGGGTGGCGCTGGTGGCGCGGGCCCTTTCGGGTGGCCTGGCGCGCGCCTGGCCGCTTGCCCTGGGCGTCGCGCTGGGCGATGCGATCTGGGCCATCAGCGCGGTGTTCGGGCTGGCATGGATCCTGTCCCTTTATGGGGATTTCCTGGTTCTTCTGCGCTGGGTTGCGGCGGGGATGTTTCTGGTCATGGGGCTGATGCTGCTGATCCGGCAACCGCCCCCGCCGGGCGCCAACACCGCGCTCAACCGCCCCGGGCTGTTGGCCGGGGTCGCGCTGGGATTTGCCGTGGTGATCGGCAATCCGAAGGCGGTGCTGTTTTACATGGGCCTGTTGCCCGGATTCTTTGACCTGACCCGCGTCACCGGCCCCGATATCGCCGTGATCGCGCTGCTGTCCAGCACGGTGCCGTTCCTGGGCAACCTGCTTCTGGCACTGTTTTTCGACCGCGCGCGACGGCTTCTGTCCAGCCCGCAGGCGCTGCGCAGGCTCAATATCGTTTCGGGTTTGCTGCTGATGCTGGTCGGCGCGGTGATCCCCTTCGCCTGACGCCCCGGCAAACCCCTAAATATTGTGTCTGGCGCGTGACAATCCCGGTGAAAACCGCTACACATCGGACAGGTTTATCACGGAATTTCCTCATGACGGCTACACCCGCTCCGCGCGAAGATTATGGCGCGGATTCTATCAAGGTTCTCAAGGGCTTGGATGCAGTTCGCAAGCGTCCTGGCATGTATATCGGGGATACCGATGATGGCTCGGGCCTGCATCACATGGTGTATGAGGTCGTCGACAACGGCATCGACGAGGCGCTGGCCGGTCATGCCACCTCGGTCACGGTCAAGATCCACGCCGACAGCAGTGTTTCGGTGCACGATAACGGGCGCGGCATTCCCACGGATATCCACACCGAGGAAGGCGTCAGCGCAGCCGAAGTCATCATGACCCAGTTGCACGCCGGCGGAAAGTTTGACAGCAACAGCTACAAGGTATCGGGTGGCCTGCACGGGGTTGGCGTGTCGGTGGTGAACGCGCTGTCGGACTGGTTGGAACTGCGCATCTGGCGCGCGGGCAAGGAATGGGTCGCACGGTTTGAAAACGGCGACACGGTCGAACATCTGCGCGAGGTCGGCCCGGCGAACGGGCAGAAGGGCACCGAGGTGCGCTTCATGGCGAGCGCCAAGACGCAGCGCCCCGACGGCACGTTCTCGAACCTGGACTACAGTTTCAAAACGCTGGAAAACCGCCTGCGCGAACTGGCGTTCCTGAACTCCGGCGTCGCCATTGTGCTGGAAGACGAGCGCCCCGCCGAACCCCTGCGGACCGAATTCTGTTTCGAGGGCGGCGTGCGCGAGTTCGTGCGCTTTCTGGACCGCTCCAAGGCCGCCGTCATGCCGGAGCCGATTTACATCGAGGGCACGCGCGACGATATCGGCGTTGAAGTCGCGATGTGGTGGAATGACAGCTACCACGAAACCGTGCTGCCCTTCACCAACAACATCCCGCAACGCGATGGCGGCACCCATATGGCGGGCTTTCGCGGCGCGCTGACGCGGACGATCAACGCCTATGCGCAGTCGTCCGGGATCGCCAAGAAGGAAAAGATCAACTTCACCGGCGACGATGCCCGCGAAGGTCTGACCTGTGTGCTGTCGGTCAAGGTGCCGGACCCGAAATTCAGCAGCCAGACCAAGGACAAGCTCGTGTCCTCCGAGGTGCGTCCGGCGGTCGAAAACCTGGTCGGTGAAAAACTGTCCGAATGGTTCGAGGAAAACCCCCAGATCGCCAGATCGGTGGTCAGCAAGATCATCGAAGCCGCGCTTGCCCGCGAAGCCGCCCGCAAGGCGCGCGACCTGACGCGGCGCAAGACGGCGCTGGATGTGGCGTCGCTGCCCGGCAAGCTGGCCGATTGCCAGGAACGCGACCCCGCCAAATCCGAAATCTTCCTGGTCGAGGGGGACTCTGCCGGGGGCTCGGCCAAGCAGGGCCGCAGCCGCCACAATCAGGCCGTTCTGCCCCTGCGCGGCAAGATCCTGAACGTCGAACGCGCGCGGTTCGACCGGATGCTGGGCAGTCAGGAGATCGGCACGCTGATTACCGCCCTGGGCACCGGCATCGGGCGCGATGAATTCGATCTGGCCAAGCTGCGCTACCACAAGATCGTCATCATGACCGACGCCGATGTCGACGGCGCGCATATCCGCACGCTGCTGCTGACCTTCTTCTACCGCCAGATGCCCGAACTGATCGAAAAGGGGCATCTCTATATCGCCGAGCCGCCGCTGTTCAAGGTCGCGCGCGGGCGCTCCGAGGTCTATCTGAAGGACAAGGCGGCGCTGGATGATTACCTGATCGCGCAGGGAATCGAGGGCGCCATCCTGCGCCTGAAATCGGGGGCGGAAATCGCCGGCGCCGATCTGACTCGCGTGGTCAGCGAGGCCCGGCAGGTGCGGCGCAGCCTCGATGCGTTTCCGACACTGTATCCGCAGCATATTCTGGAACAGGCCACCATCGCGGGGGCCTTCATTCCCGGGCAACTGGACAGCAACGCGCAGGGCGTGGCCGACGCCGTGGCTTCGCGTCTGGATCTGATCGCGCCGGAATATGAAAAGGGCTGGCAGGGCCGCCCGACACAGGACCACGGCTTGCGCCTGTCGCGCCTGTTGCGCGGGGTCGAGGAACAGCGTGTGCTGGACGGCCCGGTGCTGCGCTCGGGCGAGGCACAGCGCCTTGGCCGCTTTACCGGCGCGTTGCAGGAAATCTACAAACACCCCGCCACCCTGGTGCGCCGGGACCGCAGCGTCGCCATCCACGGCCCGCTGGACCTGCTGCGCGCGATCCTGGCCGAGGGCGAAAAGGGCCTGACGCTGCAACGCTACAAGGGCCTGGGCGAAATGAACCCCAATCAGCTTTGGGAAACCACGCTGGACCCCGAAGCCCGCACCCTGCTGCAAGTCCGCGTCGATGACGTGGCCGAGGCCGATGACATCTTCAGCAAGCTGATGGGCGACGTCGTCGAACCCCGGCGCGAGTTCATCCAGAAGAACGCGTTGAGCGTGGAAAATCTGGACGCGTAAGCTTGAAAATGCGTGCCTGCACGCGCCCCAGAATCACCCCCGCCCGTGCGGTTCCAGGAAATCCAGCACCGGACCGATCGGCACGATCCGGTGCGGGTTGATGGTGTCATGGCTGTAGTAATAATGCCGCGTGATGTGGTCCAGCCGCACCGTCTCGGCCACGCCGGGGGTCTGATACAGATCGCGGGTATAGGCCCACAGGTTCGGGTAATCGACGATCCGGCGGCGGTTACATTTGAAATGCCCGTGATAGACGGAATCGAATCGCACCAGGGTGGTGAACAGCCGCCAATCGGCTTCGGTCAGCCGCTTGCCCAGCAGGTAGCGGTTATCGGCCAGATGCCCCTCCAGCCAGTCCAGCGTATCGAACAGCGGCACCACCGCCGCATCATAGGCGGCCTGCGTTGAAGCGAAGCCGGATTTATAGACCCCGTTGTTGAACGTATCATAGATGCGGTCGTTGATCGGCTCCATCGCGGCGCGCAGATCGGCGGGCCAGAAATCCAGCGTGTTTCCGGTCAGCCCGTCAAAGGCCGAATTGAACATGCGGATAATTTCCGAGCTTTCATTCGACACGATGGCATTGGTCTTCTTGTCCCACAGCACCGGCACCGTCACGCGACCGGACACCGTGGCATCGGCGCGGGTGTAGACCTGATGCAGGAATTCGAACCCGAACAGCGCGTCACCCGTCGCGCCCGGATAGTCCGTGCTCAGCGTCCAGCCCTTGTTCAGCATGTCGGGATGCACCACGGACACGGACACATGCGGCTCCAGCCCCTTCAACCGCCGAAAGATCAGCGTGCGATGCGCCCACGGGCAGGCATAGGACACATACAGATGATAGCGCCCGCTTTCGGCGGCAAACCCGCCGCGCCCGGTCGGCCCGGCGGCGCCATCGGCCGTGATCCAGTTGCGAAACCCCGCGGTCGTGCGTTTGAACTCGCCTCCGGTTTTCTTCGTGTCATACCAGCTCGTGTCCCAAACGCCGTCGACCAACTGACCCATTTCGCTCTCCTGTCCGTGTTCCCCAGTTAGGTGGGTATCCAGCGGCTCAGGTCAATCGCCGGCATCGCGCAAGGGTTGTTCATCGGTGAACAGACCGGAAAAATCCGGTGTGTTGCGGGGCGGCACCTTGCTTTCGGGTCGATCTGTGACACCCTCGGACGCAGGGAATCGGAGGACACCATGCTGGAGCAACTGCCCGAGGATATCCGCAAGGGGCTTGAGGACGCACGGCGCAAGGCCGCGCGCAAAGGGTCGCGCCTGTGCGTCCATGTCGGAGAGGACGTGTTTCCGATCCACAGCCTGAGCGATACAGGCTTCGTCGTTGATCCGCGAACCGTGCCGCGCCTGCGCGGGCTGGTGGATATCTATGACGGCCCCCGGCATCTGAGCCAGGCGCTGATCATCGCCGTCAGCGACGAAGGCAACTTGATGGCCTATGAGTTCAAGCGCGAGACGCCGGTCACGCAAACCCCGATCCGCGACTATGCCGAGGACCGGGCCCTGCCTGCCGGGTATCTGACCAGACCGACCTGAGCCGGCTTATTGCCTGAACGCGCTTATTGCAGGTCGCTGAAAGCGGCTTGCAGGCGGGCGACAGCCTCGATCACACGGGCGCGCGGCGTGGCGAAATTGAACCGCATGAAGGATTCGCCGCCCTTGCCGTAATTTGTTCCGGAATTGGCAGCAATATGTGCCACGTCTTTCACACGCCGCACCAGCTCTTCCTGCGCCATGCCAGTTCCGCCGAAGTTGACCCACGCCAGATAAGTCCCGTCAAGCGTCATGGATGAAACGCCGGGGATAGTGTTGATCGCGGTATCAAAAAGGCGTCGGTTGGCGTCCAGATAGACAATAAGCGCATCCAACCATGCCGCGCCCTCCGGCGTATAGACAGCAGTGGGAATCGTCTTGCCGAATGCATTGGGCTGAATATACATCCCCGCACGGTTGGCCGCAAAACGTGCACGAATCACCGGGTCCGGAATGATCGCGTTGCCCGTCCGTATTGCGGCCACATTGAACGTCTTGCTCGTGCCGTTCACGACGATGAGGCGGTCCTGAATTTCCGGCACCGCCTTGGCCATGACCGTGTGTTGCGCGTCCGGGTAGACCAAATCCTGATGGATCTCGTCCGAAATCAGGATCAGGTCGTGGCGCTGGCAAAAGGCGGCGACATCGCGCAACTCTTGCTGCGTCCAGACCCGTCCGCCGGGATTGTGCGGCGAGCAAAGCACAACCACCCTCTCGCGTCCCGTCATCATCGCATCATAGGCGGCAAAATCGAATTCATACCGGCCCGCGTTGTTCACGAGCGGGCATTCGACGACAACCCTGCCAGCGCCGGAAATGGCTGCGGCGAAAGAATCATACACCGGCGTGAAAAGAATTACGCCATCACCAACCGCGCTGAAGGCGTTGACGCCAATCGCGACGCCGTTGACGACGCCGTGGTTGGTCAGGATCCAGTCGCGTTCGATCGCCCAGCCGTGCCGGGTGGCCATCCACCACTGAATCGCCTCTTGATAGGCGGTGTCGTCGCCATAATAGCCGAAATCACCGCGGTCGATCATGCCCTGAACGGCCCGCGTTGCGCATTCCGGCGGGCGAAAATCCATATCCGCGATGCCCATGGGGATGCCCGTAGCCTGGGGCACATGATGCACCTTTTCCATCAATGACCAGCGGCTCGCTTGCGTTCCGCGCAGATCGAGGATTTCATCAAAGTTCATGTCAGTCTCCTGATTTGCGCGGCAGTTTGCCGTCCGGCGCGGCGGGTGCAACCCTGAAACGCGCGCATCCCGTTGCGAAGCGCATTTGGATCGCCTATTTCAGCCTCATGACCCTGCGTTCGATCCTGATCCACCCCGACCCGCGCCTGAAAAAGGTCTGCGAACCCGTTTCGGCGGTCACGCCCGAAATCGGCGCGCTGGCCGAGGACATGCTGCAAACCATGTATGACGCGCCCGGTATCGGGCTTGCCGCGCCGCAGGTCGGTGTCCTGCAACGCCTGTTCGTGATGGATTGCGTCAAGGACGACGATGTCGCGGCCAGGCCCATGGTGCTGATCAACCCCGAGATCACCTGGACATCCGAGGAAACCAACACCTACGAAGAAGGCTGCCTGTCGATCCCCGACCAATATGCCGAAGTCACCCGTCCGAAGACGGTGCGGATGGCTTGGCTGGGGCTGGATGGAAAGTCGCATGAGGACGAATTCGACGCGCTTTGGGCGACCTGCGCGCAGCATGAGCTGGACCATCTGAACGGCACCCTGTTCATCGACCATCTGGGGCGGATGAAGCGGCAAATGATCACGCGCCGGATGGAGAAGCTCAAGCGCGAACGCGCGCGGGCCTGAGCGCGGGCACGGACCAGATCTCCAGACTTTGCCGCTGCACCCAAGCCACCTTTCCGCGCCACCAGTCCGCGCCTTCTGTCCCGCGCGGTGGACGCGGCGCGGCGGGAATGGTAGCAGCTTGCCGTCCCCTGATCGGAGCCCGCCATGATCCGCCGCTGCATTCCCTGGCCAGACAAGCGCCTGCGCCTCGTATCGGATCCGGTCGTTTCGATCACCGAAGAAATCCGCGCGCTCTGGCAGGACATGATCGACACGATGGAGGCGATGCCCGGTGTCGGGCTGGCCGCCAACCAGATCGGCGTGATGCTGCGGCTGGCGGTGGTCGACGCCTCCGAGGCGCGCGGGCAGGCCGTCCGCATGGCCAACCCGGTGGTGCTGCATGCTTCGGTCAAGCCGCGCAGCCATGACGAGGCCAGCCCCAACCTGCCCGGCGTTCACGCCCGGATCGAGCGCCCGCGCGCGGTCACCGTGCAGTTCCTGAACGCCGATGGCGCGGTCGAGGAGCGCGATTTCGTCGGGCTCTGGGCGACCAGTGTGCAGCACCAGATCGACCATCTGAATGGCAGGATGTATTTCGATCATCTGAGCAAGACCCGGCGCGACATGCTGCTGCGCCGGGCGAAAAAGGTGGCGGGGGCGGCGGGG
>TARA_R110002124_G_scaffold287363_1_pt1 | contig 27747 bp, 25 predicted proteins | sample TARA_R110002124 | Tara Oceans TARA_R110002124 (sample SAMEA4397445) | marine metagenome | biome: Polar Biome; feature: [SRF] surface water layer (ENVO:00010504); material: water (ENVO:00002006), including particulate matter (ENVO:01000060) such as... | depth 5 m
AAATCATTTTCGGTTAAAAATCCATCAAAGTATGCGGTTGCCCTGCTCACCGTAAATAAAAAGTTAATTCGAGCTATTGAAAAGTTAATAAAGTCCCTTATATCTTTGTTTACCTTAAAGGAGTGTTCTTTGTTCATGTGGCGTAAATTAACAGTGATGTTATTTTTATTAGTACTGGCTAAAACCGCTAGCGCTTTGCCGATCGCAGAACTTTTTCATGATAACGCTGCAATAGATAAAATCGTTACGCAAATAGAGCAAAAAACAGTTTCTTTAGACACAGATGAACCTGAGGTTTTATATAACTTACCGAGAACCAATGGTTTTAACGCGTCATTGTTCAACACAGAAATACAAAGTACTCCAGAATACTTTTTAGTGGTTGAGTTTTTTAAAATTAAACTCACCGCTGGGCTATTTAAAAACTTAGCCAATCCGCCATTAATTACACCTTGGTACGAACAATTAAGCCATAGTAAAAATTCGTCTCGACTTTCCGGCTGGAAAGACGGCAACTCCCTATATTCATCACGTACCATTTACCACAGTTAATTCATCCACTCTTGCTCCATGTAAATGCCCCAAGGTATTTTCTGAGCTTTAAAAATCAATTATTTGCGTTTTTTAATACTGATCATTAGTTATCAGTTACTTGCCGTATTTGCTTAATCTCAATTGAGTTATAGCAATTTTCGGTGGATTTTTATGTAGAGATTTTATGATGAATTCACGTAACACCAAGCCGGTTAAAAAGGCTAAATGGCAAAATATTGTCATTATATTTGTATTACTATTTATGGTTATTAGTGCTTTACCTAATTTATATTCTGATAAATTTACGGTTCAGCTAGTAAGCCACAACAGTCAAAGTGTGCCAATATCTGCTCAAGAAATTAATCGAGTATTAGCTAAGCACAAGCTAACTATCGATGAGATCAGAGCATCGGCAGAAAGCACCACGATTACTTTAGCAAGTAAAGCGGATCAAGCCGCCATTGAAAAACTATTAACAAAACAGTTTTCTGAAAATTATACGATTGAAAGTTCGATAGAAAACAACACGCCTGCTTGGTTGAAAGTGTTTCATGGTGAGCCGATAAAACTCGGTTTAGATTTAAGTGGCGGCGTGTTATTTGTCCTTGATGTCGATACCGAACGAGCATTGTTTGATAAATTGAAAGGCATTGCATTAGACGTGAAATCTTTAGCGATTACGGAGCGTCTTCGCTTGAGTAACGTATCTCAGCCAAATAATTACACCATTACTTTCGGTTTCTCCGCTGCAAAGCAAGGTGCTGTTGAAAAATTATTAACAAAAATTGATCAAAGCTATCCGGAATTAACACAAAGCAAGGTTAACAATAACCAAGTTGTTTTGGCTTATTCAGCAACAGAACAAGTTAAATTTCGTCAAGAAACCATGAGCCAAACGCTGAAAACCATGCGTGGTCGTATAGAAGAGCTTGGCATTACCGAGGCGGTGACACAAAAACAGGGCAAAAATAGGATCCGTATTGAACTGCCGGGTGTACATGATCCAGAAGAAGCAAAAAGAATCATTGGTGCTACTGCTTCGTTAGACTTTTATCAATTGGCTGAGAACTCTAATGCGGTTGGTATAACGCAAATGACAGACAAAACGGGTCGTCAGCTTAGAATGAATAGCCAAGTGGTGTTTTCCGGTAGCCATATTAAAAATGCCCGCTCAGGCCAAGACGAAATGGGCATGCCATTAGTTAATCTAACTTTAGATGGGGTGGGTGGCAAAAAAATGTCAATGTTTTCTAAACAAAATATTGGCAAACCTATGGTAACGGTATTTTCTGAGTTTTATCGAAATGCAAATGATGAAATGGTGAAAAAAAGCAAAGTGATTAATGTTGCCACTATTCAACAGCATTTGGGCGCACAATTTAGTATCACCAATATGTCGAGCCCACAAGAGGCGCAAGAACTCGCGTTATTGTTACGTGCAGGTTCATTAACCGCCCCGGTAACCATAGTGCAGCAACGTAGTATTGAAGCAACATTAGGTGTGGACAATATAGATAACGGTATCAAAGCGTTAACTATAGGTATTGGTATTACTTTACTCTTTATGTTTATTTGGTATCGCAGTTTGGGGCTTATCGCCAATGCTGCCTTGGGATTAAACTTAATTAGCTTACTTGGTTTGATGTCGTTGCTGCCAGGCACCGTACTAACCTTGCCGGGCATTGCTGGTTTGGTACTTACCGTTGGTATGGCTGTTGATACTAACGTGTTGATATTTGAAAGGATAAAAGAAGAATTAAAGCGCGGCCGTAAAGTGCTTTTTGCTATTGAAAGCGGCTATAAAAATGCTTTTTCTACTATTTTAGACGCCAACATTACCACAATGATCACCGGCATCATTTTATATGCTATCGGCTATGGCGCGGTAAAAGGCTTTGCAATTATTCTCTGCTTAGGCATTTTAACCAGCATGTTTACCGGTGTTTTTGTCTCAAAAGCCTTAACTAATTTAGTGATCCGTGAAAACAAGTCTCAGTTACTTGGAGTAAAATTATGAACAAGCTTTTTTTAAAACAACATGAAACCTTAAGTAAATTTCGCCTTATCAGTTTGTATTTCGCTACTGCGCTGGTTATTTTTTCTTTGTTGGGCATATTCAGTAAAGGACTTAATTTAGGCTTAGACTTTACCGGCGGCTATTTGACCGAGTTCACTACACAAGAGTCACTTACCCAGCAAAATATGGAAACATTGTTAAGCTCATATCTACCTGACAGTTTTAGTTTGAAATCAGCTGAAAATGGCAGGCACTGGAGCGTTCAACAAGCAGATAACGAGCTAAGCTTGAAAGGAAAAGCATGGCTGAGCGATTTTTCTGAGCAAAGTGAGTTAACCATCACACCACTAGATTCAATTTATATTGGTAGCCAAGTCGGTGATGAATTAATTAACCAAGGAGGCTTAGCGTTAATTACCTCGGTGGTAATGATATTACTTTATCTTTCATTTAGATTTGAATGGCGTTTAGCTGCAGGTTCGGTTATCGCGCTTTGTCATGACGTTATTATCGTGTTGGGAATTTTTGCTTGGTTTGATATTCCTTTTGATTTAACCATAGTGGCCAGTTTACTCGCTATTATAGGTTACTCATTAAATGACTCTATTATTGTCGGCGATAAAATACGTGAAATTATGAAAAGGAATAATCAACAGAGCGTTGAGAGTATTGTTAACTTGGCAATAAAATCTACCATAGTGCGAACATTGATCACCTCGGGAACCACGTTGGCAACAATATTAGCGGTATGGATTTTTGCTGGTGAGTCATTAGCAGGTTTTGCTATGGCGCTGTTCTCAGGCGTTTTAGTTGGTACGTTTTCATCTATTACCATTTCAGCAACCGTGCCGCAATTACTCGGCTTGTCAGCAGATTATTATAACCAAAAAGAGCAAGAGCTTTGCCCGTTACCATAAAAGGGTCTTAGGCTAATGCTAGTGTGCCTGTAATTGTATAGGCACACGACCTTTACTGCTACGGAATAAAAGTTGAAATAGCAATAAGGCTTAGCGTAACTCTTGAATATCTATTCGGCTTTTTTGTTGCCACTGACTGTGTGGTAGTTGCTCTCTAATATTATTGAGTGTTGTCCAAATGCCATTGAGAGTCATAGGTTTGGTGAGCCATTGCGGAATATTACCTTTAGGGTCGACAATAAATTGGTAATTAATCTTTATTTGGTTAACTTTTGTCGGGACTATCTGCCAGTGTGCTTTAATGACTTGCATACGAACGGTATTTTTGGTGGCAGTAATGCTATCACTAGCGTCTTTTACGGCAATTTCAACTGACAAATCATTGTTTTGCCAATAATGAGAATACACCACCATTTCGCGGGCAGAAACTGGCCATAACCCTTTAAAGCGGGTAATAAATATATTTTCGTTAAGGGCTATTTGATTAATAACCTTTGCCGATTCAGCATTGTCGAGCCAATGAGGTAATAGGCTTAAGTCTTCAATAAAATAAATAAAACCAGCCAAACTAGAGGCAAGTTGCGCTTGTGCTTTTATTTCAATTAAGTCGTCATATTGGCTAGCACGATAACTGACCTTGAGCTCGGCGTCTTGGCGCCATACTTGCCAAGCTTCATGTTTGCTTTTATCCATACTTTGAGGTGTGCTTTTTACTGCCAAGCTCGACACTGAATATAAGCTCAGTAACGTTGTTAAAAGCCATAGGGTTGTTACAGCAGATGTTTTTTTAGTTTGCTTGCTCAATATACTCGCCTTGTCGTTGCAAATTAAGGCAAATTACCCTATATTCCGTGCTCGGTTTAACGCAATGAACACTATTTATAGTTTATTGCGTTAGTAGCCAGACGATATAATATCGAATTTAGCATTATATAGCGTCATTAATTGCTTAATAATCAATAATGTTGTTATAAAAATTATTATAATATTCAAGCGGCACTTAGTGTGTGTCGCCACTGAACAAAGGAAAATACATGCCTGTAATTACGCTTCCCGACGGTAGTCAACGCACTTTTGAACAAGCTGTTTCTGTGATGGACGTTGCCCTTGATATTGGTCCTGGTTTGGCTAAAGCCACCATCGCTGGTCGTATTAATGGTGAATTGGTCGATGCTTGTGAATTAATTAAAGAAGATGCGGCGCTGCAACTTATTACCAGCAAAGATAGTGAAGGTTTAGAGATCATTCGTCATTCTTGTGCACATTTGTTAGGCCATGCTATTAAGCAATTATGGCCTAACACCAAAATGGCGATTGGCCCAACGATCGATAACGGTTTTTATTATGATGTTGACTTAGAAGAGTCAATTACCGAAGACGATTTAGTTAAGCTAGAAAAACGCATGACAGAACTTGCGCGAACTGGCTACGAAGTGATTAAGAAAACAGGTACATGGCAAGACGCTTATGATGCGTTCACTGAACGTGGCGAAAGTTATAAATTAGAAATTCTTGATGAAAATATTGATAAGTCTGATACACCAGCACTTTATCATCATCAAGAATATATCGATATGTGTCGTGGTCCTCATGTACCTAGCATGCGTCATTGTCATCATTTTAAATTGATGAAAGTTGCTGGCGCTTATTGGCGTGGCAATTCAGATAATAAAATGTTGCAGCGTGTATACGGCACAGCATGGGCAGATAAAAAACAATTAAAAGCTTATATAGTACGATTAGCGGAAGCTGAAAAACGTGATCACCGTAAAATTGGTAAAACCTTAGATCTTTTCCATTGGCAAGAAGAAGCACCCGGCATGGTGTTTTGGCATAACGATGGTTGGACTATTTATACTGAGTTAGAAAAATTCATTCGTGAAAAACTACACGAATATGATTACGACGAAGTTAAAGCACCAATGATGATGGATCGCAGCCTTTGGGAAAAATCAGGTCACTGGGACAAATATGCTGATGGCATGTTTACCACTGAATCTGAAAAGCGTGAATACGCAATAAAACCAATGAACTGTCCGGGTCATGTGCAGATATTTAACCAAGGGTTAAAATCTTACCGTGATTTACCGTTACGTATTGCTGAATTTGGCTGTTGTCATCGTAATGAGCCATCGGGTTCTTTACATGGTTTAATGCGCGTTCGTGGTTTTACGCAAGATGATGCCCATATTTTCTGTATGGAATCTCAAGTTCAAGCGGAAGTAACCAAGTGTATCGAAATGGTCTATGACGTTTATGGCTCATTTGGCTTTGAAGACATTATTGTTAAACTTTCTACACGCCCAGAAAATCGTATTGGTAGTGACGAAATCTGGGATAAAGCTGAAGCAGGTTTAGCGCAAGCATTAACTGACAGTGATATTAAATTTGAATATTTACCGGGCGAAGGTGCATTTTACGGTCCTAAGATTGAATTTACTTTAATGGATTGTTTGGGACGTGCTTGGCAATGTGGTACTGTGCAACTCGATTTTGCTTTGCCAGAGCGTTTAGGCGCCACTTATGTTGGTGAAGACAACGAAAGATACATTCCGGTGATGATCCATCGTGCTATTTTAGGTTCACTTGAACGTTTTATTGGTATTTTGATCGAAGAGTACACCGGCAAATTTCCAACGTGGTTATCGCCAATTCAAGCAACTGTGATGAATATTACCGACAAACAAGGTCAATATTGTGAAAAAGTTGTTAAAAAACTAAAAGAAAGTGGATTTAGAGCAAAACTAGACTTGAGAAATGAGAAGATAGGCTTTAAAATCCGCGAGCATACTTTAAAGCGTGTTCCGTATTTGTTAGTTGTCGGTGATAAAGAAATGGAAACCGGTGAAATTTCAATACGAACTCGAAGTGGTGAAGATTTAGGAACAATGTCGGTTGACGATTTTATTGCTAAATTATCGGATGAAGTGAAGACTCGTCGCTAAGCACTTTTTTGACTAAACACGCAACATTATTATTTAACCCAAGTAAGCTAAAAAATTAATGCTTACTTGGTCACAACGTTCTTTGGAGGAACATGGCTATTAAAGGTGGACAACGTGGCGGGCAAAAAGAGCCAGCACATCGTTTAAATGAGTTAATCACAGGTATTGCAGGCAATGAAGTTCGTTTGATTAAATATGACGGAGAGCCTGGTGGTATCGTCACATTAGATGAAGCAATGGATCAAGCTGAAGATGCAGGTGTAGATCTTGTAGAAATCAGCCCAACAGCAAAACCTCCTGTTCTTCGCGTTATGGATTACGGCAAGTTTATCTATGAAAAAGCGAAAGAACAGAAAGAGCAGCGTAAAAACCAGAAACAAATACAGGTTAAGGAAATTAAATTCCGTCCTGGAACAGATGAAGGCGATTATCAGGTCAAACTACGCAACCTGAAACGCTTTTTAGAAGGCGGCGACAAGGTCAAGGTAACATTACGTTTCCGTGGCCGTGAAATGGCCCACCAAGAACTTGGTCTTGAAATTTTAACTCGTGTTAAAAACGATTTAGAAGAATTGACTGTAGTCGAGTTTTTCCCTCGTAGAGCGGAAGGGCGTCAAATGGTGATGGTTCTAGCCCCTAAAAAATAGATAATACCCGGTTTGACAAGTAGCTAATTATTTCTTGAAATAATTAGCTCACCGCTATTATCTTTAAGCTGGTAAACAAGGCCTACAAGTAGAGTTCAATATCTTAGCTTAATTGCTAAGCGCTAAGAAACTCTCGCCTAGTTTACTTTAAATTTGGCATAACAATGCGGAGTTATTAACATGCCTAAAATGAAAACCAATAAAGGTGCTGCAAAGCGCTTTAAACCGACAGCCACAGGCTATAAATTTAAACAAGCCGGTCTTCGTCATATCTTGACTAAACGCCGTACTAAAGTTAAGCGTCATCTTCGTGCGAAATGCATGATTGCTGCTTCTGACATAAAGTCAGTTAAAAAACTTTTACGTCACGGTTAATAGGAGAGATAGAAAATGGCAAGAGTAAAACGTGGTGTACAAGCACGTGCACGTCACAAGAAGGTTCTAAAGCAAGCTAAAGGTTACTACGGTGCTCGTAGTCGCGTTTATCGCGTTGCTTTCCAAGCTGTAACTAAAGCTGGCCAATACGCATACCGTGACCGTCGTCAACGTAAGCGTCAATTCCGTCAACTTTGGATTGCTCGTATTAACGCGGCAGCTCGTCAAAATGGTTTATCTTACAGCCGTTTCATTAATGGTCTTAAAAAGGCTTCTATTGAAATCGATCGTAAGATCCTAGCTGACATCGCAGTATACGATAAAGCAGCTTTCACATTCTTAGTTGAAAAAGCACAAGCTTCTTTAGCATAAGTTTGAGATATTTGTATTGAGATAAGGACGCCCTAGGCGTCCTTTTCTTTTTTTAATCATTCTTACTTGTTCTTTAGTTCACTTTCAGCGTTTTAAAGTACTCACTAATCTTTAACCTTGAAATTAAACTAAATTCCTTCGTATTAATGGTTTAAAATAGTTAACTGTTAATTTTAGCGAATACTATTTTACTTCCTGTTGTAAATAGCAAAGATGATATTCGCTACAATTAGTTTAAATTTAATTTGAAGGTTTTATTATGAGTGTTGCTGAACAAATTTTAGCGGTAAATAATGATTTGCCTATCCGTACTGATATCGCTGTTCATAGTGGCAAGGTACGTTCTGTTTATTGGTTAACCCCTGCGGACAGCCAACGCCTAATTAAAGAAAAAAGCTATGATGTTGCACTCGATACACCGTTAGCCATCATGGTGATCAGTGACCGTATTTCAGCTTTTGATTGCATTTGGCATGGTGAAGGTGGCATGAAAGGTGTGCCAGGTAAAGGCGCAGCATTAAATGCCATTTCTAATCATTGGTTTAAATTATTTAAAGAGCAAGGCTTAGCTGATAGTCATATTCTTGATATACCACACCCTTTTGTGTGGATAGTACAAAAAGCTAAGCCGGTAATGATTGAAGCTATTTGTCGTCAATATATTACCGGTTCAATGTGGCGTTCGTACGCTAAGGGTGAACGAGAGTTTTGTGGTATTCAATTAGCCGATGGTCTTGAAAAAGATAGTAAATTACCAACATTGCTACAAACCCCGTCAACTAAAGGCATTTTACCGGGAATTCCTGGTGTGCCAGCGGTTGATGATGTCAATATTACTCGTCAGAATATTGTCGATAATTTTACTGCTTTTAACTTCAAAGCAATTGACGATATTGCCTTATATGAAAAGCTACTAACCGAAGGTTTTGATGTTATCTCAGCTGCGTTAGCTAAACTGGAGCAAATTTTTGTCGATACTAAGTTTGAGTTTGGTTATGTCAAAGACCGTAACGGCAATGACAAACTTATCTATATGGATGAAGTGGGCACACCTGATTCATCACGTATTTGGGATGGTGCGCAGTATAGATTGGGCAATATTGTTGAGAATTCGAAAGAAGGTTTCCGCCAACTATTGCTGAGTCACTTCCCAGATCCCGATATCTTATTAAATAAAGACCGCATGATTGAACGTGAAGCATTGGCCCGTGACAATGAGTTACCTGCAGCAGTGCTAATGTCATTATCTGAAACTTATCTTGCTATCGCTGAAAAAATTACCGGAAAAGCGATTGTTTTATCGAGTAACCCGAAGCAAGAGATCATTGATATTTTACGCACTGAATATCAGCTGATTGATTAGACACTAAAGACTAACCGTTACTGACTATAAACAGCCTCGCTATTGCGGGGCTTTTTTATATCGGTAATAAAATTGCTTTCTTTGGTTTATAAGCGGCTGCTCAAGTAAGCTGCTTTTATCATCTATTAATAGCTGCGCTCTTTTGATGCGACTAGATTGTCTTGCACCAATATCGCACTAATCTAGCGCTCAATTGCACTGTTATGGTGCTTTGCTGCGTTGGTTAATGCCTTGGTTTGTGTGTAGGTTGTTGAATTTAATGTTCTTTTTATTTTGGGTATAAATGGTGCTTAGTAATATTATAAATAATGAATTTTACAATTTAATTGATAACAAATGCACTAAAGGTGAGCGAATGAAATTAGTCACAGCAATTATTAAACCCTTCAAAATGGATGATGTTCGTGAAGCATTAAGTGAAATTGGCATTGATGGTATGACAGTAACAGAGGTGAAGGGTTTTGGTCGTCAAAAGGGCCATACCGAACTTTATCGTGGTGCTGAGTATTCAGTTGATTTTCTGCCAAAAATTAAATTCGAAATTGCTGTGAAAGATGATTTTGCTGAACGAGTTGTGGAGACCATTATTAGCTCAGCCCATACTGGAAAAATTGGTGATGGCAAAATATTTGTTACTGATATTGAAAGTGTTATGCGTATTCGAACCGGTGAAGCAGATGATGATGCCATTTAATTAAGTACTGTTACTCGAAAACCGGCAATTTAATTCTGTACACTTAGCCTAAAAATTTTAATAGTGAATGTAAAATGAATAAAATATTAATCACACTGTTGGCGTTAATTTTTTCTCTGCCAAGTTTTGCTGCCGAGCCAGCGCTTAATGGTGCTAATACTGCTTGGATATTAACGGCTACCGCGTTGGTGCTATTAATGACCTTACCGGGTTTAGCCTTATTTTATGGCGGCTTAGTTCGTCGAAAAAATATCCTATCAATTTTAATGCAATGTTTTGCTATTGCTGGACTTTCATCCATTTTATGGTTCATTGTGGGCTACAGTTTAGCGTTTGGTGAAGGCAATGCTTGGATTGGTGATTTCAGTAAAGTGTTAATGGTAGGAATGACCAAAGAAACCCTTGCTGGTGATATTCCTGAAAGTTTATTTGTGCTTTTTCAAATGACCTTTGCGGTGATCACGCCTGCTTTAATTATTGGTGCTTATGCTGAAAGAATGAAGTTTTCTGCAGTTTTACTGTTTTCAGGTTTATGGCTACTCGTTGTTTATGCTCCCGTAACTCATTGGGTTTGGGGTGGTGGCTGGTTAGCACAAATGGGCGTATATGATTTTGCCGGTGGTATTGTTGTCCATATTACCGCCGGTGTTGCTGCATTAGTTGCTGCGGTAGTGTTAGGGCCTCGCCATGGTTTTCCACGAACGCCAATGTTGCCACATAACCTGACAATGACAGTAACCGGTGCGGGTATGCTCTGGGTTGGTTGGTTTGGTTTTAATGGTGGTAGTGCCTTGGCCGCTAATGGTGACGCCGCTATGGCAATGATAGTGACACATTTGTCTGCATCAGCAGGGGCATTGACTTGGGCGGCAATTGAGTGGAAAAAATTTGGTAAAGCCAGTGTTTTAGGTGCCGTTACTGGTATGGTTGCGGGCTTAGGTACTATTACGCCAGCATCAGGCTTTGTTGGACCTGGTGGCGCTTTAATTATTGGTGTTTCAGCCGGTATCGTTTGTTTTTACTCAACGGTTTATATTAAGCAAAAACTTAAAATTGATGACTCTTTAGATGTTTTTCCTGTCCATGGTATCGGCGGTATATTGGGAACTTTATTAGCCGGTGTTTTTGCCTCGACAGAGCTAGGTGCCTTTAGTGGTTTTGGCTATGCTGAAGGTATTAGTACTATGCTAGGGCAAGTTACTGTGCAGTTAATTGGTATCGGTTCAACTATTCTTTATACCGCGGTTGTCTCTTATTTGTTATTTAAATTAGTCGGCTTTATGACTAAAGGTTTACGGGTGTCAAAAGAGCAGGAAATTACCGGTTTAGATTTAATAGAGCATGATGAGGTGGGTTATAACCTATAGGCGCTAATACTATCTTTTAAACCTGTGTTTTGCGTAAAGAAAGGCTTCGATAATAGAAGCCTTTTTTATGTTTAACGTAATATACCCGTACCACTTCAAGATGCAACTTCAGCGCTAAGCTAGGCATTCTGATCAAGGCGCGATACGTCGATAATGGTCTCTCACTTATCAAGTACTGCAACGCAGGACTAATTTTCTAGCATAGCTCCCTGCGGGCAAGCCGATAACGAGTCATCTCAGCGTTATTGATTTCGATAATAGAATAACTATTCTCGGCTCTGGCATCCTGCTTCGCTCTACCTTCACCACCCAGGGTTTCGTCTTCAATCAATGCCTTGGTGCTAACCCGTTATCGACTTGCTGAAATCTGCATTTTGAAGTGGAGCGGGTATAGGTTTTTGTCATTTTATTAATATTTAAGCCATCATAAGCTGAAAAATCACCTAGTTTTATAAAAGTAAAAATTACAGACATTAACTTTTTGTTGAAAAACGTAGATTTACCCTACTTTATCAGTAATTTTTTGTGTAAAATCATTCACCATTTTATTAATCGAAAAAGTCTAGCTAAAGGCCAAATTAGGCCGATGTTAATGCCCTATAGTTAAATACTAAGAAATATGGGCGCTTTGAACACGCTTTAGAGGAACTCATGAATTTAGACGATATTATATTGCAGGCAGAACAAGCTATTGCGGCGGCAACTGATCCTGTAGAACTTGACCAAGTTCGCGTTAACTTCTTAGGAAAAAAAGGTTTGTTCACTGAACAAATGAAAGGCCTGAGCAAGTTACCAAAAGAAGAAAAGCCCAAAGCGGGTCAAGTGATTAACATCGCTAAACAGCAGGTACAAAAGCTGCTAACTGAGCGTGGTGAGTTATTACGTGCCGAAGTTATCAAGCAACAACTTGCCGCAGAATCTATTGACGTTACATTACCCGGTCGTGGTGATGAATTAGGCGGTTTACATCCAGTGACGCGCACTATTGAGCGTATTGAAAGCTTTTTTGGTGATTTAGGTTTCTCTGTGAAACAAGGCCCTGAAGTTGAGGATGACTTTCATAACTTTGATGCCTTGAATATTCCTGAGCACCATCCAGCGCGTCAAGACCACGATACATTTTACTTTAATCCTAAATTGGTTTTACGTACACAAACCTCGGGTGTGCAAATTCGTACCATGGAAAAAGAACAACCACCTTTGCGTATCATCTCGCCAGGTAAAGTTTACCGTAATGACTACGACCAAACGCATACGCCAATGTTCCACCAAGTGGAAGGCTTAATGGTTGATAAAGACGTGAGTTTTACGCACTTAAAAGGGGTGTTGCATGACTTCTTACATCACTTTTTTGAAGAAGAAGTAGAAATTCGCTTCCGTCCATCGTATTTCCCATTTACAGAACCTTCTGCAGAAGTTGATATTATGGGTAAAAACGGCAAATGGTTAGAAGTATTGGGCTGTGGCATGGTGCATCCTAATGTACTGCGCAGTGTCGGCATTGATCCTGAAGTTTATACTGGTTTTGCCTTCGGTATGGGGGTTGAACGTTTAACCATGTTACGTTACGGCGTAAATGACTTACGTTCATTCTTTGAAAATGATCTTCGCTTCTTAAAACAGTTCAAGTAGGAAAGCCATATAATGAAATTTAGTGAATCTTGGTTACGTGAGTGGGTAAATCCTGCTATATCTTCAGATGAATTAGCCCATCAAATTACCATGGCTGGTCTTGAAGTAGACGCCGTTGAGCCTGTTGCAGGCGAATTTAGTGGTGTATTAATTGGTGAAGTGGTTGAATGTGGTCCGCACCCTGATGCAGACAAATTACAAGTAACAAAAATTAATTTAGGACCAGATTTTAATGACGGCGAGTTAGTCGATATTGTTTGTGGTGCTAAAAACTGTCGTTTAGGTTTAAAAGTTGCGGTTGCCACTGTTGGCGCGGTATTACCGGGCGACTTTAAAATTAAAAAAGCAAAACTTCGCGGTGTACCTTCACACGGTATGTTGTGTAGTGAGTCAGAAATCGGTTTAGCTGATAATTCTGATGGCATCATGGAATTAGCCAGTGATGCACCTATTGGTCAATGCGTAAGAGAATACCTTGATCTTAATGATGTTACCATCGACGTCGATTTAACCGCTAACCGTGGTGATTGTTTAGGCCTTAAAGGCTTAGCTCGTGAAGTTGGTGTATTGAATAGCTTAAGCGTTACAGAGCCAACTATCACCGCGGTTACGCCAACGATTGACGATACGGTAGCGATTACCTTATCAGCTGAAAAAGCCTGTCCGCGCTATTTAGGCCGGGTGATTAAAAATATTAACATCAATGCACAAACCCCATTATGGATGGTGGAAAAACTGCGTCGTTGTGGCACACGTGCAATTGACCCTGTGGTTGATGTCACGAACTATGTGCTTTTAGAGCAAGGTCATCCAATGCATGCCTTTGATTTAGCTGCGATTGATGGTGGCATTAATGTCCGTTTGGCGAATGACGCTGAAAAACTAACATTGCTAGATGGTAATGAAGTGACATTGTCGACCCAAACCTTAGTTATTGCTGACGATGCAAAAGCATTGGCCATGGCCGGTATTTTTGGCGGCTTAGCGTCAGGTGTTACTAGCGAATCTAAAGATATCTTTTTAGAAAGCGCTTTTTTTGCCCCTTTAGCTATTTTAGGTAAAGCACGTCAGTATGGTTTACATACCGATGCATCACACCGTTATGAGCGTGGAATTGATCCTCAGCTACAACGTGATGCCATGGAACGTGCGACACAATTATTACTTGAAATTGTTGGCGGTGAAGCCGGACCTATTGTTGAAGCTATGTCTGAAGAGCATGTTCCAGCTGAAAAAACAGTGGCCTTACGTCGTGCCAAATTAGATAGCCGTATTGGCCATCATATTGATGATGCAACAGTAACTAATATTCTAACGCGTTTAGGTTTTAGTGTTACTGAAGACGGTGTCGATGCAGAGAAAGTATGGACAGTCGTTGTACCTGCGTATCGTTTTGATATCAGTATTGAAGTTGATTTAATTGAAGAAGTCGCGCGTATTTTTGGTTACAACAATATTCCTAATGTTTCACCAAAAGCGACATTAGCGATGCGTGAGCAAAAAGAAGCACAGCTACCGGTAAGTAAGTTACGTAATGTTTTAGTTAATCGTGGTTACCAAGAAGCGATCACGTATAGCTTTGTTGACCCGAAAGTACAGGCGCAATTGCATCCTGGTCAAGCAACGATGACCTTACCACATCCTATTTCATCTGAAATGTCAGAAATGCGTATCAGTTTATGGACCGGCTTATTACAATCTGTAGCCTATAACCAAAACCGTCAACAAGGGCGAGTGCGCTTATTTGAAACCGGTTTACGTTTTATTCCTGATGAAAGTGCTGAGAATGGCGTTCGTCAAGATAATATGATCGCGGGTATTGTTAGCGGTCAACGTAGTGAAGAACATTGGGATATCGAAAAAGCAGCAACTGATTTTTACGATATTAAATCAGATGTTGAAGCTTTGCTTAGTCTAACAAGTAACGAAAGTGCTTTTGTTTTCTCAAAGGCGGAAGTTGATGCTTTACATCCAGGCCAAACGGCTGCCATTCACAAAAATGGTGTTTTAGTTGGTCACGTTGGTGCCTTACATCCTGAATTAGAAAGAAAATTAGGTTTAAATGGCCGAACATTAATTTTTGAACTTTTATTGACTGAAATTTGTACACAAAAAATCCCGCAAGCACGCGATATATCTCGCTTTCCGGCCAATAGACGTGATATAGCTGTGGTTGTTGAAGAGCAAGTAAGTGCAAATAATGTCCTACAACTTATTGAAAAGGTTGGCGGAAATTATTTAGTTGATCTAAACTTGTTCGATGTATACCGAGGTAATGGTATTGAATCTGGTTTTAAGAGCTTAGCAATAGCAATGACATTGCAAGATAATAATAAAACCTTAGCAGAAAAGGATATCACTGACGTAGTTGACCGAGTGGTTGATACATTGAAAACTGAACTAAATGCATCTCTGAGGGATTAAATAATGGCGCTAACAAAAGCAGAAGTAGCAGAACATTTATTTGAAAAAGTTGGGCTGAGTAAGCGCGACGCAAAAGATATGGTTGAAGTGTTTTTCGAAGAAATTCGTGAAACGCTAGAAACAGGCGAGCAAGTAAAGTTGTCTGGTTTTGGTAATTTCGATCTTCGAGTTAAAAGTGAGCGTCCTGGACGCAATCCTAAAACCGGTGAAGATATTCCAATTTCAGCACGTAAAGTCGTAACCTTTCGTCCTGGGCAAAAACTTAAAAGTCGCGTCGAAGACGGCAATGGCGAATAAGTAAACCGTTCAGTTTTGCATTAGTGCTGTACTTGCATTAGTACTGTATAAAAAGGTTGCCTTGGCAACCTTTTTTGCTGTGCAATAAAAGCATGATTAATTTTTTTGTGCTAACTTTTTCTTGAAAGGGTATTTAACCACGCTGATGCTTAATGCTTTTAATATCAGAGCAGTAATAGCCAGTGTGCCACCAGTAGCAATAGCGTTTAGCTCAAGCGGAATGGCCATTGAGAAGTGCTCAGCAGTACCATTAGCAATTTCTCGGTCTAAATGCCAAATAAACAGATAAACATTGTCTAGATAATCGGATTGGCTTATCTGTGCTAAGTGGTTAGCGAGGTAGTCAACACGCAAAGATAAGCGTTCAATGAGTTCTCCTGTGCTAATAATAGCGGCTTCGCTATTGTCTTTGTAGCGTGTGATCATGGTCACTATGCTGCCATCAAAATGCTGTTGGGCTATCATTTCAAATTGATTTAATTGCGATTGAGCTTCAGCCAAATGACCTGCTAGGCGCTGCTGATATTGCTGCATAAACTCAGGTAACTGCACACCCAATATGAAAATAGCAGTAAAGAAACAGCGATCGATAATATTATTAATCAAGGCAAACATAAGAGCGAGTCACAGAATTAGAAGAATAGTTTCACGTTAGCACAACTACAAAAAAAGTTCATAGACAATGAGCTCTTCTTAACGGTGCCAGTGATGAAAAGTGAATATTTTTCAGACCTAATACGGTATCGATGTTAATATATTATGACATAAGTTCGCTGTATTTTTCCTAAACGTTAATTGGAATTTATCAACCCTATGCGCAGATCATCCCATCAGCCCGAGCAAGAAGTTACTACCTTTAATTGGCGTGTTGTTAAGCTATTAGTTCCCTATTTACTTGAGTTTAAAGCACGTATATTTTTTGCTTTAGCTTGCCTAGTACTGACCAAAGTTGCTAGCGTCTATTTACCTTTTATTCTTAAAGATATTGTTGATGTTTTAGATACTCAGCAAGAAAACCGCGTTTACTTAGTGCCGTTTGCTTTAGTGGGGGCTTATGGACTCGTTAGACTCACCATAGTTATATTTGCTGAAATTCGTGATACCTTGTTTGGACGTGTTACTGAACGAGCAATTCGTCGAGTTGGCCTAAAAGTTTTTCAGCATCTGCATAAATTAGATTTAGATTTTCATTTAAATCGCCAAACTGGCGGTTTGTCACGCGATATTGATCGCGGGACTTCAGGCATTAATTTCTTAATGCGCTTTATGATTTTTAATATTATCCCAACGCTGATCGAAATTGTCATGGTGGTGGGGATTTTATTAGTGAATTATGGCATTTGGTTTGCGCTTATTACGCTATCTTCTATCGTGCTGTATATCGGGTATTCTGTTTATGCGACAGACTGGCGTACACGCTTTATACGTGAAGCGAATAAGGCTGACTCATCGAGTAATACCCGTGCTATTGATAGCTTACTGAATTATGAAACGGTTAAATATTTTACGAATGAAGCATATGAAGCCTCAGCTTATGATAACCAATTAGCTAGCTGGGAACAGGCAAAGATGAAGAATCGACTATCTTTATTTGCCTTAAATGGCGGCCAAGCACTGATTATTTCCTGCTCAATGACGGCGATGTTAGCACTTGCTGCTTATCAAGTAACTTATGAAAAAATGACCTTAGGTGACTTCGTATTGATTAATGCTTTCATGATGCAACTTTTTATCCCACTGAATTTTTTAGGTTTTGTTTATCGTGAAATCAAAGGCTCATTGGCCAATATTGAGCAGATGTTTGAATTGATGTTGAAGAAGCCCAAAGTAGAAGATGATGAACATGCTGATGTACTAAGTTTGTCTCAAGCAGAAATTAACTTTGAAGGTGTGTCGTTTGCTTATGATGTTAAACGTCCAATTATCAAAAATATATCATTCACTATTAAGTCTGGGCAAAAAGTGGCTGTAGTTGGTGAAAGCGGCTCAGGAAAATCAACTTTAGTTAAATTATTATTTAGATTTTACGATTGTGACAGTGGTCAAATAACCATTGATGGGCAAAATATTCGCCAAGTTACTCAACATTCCTTACGAAAAAATATTGGTATTGTGCCGCAAGATACCGTGTTGTTTAATGATACGCTGTTTGCCAATGTTCACTATGGTGAACCTAAAGCTGATGAAGTAAAAGTTAATAATGCTTTTAAAATGGCTCATTTATCAGATTTTGTCGCTAGACTACCTGATGGCATGGAAACTATTGTTGGCGAGCGTGGTTTAAAGCTCTCTGGCGGTGAAAAGCAGCGAGTAGCGATTGCTCGTACTATTTTAAAAAATCCGCGGATTTTAGTTTTTGATGAAGCAACATCTTCGCTTGATAGCCAATCAGAGCAAGCGATATTAACCGCGATAAAAGAAGTTGCTGAGCATAGAACCAGTTTAGTTATTGCCCATAGGTTATCAACTATAGTAGACGCTGATAATATCATGGTGATGCAGCAGGGTGAAATTGTTGAGCAGGGTACGCATAAGGGCTTATTAGCCAAAAAAGGCCATTATTTTACCATGTGGCAACTGCAGCAAAGTACTCAGAGTTAAAATAAACACTTGAATAAGAAGTAAACTAAACTAAGTCCATACTATGACAACAATACCTGAAATAGAACATACGAAACAATGGCTTGAACAAGTCATTATTGGTTTGAATTTTTGCCCATTCGCGAAGAAAGAATTTGTTAATCAAACCATTCACTATCATCTCAGCGCCCAAGAACAGCTAAAGTCAGCGTTAACTGAATTACTAGCACAATGCCATTACTTACAAGCTAACTCGGAAATAGAAACCAGTTTATTAATTTACCGTGATGGCTTTAGAAGCTTTAATCGTTTTTTAGATTTGGTTGATTACGCTAATGAACTTGTGGTTGAGCAGGGCTTTGAAGGTGTTTTTCAAATTGCGACTTTTCATCCTGAGTATTGCTTTGCCGATGCTAATTATGACGATGCTAGTAATTTTACTAATCGCTCACCTTACCCGACATTGCACTTAATTCGTGAACAAGGTATGGCAAGAGTCTTGAGTGTTTATAAAAACCCGCAAGCTATTCCCGATAATAATATTGCTTTAGCCGAGCAGAAAGGTGCTCAGTACTTCAAGAGCCTGTTGGCAAAAATTAAAAATAATAGCTAACTGATAAAAGAGTATTTTATCAAATTTTCACAACTTTCTTCTGCTTATTCACACACAGGTACAAATTACGATATACTGACGGCAATTAAGAGATGATAAACGTTGATAGCGCGTTTACGAATTAGGTAATATTTTTTGTGGAAAAAGATCCGGTTGTAAAAGTTGGTGGTAGTGTTGAAGAAGCGATTAAAGGTCAATACTCGCTTGATGTTACCGCGATATTAAAAGAAGCATGGCAAATCACTTTAAAGTCACGTATGGCAATTAATTTGGGCTTAGTAACTTGTTTGATCATCGGTATGTTGGTTTCTATGTTAGTGAGTAGTCAATTAGGTGGCATTGAAGTTGCCATTCAAGACCAACAATCGGCAACCTTGCTTAATATCATAGTGACGTTAGTGGTCTACCCATTCATTGTCGGAGTTGAAATGATGGGGGTTTTTCATTCTGTCGGCTTAAAAACACGGCCACAATTGATTTTTGCTTTTTTAAAGCGTGGTAGTTGGGTTGCTGTTTGTGCTTTATTAACGTCAACACTGGTGACTATTGGACTAACCTTATTCTATTTACCTGGGATATTTTTAGCCGTGGCGTTATCGCTGGCCTTGCCTTTAATTGTTGAAAAGCAAATGTCGCCAATAAAAGCCATTTCGGTGAGCTTGCAAGCAACCCGTTTTCAGTGGTTTAAAATTTTTTCGCTTTATGCGGTCTTAGCCTTGGCCGTTGTGGTTTCTGCATTGCCGATAGCTGCGGCAGGCGGCTCTGAACTGGGCTTTGTTGCTATAGCTTTATTTATTTTTTGTTTAGCTTATATCGCGCCGATGTTTTATAACGTAAAAGGTATTTTATATCGGGAAATTTTTGGTTTACAAATGACAGCATCTGGTGATCAAACCAATACCATTACGGATACTTTTTCTGCTTAATGTATTTACTTTGCAGATTTTACTTAGTGAATGATACTGAAGATTATTGCTTAAGGAACTATTGGCTTGACAAGATTTAATAAACAGCATTTTTTAGGATTAATATTTCTTGCCTTATTAGGTATTGGTTTAATCGCTCCATTTACTTTTATAGCTATAGAAGAGCATATCGAGGATGAAACACCAGTAACGCCTAAAGTGACACCTAAAGTAGTGAAAAAAGTCGAACAGCCACTGCATGACGTTAAGTTGCCGAATTTTGCTAAAATTCGCGATGTAAAAGAGAAAAAGCGACAATTTTTTGCTTTTATAAAACCCGCCGTGTTTGCTGAAAATAATAGAATATTAACTCTACGTGTTGAAATTGAACGCTTAATTGCACAATTAACACTAGAGCAGCCGTTTAGTGAGCAAGATCTTGCGCTAGTTGACAGTTTAATTGAAAAATATAAAGTCAGTAAAAAGTTTTCACTTTTAAGACAACTGTATGAGTTACAAGTTAAAGTCGACATCATTCCACCAGCACTGATCTTAGTTCAAGCCGCTAACGAGTCAGCTTGGGGAACATCGCGATTTGCCCGTATTGGTTTGAACTTCTTTGGCGTTTGGTGTTACAAAAAAGGCTGTGGTATGGTGCCGGGCAGTCGTAATACCGGTGCTAAGCATGAAGTTGCGGCATACAGTTCTATAAAACAGGGTGTTGCACGTTATTTACATAATATTAATACCAATAGTGCCTACACGGTTTTTCGCACTATACGAAGCCAGTTACGAGAACAAAATCAACCATTAGCACCTGAAATTCTTGCCACAGGCTTAATTCCCTACTCTGAACGCGGTACCGATTATGTTTTGGAGTTAACCGAGATGATCCGTCATAACCGTAAGTATTTCACTATTCCAAATAAGTCATAGGCTTATTTTAATCGCTTTAAAGCTGATGAGATATCACTGATAAGTAAATAAATGCGCAAAGTGAAATGGTTAAAAGCTGTATTTATTTAGTGGTTCAATTTACATATAAAAAAGCTCATTAGTGTTTGCTAATGAGCTTTTAATTTTTCTACTGATTGCTGTTTTAACTTTTAAGCTGGCTTAAGGCGCTAACAACAATTGTGCTGTTATAGGTGTACCTTTACCATCGCACTTAGGGTGTTTTCATTATCTAAACCACTAATACCAAACTTATTATGCCAATATGAGTATTCGAAACCGACTTCAAAAAATTTGGCTTTACCAAAATATTTACCCACATCTAAGCGTATTTGCGGATTAAAATGAAAGTCAGCTTTATGATCGTCTGCAGCTGAAGACCAATCAATATAACCATCAATAATAATATCATGATTGCCAATAGCAATAGGATACCCCCATGCGGCTGTAAGTTGATAATCGTTGTCAGTATCGTCATTTTCAGCAAGGTAAACATTACTTTGTAAGTAGTCAAAACCTGAAACATCCCACGATGCACCCACGCCAACTAAGTAATTGTTAAAGCCAAAACCAAAGCCACCGCTGTTGCCAGTATCGTGCTCATAGGTTGTAGCAATATATAAATCGCTGATGGCACCAAATGCTAATTTTTCACCTGTTAGGTAACTAAGGCTTAAACGTGCAGAAATTTCACCGTAGGTTTCTTCATAACGAACATGGTTATCATCTTCACTGGCGGTAATGCGATCTAAAAAAAAGAACACATCGCCCCAGTTATGACCAGAGGCGTGCTCAAATGTAATTACGTTAACGTTATCGTTTTCATATACTTGATAATCGTTAGTATTATTTAGATAGCTGATGGAGTTGTCGCTCCATAATGTTTTAGCATTGACCGATCCGGTTAATACTATGCTTGTAAAAAGCACCGACTTACAAATTTTAGATGTGATAGACATTGATGTTTTCCCAGTAAATAAAAGTTTAAAAGCAAAAGTTAGGCAAAAAAAGCAAATTTTAATAAAAACAATATCGCTAAACATAATACACTGATATCAATTTTATTAAATTGGCCACTAAAAACTCGTACGGCTACGTAACTAATAAAACCAAAGGCAATACCATTGGCAATTGAAAATGTTAATGGCATGGTAATACAAATAATTGTCACTGGAACAGCTTCAGATAAATCGTCCCATTTAACATTTACCAAGCCTGCTAGCATTAATACCGCAACATAAAATAATGGTCCGGCTGTAGCATAAGCCGGTACCATGGCCGCTAATGGTGAAAACATTAATGATAATAAAAATAACACACCTACCGTAACGGCTGTTAAGCCAGTACGACCTCCAGCACTTACACCCGCAGTACTTTCAACATAACTAGTCGTAGTTGAGGTACCTAACATACTACCTGCCACAGTGGCGGTTGAATCGGCTAAAAGTGCTTTACCTAAACGAGGGAAATTGCCTTTTTCATCAAGTAAATTACCACGTTGTGCGACGGCTATTAGTGTGCCTGAAGTATCAAATAAATCGACAAAAAGAAAAGCAAATATCACCGAAAGCATACCGACTTCGAGTGCGCCGGCAATATCGAGTTGCATGAATGTCGGAGCAATAGAAGGCGGCAGAGAAACCAGACCTTGATATTGGATATCGCCAACAATAATGCCTAGTAGCGTGATAACTAAAATGGAAATCATCACCGCACCATTGACGCCTCTATTTGCCAAACCGACAATAAGAAACAGCCCGATTGCTGCGAAGATTGCGGGCATTGAAGTAATATCACCTAAAGTTAACAGCGTTGCTGGGCTATCAACAACAATACCGGCATTTTTTAAGGCGATAAACGCGAGAAATAAACCTATGCCTGCGGCGATACCAAAGCGTAATGAGTGCGGAATACTGTTAATTATCCATTCGCGTATATTGAATAAACTTAAAATAATAAAAATAAGCCCGGAAAAGAAAACGCCACCCAAGGCCACTTGCCAGGTATATCCCATGTCAAGTACTACCGTGTAGGTGAAAAAGGCGTTTAGCCCCATACCGGGCGCTAGAGCTATCGGATAGTTAGCAAGCAAGCCCATCACTAAACAACCAATGGCGGCCGCAATACAGGTAGCAACAAACACAGCGCCGTGATCCATGCCGGCATCGGCTAACATCGCGGGGTTGACAAAAATAATATAAGCCATGGTTAAAAAGGTGGTAAAACCGGCAATGATCTCTTGTTTCACGGTGGTTTTATGTTGTTGTAACTGAAATAACTTTTCGAGCATAACTAAGCCTTATTCAAAAATAAAATGCTAAAAGGGTGATAAATATATGGTGTTATTTAATTTCTACTACTTGTAGTAAGTCGGCAGAATTAACTTTAGAGTTATTACTTTCAAGCGCTGTTGCTTGACTAAAAATTTCCTGATCAAAAGCTGTGTCTCCACCATCAATAATACCAGAAGTCGCATTGATACTTTTAAAGTCAAAGAGTTCACTATCACATAAATGTGAAGGGACAACATTTTGCATCGCAGTAAACATTGACTCTATACGGCCAGGGTGGTTTTTATCCCAGTCTTGTAGCATAGCTTTGATATTTTGACGCTGTAGGTTTGGCTGAGAGCCACATAAGTTACAAGGAATAATAGGGAACTGTTTGAGCTGAGCATATTGAATAAGCTCTTGTTCTTTACAAAATGCTAATGGACGAATAACCACATGCTCACCATTGTCAGAGACTAACTTGGCCGGCATTGATTTGAGCTTACCACCGTAAAACATATTAAGCATTAACGTTTCAACCATATCGTCACGATGATGGCCTAGTGCTATTTTTGTTGCGCCTAGAGCCTTTGCCGCTTTGTATAACAATGCTCGGCGTAAACGTGAACATAAGCTACAGGTGGTTTTTCCTTCAGGAATTTTTTCTTTGACAATAGCATAGGTGTCTTCTTCAACAACCTGATAAGCAACCCCGAGTGATTCAAGGTAATTAGGTAATATGTGCTCAGGAAAACCGGGTTGTTTTTGGTCAAGATTAACGGCAACTAAATCAAAATGAATAGGAGCGGACTCTTTCAAACGCATCAGGATTTCAAGCATGGCATAGCTGTCCTTGCCTTATGTGCAATATTTTTATTAAAATAAGTTTAATTAATTTGTTTATCCGTTATATCTGCTAGTTTTTGTAACTTTAAAAGGTTTCTGAAAATACTAGTAAATAGAAATTTTATTGTTCAATGATGAAAATATCACTTTTTCAATATAAATTAGTTTCCATTTTAAGGACTACAAACTATTTAGAACAATATATTGCAATTCAATCTTCTATATATAGTTCATTAATTGAGACTTTAAGAACTTGTGAGAAGTGTTTTGCCTCTATATCTGTAACTCTTCTAACATTAGATTCTATTTTAGCTAAAGTGCTACGAGTAATATTCCATTGAATTAAGTGACATTTAGCGACAAGAACCTCTTGTGTCCATGCTTTGTCTTCTCTAATTCGTTTAATATTTGTTCCAATAATATTCATAACATTATTTGCTCTGCTACCGGAGCTTGATTGTCACAAATAAAAACCCTAGAATTGCTCCGCTATCGGAGCAAACGGTATTAAACTTAGAGGTTTTTTTGAAAATAGATGTTTTTGTGGCACAAATAATTAAAGCGCCAAATTTTGATAACTTCACAACCAGCGATGTCAGGTCATCTTATATCACCTTAAAAAATGATCCTTCTTTAGACCCAATTGTTGTAAGAAGAAAGCTTTATGCTGAACTGCTAAAGCTAGTAAACAAAGGCTGGTTGAAGAAAAGAAATGTCAATAAAAAAAGAGCAACACGCTTTGTTAAAACTGAATTGTTTGATCCTTATTTTCTTAATGAAATGCATGCTGAGGACTCTAATCCAAAGGCAACTGAAGAGAATAAGCATGAAAAATTAATTACCAAGTTGAATCACTATAAAGCTGAACTACTGTTGAATATCGGTGAATCTGAAGCATACAAAGAGCTTTACTCAGAATTCCCTGAGTTAGTTGATGAACTACAGCCGCAATACAATAAAGCTAGAGACAATAATACAAGAATACTAGGGAAGATCAGAGCCATTGAAGGCTTGCTTAAACAAGAAAAACCATTAGAGAAAATATGAAACTAAGAGATTGGCAAGATGGATGTATCAATAAAGCATTAAAACAATACGTGAATGGCAATAGCCACTTTTTAACCCTAGCAACACCAGGAGCAGGAAAAACCTTAATGGCATCAGAATTGGCCGATAGGTTATTAAAGAAAAGCTTGATTGATTTAGTTATTTGTTTTTCACCTTCATCTATTGTATCTCAGGATTTCAGCCAAAGTTTGCAGTTAAGAATTAATGAACGGTTTGATGGTTTACTAGGGTCAAAAGGACATTCTCTTACCTACCAAAGTTTGCAGTATCTCGATCAAAACTTTTGGCAGTTATTTGAAAGGTTCCGAGTATTTGTGATTTTTGACGAGATTCACCATTGTGCCGGCTCCAATGTTGATAATGCGAATGCATGGGGCGAGCAAATAATATTGAATATTCAAGATAAGGCTAAATATACATTGGCGTTAACAGGGACGCCATGGCGCTCAGACGCTGCTCCTATAGTTCTTTCAAACTATATGTATCTTGACGAAAAAATAGCATGTGATTACGTTTATGGACTTTCTGAGGCTATTCGCGATGATGTTTGTCGTGTACCGCAGATAATCGCTGTTGATAATAATAATATTTCAGTTGTTGATGACGATCAAACTAAAACGTTTACTAGCTTTAAGTGTTTATTATCACAATCAATTATTCCGTATCTGGAAATTATTGAAAATGAAAAAGTTATTAAATACGTTATTTCTTCAGCACAGAAAAAATTAAGCTTAATTAGGGCTAAAAACGCTGACGCCGCCGGGTTAATTGTTGCGTCATCTATAGTGCATGCAAAACAGATTTCCGCTTTAATGAAATCCTGCTTTAACGAAGAAGCTGCTGTCGTTACTTACAGAGAAAATGAGCCAACTAGTATTATTCAACAGTTTAGGCATGCAAAGACTAAATGGATTATTTCTGTAGGGATGATAAGTGAGGGAACTAATATCCCTAGGCTACAGGTTTGTTGCCACCTGACCAATATTAAAACAGAAATGCACTTTAGACAGATATTGGGGCGAATACTCAGAATTACTAGCGCAACAAATCAAGAAGCTGTTATGTATATGCCAGCTGAGCCTAAGCTGTTGGAGTATGCGTATCGTGTAAAACAAGATGTACCCTTTGAGGCTGATGTTGTTAAGTTTGAGAAGATGAATGCTCGTGTTGAAGAGGGGGTTGGTGGTGAGAATACAGATACGGTTGTGTTCGATAAGGCTTTAAACGTTAGCTCAAAAGTAAAACTAAGAATTAGTGAGTTTGGTACCGTTATTGAACATCCTGCTCTTGAAGAAACTAGTAGCATTGTTGAAGAGCACTTTTTAACAAGTTCATATGAAAAGGTCATTAATATATTTGGTCGGTTTCAGCAAGAGGCTATCGCCTTGGGACTTAGTGAGCTGAGGTAGTTATGCTAACAGTTGAACAATTTAAAGCTCGTATAATGCGTCCGAACCATCCTGATTAGTTGCATATTGGTGTCGATTCAAAAGATGAAAACCAGCTATTCCTTTTATCTAATGGTGGCATAGCTAATATAAATTGTGTAGCAATCGAACAATATCCCCCTGACATAAAAGATTGCTTACTAAATATGGTTGCACACGGTGAATTACATCTTAAGCCAAATGAAAAGTCACTTCGCATTGACCAAGACCGCAGTATTTATTGCTACACAATAAAGCTGGATGAGGATTTCGTAAAAGCTGAGCCGAGCACCCGAAAGGTTTATTTTCTAGTTTATTTATTCGTTGGCAAAAAACTTATCAAATATCCGATGAACAAGCTCAAGAAATGCTCGGCTTAACAATAATGGAATTTCATCTCTTTAGAGAGGATGAATTAGCGATTACTCAAACCCTAATCAATAAACTTGCTGAGGTGATGGGCGCGTCAGAGCCGTTTTGGAAAAACAGATGGAATAAAAAATTAAATAGTTAATAAACATAATTCCATTAAGCATAGGAAATACTGGCAATAATCAAAAGGAGTCGTGATGAAAACATTTAAAACGGTTAGTACGCAGAAGCTAATGACTGTGGCTTGTGATAGCTGTGGTTTACAAGTAAGTGCTGACGGTGATTATGAGTTTCATTCAATAGCGCATCATTGCGGCTATGGCTCGATTCATGGTGATGGTAGACAGATATATATTGATTTATGCCAACAATGTTTTGCGGATATGTGTGGCGACGCTCTAAAGGTAATGCATGAAGGAAGTCCTTCTGCTGAATACAGTGAAATTAGTGATAAAGAACAGCTTGAATATAGCAATCTTTTTGATGTGATTTGCCAGTCAAAGACTAAAGCACATCAGCTGAAAAAGGAATGTGACTTAAGGTTGGCTGCAAGGGAAATACTTTCGAAAAATAAAGTTGCCGATAATAATGAGTTAAAAGTTGCGTTAAAACGCGTAGAACAACTTTGGGATGCACAGTACCAATCAGCCGAAGGTAATGAACTTCATCAACTTGCCGATTTGATTTGTGCTTATGAGAAAAAAGGTTGGGACAGTTATTTTGAAGAAGCTCCATTAGGAGATGATGATTTCATGTCTGATAGAGGAAATTTTAAATCGAGCTTCGCTATTGAGGTGGAGGGAACTGCATGCGGCATTTTATCAGGTATCCCTATCAATACAGATATTGACGATAACGAATCAAGAGATTCAGTCAGTACGGGCAATAATGATGGTGCTCGACAGCAACTACTCGAAAGTATTGCCAAAGCATGGACTAAGTACCCTGAATTACGATTCGCTCAGTTAATTGTAAATGCCATTAGTCCTAAGCATCCATGTTCTGACATTTTTCATATAGAAGACATTGAGTTGACTGAAAAACTTAATCAATTATAACTAAGGAAGAAAAATACCTAATACAAAACCAAGCCGTTTACTTAAAATGGATCTAATTGCTTACTTTTTA